>OFGR01000153.1_pt1 | contig 71563 bp, 74 predicted proteins | sample 1521811 | NCBI WGS metagenome assembly OFGR01 (sample SAMEA3504098, study PRJEB24116) | mouse gut metagenome | biome: mouse gut; feature: mouse-associated habitat; material: faeces | place: Denmark | collected 2011 | reverse complement strand
ATCAGATATGATTTAAATGCATTTCGTTCTTCTCTTGTAGAGGATTGTATTGGAAGGTGTCTGGATTTGGTAGAGGGAGGTGCTCTTTATTCTGCAGACGGCGGTCCGACAGCAGGCTCTATAAGCTCTGGAGATGCACTGACAGCCATTGAGTATCTTGTATTTGATAAGAAGCTTCTTACAATGGAACAGGTTCTTCATGCATGTAAGACAAATTTCCAGGATGAGAGTACTTTCCCGACTGGAAGTGAGATTCAGCTTCTTATGAAAAATAAAGCACCGAAGTTTGGAAATGATGACGACTATGCAGATAAATGGGTAGTTGCTGTAGAAGATTATATTGGCTCAAGCTTAAGGCATAATTATAAAAGTTCAAAATATGGAAAGGGCCCGGTTCCGTGCTGCTTTTCATATAGCCAGAGCCCTGTTACCGGAAATATTTCTTTTGGAAGCAGAATCGGCGCGACGCCAGATGGAAGAGAAGCTGGTTCTCCTGTTAATAATGGAGTTTCTCCTGCAAATGGTTCTGAAAGAAGTGGTGCTACTGCAGCCTGCAATTCTGTCGGAAAGATTCCGACCATCTGGGATCAGAAGGGAAATATTTTCAATATGAGACTGGCTCCTTCTACCATTGCAACAGAGGAATCCAGAAAGAAAATTGTCAGTATGATGAGAGCATTCTTCAGCAAGGATGGACAGCAGATTCAGTTTAACGTTACGGACAATGAAACTCTTAAGGCAGCACAGAAAAATCCAGAGGAGTATTCTGACCTCATGGTACGTGTATCGGGTTACAGTGCACTTTTCACTTCTCTTGGTGAGTCGGCACAAAATGACGTCATTAACAGAACAGAGGTAGAGCTATAAGTGAGAATATTTAATATTGAGAGATGCTCAACGGAGGACGGCCCTGGAATACGGACAACTGTATTTCTAAAAGGATGCCTTCTTAGATGTAAATGGTGTGCAAATCCGGAATCACAGCTTTTTAAGCCTCAGATTTTATTTAAATCAGTAAAATGTGTCGGATGCGGGCGGTGTCTTAAGACCTGCCCCTCCGGGGCAATTTATCATCATCCTGATTTTGGAATGATTACAGATGAAAAGAAATGTAGCATGTGCAGAAAGTGTATAGATACATGTTATGCAGATGCCAGAGTGATTCAAGGTGAGGATTATACTGTAGAAGAACTGATGAATGAGCTTGTAAAGGATGAAGCTTATTATCTTGCAAGCGGAGGAGGTATTACATTCAGTGGAGGAGAGCCTCTTTTATATGCATCTGAAATCAAAGAATGTTCTATATTAGCACATAAAAGAAAATGGAATGTGCTTATTGAAACATGCGGGCAGGTTCCGCAGAAAAATCTAGAGGAAGCTGCAGACTATGTAGACATTATTTACTGTGATTATAAGCATTTTTCTGGAGAAAGACATCTCGAGCTTACTGGAAAGGATAATAGGGAAATCTTAGATAATATAAGATGGATAGATACTAATTTTAAAGGTGATTTTTATCTTAGATATCCTTATATCCCGGGCTGTAATGATGAAGAGAGCGCAATTGAAAAATTTCTGGAATTTGCCAAAGGGGATATCAAAAAGCAGACCCACAGCAGATATTACAGGGCTTATGTAAATTATGTGAAGGACAGCAGCTTTGGGAAAATCCCCGCCCGGAAGATTAAGAAGTATCACTGTGATGATTTTATCCGTACCTTGACAAATGGAACAATCGTTTATTCTTATGTATGTCAGATAAAATGCATTGTCAGTCAGGCATTTGATTATGCCTGTGACAGAGAAATTATGAGTTGGAACTTTATGCGGAAGGTAAAAATCAATGAGGACAGGTGCAAAGAGCAGGAAGACAAGGAGCTTGGCGTATGGGAAGATGATGAAATCAATACCTTGCAGTCAGGCTCTATGGCCTGCTGGAATAAATGCAGAAAATACCGCAATTCTCCGGCACTTTTTATTCTTTGTGGAACTGGCTTAAGATTGGGAGAGTTACTTGCATTGAAATGGAGCAAGGTCGATTTGGAACACAGAACCATAAAGATTGAGAGAACGCAGACAGAGTATACGGATTACGATACCAATTCCAAAATCTATGAGGAAAGCACTCCGAAGAACAAGACTTCCCGCAGAACCATAGTCATCAATGATTTTACTTATAAATGGCTGATGGAGCAGAAGCGCAGGACAGAGCAGGCAGGGATTGAAAGCGAATATGTCATCCCGGCAAACAGCGGAAGGATGGTAAAGGAGAGCAGTGTTACCAGTACATTTAAGGCTTTCTGTAATTATGTGGGAGTGGAATATAAGTCCTCCCATACATGCAGAAGGAGTTATGTAACAAACTGTCTGGACAAAGGCATGAAGCTGGCATTGGTTTCAAAAAATGTAGGACATAAGAATAAAAGCACAACCTTGAACACCTACTATAAGTGCAAAAACGATTACGAAGACAATCTGGCTATACAGAATGAAATATTTAAAATATATGATTTTGACGGTGAACAAGTGGAAGCTATGTTTGCATAATGTTCTCAAAGAAGTTGATGGCAACATTAAACTTGTTGCCAATGCTGGAAAAGAATACATGTTCGATAAGGGCACTTAGAGAAAAATTCATGTAGAAAGTGCCTGAAATACTGGCATTGCAGGCCATGAAGCAGACATTATGTAAAATCACAGAAAGCCGGAAACCCTGATAAACACTGGCTTTCAGCGCGCCCTTTTAAGGGCGTGGCAACAACTTGGCAACACCCCCAAATGAAGCCCTTAAACATAACGGAAGCCCCTGAAAATGCGGCTTCCGCATTCCCAAAGGCTTCCTTAGGGGAGGATATACCCTCCCAAGGGAGGATAAGTATTAATTTATCTGTAGTACCTGCGGAACTGGTCCCGGCTAAGTGGCCGGGCTGTCCCGCTTCGTCAAAGGAGGGGGTTCCATTGACTAATAGTATTATTATCCCGGAAACCGGAACTTATTCACAGATGAGAAAATAATTTTACATTTTTTATTTTATAGGATATAATAGCATAGAATACACAGCAGAAGGCTGCGGAATATTACTGATAGAATTATCTGCCTGGAGCAGACGAGGAGGAACTAATTATGGCATTGTTAAAAACATGGCGTGATATGGCTTATTCAGAGACAGCCAATAAGGGCGATCTGCAGAGACTCTGGTCCGCTTATTTTCAGAAAGAAAAAGAAATTTACGCGGAGCTTTTAAAAAATCCGGAGGAAGAGGTAACCGGTACAGTAAAGGAGCTGGCGGAGAAGTACAGTGTGGATATTATGACCATGACAGGCTTTCTGGACGGGATCAACGACAGCTTAAAGGAAGCCAATCCCATTGAGGAGATGGAGGAAGACACCCAGGTGAACCTAGTTTTTGAGAAAGAGCTTTTGTATAAGAATATGGTGGCGGCAGGGGCAGACTGGCTTTACGAACTGCCGGAGTGGGAAGAAATCTTTGACCAGGACAAGCGCAAGGCGTTATACCGGGAGCAGAAGATCTCCACTACCATTGTGAAGCCGGAGAGGGTCTATCCCAACGATCCCTGTCCCTGCGGCAGCGGCAAGAAATACAAAAAATGCTGCGGGAAGAAAAACTGATGGAGAGCAGGGTATCACAGGCAGTGGAGACTTTTGAGTCGGGATATACCTGTGCCCAGGCTGTATTTGTTACTTATGCCGGGCTGTTTGGCATGGACAGGGAAACTGCCCTGAAGCTGTCCAGCCCTATGGGCGGCGGCGTAGGAAGGATGCGGGAAATCTGCGGGGCGGTATCTTCTATGGCGCTGCTGGCGGGCTTAAAGGAAGGGAACACTGATCCGGAAAATGAAGAGGGCAGGGAGCGGATCTATGTTTTGGTAAGGCGCCTTGCAGACCGGTTCAAGGAAAAAAACGGTTCCATTATCTGCCGGGAGCTTTTAGGCATTACGCAGCGGGAGGAAAGCGCAAAACCCGCCCCAAGGACCAAAGAATATTATGCCTCCAGGCCCTGCAGCGCCCTGGTGGCATCGGCGGCGGAGATCGTAGAGGAAATGCTGCTGGAGGATTAAACAGCAAGGCTTTGGCATGGGAGCCCATGCCTGCGGCACACAAGGCAAGGCTGCCAGTTAACCTGTCAGGTACCTGGCGCAGGAGGAGCTTGCCATAAGGCCAAAGCGGACAGGAGGGAATTATGTGTAATCATATGAAAGAAAACTGGGAAAACTTTAAAGGGACCTTATCGGACATTACCATGATGAGTAAAAGGGAGTTTTTGCTGACCATGGCAGTCTGCCTTCTGGGGGGAATGGTATTTGGCATGTTTTTTTCACCCAGAAAATCCACAGTGTTTGGCAGCAATAATGGAAATAACAGCGGCAACATCAGTAAAAATGACTGTGATGCCGATGAAGAGTGGGAGGTAGAAGAGGCGTAGAAGGACGACGCCCTTTTGCCGCGAATAACTTATGAAGGCTGCACAGGTGATTTTGTGGCAGTTCCTTACGGCGGCATAACAGGGAAGTTTGTGGCTGCGCTGGTGCCACAAACCTGGCAGGCATCATTGCCTGTGTGCAACAAAGCGGCGCAGAAATGAGGAAAAAATGAAGATCACGCTAAAAGACGGTTCTGTAAAAGAATATGACAGTGCGAAAAGCGTATATGAGATCGCGGCGGACATCAGTGAGGGGCTTGCCAGGGCGGCATGCGCCGGGGAGGTGGACGGCGAAGCCGTGGACCTGCGCACCATAATAGGCCAGGACTGCACTTTAAATATTTTAACTGCAAACGACCCCGAGGGGCTGAAAGTGGTACGGCATACCTGCTCCCATGTGATGGCGGAAGCGGTAAAGAGGATTTTCCCGGATGCAAAGCTGGCCATCGGCCCCAGCATTGATACGGGCTATTACTATGACTTTGAACATGCGCCTTTTTCCAGGGAAGACCTGGACAAGATAGAGGCGGAGATGAAAAAGATCATCAAGGAAGGCAAAAAGCTGGAACGTTTCACCTTGCCAAGGCAGGAAGCCATTCAGTTTATGGAGGAAAAAGGCGAGCCTTATAAGGTGGAGCTTATCCGTGACCTGCCGGAGGAGGCGGAGATTTCCTTCTACAGCCAGGGGGAATTTACGGATCTGTGTGCCGGCCCCCATCTGATGAGTACCAAGGGGATCAAAGCCTTTAAGCTGACCTCATCTTCCGGGGCCTACTGGCGTGGGAAATCAGAAAATGCCATGCTCCAGAGGATCTACGGCACTGCCTTTAATAAGAAGGAAGAACTGGCGGAATATCTGGAATATCTGGAAAATATCAGGCTCCGGGACCACAACCGGTTAGGCAGGGAGATGGAACTGTTCACCACAGTGGACGTGATCGGGCAGGGGCTTCCGCTCCTGATGCCCAAGGGTGCCAAGATGGTACAGACCCTGCAGCGGTGGATAGAGGATTTGGAGGACAATGAGTGGGGATATGTGAGGACCAAGACCCCACTTATGGCCAAAAGCGATCTGTATAAAATATCCGGCCACTGGGACCATTACAAAGAAGGGATGTTTGTATTGGGGGATGAGGAGAAGGATAAGGAAGTGTTTGCCCTGCGCCCTATGACCTGCCCTTACCAGTATTATGTATACAAGGCAACACAGCATTCCTACCGTGACCTGCCCCTGCGCTATGGGGAAACTTCCACCCTGTTCCGGAACGAGGATTCCGGGGAGATGCACGGGCTTACCAGGGTGCGCCAGTTTACCATCTCCGAGGGGCATCTGATCATCCGTCCCGACCAGGTGGAGGAAGAACTGAAAAGATGCCTGGACCTGGCGGTGTACTGCCTGACCACTTTGGGATTGCAGGATGAAGTGGCCTACCGGCTGTCCAAGTGGGATCCGGAGAACAGGGAAAAATACCTGGGAGATGAAAAATACTGGGAGACTTCCCAGGGCAAGATCAGGGAAATCCTTGAGGAATACGGCGTTCCCTTTACAGAGGCGGACGGGGAAGCAGCTTTTTACGGCCCTAAGATCGATATCCAGGCAAAGAATGTGTATGGCAAGGAAGACACCATGATCACTATCCAGCTGGACTGTGCCATTGCGGAAAATTTCGACATGTATTACATTGACCAGAATGGGGAAAAGGTGCGCCCGTATATCATCCACAGGACCTCCATGGGCTGTTATGAGAGGACACTGGCTTGGCTGATTGAAAAGTATGAGGGCAAATTCCCCACCTGGCTGTGCCCGGAGCAGGTAAGGATACTGCCTATTTCCGAGAAATATGAGGCATATGCGGGAAAAGTGAAAGCGGAGCTTCGGAAATGTGGTATTTTGGCGGAAACAGACGACCGTTCCGAGAAGATTGGCTTTAAGATCCGTGAGGCCAGGCTTGCCAGGCTGCCTTATATGCTGGTAGTGGGGCAGCAGGAAGAAGAAAACGGCACGGTATCTGTGAGGAGCCGTTTTGCCGGAGATGAGGGAAGCAAGCCTTTGGATGAATTTATCAGCCAGATTTCCAGGGAAATCAGGACCAAAGAGATCCGGAAGGAAGAAGAGGGCGCAAAGCAGCCCTGATGTGTTCCCGGAAGATATAGGGCTTTGGCCCACAAACCGGGAAGGCAGGACGTAGTAAAAGGAAAGAGGCTGTGAATGGAGCGGAAGTGGAAATGGGATGAAATCACAGGGGTGTTTTTGTTTGCCCTGGGCGCGGGGATGCTTTTGGTTTCCGTGTTTTTAAGCTTTAGCAGCGATATTTGGTATGACGAGCTGTATACCATGGGGCTGGCGTGCCAGCCCCTGGGGCGGCTGGTTTCCATTACGGCGAGGGATGTACATCCCCCGCTTTATTATATCATTGTAAAGATATTTTTGCAGTTTTTCGGTTTGGCCGGGGGAGAGGGGCAGACGGCGGCGGCCAAGATAGCTTCCGTGGTCCCTTTTTTTCTGTGCCTGTTTTACAGCGGGTGGAAGGTGCGGAAGTATTTTGGCTGGCTTCCAGCAGGGCTTTTTGCATTCCTGCTTCCTGCCATGCCAAAGCTGGCAGATTATACTGTGGAGGTGCGGATGTATGGTTACGCCCTGTTTTTCGTCACGGCGGCTATGCTGCACGCATATGGGCTGGCCCGGGGCAGCGGGCGGGGGCAGTGGGGAAACTGGGCGGCGCTGGCCCTCTATGCCCTTGGGGCCTGTTACACCCATTATTTTGCCTGTGTGGCTGCCTGTATGGTTTATCTGTACCTGCTTGTGGCATTGCTGGCAGAAGGCAGGTTGAAGGAAAAAGCGGGCCGGTTTCTGGGAAGCGGGTTTTGCTGCGCTTTGGGCTTTATGCCCTGGCTGTTTTCGGCGGTGAGGGCACAGGTAGGGCAGGTGAAAGAAAGCTACTGGATACAGCCTCTTAGCTGGCGGAGCCTGGGGGGCTGCGCCAAGTTTATTTTCCAGCCTTCCTTTTCAAACGGAAAGGTAAATGCTTTCCTGGCCCTGGCTTTTTTCCTGGTTTGGGGCGCGCTGCTGGCAGGGGCGCTGGCCAGGCAAAAAAAGGCGGGATGGGAGGGAGAAAAAGGAAGGAAAATGATTTTTATCCTGGGCTGTGTGGGCGCCCTGGCCGGTGTGGTGGGCTTTGGCTTTCTGGCATCCTTTCTCATCCGCCCTGTTTTCGTATACCGGTACATGATACCTGCGCTGGGGCTGTTCTGGCTTGCCTTTGCTATTCTGGCAGCAGGGCTGAAAGCAAAAAAAGGTTTCTTCCTACCGCTTTTGGGGCTGCTGCTGGTAATAGGGCTCCGCAACTTCCGGGCCTTTTATGGGGAAGAAATGTGGAAAAGGGTGCAGATGGCCAGTGCACGGGAGGCACTTTCACAGATTGGGGAGGAAGAGGCGGTTGTCTGTAATTTTAACCAGGTACAGGGCGTCCTGGCCTATTATCTTGAAAATGAAAGCTATCTCTGGTACGGAAAGCCGGAGAGCCTGGCCAGGGAAATGTACCCCGCCCTCCACCCCCTGGTGGAAGGGGAGTTTACAGACGGGGCGGGAATTGCGGCGCTTCTGGGGCTGCTGGAGGAAAAGGGGCATTTCTGGTTTTTGGGCAGCGGGAATGCCAGGGACGAGATTATGGAAAAATGGGAAATGGCAGGGATAGAAAGCGAAGAAAAGGCAACTATCATGATAGAACGTTATTGGTTTAATATTTATTACTGCCGTTTAAAAACTGAAAACAGCAATTCCATAAAAATCAGTGAATAATGCATAAGGGAAACTGCCATAATGATATTGTCAGTGAAAATGGCTGCCTGTAATTGGATTTGGCCAGGCAGAAAGGAAACTGAAATTAGGAGGGATATTATGGCAGAATTAAAGTGTGCAGTGGACAACTGCGTATATAACAAAAGTGAGTGTTGTTGCAAAGGCGATATCACCGTAGGCGGCAAACATGCGGACTGTAAGGACGATACCTGCTGTGCAAGCTTTTCCCAGACAGGAAGCGACCGTTTTACAAGCGCACTGGAGCACCCCAGCAGGACCATCAGCATTGACTGCGAGGCGTCTGACTGTAAATTCAACAGCGACTATAAATGTACCGCTGGCCATGTAGATATCAAAGGCTGCGGTGCCTGCAACTGCAAAGAGACAGCCTGTGCGACCTTCACAGCGAGATAAGGAAAGCCCAAAAGGCCGGTTACAGTGTTTGTAACGGTAACCGCCCAAAGAGTGCTTGGGGAAATCCTGGCTTGGCTACAGGGCAGCCAGGATTTCCTTTTGTTTAACATAAGGGCAGTTCGCGTAGCGTGCTGCCCGTTGTTTTCCCTGTTCTGTGGGAACAGGCACTTGTATATTATCCCAAATTGTGCTTTAATAAATAATAGCGGGCATGTCCCGTAATTTATTTGAAGGAAATGGGATAATGAAGAGAAAAGCGATTCTTATAATGTTCCTTTCCCTTTTTCTTTCCGGCTGCGGGCAGAAGGTAGTTACGGTTGCCGATATCCAGACGGAAGAGGGGCAGGAGAGCGGTTACATAGAAATGCAGGAATTTGAACTGAAAAAGACAGCCGGGCAGGAGGCGCCTGGCAGGGAAGAGGCAGATTATTGCGCGGTGCTGATCCCGGCAGGCTACCAGGAGTCAGAAGAGATTCCCGGAATGTACATACATGAGAGAAGCCCCTTAGATTCCTCGAATATTTATTATACGGTATCCGAGGGCAGCGGGGCTGGCTGGGTTTCCGAAGGGCTTACAGAGGAAATTTACAAAGAAACCCTGGAGGATGCTTACCAAAAGGCTGGCAGGGAACTGGACCTTACGGTCAGGTCTTTTGAAAAAATAGATATGGACGGCATCCCGGGCTATAAAATACGCAGTACCTATGGGATGGGCGATGAGGCGGTAGAACAGCTTGCTTACCTGATCCTGGCGGACGAGACCTATACGATTACCTATAGCCAGATGGCGGATGACGAACTGATGGCAGATTTTGAAATATCCGACGGGCAGATCCGCCTGGTAAGGGAGGAAGAGGTCAGCCTTGCCCAGAGTGGGCAGGAAGATAAAGGCACATGACAGGGCAGGTTCCTTCCTGCTGCGGGAAGCTGGAATTTTTATGAAAATGGGTATTGACATTTGTGCCTACTGGTGTTAGAGTAAATGAGGATGTGGCTGATATGTATTTACATAGCAGGCCATATAAAAGAAGCAGAGTATCCACTCTCACCCTGCGGTAAATGGGCTTGCAGGTGTTCATATTTTCGACTGGTATCCCAGGGGCAGGTTACTATTCCATATCATTTTGTGGGATTTAGCAATGCCGAATGGTTTATTATGGAGTAAAATTTGAGTGGATAGTTATGCTATCCACTTTTTTAGTTTTTATGTAGGGAGGATACAGCCATTAGCGAATTATTCATTAACGAACAGATTAGAGACAAGGAAGTACGTGTTGTCGGGGAAAACGGCGAACAGTTAGGTATCATGTCGTCCAGGGAAGCCTTACAGATGGCGGAGGAGGCCGGAGTAGACCTGGTGAAGATCGCCCCCACTGCCAAGCCCCCTGTGTGTAAGCTGGTTGATTACGGGAAATTTAAGTATGAACAGACCCGTAAGGAAAAGGAAGCAAGGAAAAAGCAGAGAGTCATTGAAATTAAGGAAATCCGTCTCTCTCCAAACATTGACACCAACGACCTCAATACGAAAGTAAACGCGGCGAGGAAGTTTTTGGCCAAAGGCGACAGGGTAAAGGTGACTTTGCGGTTCCGCGGGCGTGAAATGGCGCACATGGCAAACAGCAAGCATATATTGGATGATTTCGCAGCGGCGCTTTCAGACATATGCGTTATGGAAAAAGCCCCCAAGGTGGAAGGAAGAAGTATGACCATGTTTTTAACTGAAAAGCGTTAAGGGCACCTGGCTCCCGCAGGAGGGGGAAAGGTGCGCACGCCAGTTAAAATAGAGACAGGAGGAAGTTTTTCTGTCGGCTGAAATTAATATTAATATACAGGAGGAAACAGTTATGCCTAAAATGAAAACAAGCAAATCGGCTGCAAAGCGTTTTAAAGCTACAGGAACGGGTAAATTAAAAAGAAGCAAAGCTTACAAGAGCCATATCTTAACCAAAAAGACTGCGAAAAGAAAGAGAAATCTGAGAAAGCCTGCAATGACAGACAAGACAAATGTTAAAAATATGAAAAAGCTTATGCCTTATTTATAAGCACATAAGGCGGATAATAGTCAAAAGGAGGATATGAGACATGGCAAGAGTAAAAGGCGGCATGACAGCCAGAAGAAAGCATAATAGAGTATTAAAACTTGCAAAAGGCTACAGAGGGGCCAGGAGCAAACAGTACAGGATAGCGAAACAGTCCGTAATGAGGGCGCTGGCATCAGCATATGCAGGGCGCAAGCAGAAAAAGCGCCAGTTCAGGCAGCTTTGGATTGCCCGTATCAACGCTGCAGCAAGGCTTAACGGTTTATCCTACAGTAAGTTTATGTATGGGCTTAAGCTGGCAGAAGTGGATATTAACAGGAAGATGCTCTCAGAGATGGCAGTGAATGATGCGGAAGGCTTTAAATCACTGGCAGAGCTTGCCAAGAGCAAACTTGCTTAAGCAGGAAAAGACCTTACCTTTACGGAGGATAAGGTCTTTTCTGTTACACTTATAAACCATAAGGAAAGAGAGGGAGGTTAGAATATGCTGAAAGGTTTGGAACCGGAAAATGTGTTTTCTTATTTTGAAGAGATCTGCAGCATACCCCACGGTTCAGGCAATGTAGGGCAGATCAGTAATTATCTGGTGTCGTTCGCCCAAAAAAGGAACCTGGAATATTGCCAGGATGAGACAGGCAACGTGGTGATCTGGAAGGAAGCTTCTAAGGGCTATGAAGGCCATCCGGCGGTAATGCTCCAGGGGCATATGGATATGGTGGCGGTGAAAGAGGCAGGCTGCGCCATTGACATGGAAAAGGAAGGGCTGAAGCTGAAGCAGGAGGATGGCTGGCTGAGTGCGGAAGGGACCAGCCTTGGGGGAGACGACGGCATTGCCATAGCTTACGGGCTTGCGCTGCTGGACGGAGAGGGCTACCAGCATCCCCCCATAGAGCTGGTGGTTACTGTAGATGAGGAAGTGGGGATGGACGGCGCGAGGGCTTTATCGGCGGAACCCCTTAAGGCCAGGAGGCTGATCAACCTGGATTCCGAGGAAGAGGGCATTTTCCTTTCCGGCTGTGCCGGGGGTGCAAGGGTGAACATGGATTTCCATTTTGAAAAGAAGGAAAAGAAAGGCCTTTTGTGTGAAGTGGGCATCTCTGGGCTGCAGGGAGGGCATTCCGGTGAAGAAATACACAGGGAGAGAGGGAACGCTATCTGCCTTCTTGGGAGGATTCTGGGTACGCTGGAAAAGGAATTGGAGCTTTGCCTGGTAAAGGTAGAAGGGGGAGTGGCAGATAATGCGATCCCGCCCAGTGCAAAGGCGGAGATTTTGGTCACTGCTTACGATGACGGGAAGGAAGAAGCTACGATAGTTTCCGATGAGCTTTTTGAGCGTGAATGCAGGGAAAAGATGACGTCTGCGTGCAGAAGGCTGCAAAGGGAGCTGGCAACAGAGCTGGCGGAGAAAGACAGGGGGGTACAGGTTACCTGTTCTTTCACTGGCATGGAGGTGACAGAAGCAGTAGGGGAGGCCCTTAGCAGCAGGATGATTTACCTTTTGTATACCCTGCCTTATGGCGTGCAGGCTATGAGTGCCGCCATGCACGGACTGGTGGAAACTTCCTTGAACCCGGGGCTTTTGTCTATGGGCGATGAGGAAATGCTTATAGGGATATCAGTGCGCAGCTCCCTGGAAAGTGCCAAGAGGGCCCTGGTAGGGAAGTTAAAGGCATTGGCGGAGCTGGCAGGTGCGGAGACAAAAGTCAGCGGGGATTACCCCGGATGGGCCTATCAGAAAGAATCGCCCTTAAGGGATAAGATGGTGGAGGTTTATAAAGGGCTTTACGGGAAGGAGCCAAGGATACGGGCCATCCACGCGGGGGTGGAGTGCGGGCTTTTGATTGATAAAATGCCAGGCCTTGACTGTGTATCTATTGGTCCTGACATGAAAGATATCCACACCCCCAAGGAGGCCCTGAGTATTGCCTCTGTAGGGAGGGTCTGGGAATACCTGTTAAAGGTTTTGGAAGCCCTTTAAGGAGAGAAGAGGGGATGAAGGGGGGGAGAACAACAGACGCTGCCATTACGCGGGCCGGCTTATTGGGATTAGGGCTGTGCCGCAGATGGCGGCAGGCAGGAGGTATCAAAGATGAATTTAAACCGAAAAAACGTAAGAAAAATCAGGGGGCTTATCCTTTTTACAGGGTTGGTGATCCTTGCCCTTATAAAATTTGACCTGCTTTACGGGGCGATGGTCTTTGGGATTGGAATAGGGAAGCCTTTTATCCTGGGAGGGATGATTGCTTTTGTGATCAATATTCCCATGCATTTTTACGAGACAAAACTTTTTGGGGACCACAGGATAAAGGGGCAGGGAAAACTTCTGAAAAAGAGCAGGCGGGGGCTTAGTATGGTGATGGCCTTTTTGTCTGTGGTGCTGGTGGTGACACTGGTAGCAGTTACTGTGATCCCCCAGCTTGTGCAGGCAATTTCCGTCCTTACCAAAAAAATACCAGTGTTCTGGAGTGGCCTGATCCACCAGCTTGAAGTAATCTTTGCGGAAAACCCACAGCTTCTCTATTATCTGGACAGTTTTGAAAATGTGGAGATTGACTGGAAATCCACTATCGGGACTGTGGTGGGGTTCTTGCAGAATGGGGTGGGCAATATGCTCAGCTCTACAGTTACTGTAGCTGGCAGCATTATCAGCAGCACCGTTAACTTTTTCATCGCCCTGGTTTTTTCTATTTATATCCTGACCCAGAAGGAAAGGCTGGGGGATCAGTGCGACAGATTGCTGAAAGCCTATACGAATCCGAAGCTGTATAAAAACGTGCGCAAGGTTCTGACACTTTTAAAACAAAATTTCAGCAATTTTATCACGGGGCAGTGCACAGAGTCTGTGATATTGGGCCTTATGTTTGTGGTATCCATGGCTCTTTTCAGGTTTGACTATGCGGTGATGGTGGGGGTGTTGATTGCCTTTACCGCCCTGATTCCGATTGTAGGGGCTTTTATCGGCTGTTTTATCGGGGCATTCCTGATGCTGGTGGACGACCCGGTGAGGGCTTTGTGGTTTGTAGTCCTGTTCGTTGTCCTCCAGCAGATAGAGGGTAATCTGATCTATCCCCATGTGGTGGGGAATTCTGTAGGGCTTCCTTCCATCTGGGTGCTGGCTGCGGTTACCATAGGCGGCAGCCTGATGGGGATTTTTGGGATGCTGGTGTTTATCCCCCTGCTGTCTACAGTGTATACGCTGCTCCGGGAAGACGTGAATAAAAGAAACGGCAGGGGAAATCCCCGCAAGGAACCGGAAAATGGCAGTACGGTGAAGGGGAAGCCATCTGACCCCGCGGCCCTTCAGCCCCGTGAATAAGCTCACCTTATGGCAGGGGCTGTCGTTTAATGACGGCCACATAAAGTTGATTGCCCATATCCCCTCATGCTATACTGAATAAATCCAGGTACAAAGCAAAGGGGATAAGGGTATGATTACGATTTACGATTGGTTTGGGTATGAATTGCCCATGGAAATGCGATATCAGCTGATAAAAGAGGCAGGGTTTGACGGGGTCCTGCTATGGTGGGGCGAAGATTTTGGGAGAGGGGATTACCGCAGCGGGCCGGAGCTTGCCAGGAAGGCGGGGCTGTTTCTGGAAAACATCCACGCACCTTTTGACAGCCAGAATGACCTTTGGCAGGATAACCTGGATGGGCAGGCTTTGGCTGACTGCTATTTACAGTGTATTGCTGACTGTGCTGAATTTGAAATTCCGGCGGTGGTAATGCATCTGCCCAGCGAAAACCATCCCTGCACCCCATTAGGGCTGGACCGGGTGAAAGCCATAGCGGAGATGGCGGAGCTGCTTGGGGTCAATGTTGCGCTGGAAAACTTGTGGAACTACAGTAACCTGGCCTATGTGCTGGAGAAAATTGATTCCCCGCGGATTGGCTTTTGTTATGACTGCTGCCACCACAGCAATTATGACCCGGAGGAGGAACTGCTTTCCCTGTATGGCTCCCGATTGTTGGCGCTGCACCTGCATGATAACGGTGGAAGCCAGGATCAGCACCAGATACCATTTGACGGCAGCGTTAACTGGCCGGAAACCATGAAGAGGATCTCCCAGACACATTACAGGGGTGCCACTGCGCTGGAGCCCATGAATTGGGATTATGTACATCTGACACCAGAGGAATTTTTAGATAAGGCATATGTAAAAGCCAAAAAACTGGAAGCCCTAAGATTCAACATGGGCAAAAACTGACAAAATTTTAAAAAAAATTAAAAAAACATATTGACAAAATCAGGAGAATATTGTAAAGTATTACTTGTGATTTCCAAGAGGAAATAACATCACAGAGATGTTAATATGGTATCGGGGTGTGGCTCAGGTGGTAGAGCGCTACTTTAGGGAAGTAGAGGCCGCAAGTTCAAGTCTTGTCACTCCGATTTGGGAGAATCCTTTAAATGCTGGTGTTTGCAGTATTTAAAGGATTTTTACTTATTCCTGTTATCATTATGTATCAGTTTATAATATGTTTTATCAGGTTAATTGTGGTAAAAAAACTGTTATTTATAGCTTTCAATGCCAAAATCTTATTGTCATGAAAATGAAGAAGGGCATTAGTTAAAAAGAAGGTGAAACCAATGCAAAATAAAAAGAATAACACTCCAATCATTGTGGGTTCACATAATGTGCAGTTGGGACGGGATCTTGTTTTGCGAAAATCAGAGGAAAAATGGGGACAAGGTATTGTTGGGCAGTTAAGCCTTGATTTACAGCAAGTAAAATTTGCCAAAAACAGGCGAATAGATATGAGAATGAGAACCTTTGTAAGAGGTATTTTTCAGGATATTTATGAATGGGCAGGAAAGGCCAGAATTATAAGTATTGAAAAATCAGAGCCAGCCTTAGGTCCGCCAGCCGGGTGGGGAGCGGTGGTTCATCCCGGATGATTAGGCGGGAACGGTTTTCACCCTACCCTTTCAGGGGATTTTGTGGTATGATGCCAATAGGTTTGAAAGGATGGTGACAGGTTGGAGATACTGAGAAAAATAGACCTTTTCCAGAAAGAGATCCATGGGCTGCGTCCGATGGAAGGCGAAATACTGGGGCAGATACAGGATTATTACCGGATCGGACTGACATGGACATCCAATGCGCTGGAGGGGAACTCCCTGACAGAGAGCGAGACGAAAGTGCTCCTGGAGGACGGCCTGACGGTGGGCGGGAAACCGCTCCGGGACGTGTTCGAGGCGGTGGGCCATGCCAGAGCCTATGATTTTATGTTCTCCGTGTTCCGGGACAGGCGTATTGACGGGCAGACCGTGTTGAAGATGCATGGGCTGTTCTACCAGAATATTGAGCCGGGGTATGCCGGGCGTTACCGGGATGTCCGGGTGCTGATCACAGGGTCGCAGTATCCCGTGGCTGCCCCGGAGAAGATACAAAGGGAGATGGGCCGTCTGTTTGCCTGGGTACAGAAGGAGAGGGAGAGATACCATCCCGTGGAATTTGCCGCCCAGCTCCACAAGAGGTTTGTGTTTATCCATCCCTTCAAGGACGGGAACGGCAGGGTGGCAAGGCTGCTGATGAACCTGGCGCTGGTCCAGGACGGATACCTGCCTGTAGTCGTGCCGCCCATCCTGCGGGGGGATTATGTGTCCCTGCTGGAGCAGGCGCACAGGGATGACAGGGGTTTTATGGAATTTATTGCGGAGAGGGAGTTTGAGTCCCAGAAAGAGATCCTGCGGCTGTTTGAGATCCCGTTTCCTAAGGAGGGGCAGGAGCAGAAGGGGATGGGACAGTCCCCCGCCTTATAGTAGAAGCATAAACAGAAGAAAGAATGATGATACGGCAGAGCGCCGGATGCAGGGATGTGTCCGGTGTTTTTTATGCCTGAAAACCAGGTGGGGAGGGCGGATGGCAGGCTTTCCCGCCTGACCGGATTGGAGGTGCCTATTTGAAAAGAGCAGAAAATGTCCCAGTCGGGACACCGGAGGAGGCGCGTATCCAGGAGTTCCGGGACCAGTTCGGCAGCAATGTCCTGGTGGACTTTAACCAGAGGGCGGAGGACAAGGCCAACGGCTCCATCCTGATCCTTGGCAACTCCGGCCAGGGCAAGTCCTATCTGTTGAAGCTGATCCTGTGCAACCTGCGGGAGTCTGGCATGAACGTCATCTGCCTGGATCCGGAGAGGGAGTATTTTCGATGGCAATAAGATAGCAACAGCTTATTCCTGCCATTTCAACCAGTGCCTCCTGTGTTAAACCACAATCTATACGCGCATTTTTTATTGCAAGACCAAAATGTTCATGTTTACCTTCCACTATATGTTCACATCCCAGTAAGATTGTACTAATGAAATAAAAAAGCGGAATGAACATATATTTCAGTTTAGACATGAACAAATAAAACATGTTATGGTAAAAGAGTGTTTATATTCCCCTGCATCATTATTAAAAATTTTTCGGCTGCTTTGGAAAAGACCTGGTATTTTTTCCAGATCATATACATTTCGATTTCGATTGTGGGTGCCAGAGGACGGAAACAAAGCCTGCTGTCACCGGAAGTATTGATAATCCTGTCAAAGCAGATGGCATATCCAAGCCCTTCTTCCACAAGCAGGGAAGCGTTGAACAACAGATTATAAGTCATAATAATATCCAGTTCCGAGAGGCTGCGTTTCATCCACCGGGAGATTCTCCCGCCCTCTGTTTCCTGCTGTGATATCAGCAATGGCTGATTCCACAGGTCTTCCGGGGAGACCGATTCTTTTTCTGCCAGGGGGGAGTCTTTCCGCATCAGGACACCCCAGATATCCTTTGACGGGAGTTTCAATGCCTCATATTTGTCCGTATCCGGCGTTCCAAATATGATTCCAAAATCAATCAATCCTTTATCCAGCTGTTCTTTGACAAAGACAGCATTGCCGCTGGAAATATGGTAATGGATTCCCGGGTAAAGTTTTTTTAAGTTTCCGGCGGCTTTTGCCAACAGGCGCATTCCATCGGTTTCTCCGGCACCGATGTAGATATCTCCGATTACCACATTATCGGAGCAGGTAATCTCATGCTCTGTTTTCTTTACCAGATCCAGAATTTCCTCCGCTCTTTTCCTGAGAATCATTCCTTCTTCCGTCAGCGTAACCTTACGGGAACCCTTTGTGCCGCGGATCAGCAGCTGTTTCCCCAGTTCTTCTTCCATGTTTTTGATCTGTGTGGAAAGAGTAGGCTGTGAGAGATGAAGGGACTCGGCGGCCCGTATAATGCTCTGTTCTCTTGCAATGGCAAGAAAGTATTGAAGTACCCGTATTTCCATATTATGCTCTCCTTCTTGTCTGTTTTTGGTGTCTGTTATGTTTGAAGATGCCATATACTTTTCAAGGCTTATGTATAATTCCGTAAAAAAATCCTAACACAAATATCAATAGGTTTCAACTATGAAAATAGATTATATATAAATATTTGCTATTTTCTATATATGGATTTATAGTGAAGTCAGTAACCCAACAAAAAGCTGTGTAGTTACTGACTTTGTGGCAGCCGCCAATATAGGAAAGAGAAGCGTTGCATCTCTGTAGGCATGCGTGCCTGAGCCTTCACTCCGGTCTGCGCTAAACATGCGCCACTGGCACACAGCGCCATTGTCTGCAAAAGTTACCAAATACATCAGAAGAGGTGTAGGAATGATAGCTATAGGGAGCAGGGAATCCATTGTAAAGAATCTGGAAGATGCCGGATGTGAGCCTGGAATGATTGAGGATTTTCTGGGATGGTTTGATAAAGGACAGCAGGAGAAGCAGCTGGAACTTTTGGAACATCAGAGAAGATATTTGCTTGGCAGAGTACACACGGATGAAAAAAGGATTTCATGCCTGGATTATCTGATCTATCAGATTCAGGGAAAACCGGCAGGAAAAAGATAACTTTAAAAGGAAGAAGGGAGAGAAAACGAGTTAAGAAATATTAGTGGTTTCAACCAGCCTGAGAGCGGACAGCAATTCAGATTTGCTGGCAGAGGCTTTTATGAACGGTGCCAGAGAAACGGGCCATAAAGTGGAAAAAGTGAGCCTGAAAGATAAAACCATTGGATTCTGCAAAGGCTGTCTGGCCTGCCAGAAAACAGGGAATTGTGTCATCCGGGATGATGCCGGTGAAATTGTGGAAAAGATGCTGCATGCGGATGTACTGGTCTTTGCCACGCCCGTTTACTATTATGAGATGAGCGGACAGATGAAGACGCTTCTTGATCGGGCAAATCCTTTATATACCGGCAGATTATGTGTATGTATCTTCTGGCGGCAGCGGCAGATGAGGACGAACATGCCATAGATGGAGCGAAGAAAGGACTGGAGGGATTTATAGCCTGCTTTGAGAGGGCATATCTTGCGGGATGTATCTTTGCAGGCGGCGTTGACGCTCCGGGAATGGCAAGGGGGCACAACGCTTTGGAAAAAGCCCATGAAATGGGGAGGCAGGTATGAAGATTTTAGTGTTAAATGGAAGCCCCCGCCCAAACGGGAATACGGCGGCTATGGTAAATGCTTTTGCGGAAGGTGCAAAAGGGAATGGGCATGGGCAGTTCCATGATCGGGATGAAAGGGCTTCTGATATCGGAGAAGACTTATGAAAAAATAGGTTCCGTCATAGAATAAACGGGGATGGATGCTCTGGTCAGGGATGGATTCATGATCCATATCCAGGTGGAGGATGGCACTACGGTTTCGGAAGTAAACAGAATCCAGGTGGAAAACACGCCTCTTTCCATGTATACGGAATTTATCCACAGTGCGGATACGATGGCTGGCTTTATTGGGATTCTCCAGAATGCTTTTTCTGCAATATTAGCGGCTTTTGCATTGGTGCTGTTTGGAGTGGCTATGGCAGTGATGGGGCACAGTATTTCCGGGCTGGTGGAGCAGGAATGGAAAAATCTTGGTATTCTGAAAACCATGGGTTATACCGGAGGGCGGCTGACAATACAGTATGGGGCTGCTATGGGGGGCGGCGTTATTCTGGGAATGCATTTTTGTATGGCATAATGCGATAGAATTCGCTAAAAAGAAAATGTCTATTACATTTTTTCTCGTGGACGCAGGTGGAGAAATTGTTGCAATTTTTACATTGGTACATAAAGCAGTAGAGATTGGTAGTGCAGAGCTTTCTTCAACAATACGAAAAAGTTGAACCGATATGCATAGCTTGATGGCAATACGAATTCTTACACTGTATCGGCTGTTTTGATTGCTCAAAATGAATGGTGTAAGGCGAGCCAAGAGGCTTTTTATAACAAAGTCCAGTATTCATATAAGTGTAGGGGTTAGAAACAGAAAGGGATATTATATAATGGGATCAACAATTGACCAATACATAGTTGCAAACTGTTTATATACAATAGATGAATTCAATATCTTGTATAGGGGATGGGATAAGCCGGAATTAAAAATTGAAGCTGATGAAAAGTTTAATGAAATGGATATAACAGTAAGAATAGGCTATTCTTTTAAACAAAATGCTCATTATACGGTAGGAGAAAGTGCCCGGATAAAAAAAAGCACAGAAAATAAACCATGATTTGTATATAGCACAAAGAGATTTTAAAATTGAAGTTAAATATTTGAAAAATTGGATTAGTTCAGCTAATACAAGAGCGGCAAGCAAAAACTGGTCAGTATTTCAACAAGATTTTGATTGGTTAATGGATGAGATAGATAGTGATAAGGCTGGAAAGGTTGCATTTGTGATTGGATGGTTTAATTGTGTGGATTCATTTTCACAATTAATTCAATTAGGGACTGGGAATGGAGCATACCCATTAGCAGATGAATGAAAGAGAAGATATTTTCCATTTTTAGAAGCAAATAAAGTACCAGTGTATACGAAAGATTTAAAGTATTTACTTAAAATATAGCTTATCAGAGATACATATGTTAAAATAGGGATAACAGAAAGGAGCCTGTTTTATGGAGATTGAGAATATACTGGCAAAAAATATTACAGCGGCAGGTGAAAAGGCCGCTTATGATGTAGCATGTAAACGGCTCCTGGCCAATAAGGTCATTCTGGCGTGGATCATGAAAAGCTGTATGGAAGAGTATAAGGCTCATAGTATCAATGAGATAGCGGAAAGATATATAGAGGGAATCCCTCAGATTGCAGAGGCAGCTGTCAATCCGGATAAAGATGGATATGAGGGCAGTGAACAGATCCGGGGAGCGAAGAACGAGGACAGTACGATACAGGAAGGAACGATCACTTATGATATCCGTTTTTGGCAATCGTTCCGGGAACCGGGGAGACGATCCGCTTGATCATTAACGTAGAAGCGCAAAATGATTTTTATCCAGGATATCCGATCATTAAGAGAGCGTTATATTATTGCAGCCGGATGATCTCTTCCCAGTACGGTTCGGAATTTACGGAAACCCATTATGAAAAGATAAGGAAGGTATATTCCATATGGATATGTCCCAATCCACCGAAGAAGAGAGAGAATACGGTCACCAGATACTGTGTTCAGGAAGAAAATCTGGCAAGCCAGGTGTTAGAACAGAAAGAAAATTATGATCTGTTAACTGTGGTCATGATCTGCTTGGGTCTGGGTCATGCAGGAGATGATAATTATAGAGGGATATTAAAACTGCTGGGTGTGCTTTTGTCTTCAGAAAAAGAGGCGGAAGAGAAGAAGAAAATCCTGCAGGAAGATTTTGATATTGCGATGACAAAGACAATGGAGAGTGAGGTGTCGGCTATGTGTAACCTGAGTAAAGGGGTAGAGGAAAGAGGAATTGCAATTGGCTTGGAGCGTGGTATGGAACGTGGTTTGGAGACAGGAACATTAAATGCAATCCGGAAATTGATGGAGACTTTGAAGCTGACAGCAGAGCAGGCGATGGAGGCGTTGAAGGTACCAGAAGAGGAAAAGGTTAAGTATGCAGGGATGTTGAAAGGATAGATTTTGCGGAATGCTATCTGTACTTGTGACTCATGTATCTACATACGATTCGGCGTACTTTTTGCAGCCGCTGCTTTGAGGCAGGGATGCTGCCCAAAATGGTGCAGAGCATTATGGGGTACCAGCATTACAGCACAACCATTGATATCCATACCCATGTGTCGGAGAGCAAATATCAGGAAGAAGCTGGGAAAATTGGAAGGGCGATGGAACCGGAAGAAATGGGGAATGAAGATAATAAGAAAACGGATTTGGATAACTGACACTGACAGGAAAAATTAAAGTTGGAAGAACACCATCATGTGCTAAAATTGGAAGCCGAAAAATTGGGTTTTGAAAAAAATGATTAGAGGGTATAATATAAATACTCATTTAATTAGAATATAAGAAGATGCTACTGCTAATATATTATATCAATAAAAGATATTTTTATATAGGGAAATATAAGTGGTAAAAGGAGGAAAGTTTATATGGATATTAGCGATGAAATTCAAAAGTATCGTCAAGAGATAAAATCTGAAAGAATGGATATGTCTTTTGGAGAAATAATCAATATGTATAAAGATAGGGAAATAATAATATCTCCAGAATATCAAAGGGCATTCAGGTGGGATGAGCAGAGGCAGTCTGATTTTATTGAATCAATATTATTGGGAATTCCTTTTCCCTCAATATTTGTGGCAACTAATCCAGATGGTAAATGGGAATTAATTGACGGTCTTCAAAGAGTCTCCACGGTTTTGGCATTTTTTAATGAACTTAAAGATGAAAATGGAGATCCATATCCTAAAAATGGGCTAGAATTAGTTGAGGGGAGTTTAATAAAGGGGCTAAAAGGCATTACTATAGATACTCTGCCTTTAGAGTATAAACTTCAAATAAAACGTACACCATGTAGAGTGGAAATAATCCTTAAAGAAAGTGAATTCAAAATGCGGTATGAACTTTTTAAGAGATTAAATACAGGTGGAGAAGGTTTGTCAAGACAAGAAATACGAAATTGTATTTTTAGAGGTTTGGATAGTAGATATAGTAATTTTGTGGCAGAGTTATCTAATAATGAGATTTTTAGAGAAATAGTAAATATTAGTACATTAAATGAAGAGATGATGTATTATGAAGAATTAGTGTTGAGATACTTGACTTTGAAGAACCAAGGAACTAGATATGCTCAAGCTAATATACAGGATTATATGGACGATTATTTAGAAAGCCAGTGTAGGGAGTTTAATGAAAGTATAGTTAATAGTGATAGACAACTGTTTGAAAATATTATGAATGTTCTTAAAGGGTTAAAAGAGAAATATATTTTTAAGCTTGGAAGAAGATATTTTACGACAAGTATGTATGATGCAATAATGTTAAGTTTATCAGAAGAAAGAGCAAATCTATCACAAATAAATATCGATGAATTAGGAAAAAGAATTGCGGAGTTAAAGGAAAGAAAAGAATTTACAAGATATGTTGGTTCAGCTAGCAGTAATCCTACGAGCATAACAAACAAAGTTAAAATTGCAAAACAGATTTTGTTAGGAATATCGGAGGCATAAAAATGCATCCACTTACCAATGAAATAATAGCTAGTAGAGAATGGCGTATGAGAGAACTGGAAGATTTGAAAAAAGTTGGAATTTTAGCGTTGAATACTTATCCACAAAAAGTTAAAGATCAATATTATAGAATGTGTATTCCATACATATATGCTCATTGGGAAGGTTTTATTGTTGAAAGTTTTAAGCAACTTATCTCGTTTTTAAATGATTTGCATTTGGATAAAAAACTAGTTCGTAATGAATTGTATGCATTTTCTTTACAAGACATATTAAAGCCCCTTGCAGGCAAGCAAAGTTTTGAGCAAACCTGCCAGTTCGCTCAAAAGTTTACAGAAAACTATGATAGAGCATTATATATTGATCCAGCATTGCTTACTGCTAAATCTAATTTGAATTATAAACAGTTGGTTGTAATTTTGGGGAAATTTGGAATGGAGAATTGTTTGACAAAGTATCAAGGAGAAATTAATCAATTGGTTAATCAAAGAAATAGAATAGCACATGGTGAAAATGGGATAACTGTGGAGTATGCGAATATTTCGGATAAGATTAGCATGTTACAAGAAATTTTTGACCTTATGATTTTGAAATTTGAAGAGTATTTATCTGAAAGGATGTATTTGAAATAAATGCCATTAACTAGTTTGTAAAACAGAGTGAAAATATATTGACACAGAGAAGCAATAAATTAGAATATAAGACATACTGATAGTGTATATGATTAAAGCAAGTGATTGCAATCGGCAGGAGGTATGGCTATGCCACAGTCAATGAAAAGCGTGATAGAACAGTATATTGCAGAAATCAAAAAGATATATGGTACGCATTTACGCAAGATAATTTTGTATGGCTCTTATGCCAGAGGCGATTTCAAAGCAGACTCAGACATAGATATTATGATATTGCTTGATATGTCTGATATGGACTTAAAGGTGTACAGCCAGCAGCTTTCCTATATGACCTTTGATTTTAATCTGGATAATGACTTGGATATAAAGCCTATTGCCAAGAGTGAGGATCATTTTAGAAAATGGATAGTTAATTATCCGTTTTATGCAAATATTAATAAAGAAGGGGTGGTTTTATATGGAGCGACCTAAAAAAGATATTGGAACGAGAAAAGACCTTGTGCTCTATCGGCTCCAGACCGCTAAAGCTGATTTGAAATCAGCAAGAATACTATTGGCGGCAGAGGAATATAAGGGAGCAAATAATCGAGCTTACTATGCTATTTTTCATTCAATCAATGCGGTTCATGCGTTGAGCGGAAAATCTTATAAACGCCATAAAGATGCTATCGCAAATTTTAATAAGGACTATGTTAAAAATGAGATTTTTCCCAGAGAGACAGGGAGAAAAATCGGTGAGGCTGAAGAAATTCGTCATGCGAGTGACTATGATGATTTCTATATTGCCAGTCGGGAAGAATCTGAAAGGCAGGTTGCCGTAGCAGATGAATTTATAAAATTGGCTGAAACATACTGCATGAAGCAGTTTAAAGATCTTGAGGAATGATGTTGGATAGTTAGGGGAAGTAAAAGGGGAAAACTTCGCTTGTTTCTTCTGTATATAGTAGAAACAGCAGTTTTACCAATTCCCCAAACCATTTTACCAACTTTCAAAATTCCTCAATTTTGATACCAAAATCAGAGGCAAAAATCTTTTACCAACCAAAAGTTTGGTAAAATTAAATGCGGATATAGCTCAAACCAGCATAAATTCAGGGCTTCTGCCAAAAGTTCGCAAAACAGATGAACCAGTAAACCTCTGAATAAAAATATTTACGCCCCCCTGAAAATCCAATGAAATGATATGCTCCCCATAAAGGTAGACAGAGGAACTATCCAAAAACTACCATATGGGGAGCATATCTATGCCTAATAGAAAATACACAAAAAAATTCAAGCTACAGTAACCTGTTATTCTGTTGCTGGGCTGCCCATTGTCTGTTCAATGATATTCTTCATAATTTCCTTTGTAATCTGCCCCGTTACATAACCGTACACATTTCCCTGGCTGTCAATCATAAATGTGGTAGGGTAGGCGCTGATATTATAGTAATAAGCGTACAGCCCCCCGGTATCCATCACTACCGGATAAGTGTATCCGTTTTCCTCTAAAAATGCCGCAATCCCTTCCGCCGGGCCTTCCTGGCCGACGTCCGGCGAGGCGATTCCCAATACAATCACATCTGATTGGTTCTCCCCATATTCTTCGTAGATTTCCTGGATTTCCGGCATTTCCGCCCGGCAGGGAGGGCACCAGGTAGCCCAGAAATTTAAAAACACAGTTTTTCCTTTATACTGGGATAGGGTATGGGTATTGCCATACTGGTCTGTAAGGGTAAAGTCCGGGGCAGGGACTATCTGGGTATCTTTTCCGCCATCCTCTCCGGAAGCTTGGGCGTTGCCATTTTCAGTTTCACCGGAAGGGGCGCTGCCTTCCTCTGCATTATTGCCGGAACCAGTGCCAGAATCCTGGGCGGGGCCAGATCCCTCATCCGTTGTGCCGCTGCCGGAATCTGCGCCGGAGTTTATATTTGTATTGCCGGAGAGATAAGAGCTGATATTGTTCATCCATCCGGTGAACATCATAACCCCAATAAGGATCATCAGCACGCCGCCAACCTTAATGGTATATTTCATCACGGAGCGGTGTTTTTGGAAGAAATCCAGCACAGTTTTGGTAAATAACCCCACAGCCATAAAGGGCAGGACAAACCCCAGGGTATATACGCCGATGAGCATAAAGCCCGTAAAGGAGGAAGAGGCAGAGGCCGCCAGGATCAGCACACTGGCCAGGGTAGGCCCTACGCAGGGTGTCCAGGCAAAGCTGAAGGTAAAGCCCATGGCAAGGGCTGTGAGAGGGTTCATGGCAAGGGTATCAGGCTGGAAATGGAAGCGGTGCTCCCTGTAAAAGAACTGTTCCCCGAACAGCCCCAACTGGCACAGGCCAAAGAGGATGATAATGATCCCCCCGATACGGGTAAACAGGGTCTGGTAATTATGGAAGAACCTGCCTGCGGCAGTAAAGCCAAAACCCAGCAGGAAAAAGGCAAAGCTGATGCCCACCACAAAGAACAGGGTGTTTTTCAGGACCCGGGCCCTTTGGTAGGTGATATTCCCTTCCCCGTCCACCGACTTTGCCCCGCCGGAGAGATAACTAATATAAAGAGGGATCAGCGGCAGCACACAGGGAGAAAAAACGCTGAGCAATCCTTGCAAAAAAACGGTAATGGCAGAAACGCCAGTTTCTATGGTAAGATTCATGGATAAGCTCCTTTCTGGGACTTGTACAGTACTTTTTACAGCAAAGGGGAAATAAATCTGCTGTTTCTATATATGAAGAATATTTTACTATAATATGTCCTGGAAGGAAAGAAAATTCATTTGAAAATTATTCTTGACAAATAGCAGCTCCCTGTTATATACTTTCCTCGTCAAATAGTTTGACAATCAAAATATTTGAAAGGCAAAATATTTGCCAGTCAAACCGTTTGTGTGGACGGAAGAGAGAGACGAAAAGGAAAATACAAAAAAGTGAATAAAAGGAGAGGGAACATGTTTGAGAGAGTAGTGGAGATTATCAAGGAGCAGCTTAATATGCAGGATATGGACATTAAGCCGGACACCTCTTTCGGGGATGACCTGGAAGCGGATTCTCTTGATTTGTTTGAGCTGGTGATGGCTCTTGAGGAAGAGTATGGGATTGAAATCCCGGCGGAGGACCTGGAGGATATTACCACAGTGGGAGCCATTGTGGATTATTTAAAGGACAAAGGGGCGGAGGAATGAAAACCAGGATAACAGAGCTTTTGGGCATAGAATACCCCATCATACAGGGGGGGATGGCATGGGTGGCGGAGCACCATTTAGCCGCTGCCGTATCCCAGGCGGGAGGGCTTGGCGTGATCGCGGCGGCAAGCGCCCCAGCAGAGGTGGTAAGGAGCGAGATCAGGAAGGCAAGGGAACTGACGGATAAGCCCATAGGGGTCAATATCATGCTGATGAATCCCAATGCCCCGGAGGTGGCGAAGGTGGTAGTGGAAGAAGGGGTTAAAGTGGTGACTACCGGGGCGGGCAATCCGGCGAAGCTGATGAAGGGCTTCAAGGAAGCGGGTGTCAAGGTGATGCCTGTAGTGGCAAGTGTGGCAATGGCGAAGCTGATGGAGAGAAGCGGTGCAGACGCGGTGATTGCGGAGGGTATGGAAGCTGGCGGGCATATTGGCCAGACCACTACCATGTGCCTGGTGCCCCAGGTAGCAGACGGGGTTAAAATCCCGGTAATTGCCGCAGGCGGTATCGGCGACGGCAGGGGTTTTGCGGCGGCTTTTATGCTGGGTGCCCAGGGAGTGCAAATGGGAACCAGGTTCCTGGTTGCCAGGGAGTCCATTGTCCATGAAAACTTTAAGGAAAAAGTGGTGAAGGCCAAGGACATTGACACGGAAATTACGGGAACCGGGAATGGCCATCCCATACGCCAGATCCGCAACCATATGTCAAGGGAATACCTGCGCCTGGAAAAGGCCGGTGCAGGGCTGGAAGAGCTGGAGACGCTGACCCTTGGTTCCCTGCGCCGGGCAGTGATGGAGGGGGATGTTGTAAACGGGACCCTGATGGCAGGCCAGATTGCCGGGCTGGTGAATAAACAGCAAAGCTGCAAGGAAATGATAGAAGAAATAATGGAGGAAGCGGGGAAGCTTCTGGGTAACCGGCAGTAGCAGCGGGGAGGCTCCGGGGATTTTTATGGAATAAGGATAGTGGGCAAATTACTACAGGCAAATTTATGCTTATGCCTAAATTCGCAGGTGCATTAAGAATGGAGGGTTACTATGGGAAAACTGGCATTTATGTTCCCGGGCCAGGGAGCACAGTACACAGGGATGGGCAGGGATTTTTATGAAAAGGAAGCCTCTGCCAGGGAGATGATGGACAAAGCGGGCTGGATAACCGGGCTGGATATCCCGGCACTGTGCTTTGAAGAAAATGAAAGGCTTTCTGTTACTGAGTATACCCAGATAGCCATGATCGCAGTGGAAGCTGCTATTTTAAAAGTGTTGGAAGAGCGGGGGATAAAGCCTGACGTGGCGGCGGGCTTAAGCCTGGGAGAATATGGGGCTATCATTGCCGCAGGCGCTGTGAGGCCCGAGGAGGCTTTCGCCATTGTGAGAAGAAGAGGGATTTATATGCAGGAGGCGGTTCCCCAGGGTGGTGCAATGGCGGCAGTAATGGGAGCGGATACAGGCATAATTGAAGAAGTATGCGCACAGACAGAAGGGACGGTATCCATCGCCAATTACAACTGCCCCGGGCAGATTGTGATTACCGGGGAAGCAGATGCCGTGGCCAAGGCAGGGGAGGCGCTGAAGGCGCGGGGCGCCAGACGTATCGTGCCTTTAAAGGTCAGCGGCCCCTTCCATTCCTGTTTGCTGGAAGGCGCGGGGGAACGGCTTCGGAAGGATTTGGATAAGGCCCAGTTTGGGGAGCTGGCAATTCCCTATGTGGCGAACCTGACAGCGGAGTATGTAACCAACACCGGAGATATTAAAGACCTCCTGCAAAAGCAGGTTTCTTCCCCGGTGAAATGGCAGCAGTCAGTGGAACAGATGATTGCCGGGGGCGTTGACACTTTTGTGGAAATCGGGCCTGGCAAGACCTTATGCGGTTTCGTAAAGAAGATTGACAAACAGGCCAGGGTACTTTCGGTAGATAAATATGAGGACCTGGCGGTATGTATGGAGGCACTTGCAAATGCTTAAAGGAAAAATTGCCCTGGTAACAGGTGCGGGAAGGGGCATAGGACGGGCTGTTGCCCTTGCCCTGGGGAAACAGGGAGCCTTTGTGGTGGTGAATTACAATGGTTCCGAAGAAAAGGCGAAAGAAACTCTCAGCCTGGTCAAAGAGGCAGGAGGGGACGGGGCGGTTTATGGCTGCAACGTAGCGGATTTTGCCGCCTGCGGGGAAATGGCGGCAGCATTGGTAAAGGAATACGGGCATATTGATATTCTGGTAAATAACGCGGGCATCACCAGGGATAACCTGCTGATGAAAATGAGCGAGGAAGACTTTGACCAGGTGATGGACGTAAACCTGAAAGGGTGCTTTAACACTATGCGCCATTTTTCCCGTCAGTTTTTAAAACAGCGGGGCGGGAAGATTATCAATATTTCCTCTGTTTCCGGCGTCATAGGCAATGCAGGGCAGGCCAACTACTGTGCCTCCAAGGCGGGGCTCATTGGCCTGACCAAAAGCGTGGCAAGGGAATTGGGAAGCCGTGGCATTACCGTAAACGCCGTGGCTCCCGGTTTTATTGAGACAGAAATGACCGCGGGGCTTCCCGAGGGGGTAAAAGAGGCACTGATGGGCCAGACCATTTTAAAGAGGGCCGGAAGGGCGGAGGAGGTTGCCCAGGCAGTGGCATTCCTTGCCTCAGAGGGGGCGGATTATATTACCGGGCAGGTAATCTCTGTAGACGGGGGCATGGCGGTATAAAAGCCCACAGGTTTCTGGGCGGGAAGTGGCAGGCATGGCCTGGGTTTGGCAGGGACGGAAATTGGCGCAGGGTTAATGGCGCACAGCAAGAAGATGGGAGTAAGAAGAAAGATGAGCAGACGAGTGGTAGTGACCGGGATGGGGGCAATAACCCCTGTGGGGCTGAATGTGGGAACCTTTTTCCAGGCTCTGAAGGAAGGAAAGCACGGTTTTGGGACAATAACCAAATTTGACAGTACAGAGTATAAATGCCATGTGGCGGCGGAAGTGAAAGGCTTTGACCCAAAAGAGCACATGGATATAAAGGCGGCAAGACGCATGGAGCTTTTCTGCCAGTATGCGGTGGCGGCGGCCAGGGAGGCCATAGAAGACGCAGGGCTTTCTATGGAAAAGGAAGACCCCTGGCGGGTGGGATGTTCGGTTGGCTCCGGCATTGGAAGCCTGCAGGCAATGGAGCGGGAATATGACAAGCTGAAATCCAGAGGGCCTTCCAGGGTAAATCCCTTGCTTGTCCCGCTTATGATATCCAATATGGCGGCGGGGAACGTCTCCATCCAATTTGGGCTGAAAGGAAAAAGTATCAACGTGGTCACAGCCTGCGCTACCGGCACCAATTCCATTGGGGAGGCTTTCCGCAGCATCCAGTATGGAGAAGCGGATGTGATGGTGGCAGGAGGGACGGAAGGGGCGGTGAGCCCTGTGGGGATTGCGGGATTCTGTTCCCTTACGGCGCTTTCTACAGTGGAGGACCCGGACAAGTGCTGCCTGCCCTTTGACAAAAACCGCAGCGGCTTTGTAATGGGGGAGGGGGCAGCCATTGTGGTGCTGGAGGAACTTGCGCATGCCAGAAAGAGAAATGCCCGTATTTATGGGGAAGTGCTGGGATATGGGTGTACCAGTGACGCGTACCATATCACTTCCCCGGCGGAGGACGGCGCAGGGGCGGCCAGGGCTATGCTGGCGGCTATTGAAGACGGCGGCCTTGTGCCGGAAGATATTACCTACATTAATGCCCATGGGACAGCTACCCATCACAATGACCTGTTTGAAACCAGGGCCATTAAGCTTGCCTTTGGCGGCCACGCAGGGAAACTGCGGGTTAATTCCACCAAGTCCATGGTAGGCCATTTGCTTGGGGCGGCAGGGGCGATAGAATTTGTGGCCTGCCTAAAGGAGATGGAGGAAGGTTTTATCCACAGGACAGTGGGCTATGGGACCCCGGATGGTGAACTGGACCTTAATTACTGCCAGGAGCCTTACAGGGAGGAAATTCCCTATGCCTTGAGCAATTCCCTTGGGTTTGGGGGGCACAATGCAAGCATACTGGTAGGAAAATATACAGAAGACAGGAGAGGATAGCATGTCGTTGTTAACAGCAGAAGAAATCATGGAAATCCTGCCCCACAGGCAGCCTTTCCTTTTGATTGATACCGTGGAAGAGCTCACACCCGGCCTCCGGGCAGTGGCGAAAAAGTGTGTCTCATACAATGAGCCCTATTTCCAGGGGCATTTTCCCAAAGAACCTGTAATGCCCGGGGTGCTGATAGTGGAGGCAATGGCACAGGCAGGGGCGGCGGCGATTCTGAGCCTGGAAGAAAATAAAGGGAAAACTGCTTATTTTGCAGGGATACAGAATGCAAAATTTAAGAAGAAAGTGGTTCCCGGGGATGTGCTTATGCTGGAGGTGGAAATTGTGAAGCAAAAAGGGCCTCTGGGCGTTGGCAGGGCAAAGGCCACAGTGGAAGGAAAGACTGTGGCGCTGGCGGAGCTGACCTTTGCAGTTTCTTAAGGCACAGCTTTCAGACAGGAGCAATGGATCTGCTGCCCCATTTGGGGGAGAGGGCGTTGCAAAAGGAAAACCGGAAAGGAAAGCAGGAAATGGCAGGATTATTTCACAAAGATAAATATATACACATAAGAGGCGCAGCCCGGGAGGCGGAAGGGGACAAAAAGGCGGAAAAGAAGCCGGAAGAGAAACAGGCCATCATCTGCCCACAGTGCAAAAAGGAGCTGGAGAGGGCAGATGTAGTGGTCAATAATTATGTCTGTACTGCTTGTGGAAGTTATTTTCGTGTAAGGACAAAAAACAGAATCCGCATGGTCTGCGACAGGGGAACCTTCCAGCCCTGGTTTGAGGAAATGGAAATCAGCAATCCCTTAAATTTTCCGGGCTACGAGGAAAAGCTCGCCGAAGTAAAAGAAAAGACAGGGATGAAGGAAGGGATCACTGTAGGCAGCGGGGAGATCTTAGGGGAAAAAGCCTGCCTTGGCATATGCGATTCCCGGTTCCTGATGGGGAGCATGGGGCATGTGGTAGGGGAAAAAATTGCCCTGGCAGTGGAACGGGCTACCAGGGAGGAGCTTCCGGTGGTACTCTTTTGCTGTTCCGGCGGCGCAAGGATGCAGGAAGGGATCCTGTCCCTGATGCAGATGGCCAAAACCTCCGCTGCCCTGAAAAAACATTCGGATGCGGGGCTTTTGTATGTGTCAGTGCTTACGGATCCCACCACTGGAGGCGTAACGGCAAGCTTTGCCATGCTGGGTGACCTGATACTGGCGGAGCCGGGGGCGCTGATTGGGTTTGCAGGCCCCAGGGTGATAGAACAGACTATTGGGCAGAAGCTACCGGAAGGATTCCAGAGCGCGGAGTTCCAGGTAGCCCATGGATTTGCGGACAGAATTGTGGAGCGGGATGAACTGAAATCCACCCTGCACCAAATCCTGCGTTCCCACAGGGTCTCCAGGCAGAATAAAGGCTTTGGCTGCTTTACGGAAGAAGTGGAGAAGTTTATCCCTTCCGAGCCAGGCAGGGAGCGGATGGCGAAAACCCCTTTAAAAAGCGCCTGGCAGAAAGTCAAGGAGGCCAGAAGCATGGAACGCCCCTGTGCCCTTACCTTCATTGACCTGATATTTGACGGATTCCTGGAGCTTCATGGGGACAGGAACTTTGGGGATGACAAGGCTGTTGTTGGGGGCATTGCCTGGCTTTACGGGCAGCCGGTGACGGTGGTCGGCATCCAGAAGGGCAGCGATGGGAAGGAATGCGCCCTGCGGAACTATGGGATGGCATCCCCGGAGGGATACCGTAAGGCCCTGCGGCTGATGAAGCAGGCGGAGAAATTCCACCGTCCCATTATCTGCTTTATCAACACCTCCGGCGCATATCCGGGAATGGAAGCGGAAGAGCGGGGGCAGGGAGAAGCCATTGCCAGGAACCTTTTTGAAATGTCAGGGCTGCAGGTTCCCGTTCTCTCGGTGGTGATAGGGGAAGGGGGAAGCGGCGGTGCCTTGGGGCTTGCGGTGGGCAACGAAGTATGGATGCTGGAAAACGCCACTTACTCCGTGCTCTCCCCAGAGGGCTTTGCCTCCATTTTGTGGAAAGACGGAAAACGTGCCCAGGAGGCGGCGGAGGTAATGGGAATCACGGCGGAGGATTTAAAGCGGCTTTCCGTGATTGAAACCATCGTCCCGGAATACGGAAGCGCCGGGGAGGCCACTGCCGTTGACATTGCAGGCTTTATGAAAATGCATATGGCGGAATTCCTTAAGAAATTTGACGGCTATGACGGGGAAGCCATCGCCCGCCACAGATATATGCGGTTCCGCAAATTCTGACAAAAGAGCGGCGCAGCACCAAAATCAAAGACAGCAACTGCCCCCACAATACCAAGAGAAATGCTGGCTGGGAAGCAGGCAGCATTATCCCTGGCGGGCCAGGGTACAGGGAGGGTGGTTGCGGAACTGGAATCAGCAACTGCCCGGACAGTGCCCAGAGGAAATGCTGGCTGGGAAGCAGGCAGAATTTTCTCTGACGGTTCAAGGTACAGGGAGGGTGGTTGCGGAACTGGAATAGGAGAATTATGGCAGCAGCAATTGTAGGAACCGGCAGTTACCTCCCCCAAAGGGCGGTAAGTAACCGGGAGCTTGAAAAAATCATGGATACCACCGACGAATGGATAAAAAGCCGTACAGGAATAGAGCAAAGGCATATTGCGGTGGAGGAAACCACAGATTCCATGTCTGTGGAGGCGGCAAAGCGGGCAATGGAAAACGCCGGCGCCACAGCAGAAGAAATTGGCCTGATTATTGTGGGGACAGTTTCCGGGGATATGTGTTTTCCCTCTACGGCCTGCCGGGTACAGAGCGCTATTGGGGCAAAGAAAGCGGTAGCCTTTGACATCAACGCAGCCTGCTCGGGATTTCTGTTCGGGCTGATACTGGCGGATAATTATATAAAGGCCGGACAGGCGGATACCGCCCTTGTGGTCGGTGCGGAGACCCTTTCTAAAATGATGGATTGGGACGACAGGGGTACCTGCGTACTATTTGGGGATGGGGCAGGGGCGGCGGTTATAAAGAGGAAGCCGGAGGGTATACTAAGTTATGTGCAGGGTTCTGACGGCAGCCGGGGGGATGCGCTTTTCTGCCAGAACAGGCCTGTAAAGAACCCATTTGTGGACAATAAGGCAGCTTTTAGCCTGGATTACGCCCATATGAACGGGCAGGAGGTCTTTAAGTTTGCGGTAAGGACTGTGCCCGAGGCAATAAATGAAGCCTTAGGGCAGGCAGGCATGTTGCCGGAGCAGGTTAAATATTTTGTGCTGCACCAGGCAAATATCAGGATTATTGAAGCCATTGCCAAAAAGCTAGGGCAGCCCATAAAAAAATTTCCCACAAATTTGCAAAAATGTGGTAATATTTCTGCAGGAAGTGTCCCTATCCTCTTAGATGAGATGAACCGGAAGGGGGAACTTCAAAAAGGGGATAAAATTGTGCTGGCAGGGTTCGGTGCCGGGCTTACCTGGGGGGCAGCAGCGCTTGTCTGGTAAGGAAAGAGAACTTTGACTGAATATAGATGGAGCGGACATGGAACTGAACAAAGCGTTGAATACCCTGCTGGTAGGGCTGTTCAAGGATATCATGAATATAGAGCAGGAGGCATTAATTACAGGGGAATTTACAGATATTACTGTTAATGACATGCATGTGATCGAAGCCATTGGGACGGGGGAACCCTCACCAAGTTCTGTGGTGGCCAAAAAACTTTCCGTCACTATGGGAACCCTCACCAAAGCCATTGACAGGCTTACCAGGACCGGGTACGTACTGAGGGAGAGGAGCGAGGAAGATAAACGCCTGGTGCTTCTATCCCTCACAGAAAAAGGGAAAAGAGCCTTTGTACACCATCAGGAATTCCATAAGGAGATGGTAAAGGCAGCCCTGGCTCAGTTTGATGAAAAGGAAACACGGATTTTGTTAGAGTCCCTGGGCGGCCTTGCGGATTATTTTTCTGCCCAGAGAAAGACAGCGGAGGGGGACAACAGAAATTCCCAGAGAAATTGAGGGCTGCCGGGCGGATGCGCTGGCAGCCCTTATACAGATATAGGGATGTATGCCATACAGATTGGGGCGGCAGAGGGCGGTGGGGAAGAACCAGGGAGGTGTTTGGTTGATAGAGAAAGAAAACTTCCATATTTTTAATTATATAAAAAAAGAAGAATATACTGCCAGCATGGACGGCATGAGGTATATGCTGAAAAAAAAGGACGGGAATGGGGGGACGGTGCTGGAGGTGATCATCTGGCCGGAACCCTGTTGCTTTGCCAAAACACCGGAAGAAAAAAAGAGCCGGAAGGAGTTTGCCTTTTCCCCGGAAGGCGTGATGGAAGCCGCAGACTGGCTGAATGGGCAGTACAGGGACCAGAAGGAGATGTGGGAACAGGCAAAGAGGAGGGCGGCTGCCGATGGGTGAAGGGGCTTTGCTCCCGGGGGCTGTTTTCAAACCAAATATTTTCATTTTTGTATTGAAATCCTTTGGCATTATGAATTATAATAAAAGGGACAGGATGACAGAAAAAGTGCCGGAACTGTTACCGGCAGGCAGATAGGGGAGATGGTACGATGTCGTCAATCATTTTGGATGAGCAGGAGTTTAACAGGGAAGTATCCTTTTGCAGAGTCTACAGCCAGGATAGTAAGGACAAGCTGGAGAAGCTTTTCCTAAAAAACCGGATATCCTATTTTATCGAATGGCAGGAGCGTTCCTTTTTGGCCAGGCTGTTTGGAAATGATAAGCAGAAAAATATTTTTACTATTCGGATCAATGAGGCTGATGTAGAGAAAGCCACGGAGCTTGTGCGCGGAATTGACTCTGTCAGGCTTAGGAAAACGAAAGACGAATCTTAACTCCCTGGGCGGAAAGCCCAGGTTTTTTCATGCAATAGGCTGATTCCCCGAGAAAGACATGAAACAGGAGCAACGCAATGAGACAAAAAGTGGAAACTGGAAAGAAAAGAAAAAAGGCAGCAGTGCCCCAGGCAAAACCGGCGGCATATAAGCGGGGAGAGAGGAAAGGAAAGCCTAATCCCCAGGCTGATGAAGGGCAGGTGGGCTGCCCTGTATATAAAAAGTGTGGGGGCTGCCAGTTACTGCACATGGATTATCAAAAGCAGCTAAAATGGAAGCGGAACCGGGTGTCTGGCCTGCTGAAACCCTATGGCAGGCTGGAGGGGATCATAGGCATGGAAAACCCGGAGCATTACAGGCACAAGGTACATGCAGCCTTTGGTAAGGACGGCAGGGGCAATTTTGCATCAGGCACTTATAAAGAAAGCTCCCATGTGGTTGTCCCGGTGAAAAGCTGCCTTTTGGAGAATGAAAAGGCGGATGCCATTATCAGGGATATCGGAGGGCTTTTAAAATCTTTCAAAATTAAAATCTATGATGAAAGAACCGGCTTTGGGCTGCTCCGCCATGTGCTTATCAGGGTAGGATACCGCACCGGGCAGATTATGGTAGTGCTTGTTTTAAGGTCTCCTATCCTGCCCTCAAAAAACAATTTTGTGAAGGCATTAAGGGAGAAACATCCGGAGATTACCACCGTAGTGGTAAATGTAAACGATAAGGTAACCAGTATGGTGCTTGGGGAAAAGGAGCAGGTGATATATGGCCCTGGTTATATTGAGGATGAGCTTTGCGGCATAACCTTTAAGATTTCCCCCAGGTCATTTTACCAGGTTAACCCCATCCAGGCAGAGATTTTGTATCAAAAGGCAATAGAATACGCAGGGCTTTCCGGGAGGGAAACAGTCCTGGATGCCTACTGTGGGACTGGGACAATTGGTATGATTGCTGCCTCCAAAGCGGGAAGGGTTATAGGGGCAGAATTAAACAGGGAGGCGGTCAGGGATGCCATCGCCGGGGCAAGGCAAAACCAGATTCCCAACGCCCGCTTTTACCAGACAGACGCCGGGGACTTTATGGAGGCTGTGGCGGAGGAGGGGGAAAGGGTAGATGTGGTGTTTACAGACCCTCCGCGGACGGGGTGTAGTGAGAAGTTCCTTTCTTCCCTGGTGAAGCTGCGGCCGGATAAGGTGGTATATGTGTCCTGTAACCCGGAAACGCTGGCCAGGGACTTGGGCTTTTTGTGCGAAAAAGGATATGGGATGAAAAAGGGGATTGCAGTTGACATGTTTCCTTTTACCGATGATATAGAGACGTGCGTCCTTTTGTCGCGTAAAAAATCAAGTGGCAAATCCACTAAAATTGAGATAGAAATTGATCTTGATGAAGCAGACAGGCGGGAATGCATTGGCACCGCTACCTATCAAGAGATTAAGAACTACATTTGGGAGCATTATCAAACGAAAGTTTCTCATTTGTACATAGCACAAATCAAGAAAAAGTGTGGTCTTGATGTAGGCGAGAATTTCAATAAACCCAAGACAGAGGGAAACAAAGTTCCCAACTGTCCACCAGAGAAAGAGAGGATGATTAGAGAAGCGCTGGAATATTTTGGTATGATAAAGAGATAAAATAACAGAACTCCTTAGAAATTCTAGGGAGTTCATTTTTTATAAAAGTTCCATTATTTTTAATGCAGGGAAAGTTTGATCAGTGTTCATGAGACCTTTAATAATATAATTGTGTTGTTCGTTGTATTTATCTAAACAAGTCATTTCCATATACAGTTCAAACCCATTATTGATAACAGGATTGAATATGTCTATGCCCTTTGTTGAATCTGCAAAAAGATAGTCAATACTATATGTTTTTTGTGCTATCCATTGAGGTTCTTTTTCTGGATTCAGAATTTTAATGTTAAAGAATTTGAGTTCCTGTGCATTATTTTCAGAGACATTTGATATTTTGAGGCATAAATTTTGTGCATTGCCACCATGACTGCCATTAGCGACAATAGTGAATCTTGGCATATTGCTTTCATGTTCTCTTTGCTCCAATAGTTCAGCTCTTTTGTCTGATTCCTGCTTGATGATTTGATTTTGATATAAGGATAAGGCACCCAAAATGACTGTTCCTAAAAATGCAAGAATTGAACCATAGTAACTCAATAATTCTCCTGCAGACCATTCAGCAACAAAAAAGTCAATGTTTGAATGAAGTTTAAACAGAATATGTATGATTAAGGGTACTCCAAAGATAACCATAAAAATAATGAATGCAATTAGCTTTTTATGTTTTTTCATCCAATCAAACACAATAAATCTCCCCTTTATATAAATTCATAGCCAAGTATCACATTGATTAAGTTGTAATCAATACCTGCATCTATGTATCGGCACACATCATAATCATAAATATCTGAATTTGGAAACAGTTTAAATGGGCTTTTTATGGTATATCCATTGAAATTCAGGAATTTCTCTATTTCATTGGATGTTGGCAATCCTAAGAAGAAGGCCATCTGCAGGTAAAAATGTCTTTCTTTTACGAATTTCTTTTTGGTTGATTTTTTGTAGTCAAACCAAGAGCTACTTGTCAACCCTTTTGCTGTCAGATAGGATGTAAATGTAACTCTTCTGTTGTCTTTGATGATGAAGAAATCCCTAAAATTTACAGCGCTATCATTTTGAAGTGTGGTAAATATATTGTCTGTAATCCCTCTCAGCATATCAAAACGTTCTTTATTTGTTTTCTGTTGCTTTAAAGTTTTATTTAAGTCTTCTGTATCATATCCTACAAGATCATAATTGATATAGTAATAGAATTTCTCCCTCGCTTTGACAAGTGCTACGACTGCATTCGTGAAGCTGTTTTGCAATGCATCTACTTTATGAGTAGAACTATGTATCTGTGTTACATTAGCAGTATCATACAAGGTTGTGAGTTTCTTATATTTTTCAGTATAATCTTCAATAAGTTCAATTCTCTTTTTTATTGTGCTTATGTATATTTTTCTCTTATTATTGGAAGCATTCAGGGCATCATATTCATTATCAAAACCATAGTCAGAAAGAAATTCATCAAGACTCATATTGTGGATAACAAGATCATTGATAAGAGGCTCGTATTTGCCCCAGATTTCATCTTTTAGGTCTTCACATAGAAAATTATACCCTGCAACAGAAAACGGCATATTTGCCAGTCTAAAGGCTCTCAGGACATCATAAAAGCACTCTTCTTTGTCGAGTCCTATCTTAAATACAGAATTAGCAAGTGAATTCAGAGCAGCATAGTTTTCGGTGTATATGTAATTGGCAGCATCTATATTAATATCTTGAAGTTCCCGTAAAATTTCCTGTTTTGTCATACAAACCTCTTTATTGTAAGGGAATTGCCCTATAAATTATCTCCTCAAAGGAAAAAACGACAGTAATAATATATCATAAGTTGGGAATGTTGGCATTAAAAATATTTTCTTACTGAATACCCGCAACGATTAGAAGAGAATCTTTCTATCTAAAATTGCAGAAACGAAAGGGGTGATTTTATGCACATTAAGAAGTTCTATCCGAAAGATGAACGATTCTTCAGAGTGCTTGCCACTGCAGGAAATATCAGAAGCACAGATGCAAACAAGATCGACATTTCGGATACAAGGCTTAAAAATATGATGAAAGACCATCTAATAAAGGAAGTAAGCTATGTGAATCCAAAACACAGGGAAGTGGAAAGCTGTAAAAGCTACTGTTTTACCGATAGGGGTAAAAAGTTCATAAGTCAGAAGTATGGAATAGACAGAACTCAATCGCCTGCTGCAATCAGGCATAACTGTAAGGTGGCTGAAACAATCTGTTCTCTGCAAAAGAGGGAAATTGATACCATCAAGCCTGAATGGGAAGTAAGGGATCAAATGAAAGAAATGATTGAAAACTTCAGAGATCAGGGAGAGATGGACAGATATGATGAATATATGGAAATGCTGAGAGAGCAACAACTATCCGCAATAGATTTTACGTACATAAATATGCAAGGAATGGAATGTGGGATAGAAGTTACGACAAGCAGTTATTCAGATGCTGATATAGCAGGGAAAGAAATTTGTTCAGAAATTATAAATGTGCCTGTGAATTATATTAGTGCATAAAAAATAAGAAAATCAGATTAAACATAAAAAAGTGCAAATTTTTCGGGGGGGGGGTACCACTAATTTGATTGTGGCAAATTTGTATTGCAGAAATTATTACTCGTAATTTTCTTGCGGTATTTTAGAAAGATGGAGAAATGAAAAAGAAAATTTTATCTGTTTTACTTGGATGTTTTTTATTAGTTGGAACTGTTTTTGCAAATGCTGTTTCCATTGAATTTGAAGATTTGACAACAAGCCATATTGATGAAGATGCTTCTATTATTTACGAAGAAGTCAATATAAATGAGAACAATTTTTCCTCTGAGGCAACAAAGAACATAGAAAATAACATTGAAGATGATAAAAGTATTAGTTCCAAAAATATGATTGGGTATTTTACAAAAGCAGAAAATATAACTTATATTGGAGAAGATGAGATTAATACTAATATAAATAATGGAAATAAATATATATGTTACAATAATTCATCTGCAAGTGATTTAAAATATGTAGTGTATAGCAATGCAGTAATTGCAGGTAAACAAAAGTATGATCTTGTGATTTACCCATTTAAAGTAACTACAAATGCTACTATTCCTATAATTGAGAATAACTACTATCCATCACTTTATGTTTATCCTATAGATGGATATGCTGGATATAAATTATGCATAACAGAACATAGAAATAGAAATAAATCTATAGATTTAAAGGTTTTATTTGGAATTGGAGACTTAGATAATACTGAATTTATTGCTTTGCCATCTAATTTTACATTAGTTCATCAAGGAATAAATGTTTTCTCTTCTGACTTTATGAACGGATATACTAAATATATAGGAACAATAAATTCTCCAAATGATGATAATGATACTAAATACAATACAAACTGTGTTATGGGAGAATGTTTTATTTCAAGAAGTGGGATGATGGTTTTTTATGGAGGACATAAAGGGCTAGGAGCCCCTCTTGCTTTTGACTCTATCAAAAATTACATAGATAATAATGCTTATACAATAGAATTTAACTTAAATAATGGAACAGCAAATATTCCTACTTCTATAATTAAATTTGGAGATAATATTTCGACTATAATGGGAAACATTGAAAATGTTATCCCTACAAGAATAGGTTATACATTTAAAGGGTGGTCTGCTGTTCCTCAACTAAATGAAAAAAGAATTGCTTATGACATAGGCAACACAGGAGCAATACAAACAAGTAGTTCTTGGACATATGAGGATTACTGTAATTATACAGGTGGTAATTCTTCTAATAGAACTTTGACTCTGTATGCACAATGGGAAGCCAACCAATATTCTGTCACTTATATTGATATAGATGCAAATGGCAATGAAATAGGCAGGACAACCCAATCAGCAGATTATGATATATTTGTAAAAGGCTCTGATATTGGAGGTGATAAAACAGACAATGCTTATTATAACCGATATAAATATGTTTCTGATACAAGTGCTAAAGTTACAACAGATGGAGCAACTGTTTATCGAATATTTAAATTTTGTGAAACAGAAGCAAAGGCCAATCTCCAATGGAATGATAACAATAATGCAGATGGTTTCAGACCAGATAAGTATAAATTAAAACTAAAACAGAATGGTAAGGTAATAGATGAAATAGAATTATCTTCTGATGAAACAAATTATACATTCCCTAATCTGCCAAAATACGATTCTAATGGAAATGCTTACAAATATACCTTTGATGTAGATGCAAGCAATCGCTATCAAATAGTCTTTGATGAGGATGGTAATCTGATTGTAGAAGATTATTTACCTGCCAATTTCAGTGTAACAATTCCTAAAACAATTGTTTTAGATGGAAACACAGGAAATGCAGACTACGCTGTTTCGGTAAACGGTACATTCTATTACAATGATACATTGACAGTGATTCCTGAAAGTAGCTTAACGCTTACCGATAGAAGTAAAATTTCTTCTATGCAAGCGGATATTTCACAGCAGAAGACAGTTTTTATGAAAGAGGATGGAGTGGCAAGTGGAACAAGTGCAAATGGCAGTATTCAAGTAGATAGAAGCAACTTTGCAGGAATTTGGAAAGGTCATTTTAACTTTGACATCAAATTTAAAATGCAGAACTAATTTTTATCTTTATAAAATTTCAATAAAGGCAATCTGTTATTTTGGCAGATTGCTTTTTGTATGATAGCATCCTACCGAGCACCCAGGAATTATATAATGTCAGGATTCTTGTATAATCAAAGTACCTTAAAATTAAGGAAAACTTTAAATAGCCCACAACGGGTGAAGGAGGTTAAATATGCCGAATGTAAACAGTGGCATCATTAAACCATCAATGAAACAGGAGATTTTTGACACTAACAGAGATTTACTTGACATTATATATTTTCTGGGAACAGGTTTTATGTTATCAGACCACATATATGCTTACGGAAAAGCAATTTATGATTTGAGCGAGAAATCAATCACAAGAAAGCTCATCAATATGTGTGGAAAAGGGCTTTTATTGGAGAAAGAAGCAACCACAACTGGAACTAAAATCTATGTCCTGTCTAAATATGTAAAATCAAAATATGAATCAAAGCCAAGTCAGAATGTATCATCTGTTAAAATCACTGAAAGAAAGTTATGGAAGAATTTTTATATGAATGAGTATATCATCCAAAGGATTGTCAGGTATCTGCTGAAAAATGAGAAAGAAATCAGCATTCAGGGAATATTGGATCTATTAGAGGAGAATTTTATTACATTCCAGACAACACAGAACAGACAGGATGTTTTTGCATTATATGAGAAGTTTTATGATGAATTTATGTGTGGAAGCAGCGAGCCTTTTATGCAGGATTTTAATGCATTAGCAGCGGATTTGTACCTGTTTGGTAAGAACTTTCTGAAAGCAGAGATGGATATAGATTATTCAGAGCAGATCAGGCAGAGAAAGATAAGACAATTAGATAAAGATGCTTATAAAAATGAAGAAGACAAGAATAAGTATTTCTATAATCTGTATCAGTTTGTAATGCAGGGATTCTTTTTCAATGGATTTAAAGAGGATGTTATTCAAATAGGTTTATTCGAGATAGGAATACTTACCTTTGAAAAAATTTATAAGCAGATTTGCTACATACTTTTGATGTTGGAGCGATATTTGGGATATATGCCAAAACTTTCATTAACAGTCTATTATAGTGATATTGATGCAGTTGCAGAAATTGAGCGAGAAGCAAAACGAAAAAGTTATAATTTTAAGACACAGGAATTTAGCGATAACAACAAGAAATATGAAACTTTTAAAGCGCTAGGAATCAGAGAACAGTATTGGGAAAACATTGAAATCAGATATATTTTCTATGATTTAAAGAATCGCTATAACCTGTAGGGAGTCGGGAAACTGACTCCTTTTTTGATGCATTTATTTAGAGGAATACCGCACTTAAATGAATGCGAAATCCGTTGATTTTATAATGATATGAGGTATCTGATTTTGCTATACTGAAAGAAAATTGAGGGGGATCAGACATGACGAGAAAAGAAAATTTACTTTTTGAAATAGATAATTTGAACAGTGTATTAGAGAAATACAGGAGCATTTTAGAAAAAGGCCATTTAGATGATGTGGCTTATTTGCAGTTGAATGATGTCTTAGGTTCTGTGATGTTGGCACTTCGATATTATTTTGGTGAGGAAGCATATACAGAGCATCAGATTATCATTTTACAGAGAGAATAGATTTTTCTGTAAAAACGGAGAAAAGTATAGAGAAAAGCAGAGAAAAGTGAAAAATAGCTGTAATGCCGATAAAATGGGGTTTTGTCTGGATTTTGTACGATTTGGATATATGATATAGCACAATATCATATAAGAAATCAAGAATATTATGTTATATTTTTAAAGTTTTTATATTTCTATTTTATTCATTTATAGATAGCATTATAAGCCATAAAAAACTATCTTACTTATTCTTTATAATTTTTCCACTTGTATCTATAATACAAGGTCTCAATAATGAGATGCTTAGGCAAAACAAGGAACAGTAATATCAATTACTGAGAAAAAGAAAGGTGGATATATTTATGAAGAAAAACAATAATTACAGATGGGTAAAACATATCATCAAAGAAGTATCTGAACTTGAAGATGGTAAAACAGAAGTTATCCAATATGTAGTTATTGGCAGACAAGACCTACGTTTTGATTTATTTCTTGTGTCTCCATATACAGATTTTATTCTGAATCTTCCACACAATAAAACTACAACACAAATTGCATATGCAAATGTTGTTGTGCCATTCCTAAATTATGTCTATGAGCATCCTGATTTTGAGATTGATAAACTAACAGTTCAGGATGGCATTGACTTTCTTAATAGTCTTAATGTTACCCCATATACAAAACATTTATATTCCTGTAGATTAGAAGCATTTTATATCTATTTGCAAGATAAAGGGATTATTTCTTTTAATAAACATTTTCCTTTATTCAAAGGGAAATACAAAAACATTGTAAAAGGCAGTAAAAAAGAAGTAATCCATAATTTAAAAGCAGAATATATTCCGCTGTTTATCAACACAGCAGTAGAAGTGGTTCCTGAAATTGCATTAGGAGTTTATCTCCAATGCTTCGGTGGTCTTAGGATCAGTGAAGTGTCTGCTATTGAATATGAGAATATTTCATTAAAATGTGATTCTGCTGGTATTAGAACAATGGTTATCAATCTTAAAGATAAGGATCTCAGACCTGATACAGAATATGGTTTTATTGCAAAGAGCAAGAAGAACAGAAAACAGGAGATTATTCCTGCATTTGGCGATTTATTATGTACACTTTATGAGGTTCATAAAGGAAAGTATAAACAGGAGACAACAGATGCAGTGTTTATTGATGAAAAAGGTCTGCCAATGACAAATTATACTTATGCAAATAAGTTTGCAAAGTTAAAGAGAGCTTTTATTCAAAAATTAGAGGAAGCAGAGGATTTTGAAGCACAGGCATATGCTATGTACTTGAAAAGTTATAAATGGAAAACTCATATTTGCAGAGGGATATTTTCTAATCAGGTTGCAAATGCAACGAATAATATCGGAGAAATTGCACTTTGGAGAGGTGATTCAAGTATGACATCAGCATTGACTTACTTAAATAACAAAGAGGAAGTTGATAAAGATGTCGAGAAAATGCTTGATGAATTATATAAAGGGGGTTACAGCTTATGGCAGTAATAGATGAAACAAAATATATCAAATTAGTAGAGATAAGAAAAATTGTTAGGAAAGTAATATGGATCAAAACATTTGAAAAATTATTTCCAGAATATCCGTTGGTAAAAGTGTCAGATACTTATTGCTTTGCTTATGATGGGAATAGAACAGAGGTTATAAGACAGATTTCACAAGTGTTTATGGAATATTACTTTCCACAAAGTATAACTGATCCATATGAAAAAGTGGAATATTATCTAAACAGATATGATGATGTAACACATAGTAGGTATCCTGTTTTATTTGATACTTATAAAGATTTTGTGCATGAAAAGATTACAAACAGTAAGCAAACGGAAAAGAATCTGATGCAGAGGATTGGTACTTATATGAATCTGTTTCGATATTTGATTCGATTTATGGATGAATTGGCTTTAAAGCATAAAGCAGATAGTTTTGATGTAAATTCACTTATAGAAATGGATGTTAGAAAAATCATAACAAGCAAGGATATTCCTGTTACTTATATTAAAAATTTTGGATACTACTTGACATATCTGAAAGAAAATAAGCATTTGGATATTGATATTATGATTAAAGTGAAACAGGGAGTCAGGATAAAGAAAGATAGTGATTTCTATACATTAGGAGAGTGGAGCTGTTTTGTCAATCTTGCTATTGATATTGACAGACATATACAAAAATCCATGAATAATGTTACCTATGCAAAATGTTGGCTTTATCTATTGTTGCACTTATGTCTTGCATGGAGAAAATCAGATATTATTTCCATGCCTGCACTTGATAATCTACTAGATATTGAAAAATATGATCTGAAATGGTTTGAAGAAAATTCATTCCATATGAAAGATGCAAATTATATCATCAGTAATACCAAGTTGTATGTGGAGCAGTATCAGACACAGAAAACAGGGGCATATAAACATTTTAATGTTCCAGATTCCTTTAAGATTCCTGTTTCGATAGCAATTATTATTTTGGAACAGTGGCGAAGGAGATTGAGCCAAGAGTCGCTTTTCGGAAAGGATAATTTCAGTAGCACACAAGTACTTACAAACTATTTGGGAGAAACAATGAGACAGTTTTCAAGTATTAAGGCAAATAGAACATTACTCTCTTTGGTAGATAATCTTTCAGGGGAGACAGGAACAGCGAATAGCTATATAAGAGTGAGTACCTATATGCGTTCCCATAAGGCAAACTATTACAATATGTCAGATACTACTTCCATTTATCTGCATTCTATGTATTCTGACACAGAATTAAATGAAGCAACGCTCCAATTGTATGACAGGGGGATGTTTGGATGGCTTTATGATTCCCTGTTAAAAATGGCAGAAGATGAAAAAATTTCGCAAAAGGAGCAGACAGACCTTATCGTGTATATGAAACAAGGAATATCAGCGGATAGGTTGGAACAATTATCAGAGTTTCTTTACCAACAGTCTATAACCAAAGAAAGAGTAATCAATGAAATTTTGAAATTGTCACAAGATGAAATAAGAAGCATTGTTAAGAAACTTGCGGATGGAAGTCTTATAAGCAAGCAGGATGGAGTTTTGTGTATCAGAGAAAATAACTGCAGATACCCTGTCAGAACAGACTGTATGAATTGTGAGTATTCAATTCCGACAGTTTATACCCTGTTGTCTGTGTGTGCAGAGTTGAATAATATTTTCAAAAGTAAAGTTCCATCCTGTCAATATGACAGAATCAGGACTATGAATAAAATGCTCAGACTGTATTCTGTAGTCAAAGAAGCAGAAAATGCTTTTGGTGAGGAGTATATCAATTCATATATTGATGCGTTAGAGTTAAAGCAAAATATCTGTGATACTTATAAACTGTTATCCGCAAAAGAGGAAGATATATTGAAGGAGGAGAGTGGATGAACAATGATAAATTAGACGGAAAATCCGCAAATGATATTTGTGGTATGTTTGTGGATGAGTATTTGGACGAAGGGAGCGCTTCGGGATATTGTGTTATCCAGACAAGAATCAATGATGAGATTTCTTTGTCGGACTGTGAAGGTATGTTTGCAGAATTAAAGGAAAAAGGTATTATTAAAAATGATGATTTTAGGGATAACGTTTGGAGTTGCTTTTATGATTTATATGAGATAAATATAAAGTTTGATTTTAATATAGAAGTTCCACAAGAAATAATTTTGAGTTTGAAAAAGTATATACTGATTAAGTTGTGCTTAAAAAGAAATGGAGTATATACTAGTCAAATTGCTTTTCGCCATATAAAGGATATGCTTGAAAAAACAAGTGTTTTTGATATAGATACTGTTCCTGATTTTAGAAAATATGTTTCAAATAACCAGACAGTTTTGTATTTGAGCAATTGTAAAGAGTTTTTACAGTTCTGCACGTTTAAAGAGGCTTGTGAGTTTTATGCAAAGATTAAGAACTTTACAATCAGAAATAACCCTAAATCGAGAGAAATACCAAGCTATGATTCCATTTTGAAATATGATTGTTTGATTAGAGATTTTATTGATACAGGTAATATAGACTTGCGAGTGAAATATTGCCCCATTCTGATATGGTGGATGATTTCAACAATCACTCCATTAAGACCATCAGAGTTTGTGCTGTTAAAAAGAAACTGCATCTATAAGAAGAAAGAAAAATTTTATATTCACATTGAGAGAATAAAAAGCAGATCAGACAGGAAGAACTATGATGTTCCGATTATGACAGAATTTCAGATTCCAGAAGCACTGTTTGAATTTATTAGTGATTTTATAGATTATGCAAATGAAATTGACAGTAGTGATTATCTTGTTTCAGATGATTTTTATAAGCGCTATTTGAAAAAAGTAAAGAAAAGAAGTAAGAATAAGATTACTCTTCAGAAATTCAATCATTTATTCAAATTATTTGAAAATGAGGTTGTAGAAGGCATATATCACTATGAGATTGTAGCACTTGGAACAGTTATAAAAGACAATCAAATCGAGAGAATCCGCTTAGGAGATACAAGGCATCTTGCTTTTATGAATATGCTGATGCAGGGATTGAATCCCCTCTATATACAGCGAATTGGCGGTCATTATACTTTAGAAGAGCAGCTATCATACTGTAACCATTTAGATACTTTTACAAGTGCGAAAACCTATATGCTGTCAAAAATGTTGAATAACAAGAATGAAGTGTATTACAGGAATTATTCTGATAATATTGATTGGGGATTGAAGCAAACAGAGAAAGAGTTATTAGGAGCAAAATTTTATCAGTTATCTAAAGTCAAAGATGGAGCGGGAAGATGTACTTCAACTAATTTTCCGATGGACTGCAGATGTGAAGAATGCTTATTCTGTGAACATTTCATACCAGAAAAGAATGTGGCACAGGATTATATTGCTGAATTGAAGCAGAGTAATCTCCAAAATATAGAAATAAAAAAGGAAGTCCTGAAAAAGCTGTTAAAAGAACAAATTAAGGATGAAAAGGAGATTGGAACTGTAAGTATGAATCTTGCTGCATTGATTAATCAGGAGATGATACTGAATGCTTATACACTAAGTTTGGAGAAAGGAGGAGATAAGCCATGCGAACAGATGGAAGACCAGCTTTATATACAAATGAACAGTTGCTAAATGTTTTGAAGGATTACCAAAAGAACCATCCAAATCAAAAAATAAAATATACACAGTTGGAGAAGGCTACAGGTATCAAGGTACATATATGGAAATACCAAATGAGGGATACCATAGAAGCCATTAACAAAAAGATTGCAGGAGCAAATATTCCTGCAAGGACAGGTTATAATTTGCCGAGTGTGGAAGATATGCTCATAAATATTGAAAATGAGCCTGCTATGCAGAAATATTATTTACAGACACTTTCTGATATGGTGAATAATCTATATCAGTATAAAGAAGCAAGTAAAAGTATTGACATCCTGAATGCAGATCATAAAGAAGAAGTAGATATTTTGAAGATAGAAAATGAGGAATTGAAAAAAATGCTGGATAATCAGCAGGATGTAATCAACAGATATATTCTGTCCTCTGCTTCAAAACAGAAAAGAGAGCAGGAAAGAATTAAAGAAAATATCATTCAGCTTGATGCTGATAGTCTGAAAAGATATGACGAAATGTTTGAAGCACTGATGAAATAGAAAATAATAAGCAAACGGAGAGATTCTGTTTGCTTTTTTAGGATAAATGATGGGTATTCGCTTTTTGAAAATTTGAGCATAAAATGCAATAATATAATAATTTATAAAACTATATTTCAATAAATAAAACAATATGGCAAAAGATGAAATAATCTGTTATAAGATGCTCAAAATTCATCTTCTGTATAGGGAAAGAAAACATCAAAATAAATCCAAAGATTAGGTTTTATAGCCCAACGGGTCGAGCGCATCTCGAATGGAGGAAAGCAATAAGCTCCAGTGGAGGTTATTGTTTTCTGGAATGTCCCGTATCAGGTTGCTGGTCCTCAAGCGAAAATGTGCAGCTTGCTGTGCATTTTACCTGATAGCCCCATGCTTTTTATGGGGCGTCAAGGGCGAGACAACCTGTTCAGCAAGGAACTTGCTAGGTTGGCGAGACCCGTGTACTTTGTAAGTGTCACTCTATCAGAGTATATGCAGTAGGTATTGGCTTTATTTGGATTTTCTGAATGGAAGCGAATACCCGAAGATAAAGTCGAAGGTTATCAGACACAAATTGGCTTGCAATCTGATACAGAAGCATTATAATAATACCATAGGAAAAATTTTTGAACATAAAAGGTGATGGTAATGAACAAAATAGAATTTTTTACAAATGATAGATATTTGGTATTGAAAACATTATATGGGCATCAGATAGAGATTAACAATACGGAAATATGTCCTATTACTCAACAGGAGATAGCAGATAGTCTTGGATGCAGCAAGGCGAAGGTAAATATGGTCTTGAATGAGTTGATCAACAATGATTATGTTCAAATTTACAACAATACAAAGGGCAGATATGTCCTAACAGAAGATGCAAAAAAGATAATGAAGAAATTAAAGTCCTGAATATTGGACAGATGAAATAATAAAATGAAAAGAACTGTAAGGAGAAAATGAAAAATGACAGAGTTACATAATCAAACTACAACAAATATACAAGAGAAATCCAATCTTATTTGGTCTATTGCTGATTTAATCAGAGAATATTATAAACCTCATGAATATGGAAAAGTGATTCTTCCTATGTGCGTGATTAAGAGATTTAATGATGTACTTGCACCAACAAGACAGAAAGTATGGGATACTTATGATCAAGTAAAGCATTTGGAAGTAATTGATGGTTTTTTAGAGACTGCATCAGGATATAAGTTTTACAATATCAGTCCTTTTGATTTTCAGAAATTGTGTAATGATGCAACACATATAGAGAAGAATTTCAGAGAATATCTTAATGGATTTTCTGATAATGTGCAGGATATTATTGAGAATTTTGAGTTTGACAGAGAGATTACTAAACTTGCTAATAATGGAATGTTGTTTTTAATCATTGAAGCATTTAATAAGCCATCAGCATATATGGGAGCAGATAAGATTACAGCAGTTGATATGGGATATATCTTTGAAGATTTAGTTCGTAGATTTTCAGAGTCTTATGATGAGCAGGCAGGGGCGCATTTTACATCAAGGGATATTATTTATCTTATGACAGATTTGCTGATTTCAGAAGATAAGAAGTCTATGATTGAGGAAGGTGTTGCAAAGACTGTTTATGATATGACTATGGGTACAAGTCAGATGCTTACTTGTATGACAGAAAGACTTCTTGAATTGGATGCGGAAGCAGATGTGAAAGTATTCGGACAGGAGTTAAACCCTGAAACATTTGCGATTGCAAAAGCAGATATGCTGATTCGTGGCGGTAACAGCGATAATATGAGACAGGGGAATACTCTGTCAGATGATAAGTTTAAAGGCTATGCATTTGATTATATTATCAGCAATCCTCCGTTTGGCATTGAATGGAAAGTAGAAAAGAATGCAGTGGAAGCAGAGGCGAAACTTGGAGATCAGGGAAGATTTTCTGTTGGTCTTCCTAAAATCAGTGACGGACAGATGCTTTTTGATTTGAATGGGATTGCAAAGCTAAAAGATGATGGAAGAATGGCAATTATCCATAATGGTTCCTCGTTGTTTACTGGTGCTGCTGAATCAGGAGAATCAGAAATTAGAAGATATATGATTGAAAATGATTGGTTAGATGCAATCGTTCAGTTATCAACGGATGTATTTTACAATACAGGTATTACTACATATATTTGGATTATTTCTAAGAATAAGGCAGAAGAAAGACAGGGAAAAGTGCAGCTTATTGATGCTTCCAAGATGGTAGTATCCAGAAGAAAGAACATCGGCAGTAAGAGAAATGATATTACAGAAGAATGCAGAAAAATGATTGTAACTGCTTATGGAGAGTTCAAAAATAAGTCTTATGAATTAGATGGTAAAGTCTGTGAAAGTAAGATTTTCAATAATGAAGATTTTGGCTTTAACAGAATCCAGATAGATAGTCCTTCTTATGATGAAGATGGAAAGTTAATTACAAAGGGTAAGAAAAATCAGCCAGTAGCAGATGCAGCCAAAAGAGATTTTGAGAATGTTCCTTTGACAGAGGATATAGACAGTTATTTTGAGAGAGAAGTAAAACCATATAATCCCGAAGCATGGATTGAAAAGTCCAAAACAAAAGTTGGCTATGAGATTCCTTTTACAAGGTATTTCTATAAGTATGAAGCACCAGAAAAGGCAGAAGTAATTGCAGAGAGAATCACAAACCATGAGAAAGAAATTATGACCTCTTTAGAGAAGTTATTTGGTAAAGGGGGTAATGAGTAATGGCAAGACAAATGAAAGATTCTGGTGTGGAATGGATTGGGGAGATTCCTGAAGATACTAAGCTGATTCAATTAAGGTTTATTGCAGATATAACAACAGGTAATATGGATACACAAAATAGAGAAAATGATGGGGAATATCCTTTTTATGTTCGCTCTCCAAAAGTAGAAAGAAGTAATCAATATTCCTTTGATGACGTAGGAGCTATATTGATGGCTGGAGATGGAGTTGGTGCAGGGAGAGTGTTTCATTATGTACAGGGTAAATATGCTTGTCACCAAAGGGTATATAGAATGAATAATTTTAGATATGTTCAGTCTTCCTTTTTGAAATATTATTTAGAAGGCTTATTCCCGATGATAATGGATCAAGGAAGTGCAAAATCTACAGTAGATTCTGTGAGATTACCTATGTTACAAGGATTTAAAGTGGTAGTCTTTAATGAAGCTGAACAGCAAAAGATTATAGATTTTCTTGATGAAAAAGTTGGAGAAATTGATTCTGTTATTGCAAATACAAAAGAAACGATTGAAGATTATAAGAAATATAAACAGGCAATTATAACAGATGCGGTGACAAAGGGATTGAATCCCGATGTAGAGATGAAAGATACAGATAGTGAATGGATTGGGAAAATACCTGCCCATTGGGAGTATGTTAGAGTACAAAGATTATTTGAAATAGTAGATGAGAGAAATGATGATCCAAATGCCTGTTTATTGTCTCTTTATACTTCATTAGGAGTGAAACCTCGAAGTGAATTAGAGGAAAAAGGGAATAAGGCAGCAACAGTAATGAATTATAAAATCGTAAAGAAAGATGATATTATCGTTAATAAGTTATTAGCATGGATGGGAGCAATTGGATATTCAGATTATGAAGGGGTAACAAGTCCTGATTATGATGTATATAGAGCGAAAAAAGATGCTCCTGTGGTTAAAACCTATTACAATGAATACTTTAGACATACATGCTTTAATGGAGATTGCTATAAGTATGGTCATGGAATTATGCTTATGAGATGGAGAACATATCCAGAAGAGTTGTTAAGGATAAAGGTTCCTAATCCCCCTTTAGAGGAACAGAGAGAAATAGCAGAATATCTTGATGAAAAATGTTCTGAAATAGATAAGCTGATTGCCAAAAAAGAAGAACTGCTTGCAGATTTGGAGAGTTATAAAAAGTCACTTATTTATGAATGTGTAACAGGAAAGAAAAAGGTGGAGTGATATAAAAGTGCATACAATAAAAAACATCAAATTAAATCTTTTTGAAAATATTATAAGGAGAAGAAAAATAAATGTTATACGGAACAATAGATTATAAAGATGAAAAATATATTTATAGATTGGAAGATGATATGCTATATATGGAGGAGATTGAATCTCTGGGAAAAGGATGGATGGTTTCAGGCTGGCTATCAAATCCGCCCAATTTTGAAGACGACTATTTAAAAGGGATAAATGCTGAAAATGGAAATGAAGTGCTGTTTAAAACATATCCAGGAAATGCAGGAGTTAAAAATACGCAAATAAGAATTAGAGTTCAATATTATATTGAATTTCAAAAGAATGCAACGATAAGTAAGCTGTCTTTTATGGGTGATGAAATTAATTATATATATAATATTGCTCAAGGGATAGAGAGTTATGGATTCACAGAAGAAGGTACTGCATCATGTAAAACAAAGAGTTTTGAGGAAACAACATCTCCAACGGAATATTTTAATGTTGAAAATAAAGAAGTTGGCATATATTTTGCAATATATCGTGGAATCAACTTTCAGTCTTGTCATCCTTTGAATTTATATTCATCTATTAATTTATTAGTTGATGAGAGTAATGATTATGATTTTTTAGTGCATTTGTGTTATGTTATGAAAAGATTTTTAGGATTTTTATGTTATCGAAATAATATTAATTTTAGTGAAATTGCGCTATATACTCAAGAATCCCACGAAAAATATAGAAAAGTTGGGAAAATTCTTTTTATGGATGAAAGAGATGAAATAGAGAATGAAAAAATTATCAAAGAAAGAAATATTACATATGAAGCAATAAAGGGAAAGCTAGGGAAAATCTTACAAGATATTGAGAATGAAAAATTATATTTAAGACATATACCTGATTCACATAAAGATTCTTTGAAAATTGATTATTCAAAATTTATTATGATAACAGCGGCTGTTGAGTGGATGTTTAAAAATTTATATCCAGAGGGATTGAGACATAGTGATAAAACATTAAAAGCACAGGAAAAAGTGAGGGAAGAATTAGAAAATAAAGTTATAGAAAGTACTGGTGAAATTAAGAAGCAGTATAAATTTTTACAGAAATTAGTCGGATCAGATTCTTTGTCGCAAAAAATAGTTCAGATAGGGGAGGATTATGATGCTCTGTTAAGCGAGATAGGTCGATATTTATACAATATAAATAACCTCAAGGAAGAGTTTGATTATACTAAGATTGGATCAAGAATTCAAAATCAAAGAAATAATTTTGCACATGGTAATTTGGATAAAGAGTTTGAGGATACTGCCGCTTTAGATGTAATATTTCTTGAAAAGGTAATTTACTTATTACAGCTTTCTTCTTATGGGCTTGATGATGATACGATGCTTAAGCAAGTAAAAAGATTATTTGGAATGAGGTTTTAAAATAGCAATTTTTTAGTAGATACAAGGCATTAAGAGATAGAGTAGGAGTTTGATATGAGTGCGAATATTAAAATTATAAAACGTCTAATGGCTATTGCTGTTTTAACCCTGATAGCAACAATATGTGTAAATATTAATATTGAAACAGGGATAATTGCACTAAACACATTTGTATTATCAAATAACATAGCATTAACATTGTTTGGTGGGATTTGTACTGGTGTGGTTGTGGTGCTTGCAGAAAAAATCTATAAGTATTATTTAGACAAAAATACGACAAAATGTTTCCTATATAATACCATGATGATGTTGTATAGTGATTATTATTATACGCATAGAGATATTGATGAATTGCTAAAGAATAGAAATCTGATAGTTCCTAAAAATTTATTTTCATATAGAATGCCAACTATGCAAAGTAGACTTGGAGGAATAGCCAATACAGACTATTGTATATTCAAGAAAAAAGATAAATTTATGTTTGTTCATAATGATTTTACACAAAATAAATTTATAAAGTTAAAAGATCAACTGGAACAATACATATATTTTCAAATAGCTTATACAGAAATGGAAATGAAACAAGTGATGGGTGTTGAAAATGCAAATAAAAATATTTATGAAGTGCTAAATGTTTTAGATGGGTTCGCTAAAGAAGCGATGGGAATATTGAATCAATATTTAGATGCTTTACAAAAAGATTCTCCTAAAAAATTTAAATGGTCACAAAATAGAGAAACAATAAACAGTAGTTATTTGGGTTTATACAATAGTGGTAATGTAGATGAGTTTTTAAAAAGAAATTTGAATAAAGTTGATTGACATATTAAAGAGAGGAAACATTTTATGGATATAAAAGAGAAAAGATTTGAAGCTGACATAGAAAGTTACATACTCTCTCAGGGAGGATTTACCAAAGGGGATCTGAAAACCTATGACAGAGAAAAAGCGATTGATTTACCAAAGCTGATTGCATTTGTGAAGAAAACACAACCTAAACAGTGGGAGAGATATGAAAGAAATTATGGAACAGATGCAGAAAAGAAATTCTATAAGAGATTTCAAGAGAGTGTAGATACTTTCGGGCTTTTGCATGTATTGAGACATGGATTTGAAGATAGAGGGGCAAAGATTGAGATTGTTGCTTTTAAAGAGAATAATAGTTTGAGCCAGCAGGTCATTGATGATTATAATAGTAATATTGTGACTTGTACAAGGCAGTTCAAATATTCTACTCAGAATGAAAACAGTATAGATATGGTACTTTCTGTAAACGGCATTCCTGTTGTGGCACTGGAACTGAAAAATCAATTAACAGGACAGTCTGTTGCTAATGCGAAAAAGCAGTTTATGTATGACAGAAACCCGAAAGAATTGTGCTTTCAGTTTGATAAGAGATTTTTGGTTTATTTTGCTGTTGATCTGAATGAGATTGCAATGACTACGAGATTAGCAGGAAAAGAAACATTTTTCCTTCCGTTTAATCAGGGGTCCAATGGGGCAGGAGAAGTTGGGGGAGCAGGTAATCCAGAAAATCCCAATGGTTATACTACATCATATTTATGGGAAAAAGTGCTTACGAAAGACAATCTGCTTGAACTGATACATAAATTTATTCAGAGGGTGGAAGAAGAAAAGATTGTTTATAAGAATGGGGTAGAAACCAAAAAGAAAAGTATCAAGCTTATTTTTCCAAGATACCATCAATTAGATGTTGTTACAAAGTTGATTACAGATGTTAAGGAGAATGGTTCTGGAAAGAATTATTTGATTCAGCACAGTGCAGGATCGGGAAAGAGTAATTCGATTGCTTGGCTTGCTTATGAATTATCAGAACTGCATGGCAAGAATGATGAACCTATTTTTACTTCTGTAATAGTCATAAATGACAGGACTGTTTTAGACAGGCAGACACAAGATACAATCTTTGGCTTTGACCATATCAAAGGAACCGTTGAAAAAATAGATGATGAAAAACATTCCACTGATTTAAGGGATGCTATTAATGATGGAAAGAAAATAATCATTACTACACTGCAGAAATTTCCTCATATCTATGATGAAATCAGAGATACTACAGATAAAAGATTTGCTGTTATTGTGGACGAAGCACATAATTCCCAATCGGGAAGGTCTGCGCAGAAGTTAAAAGCTGCCCTTGCTGACACAGAGGAAGCATTGAAAGAGTTTGCGGAAATAGAAGGCAAAGAGGAAGAAGAGATTAAAGATGATGAAGATAGGCTGGTTGAGCAGATGCTTACACATGGCAAGCATAAGAATCTTTCGTTCTTTGCTTTTACTGCAACACCAAAAGAATCGACATTAGAATTGTTCGGAGTAAAGCTGCCAAATGGTAAGTTTAGAGCATTTCATATTTACAGTATGAAACAGGCCATTGAGGAAGGATTTATTCTTGATGTGCTGAAAAACTATATGACATACAAAAACTGTTATAAAATTGCAAAAAATACCCCAGGGAATCCAGAAGTTCCTGCGACACAGGCATTAAGAGCAATCCAGAGATATGAATCATTGCATCCGCACAATCTGCAACAGAAGACAGCGATTATTATTGAAACATTCAGAAGTGTTACAAAGAATAAAATTAATGGCAATGCAAAAGCGATGGTGGTAACTGCATCAAGATTACATGCTATCAGGTATTACCATGAGTTTAAAAGATATTTGGAATTAAAAGGCTATGATGATCTTGAAATTCTAGTTGCTTTTTCTGGTGTAGTGAAAGATGGGGAGGAAGAATATACAGAGGAAGGTCTGAACAAAAGAAAAGATGGCACAACTATTAAAGATACTCAACTACCCGCTGAGTTTAATAAAGATGAATATTCCATGCTGATTGTTGCAGAGAAGTATCAGACAGGCTTTGATGAACCTTTGCTTCATACAATGTTTGTAGATAAGAAACTGAAAGGTGTAAAAGCAGTACAGACTTTATCAAGACTTAATAGAACTTGTGCAGGAAAGACAGATACTTTTGTTTTAGATTTTGTGAATACTGCAGAAGAAATAAAGGAAGCATTTGAACCATATTTTGAGTGTACAGAACTGGATCAGGAGATAAATGTCAATTTGATTTACGATACCAGAACAATGCTTAGAAGTTATGGGTTATATAATGACGATGATATAGAGAAGTTATTAAAGATTCTCTTTAAAAAGTCTCCACAAAATGATACTGATTTGGGGAAGATGGCAAGTGTGCTGACTCCTATTGTAAACAGGTATAAAGCATTATCGGAAGACAAAAGATTTGATTACAAGAAGACAATCCATAACTTTAATAAATGGTATTCCTATATCACTCAGATTTCCAGAATGTTTGATATATCTTTGCAGAAAGAGTTCAATTTCACACAGTACTTGGAGAAGATGCTGCCACTAGCAGTAGATGCTAAATCAGTGGATCTGGAAGATAAACTGAAATTGGAGTTTTACAAATTGGAGCAGACATTCAAGGGAGATATTTCTTTGAATCCAACAGTGGAAACTTCGACGTTAGAGAATCCCAAAACATTGAAAACATCTGGAAAAGGTGTAGATGAAGATGAACTATTGGAAAATATTATTGGAAAAATCAATGAAAAATTTCAGGGGATTTTCACTGACAGTGATAGGGTAATTGTAGAAACCATTTACAATAAATGTGTGAAAGATAACAAAAAGTTGAAAATGCAGGCAAAGAAGAATGATGAGGAAGTATTTAATCAATCTATTTTCCCTGAGATTTTCAAACAGGTAGCACAGGATTGTTATATGGAACAGATGAAAGCATTTTCAAAATTGTTTGAAGATAAGGCTTTTTATGAATCAGTAATGGAATCTATAGCAAAAGAGGCTTATAAAGATTTAAGAAACAGATAAGTATGTGATTAAAGAATCAGGACTAACAATCTTGGTTCTTTTTCTTCACCCTTTAATTATAAAAACCGCCCTCAAATGCGTGTGAAAATTATGGATTTTGGGCTGCATCTACCATCTAACTGCGCTATAATAGCACTTAGAAATACACAGTATATGGCTATTTTGAGGCTGTGGGAAAGGAGAAAGTGCTATGGCAGAAGTTAAGACAATCAAGCAGTACAGGACAGAACAAGATGGAAATACATTGATTGAATTTCCTGTGACAGACGAAGAAAGCAAAGGCATTATAGAAGTGAATTTCAATCAATACATTGATGTTTTGTCAGATATTTTAGTGAAGTATGCAGTAAATTTTAAATCGGGCAGGCAGTGGGTTGTACCCCTGTCTGCGAACATAGAAAACTGTATTGCTTTGGTTGTTTGACTTTTGCCTGTACATATATTTTTAAAGAAAGGTGGATGCAGTATGAAAAACAAGAATTTTATCAATTTATTTGCAAATAGGAAGAAGTGTGTTATTTACATTAGGGTAAGTTCTGAAAGACAGGTTCAAGGATTTTCTCTTGACGGACAGAAAAGAGAGTTGATAGAGTATGCTAAAGCAAAAGGACTGGAAGTTGCAGAGATTTATGTGGAAGAAGGAAAATCGGGTAAGTCTATTGAAGGTAGGGATGAATTTCAACGGATGATGTCTGATGTAACAAAACAGGATTCTGATGTAGGCTATATTCTTGTCTATAAATTATCTCGTTTCGGAAGGAATACAAGAGATATTCTGAATTCTTTGAATACTATCAATAGATATGGAATTAATCTTCTCACAAAGGAAGAAGGAATTGATTCTTCTAACAATATGGGTGGCTTGATGATTACCATATTAGGGACAGTTGCCGAAATGGAACGAGAAAACATCATTACACAGACAATGCTTGGAAGAGAAGAAAAGAGCAGACAGGGAGGATGGTGCGGTGGCTTTGCTCCGTTTGGATATGACCTTCAAAATGAAAGACTTGTAAAAAATGAATATGCTTATATTGTAGAAATGATTTTTGATAAATATGTACATGAGAATATAGGAATCAAAGGGGTTGTTGACTATCTTAATAAGAATGGAATCAAAAAACCTGTGCCACAAAATAAACAGGACTTTCAATTTACCGATTGGAGTACCCACACAATTAAGACTATTTTGGACAATCCAGTGTATACAGGTTATATTGTCTTTGGCAGAAGACGTACCGTAGAATGTATCAATGAAAACACAGGGGAAATGGAATACAAATTGCGGAAGCAGGATGAAGAAAATTATATTTGGTCTGATGAACAGGCACACGAACCTATCATAAGTAAGGAAATCTTTGATATGGTACGACAGAAACGGAGAAGCAGGTCTTGTAGGGGAAATAAACAGATAGGACAAGTTCCTAAACATTTATTGTCAGGATTATTGAGATGCCCAGAGTGCGGATCGGGGATGGTTATAAGTTACAACCGTTGGATTAATAAGAAAAAGAATCCTAATGCACCCAAAATGGAGACAAGGAGCTATATTTGCGGTCATTATAATCGTTCAGGTACATATGGTGAATGCCATCGGAACGGAATATCATCTGAACGAATCGAAAAGGAAGTTGTCGAGTATACCAAACGGTTAGTACACAATGAAAAGTTTGTAGATTATGTAAAAATGAAAATAGGGAAATCTATTGATGTTACAGAAATTGAGAATGAACTTGCTTCCTATGATAAGAAGCTAAAGGCTTTGGAGAGAAACAAAAAGAGTTTGGAAAAAGATATTGATAATTTGCTGGATGATGATAAGTTTGCAAACCGTAAAAGAGCAGATATGAACAAGAGGCTTGATAAAATCTATGAGGATATGGATTCTGTAGAAAGTGAGCAGATGGATTGTCTGCATCGCTTACAGGCAGTGCAGGAGCAACAGCTAAACGAGAAGAAAATTTATCAAATGCTTTTGGAGTTTGACAGAATCTATGATAAACTATCTATGGATGAGCAAAGAAGTGTGCTACATGCGTTGATTTCAGAGATACAGCTATATAAAAAGGATGAAATCAAGGAAAGTAAGACCTATATTAAGAAAATTAAGTTCGCATTTGATATTGAGAATATAGGTGAAAATTTAGACAACAAAGGGAATAACGTCGAGACGGTGTGCCTCTTAGGCAAGAAAAAACGTAGCCCGATTCTTACGTAGACTTTAGTATCATATGGAAGATTACCATAGAATTAAGAATGGAGAAAAATAAAACAATATAAACCGAACGTACAGAAGAACTGTTAACACGATGAAGTATTGGCAGTTCTTTTTTTCATGTAAGGGAGGTGGTGCCGTTGTGCTGTGGAACGCAATTTAAAAAAACTTCGTCCGACAGACCATGAAATGACAACACTATTGTTCCTGTTAAGATGCGTACAGATAGGATTGTCGATGGCAGATTTGGATTTGCTGTCGATAGGCCTTATCAATGATATGTATGCAGAAGGACGAAATGATGATTGAAAGTATGTGCAGATTGTGACACAAGAGGATTTTGACTTATTTTAACGTTAAAATAAGTCGAAAACTTTGTGGAGTATTTAACATCAAGCATTTGTTATTCCTCCATCAATTAAGCAAATAAATCCTCTGTACTTCCAGTAAAGAGAGTGCCGCCGCCGCTCTCCAATTCCTCAATAAGAGGCTATTGTTTCCACATTTGGTTTTTCCTCTGGTACTGCTGCCCCCTGCAAGTAAGCGACAATGTAATACATTTTGCTATCCGGTATCTGGCCTTATAACTCATAGAAAACACTTTCTTTCACAGATAGTATAAGCTACAATATATCTGCTATTCTTCTTTATTGGGTATATATTCCATTAAGTCACCCGGCTGGCAGTCAAGATATTCACAGAGATTGCTAATTGTGCGTGTATCAATATACCCCTGCCCCTGCTGTAGCTTCTTTATTGTTTCGGTTCCGATCACCTTATCTTTTCACAAGCTATAAAATGTCTTGCCTTTTTCAGATAAAAGAGCCTCTAACTTTCTAAAACATATTCCCATTGGGGAACTCCCTTCTTTTAATTGAGTATATTATGTTACAAGAAACGCACTAAAGATAGTGTCAACATGCATATAGTTAGGAGGAGAGTATCCTCCTGTTGTCCCAAGAGCTTGCTGTTAGAATATAAATAGTACAAGCAAAATGAGAAATCCAAACGATATTTAAGCATGGTACAATAGAAGTACATGTTGAATAGAACCTATGCCATCTATATATTACATAATGCACCCAAATTCCATTCCTTACCCCTAATATTATTTTTGCTGTTGAAGCTGCTGTGCGGCTGCGCTGAGCTTCCCAACGGCTTCTGACACATTCTCCACCAGGCGGGAGTTGGATTCGCTGGCCTGGTAAGTTTCGCTGGCATGGGCAGATACCTCCTCTGTAATGGCGGAGATCGTCTGGATGTTGGCTACAATCCCCTGGTTGGCATCTGCCAGTTCTGCTACAATTCCCATCAGCTCCGTGGTCTGCTGCTGGATTTTTTCGGTTCCCTGGGTAATGCCCACAAAATTTTCCGTAACGGCCTGGGTACTTTCTGCATTGGACTGATTGTTCCTGGTGACTACATTTATGGCTTCTTCCACGGAGAGCAGTTCCCTGTTAACATGCCCAATCAAATCGGTGATATTTACAGTAGCGGATTTGGTCTGGTTGGCAAGCCCGGAAATCTGGTTTGCCACAACTGCAAAGCCTCTTCCGGCATCTCCGGCACGGGCGGCTTCTATGCTTGCGTTCAGTGCCAGCATGCCTGTATTACTGGCGATACTGGTAATCGTTTCGATGATGGTATTCATCTGGCTGGCATACTCGCTGAGCTTTTTCATCTGGTTAATTACTTTTTGGTTTGCCTCCATGGATTCTTCCACCTGCTTTGACAGGGTATCCATCTGCTGCCTTCCCATGTCCACTTTCAGGGCTGTGCTGCCCATATTTTCCTCAATGTCCAGGGCAGTATCTTTCACTTTGGCAATGTGGCCCTGAATCTGCTCTGTTTTCTGAAGCTGTAGCTGTATAGAGCCAGCGGTTTCGGCACTGCCGGAGGAAACTTCTCCCATATATGTATGTATCTGGTCCATGGACTCACCCAACTGACCCATCTTGCCAGACACCAGTTCTATTTGGGAAAACATCTGGCCCGTGGTGTGCAGTACATTCTTTGTCAGTTCCTCTGCTGCCAGGGACTGTTCACTGATTACTTTTATTTTTTCTTTATTTACCCGTTCTATTGCTTTGGCGGAGACTGCCATGAAGGCAGTGGTAAGGATCATTGCCGCAATCCTGATTTCCTCGTTAGCAATTTCCGCTTTTGCATATCCTGCTGTGAGGGCATGGTAAGCCACATATGCGATATTGCCCAAAAAGGAGATGGTCCCTACAAGGGTACAGAATCTGATATCCATGTAGAGGATGATTACCATAAAGATAGGAAATATATAAACATAAGCAAGGACACTGGTAGTAGTAAAAAGCACAAAGAGATAAAGGATACTGTAGGAAACCCCTATGAAATATTTAACCAGCCCGCTGTCCGGATCCTTCCTGTAAAGAATATGCTCGGCCGCTATGGGTGCCATACACAATAGGGCAAACAACGAAAAATAGCCTATGGTTCTGGAGCCTTTGAATACTTCGGCTAAATAGGCAAGAAGAAGCACTGTGTCTATGATAGTATGGTTCCGTATCGCTGTGCGGTTTACAAATCTTTGTTCAGAAAAATCTTCCCTCATTTTCAATCCTCCCGTGGGTATGTTATTACTTTCAAATCTTATATTTAACCGAAATTTATTTTACCATAGAACCTAAAACCCTACAAGAAAAAATCTGGTTTTTCCCAGGGGAATCCTGCTCTTATTTGATGGAAAAGAATGTGGTTATGTACACGACAAACGCATGAGTAAATAAATTGTAAACAAAAGTTCCATTATCCGTTATAATGAAAATAAAAACGGAGATATGAATATGGAGCAGTTACTGGAATGGATGGAAATTATAGAGGATATCCGGCAGCATAGAAAAGTACGGCACAATATAAAAGATATTCTTATCATTGTACTTTTTGCTACACTTGCCAACGCAGATACATGGGAGCAGATTGCCGATTTCGCCCTGTGGAATGAGGGCTATCCCAGACAGTATATCGAATTAAAAAACGGCGTGCCACCCCATGGCACCATTCAACGTGTCATGGGGATGATACGGCCTGAAAATTTACAACAGCTCCAGCTTAAATGGCAGGAGATGCTGGGGAGCGGTGAAGGGGGAAAACTCAAAAAGATTATCTGTGTGGATGGGAAAACCATGCGTTCTAATAAGAGGAAAGGCACAAAGCCATGCCATATTGTTTCCGCATGGAGCAGAGAAGACGGATACTGTCTGGGACAGCAGGCGGTGGATGAGAAAAGCAATGAGATTACGGCGATACCCAAAGTGCTGGAAAGCATAGGGATAAAAGGCCAGGTTGTAACGATAGATGCAATGGGGACACAGACAGCAATTGTGGAAACAATACGGAAGAGGCGTGCAGATTATGTACTGGCAGTAAAAGGGAACCAGGGGAATCTGGAAACGGATATACGCCTGTATTTTGAAGACCCGAAAGTATGTGAAGACTTGAAAAAAGGGACAGGATATAAGAAGAGCGTGGAGAAAGCACATGGACAGACAGAGATAAGAGAATATTACCAGACAGGGGATGTGGGCTGGATGCAGCAGAGAGGAAAATGGAAAGGCCTAAAGAGCATAGGGATGGAAAAGAAGACCATCCGAAAAGGGGAAGAAGGAAAAGAAGAATACAGATATTATATCAGCAGTCTTGGAGAAGATATTGGACTGTTCAGCCGGGCGGTAAGGGGGCACTGGCCGGTAGAGAGCATGCACTGGCACCTGGATGTAACCTTTAAGGAAGATGCGAATACAACATTGGATAAGACAGCGGCGCAGAATCAGAACATCATTCGGAAGTGGTGTCTGGGCATGCTGAAGATGATAGAAATACGAGGGGGAAAAATGTCATTGAGAAGGAAGCGGTTCAATATCAGTTTTGCACCGGCGCAGTTTATAGAAGAACTGATGAAAATTTAAAAGCCTGTATTTCAGAGGTTGGAGGAGATTCGACATTCATGCGTTTGTCGTGGGTTATGTAGTTCATTAATTGGCAATTGATTTGTTGTATGCTAGAATAGAAAGGAACGAGGAACATCCACAGACGCCGGGGGGCGGTGGGAGAAAGGAGTGCAGGATGAAGTTTTATTTTGCCCCTCTTGAAGGGATTGCAGGATATATCTACCGGAAAGCCTATCATGATTTTTATGGCGGCGGCATCTGTAAATATTTTACCCCGTTTATTGCTGTCAGCCAAAACGGGCTTACTAAAAGAAAGGAACTGGAAGAGGTAAGCCCTACAAATAATAAGGGGATGGCGGTGGTTCCCCAGCTTCTTGGGAATAAGGGCAGGGAGATAACCGGTTACCTATATTGTCTGCAGGAGATGGGATATGAAGAGGTGAATCTGAATATTGGCTGCCCTTACCAGACGGTGGTATCAAAGAAAAAGGGGGCGGGGCTTTTGGCGGATACGGACTACCTGAACAAATTTCTGGAGGAGGTTTTTGCGGACGCGCCAGTGGCTGTTTCTGTGAAGACCCGGATTGGCATGGAAAGGGCAGAAGAGTTTGAAAAAATCCTGGAGGTCTACAACCAATATCCCATAGCGGAGCTGATTGTGCATCCCAGGGTAAGGGCGGACTTTTACAAAAACAGCCCCAGCCTTTCGGCTTTTTCCTACGCCGTCCAAAAGAGCAGGGCTGTGGTCTGCTATAACGGGGATATTTTTACACAGAAAGCTTATCAGGGGATTATAAAAGACTTTCCCGGGGTGGACAGGATCATGCTGGGCAGGGGGCTTTTGGCTAATCCAGGCCTGCTTTTGGAGATCCTTTCAGGAGCGCCTGGGGAGCCAGCCTCTGAAAAAGAAAAATTGAAAGCTTTCCATGACAGGGTTTACCAGGATTATAGGGGAGTGCTATCCGGCGATACAGGGGTTTTGTTTAAAATGAAAGAACTTTGGAACTATATGCAGTATCTTTTTACGGACAGGGAAAAGCATATAAAGAAAATACGGAAAGCAAGCAGGGCGGCAGAATATGAAAGGGCAGTAGAATCTCTCTTTGGCTGTTGTGAAATGGTTCCCGGAGCTGGTTTTGGGGAGGGATAGCGGATTAGTTATTTTTCCCTGTTGGGAATCTGGAACCAGCTATGCCAGTTCCAGATGGATTTTCCATTCTCCTGAAAAGGGAATGGGAAAGTTTTCTGCGTCTTTTCCATTGACACAGATTTTCTGGATCCTTTTTCCGCATCCAGAGGTGGTAAGGGCAATCCGGCCTTCTCTTATCTGTAGCCCTTCAATGCCCAATCCCTCCAGTTCTTTTGGGACCGCAGGGGTAAAATGAATTCCTTTTGTTGTGATTTTCAGCCCCAGGAATCCGTACAAGACGGCACCAATATAAAGGCTGGCCGACCAGGTCTGGTCATGGCAGGAGTCATAATGGCTTCCCGCCTGCCAGCCGCCTTCTACCCGTCCTTCCTGGTCATAAATTTCAAAGAAATGGTTTCCGCTGCCCAGATACAGTTTTGTAAGCAGGTCAAATTCCTTATATGCCAATTCCAGTTCCCCTGCTTGGGCTGCCGCCTGGACAAAGAAGCCGTTGATAAAAGGCCAGATTAACTGGTTGTGCCTTGCAGGTGTTTTCACGCCTTCAAAATCAGGGCAGATACTTGTAAGCCCTGCAGGAGAGCGTTGCATTTTTTTTAACAATGCTGCAGGGTCATCACAGATTCCGGACATTGCAGCGAAAATCCAACCACAGGCTTCCTGCATCCGGCACTGGCGTCCGTCAGGATAGAGCAGGTAGGCATATCCCTCCTGTGTCAAAAAGTTATCCTGGATCCGTTTTTTCAGAGCCTTTGCTTTTTCCCGGAAGCAGTCACCGGGATGGCCCAGAAATTCAGCCAGCGCCGCAGTACATAGATAGGCCCCATAGCTTATACAGTTGGTTGACAGGGACATGGCCGCCCGTACTTTTGGGTGCAGTCCCTGAAAACCCGGGCCGTCGGCGGATTCATACAAATCCAGGGGATAACCGGAAATCCCGTCATTAAAAAAGGAACCGCCGGTAAAAAGGCCATAGCCTGTATGGAAGCGGTTATTTTCCGCCTGCTGCCATTCATATTCCGCTGCCGCCAGGGCATCTTTTGCAAAATCACGGTTTCCCGTTGCCAGGACATGCTGCCAGGCTCCGATGATCCAGATTACCCGGTCCCAGTCCTGGTCGTCCTGCTGGATTACCATATGCCCCTGGCGTTGTTCACATACCGCAAGCAGTGTATTTCTAGCGATTCCCGGCTGGGTAAAATTCCCACAGTTCCAGGTGTTTAACACAGCGTCCCTGGTCCAGGGCTGTTCATAACAGGCACCGGCACGGATCATCCAGGGACAGGAACTGTCCAGTTTCCCGGTACGGTTATAGGTGCCCCAGTCACAGGGGACGGTGTTTATATTCATTACATTGTCCAACGCCGCCTCAAAAATCTGCGCCAGTTCTGGATGATGGGTGCAGATGTGTGGGCGGATCTGGCAGTTTTCCAGCTTTTTTTCCATATTTATCCCAGGCTTCCTTTCATGGATGGTTTGCCCTGTCTGATCTGTGTGCCATAATATAATCCAGCAGTTTTTCTGCCACTTCCTCTTTTTTCATAATGGGAAGGTAGATGGATTCTTCTTTAGATATGAGGGTTACAATATTGGTGTCAACCCCGAACCCGGCTCCCTGCTGTTTCAGGTTATTGGCCACAATCAGGTCCAGGTTTTTCTTTTCCAGTTTACGGAAAGAATTTTCAGCCATATTTTCGGTTTCCATGGAAAAACCGCAGAGGAACTGCCCTTCTCTTTTGTGTGCACCTAAAAAGCCCAGAATATCTTCTGTCCGTTCCAGGGCGATGGAGAAATCTGCATCCGTTTTTTTGATTTTTTCTTCGGCTGTATGGCTGGGGCGGTAATCCGCCACGGCTGCGGCTTTGATGATAATATCCTGGTCCTGGGCACAGCTTTTTACTGCGTCCGCCATTTGGGCTGCGGAGAGGATTTCCACCACATGGACGTCCATGGGAGGTGCCAGGCTGGCCTGCCCGGTAACAAGAGTGACTTCGGCTCCCCGGCGCATTGCCGCCCGGGCAATGGCATAACCCATTTTTCCGGTAGAATGATTGCTGATATAGCGCACAGGGTCAATTTTTTCCCTGGTAGCCCCGGCAGTCACCAGTACCTTTACGCCTGCCATGTCTTTGGGCTGCAGGGCACGTATCAGGTATTCCAGTAAAAGCTCCGGCTCCGGCATTTTCCCTTCCCCGGTATCGCCACAGGCAAGATAGCCTGTGGCAGGGGGGATGACCTCAAAGCCATAAGAGTGCAGCGTCTTCATGTTATCCTGCACAATGGGATTCCGGAACATCCGGGTATTCATAGCGGGAGCGATGATTTTCGGGCACTGGCAGGCCAGCAGGGTAGTGGTCAGCATATCGTCCGCCAGACCATGTGCCGCTTTGGCAATGACGTTGGCGGAAGCGGGCGCGACCATTACCACGTCCGTCTGTTTGGCAAGGGAGACATGCTCTACCTGGAATTGGAAATTCCGGTCAAAGGTATCCACCAGGCACTTGTTCCCAGTGAGAGACTCAAAGGTTATGGGATTGATAAAATTGGTGGCATTTTGGGTCATTATAACGGTAACATCCGCTTTTTGCTTTTTCAGCATACTGGCAAGGGAAGCAATTTTATAAGCAGCAATACTGCCTGTTACGCCCAGCAGGATGTGTTTTCCTTCTAACATAGTTTCTCTGCTCCTTATTTATGATTCCATGTTTTTCTGGTAGATTACATTCAGGCCCTTTAAGGTCAGTTCATTGTCACAGATAATTTTGTTTTTGCAATAGGGGATGATACTGCCTGCAAGCCCGCCAGTGGCGACCGCCACAGCCTGATAACCCAGTTCTTCCCAAATACGCTCGACCATCCCGTCCATGCAGGCTGCCTGCCCCATGACAATGCCGCTTTTCATACAGTCGATGGTATTTTTGCCGATGGTCCTCCGGGGCGCTTCCAGGCTGATGCGGGGAAGCTGGGAGGTGCGGTTTACCAGGGAGTCCAGGGAAACCCGGACGCCTGGGAGTATCATGCCGCCAATATAGTTTTTATTTTCATCTACAACGCTGATGGTGGTTGCCGTTCCCATATCAATCAGGATAATGGGGGCACCATAATACTTAAGCCCTGCAACAGCGTTGACGATTAAATCCGAGCCTACTTGGGCTGGATTATCCATCAGAATATTCAGCCCGGTTTTCACACCCGGCCCTACCAGGAGGGGAGTGATGCGCAGGAGCTTTTCCAGCGCCGACTTTACAGTATTGTTAAGAGGCGGGACCACAGATGCAATAATACAGCCGGTGATTTCCTTAAAAGGAATCTGGTACAAATCCAGAAGGGTTTTAAATTCTACCACATATTCCAATACTGTGTGGGAGATATTCGTGGATACCCTTTCCACAAAATAAATCTTTTCCTGCTCAATGCATCCGATTACAATGTTTGTATTTCCAATATCTACTGCTAAAATCATAAATTATCCCCTCCCAGGAATTAATTTTTCCATTCTTTTATGGGCTTTATTTTGGTCAGTGCCAGCCCCACCCCGGCAACAATGATTGCCGCGACTACCGCTTCCACAATGCCGTTAAAGGTAATGATGCCCATAATGGTATCAAATACCGCTTCCCCTGCAATGCCAAGAGCCTGGGCGTAGGCATCTTTGTAAAGGATAAAAATGCCGCTCATGACCAATAAAGTATTGGTAAAAGCGCCAGCCAGCCCGGCATAGGCCAGGGAGATATTGGCGGATGCCTTTTTCTGGCCTGCCAAAGTCAGGGCAATAAACAGGATAATACCTGCCAGTGCCCCGCCAGCCAGCCCGGCGGCTGCGGACGAGCCCGTTTTATCCGCCAGCAGGCGGTTTAAAAATGCATTCAGGGATACAGACAAAATGACGGATATCACAATATTGATTGCAACACGCCATACTTTCTGTTCCCCCCGCAGAAGCTTCCGGATCAGAAGGTATACAAAATAGGGTAGGACACCCACCAGGATTCTTGGCACAAAACAAATGTAAAGGCTTTTAAAGATTCCGGAGACGCCCACCAGGTTTGAAGCCAGCACCGGTGAAAATACAAAAGCCGAGGGCGTGGCCGCCTTGAAGGTGTTGTTGATAAAGCTTGTGAATCCAAATACAAATCCTAAGAATGCACCTTTCTTCGGTCCCAGAAATAGCGCTCCAAGGATAACAGGGATATGGATGATAGTTGCGTTGATTACAACTAACGGGATATATCCCAGAGGTGTGAATGCCATAATGATGATTATGGCAGTGAACAGTGCTGTCAGCACCAGTTCATAGGTTTTTTCATTTTTCATGATATGTTTCCTCCTGTTATTATTCTCATAATTGAGATACAATACGGTGTAATCATACCACATAGATGTTTTTGTGACAATCTAAAAATTGTTTTTCTCAACAAAATCAATTTTTAGATTTGCTGTGGGGAAGTTTCTTTTCCTTTTCATCCGGCTTCTTTGTTTTACAGGGGGAGGGAGGGGTGCTTTGAAGCCCTTGGAGGAGGGCTTCGCATCCTTCCACAATGTCTTCATATGTGGCATCAAAGTTTCCTGTATACCATGGGTCTGCAATATCCCTGGCACTTCCGGCAAACTCCAGCAGCTTGTATATTTTGTGGGACGGGTCACCGCCTGTGATCCGCAGCATATTTCGGATGTTGGCGCTGTCCATCCCAATGAGATAGTCATATGCCTCATAGTCCTGCTTTTTCATGCGGACTGCAGTTTTCCCGGCTACACTGATGCCATAATGGGCAAGCTTGTCCCTGGTTCCATAGTGTACAGGATTGCCGATTTCTTCTGTACTGGTGGCGGCTGAGGCAATGAAAAACTGGTCTTGGATGTTTTTGGTTTTTACCATATCTTTCAGTACAAACTCAGCCATGGGGGAACGGCAGATATTGCCGTGGCAAACAAATAATATTTTTATCATATAGTTTCAAAATCCTACCCCCCTTAAAAAAATTTCCGGAATTTTGGAAGTCGATTTTTCCGCCCGGAATCTAGGCAAGTCTTGGGGTCACGGCACCCGCAAGGCTTTCCGCCCCGTCACAGTACCTTTTGCCCTCCGCCTGCTGCCCCGGCGTTGCTTCTTTCCTGCTGATTATTCTATATCGCTTAATCCCTCTTCGTCCTCGGTGTATGTGTCGTCTATCTCCCCCGTGTCCGGGTCTACCTCATACTCTCCCTTTAGTTTCTGCTTCATCAGTGCGTACCGCTTCTCTTCCAGTGAGATACGGCGTTGCTCCAACTCATAGGACTTAATGGAATCCAATAGCTTTATAATGCGTCCGTGTATCTTGTTTAGTTCTGCTTCTAATTTCATTGCCCTTTCAAAGGCAGACGATTTTATGGTGGTTTCCATAGCCACATCAAGGGCAGGCTTCTTTCCCTCTCCCTCGCCCCCTGCATACTCCCCGTATGGGTCGCCGTCCTCATTATCTGCCTTTTTCGGGGTACGCATTTCCACGACCTTATCCGTGTATAGTTGCCCTGTATCATCATTGTTAAGGCTGTTTATACGCTTCTTTAGGTCGTTTTCCTTGGCTATAAGGGTCTGCAATTCCCTTAACATATTACCCGCCGTATCAAGGGTAACGGATTCTATAAGGGTCTTTTCTTCCTCCGTCAATTCGCTTAATTCGTCCGCATTATCGTAGGTAACGATGATATACCTCCGCTTTTGCTGGTTATTGCCCAACTT
>OFGR01000152.1_pt1 | contig 71698 bp, 68 predicted proteins | sample 1521811 | NCBI WGS metagenome assembly OFGR01 (sample SAMEA3504098, study PRJEB24116) | mouse gut metagenome | biome: mouse gut; feature: mouse-associated habitat; material: faeces | place: Denmark | collected 2011 | reverse complement strand
AGAGAGAGAGAGAGAGAGAGAGAGAGAGAGAGTCCCTCACATATCGGACTAATACGTCCAATGCGGATAGTTTTTCTTTAATTTCCTATATTTATAGGAAGATACCGGAACCGGAGCCTGACAGGTTTTACCGGCTTTCTTCCTTGGTTGCTTATCCGTTTTCTTATCCCTTTTTCGCCAATCGTCTTTTATTTCCCCAAGAATATACCGTAGTTATCGAGAACAAAAATTTTTCCGAAAAAATTTCACTTTTTTCGGATGTGTTCCTTTTTGTTCTCCGTACAGAACTCCTTCTGACCATGTGCCCCACATGGTCGGCGGGAGTTTTTTTCATATACGACCACATCCTTCTTTCTTCGCTTCCAGACGCCCTCCCACGCATACGAGCGCCTCCACTGGCCGCGCCGTACTCCGGGCAGATGCCGGAAGCCTCCCCCGGCGTTGCCCTTGCGGTTATGCGTGATGCCCACGTTTTGAACAGTTCGTCAACTCGCCTCAAGAGGACATTCCATTGAGGAAATAACGCCAAGCCCCAAAAAACAAAAAAGCCGTCGAGCGGTAACTCAACGGCTTCTTGCAGAACTAAGTTCTTACGCACGTAACGTAAGAACAACAGTAACCGTAAGGTTCCTCGTTGTCAACAACGAATCTGCTGTTTTTGTCTTTTTTCGGGCCGGGAGAAAGAAAAAATGGAGACGTTTACCCCAAAGGGAAATATTTACGGCCCAATTCTTCCACAGTTTGTTTTGCAAAAGTCCATTACGTTTGGAGCAAAAGCCATGTACGCACTTTTATGTGACTACGCCTCAGAGAAAGACCATTGCTGGCCTTCGCAGGCAACGCTTGCCAAAAGACTTTCATGCAGCATCAGCAGCGTCAAAAACTACCTTGCCGAGCTTGTCAGAGAAAAGCTCATTTTTATAAGGCGTGAGCAATATCGCTCTTCCGTCTATTACCTTTTGCGCCCTGAAGAGCTTGCTGAAAAGCAAGAGACATCTTTTTCCAACAAGCAGACAGAAGTTGGCTGCCATGAGGCAAATTTTGGCTACTTAACCAATCTTAGCAAACAAAGAAAAGAAAAATACTCCCCCCTTTCCCCCCATACGCCGGGTGAAGCAACGGCCAGTCCCGTTCGCCGCATGGCCAGAACGCCTGCGGCGGGGGGTGTGTCTTCTTCTCTTCCCGATTTTGAATCCACCTGGGCCATGTACCCCAAAAAGGAGGCCAAGGGCTTCGCGCGCCTGGCCTGGCTCCAGCTCCTGCGAAGCGGGGAACTGCCCCCTTTGGCTGAACTTCATGCTGCAATTCACAGATTCACAAACTCGGAAAGCTGGCAACGCGAACAGGGACGCTTTGTACCGCAAATGGGCAACTGGCTGCGCGGACAACGCTGGCTCGATCCGGTGCAGTCTGCGGAACAGATAGGACAAAAGCACACTCAGGACGTGCGGCAGGCAATGCGGATGCGGGAGGAACGGGAACGGAGTCAGCATGAGGCATGGCTTGCAAACAAAACTCGGCTACGCCCCATGTTTGAAGCGTTCGCGGCAAAATTTCCACCCGTCGCCAACGATGCCATGCCGTTCGGCATCTGGCTGCACCTGCATTCCCAAAAACGCGCGCCATCAGCGGATGAGGTGCCACCAGGAAATACCCTGGGGATTGTCGAATTTCTCCGCGACTACAAGCAACGCCGCCAGACTGCCGAATACCGGAGACAGCGGGAAACGCCGCTGAATGGCCGAAAGGAAGCCGGAAATCCGTGTCGTTCAGTGGGAGAAATCCTGAAAGGCATGGGCGCGACGTTCCGTAGGGAAAGCGTCTTCGGTGCGCCTGATTTTCCCATAACCGCTTACACATAAGGGGTTCATCGTGAAGAAAATATACTGCCTTCTGGCGTTGACCATCCTCGCCGGGCGACCGGCGTTTGCGGATGAAACGCCCGCCACGCCGCCCGAAAAACAAAACACAGTTCTCGGACAGACGGAAAAGAAAGCCGCCCAGGACACGGCGGACAAAAAAGCGCGGGACACCCAAGCCCTGTTTGAAGAGAGTCTGCGGCAGATGATGCCGCTGGATGAGAACCAGATACAGGAATATCGCTCGCGCTCGGATGAACGCGACCGCGCCCTGCTGCCCGTGTCTCCGACATTGAACACGCGCACGGTGCGCGTGACACTGGAGCCGGGCCGTTCTCCCGTGCCTGTGTTCACCACGGCCAATATCGCCACGTCTCTGGTTTTTCATGATTCAACCGGCCAGCCCTGGCCTGTCACTTCTGTGACCAACGGCGGGCCGTCCTTCTTTCAGGTATTGCGCCCGGAACTGCCGGACGGAAACCTGCTCAACGTCATGCCCACGCAGGGTTACGCCACGTCCACCCTTGTAGTCACGCTGCAAGACCGGGACATACCGCTGGTCATCAGGCTTGAGTCGGATTCCGTCCGCACCCCCAGGCGCAAGGCGGACGCGCTTGTCCTTTTCCAGCTTGCCCATCACGGCCCGAAAGCCGCCCTCCCCATCATCAGGGACATCAAGGAAACGGCGGATTCCTCCATGCTGGCCTTTCTTGACCGCGTTCCGCCGGAAAAAGCCGTGCGTGTCCGCGTGGAGCCGGGTTCCGATGACGTGCTTGTCTGGAACCACAACGGCAAGCACTACCTGAGAACGACTCATACGCTGATGTGGCCTGCCTGGACAGCCGTGATCAACGGAGCGGGCAACACCAAATGCTATGAAATACCGGTCACGTCGCGGTTGATGCTTTCCAGAAACGGGCAAATTCAGACGATTCGCCTGCAAGTTTCCCAATGAGGGCACGCTATGAGCGATATGACAAGCACGGAAAAAAAGCGGCGTCTCATCTTGTTCAGTCTTCTGGGAGTTGCCCTTGTCGTCTCCATACTCCTTGCGTCCTTTTTCCTGTTTACCCCGGAAAAACCGTCCGCAACGGCCAGACTGACTTCGGCAAGGACGGACGCCATCAGCGGCAAGGCGGGAGGCGAAGGCTCGGAGGAATACAATCAGAAACTGAAGGAACACGATACGCGACAGGCCAATGAAGCTCTCAAGGCGGGAGAAAGTTTCGTTCCCACGCCTGTGGGACAAAGAAAACCCGTGGTGGGAAAGAAGGAAGACACGCCCCCGGCCCCGCCGCCGGTCGCACCGGTGCGAACCGTGCCCGTCCAGACGCCGCGCACGGACAATACCATGCTGAAACGCATGATGGATGACCTGACGGCATTGGATACGAAACTGTCCTCCGTTGCCGTGGGCGAAGGCAAGATTGTCTATCTGCACGATTTTTCGGATGAAACTACTCCGATTGCCGCACCCGTTGCGGCAACGTCAGAGACAGCACGGTCAGGGAACACTCCTCCTTCCGTGACGCTCAAGCCGGGCGATCTGCTTTATGCCATCGTAGATGTGGGAGTGAACTCGGATGTGCCGTCCGCTGTGCTGGCGACAGTTACGTCCGGAGAATACAGAAATGCCCGTCTGATGGGCAGTTTCCAAAGGTATGACGAACGCCTTGTTCTGGCTTTCAACCGGGCCGTACTGCCTACCGGCGAAACCGTCCAGCTTGAAGCCTATGCCGTTGACCCCTCCACTTCGGAAGCCTCGGTAGCCAGCTCCGTGAACACCCATTTTTTCTCACGATGGGGCGGGCTTGTCGCGTCAGCGTTCCTGGAAGGGCTGGGCACGGCCAAACGCTATAGCGGCTCCCAAAGCACCATCTACGGCTACGGCAATGACGTGACCGACCAGATGGTCTGGAATACCTACAGCGTGGAAGACCAGGCATGGATAGCCGCCGGAAAGGTGGGCGAAAAGGCCGGAAAAATCTTTGAGAAAAATTTCGACAGACCTCCCACCGTCCGACTGGAAAGCGGCACTCCCGTGGGCGTTCTCGTTCTGAACGTCAAGGGCAGGTGACGGCATGGACAACTACGTCGCCAACGTCATCCCGCATTTGCAGCAATGGTGGCCCGTGCTTGTCCGGCTGGCCTACCTGGTGGGCGTCGCCTTCGCCGTGGTTTCGCTTGGGCAGGCCATCAGTCACAAGCACCGCTTCAACCGCTCCACGGCGGTATGGACGTTCGTCTGCGCGGTTTTGCTGCTCAATCTGCCCGCGCTCATGGACTCCCTGTCCATGACGGTCTTCAACCAAAGCTCGGAACAGTCATTGAGCTACAGCCCGCCGTCCTCACCCGGTGAGGTCTACATCCAGTTCGCGGTGTATGCCATCGCCACAGTGGGCCTCATCGGTATTGCGCGGGGGCTGTGTCTCATGCGCGACACACCCAATCAACCCATGAATCTCAGCCGGGGCCTCGTTCATCTGTTCGGCGGAATACTCGCCGTCAACCTCGTCACCTTCCTGCGCGGCATCGGAGCCACCATAGGAGGGGACGTGCAAACATATATCGCCAAGATTCTTGGCTAATGGAGAAAACTATGAACATCGTCAAGAATACGTTTTCCATCTCTCCCCTTCGTTTCACCGCCGTTTTCATGGGCATGGCCACCATCTGGCTGTTCACTCCCGAAATAGTCCATGCCGCAGTCACGTTTGGCGAAATGGGTGAAAACGTGGCGGAAAACGCCAAGGGCGTGGCCAAAGGCATCACACTCCTGGGGTATGCTGGTGGGCTGGGCATGGGCGCATGGGGCACTGTGGACATGTATAAGGCCACGAAAAATCAGGGACAAAGCACCTACGCGGGCGGACTGACCAAGGTGGTTATCGGCGCTCTGGCACTCGGCCTGGGAGAACTCCTCGGTTCCGGTTCCGCTACGCTGTTCGGAAGCGACCAGACTTCCGGCATGAGCGAATTGGGCCTGTAAGCGTGAGGCAATGAGGCATGAACATCTTCAAAAAACAAAAAGACGCCCCGAAGTCTCAGGAACAGGCTCAAAGCATGAAGGAAGTTCATGCCTCTTCGCCCGCCCCGGATGCCGCCGCCGTCATTGGGGGACTGAACTGGTACAGGGCGCAGTTCCGCCGGGCCATGAAGCTGGCTCTGGGCCTGACTGTGACCTTGTGCGCCAGTACGGGCGTCGTCGCCCTCCTGTTATTGAATCAGCCGAAACCGCAATACTTCGCGGCCACACCGGACTTGCGGCTTGCCCCCATGATTCCGCTGGATCAGCCGCTGCTCACACAGGAGGGGCTGCTGACCTGGGTTTCCGACACCATTGCCGGAGCCATGTCGCTTAACTTTCTGGAGTGGCGGAAAAAACTGGAAAGCATCAGGCCGCACTTCGATGACGCGGCCTACAAGTCCTTTTTGGCTTCCCTGCAAAGTTCGGGCGTTCTGGACATGATTCGGGACAAGCGGCTTTCCGCTTCCGCCGTGGCCACACGCGCCCCGGTCATCATCGCTTCCGGTCTGGTGAGCGGCAAGGCCACATGGAAAGTCGAGTTCCCCCTGATTGTTTCCTACGAATCCAGTCAGGGTGTGGAAAGCACGCAAAAACTCCTTGCCACAGTTCTTGTCTGCCGCGCGTCCACGGCAAAGACGCCGCGCGGCGTGGTCATTCAGCAAGTCGTACTCAAGAGGGATGCGTGATGCTTGATATACTTGTCAACGGCGTGGATCGCGGCATCCGCGCTCTCTCGGAAGCGTTCGCCGGGCCGGTTCACAGCTATTGCAGGCTGGAAACCGTGGACAATGGCGTACTGGTGGCCGATGACGGGAGCCTCATCAGCCTTCTTCATCTGGAAGGTTCGCTGAAGCATGTGGGGGTGGAAGAATACACGGCCATCGTCTCCGGCCTGGCGGAAAAGCTCCAGGCCACGCTTTCCAAACCGGGGCACGCCCTTCAGGTGGTCTTTGAATATGACCCGGAAAGCAGCGGGGAACGGATTGCCGAACTGCTCCAGCCGTCGCGCCTGACGGCGCACAACCTCGGCCTGCATATCGGCCCTCTGCTGGAGGATTGGGGCCATGCGCTGCAACGCTACTGCGCCCTTGAAAAATGCTGGATTGTACTGTGGACACGGCCCGCCGTGTTGCCTGACACCCTGCGGAAAACGGCTCTGAAGGAACGCAATGCCTCCATGTCCAAGGTGCCGACGATTCCGGGCTGTCAGCAGGTGTCCCGCGCCGTGGTCGCGCTGCATGACGCTCATAACGGTTTTCTGACCGGCGTGATGGACGCCTTCCGTCAGGTTGACCTGCTGGTACATCCTCTTTCGGCCCATGAGGCTCTGCGGGACATCCGCTTGTGCATTTCCCCGGATATGACCGGTCGGGACTGGCGGCCTCTCATCCCCGGCGATCCCTTGCCGCTGCGTCTGCCTGATCCCGACACAAGCAGGACGGACAGACTGCATAACATGCTGTACCCGGATTTCAAGACACAGCTCTGGCCCCGTGAGGGAGAACTGATTTCCCGCAACGCCATACGCATCGGCGACAGAATATTCGGGCCTCTCATCATGACGCTCATGCCCCAGACGCCGAAACCGTTTCAGGAACTCTTCCGGGTACTTGCCAGGCGTGATGAACGACTGCCGTACCGCATTTCCTTCCTGCTGGAAGACGGCGGCCTGAACATGGGTCTCCGGCCCCTGCTTGCGGCCATTCTGGCCTTCAGCTCTTCGGACAACAAAAAGTTCAATAAGGCCGTTGATGCCCTGAAAGAGCTGGACCTTGAAGGCGTATGCTGCATCCGGTTCCGCATTTGCTTCTGCACCTGGGCCTGTGTGACGGATTCCGAGCAGGAAGCCCATCTGCTGCTCCGGCGGCGCGTCGCGGAACTTTCCAAAACCGTTCAGGGATGGGGAACGGCGGATGTTTCCGAAGCCACAGGCGACCCTCTTCTCGGTTTTACCGCGACGCTTCCCGCCATGATGCCCGCAAGTCCGGCTCCCGTCACCGCCGCGCCCTTGCAGGACGCTCTTGGCATGTTGCCGCTGCGTCCGGCGTCGCCGTGGCGGGAAGGAAGCCTGCTGTTCCGAACCCAGGACGGTAAAATCATGCCGTATGCGGCCAACTCTTCGGAACAGGCCGCCTGGATAGACCTCGGCGTTGCACCGATGGGCGGCGGCAAGTCCGTTTTTCTCAACGCCTTCAATTTTGCCTTTGTCACACAGGCCGGACTGTCCCGTCTGCCCTGGCTGTCCATCGTGGACGTGGGGCCGTCTTCCTCCGGCCTTATCACGCTCCTGAAAGAAAACCTGCCCGAAGGGAAAAAACACCTTGCCGCCTATCACCGGCTGAGGATGACACCGGACTATGCCGTCAATCCCTTTGACACGCCGTTGGGGTGCCGCAAGCCCCTGCCCTCGCACAAGGCGTTTCTGGTCAACCTGCTGTCGCTGCTGGCCACGCCGCTGGATGTCACGGCTCCGGCGGACGGCGTGCCGGGTCTGATAGGCCGGGCCATTGACCTTGCCTACGAGGAACTCTCCGACGGCAATCATCCCCGGCTCTATCAACCCAATGTGTTGCCGGAATTGCATGACCTCATTGTCCATGAAGGCATCAGCCGCGACGCTTCCACCTCCTGGTGGGAAGTGGTCGATGGGCTTTTTGAGCGGGGGTATGTGCATGAGGCATTGCAGGCGCAGAGATACGCCGTGCCGCTGCTGGCCGATGTGGGGGCGCAGATTCGGCAGAACAAGGGCATCCAGAACACCTATGAGGAACACACCATCAACAATGTCTGGCGCTCATTACTAGACGCCATTGAAGCGTATGTCATTCTGAAGGAACCTACCCGGTTCGATTTGGGCGACGCGCAGATCGTCAGTCTCGACCTGGACGAAGTGGCTCCGCGCGGAGGAGCCACGGCGGACAGACAATCAGCGGTCATGTATATGCTTGCACGGCATGTCCTTGGTTCGCGCTTCTTTTTGATGCCCGCCGATGTGCAGCTTATGCCCGAATACTATCAGGACTACCATGCCGGACGCATTGAGGCCATCAGGGAAGACCCCAAAAGATTGTGCTATGATGAAGCGCATCGCGTGACCAACAACGTCTCGGTGGCGGGCCAGCTTCAGGCCGATATGACCACAATGGCCCGCGAAAGCCGCAAGTGGAACCTGTCCATCGGGCTGTATACGCAGTCCATTGACGATATTCCCAAAATCATCACCGACGAACTGGCTACTACGGTCGTCATCCTCGGTTCCGGCACGGAAAAAAGTATCGACAATATCTCGGAACGCTTCGGCCTGAACGGGGCCTGCCGTCATGCGCTCTCACGGTTGGGCAAGCCCGGCAAGGCCGGTTCCAATCTCATTGCCCTGTTCAGGACAGGTTCGGGCATGTCACAGCTTGTCCTCAGTCTGACCATAGGCCCTCAATCCCTGTGGGCCTTTTCCACCACCACGGAAGACGTGGCTATCCGCAACAATCTCTATCAGCGCCTGGGGCCGTCCGAAACCCTGCGGCGGCTGGCCGCTCGTTTTCCGGGCGGTTCGGCCAAGGCCGAAGTGGAACGCCGCAGGCGCAATGTCGAAGACCAGAGCGACGCCGATGGGGAAGTCGTCAACGTCATTCTGGAAATTGCCAACGAAATAGCGAGGGAACTATGAAAAAAGTTCTTTTGGCTTTGCTGATAACGGTTTTTCCGGCTCAGGTCTGGGCCGGAGGCTGCGGCTGCGGCTCCGTCAGGGCCATCGTCACGGCGGCGAAGTCCGAAACCATTCAGGCGGTCAATGCCTACACAGCGACGGAAGCACAAGCCATCCGTTCGGAAATTCTGCTGGCCGCGCAGAACATCATCGGCACCATCAAAACGGAATCGGCCACCATCGTGCGGGCGCTGGTCGCACTCAAGGAAAGCAATGCCGCCACGCTCAAGGGGCAGGCTGTGGCGGGCGAAGCCATGAAAACCGAGGATATGTACGGCAAGGCCGCGCAACCCGCCGGGCTGTGCGGAAGCAGTTCTCTGGGCGCGGGCATCCAGCTCGGCGCTCAGGCCGGGCAGGAAATCCACGCAACCATGCGTGAGAAACAGCTTGCCCATGCCAACACGCCGGGCAAAAAACCGGTGGAATTTCTGCAGCGTGTACTGGCCGATGAGCAGCCTTCGGAGCAGGAAAGTCTGGACGCGCTCTTTCCGCTGGGCGGCACGCTCACGGAAGACCAGGTGGCGCAGGCCCATGAAGCCGTCAAGACGCTGGCCAATCCCCGCCCGCTTCCGGTGGTGACGGAGGAACAGAAGGAAACGCCCGCCGGGCAGACCTACGCGGCGGCACGAAAAATCCATGAGGAGCGGGTGGCAGCCGTCATGGAATCCCTGAACAATCATGTGGTGTATCACGCGCCCACGCTGCCGGATGATGTGACTGCCTGGGCGGAAAGCCAGTGGTCGGAAGCGGGCGGGAGCGGCACGCCGCCCGGCATAGTGGACGGCAAGCTCTCGGAAGCCGGGCTGTACAAGCTCCTCTCACAAATGCGCGTGGGCAATCCGAATTGGTTCGCGCAAGTCGCTTCCGCGACTGATGCGGGACTTTTGCGGGAGCTGGTCATCATGCAGGCGTTCCAGTTGGAACTGACGCGCAAGAATACGGATTTGCTCGACAGGCTGACCGTCATTGCCTCGCTGGACTACCTCACTCGCATGGAAGGCACTACCGGCAGGGAAATGGATGACCTCTACACGCGCATGGTCGGCGCACAGCAGTAGGGAGGGAAGATTATGGCATCTGACCTCCCCGCGACTTCGGAAGTCCTGCTCCAGACCGATGCCAGTAAACATGTCCTTGATACCTTTCTCGGCCAGGGATGGGATACCTGGGGCACGAGTCTCGGCGGTTCGCAGGCATCGGAATTGATGCTTGAAATGTTCAGCGCCTTCAACCTGATTGCGCTGGCCGTCATTTCCGCGCTGTTCCTGTGGATTCTGGCTGTCGCCGTGGCCGGAACAGCGCACGAGGGAACGCCTTTCGGCAAGCGATACAGTTCCTTGTGGATGCCCTTGCGCTTTGTGGGCGCAATGGGCGCTCTGGCTCCCATTTTCAAGGGATTGAGTCTGTTTCAGGTGGCGATTCTGGCCTGCATCGGCTTTTCCATCAACCTCGGCAACTATGTCTGGGAACTGGGTACGGACTATTTTGTGGAGCATGGCGGCCAGCTCTCCCCCCAGGCTCCGGATCAGAACGTCACTCAGTATGCGTCCATCACCAATGGTGCGCTGGAATCGCTGACGCTCCAGTATTACCTGAACGAGAGGCGCGGTCTGAACATCACGCCGGGCGGAGAATGGAAATACAGCGGCAACTGGTTCCAGTCCGGGGGCGAATACAAATTCATCTTCAACGGCAATGCGGGAAGCATCACGGTTTCCTGCGTGGACGAAAGTGACGCCCTGTGCCGGGGCAAGGTCAATGCCGTGGGCGCGGCCATTTCCGCACTCTCGCCCCTGGCGCAACAGCTTGCCGATCCCGATACTCCGGCTTCTTCCGTTGACCCTCGCGCCCTGTACGATGCGGCCAATACGGTCAACCAGACCATTCTGGCCGATGTACAAAGCTACGCGCAGCAGGGGCAGCTTCAGGGCAAGCTCAACGAGTTCAAGGAAAACGCCGCGCAATACGGCTGGTTTATCGCCGGATCGTCGTACTGGTCTATTTCGTGGATAAACCAGGAAGTCCGCGAGGCCATGTATTCCGGCATTTCCTACAGTCCGCACGAGTACACGGTATCGGAACTTCAGGCGCTGATGCACGGTCTGCGGGATTATGAAGCCGCCAAAGAAAGGGTAGCCAACTACATCAAGACTGCCTACGCCAGTCGGCGCGGCATTTCCGACACCACGGCCACACCGTCCGTAACCGATGAAGGACGCGCCTTTGATGAAATCTGCAACTGGCTGCGGGCAACGCTGAATCAGCTTGTGGCCGGAAATATCCTGCCCATAGCCATCGAAAAATTGTCCTCCAGCGATCCCATTATGGCCGTATCCGATGTGGGGGATTACCTCATCGGCTCGGCCTGGGGGCTGGCCTCGGTGCTCGGCGTTGTGGACGTGGCCCACTCGATGGGCAAGGCGCTGCCGTTTGTGGGCAAGGCCATTCCCAATCTGGACAAGTACATCAGTTTCGCTCTGTTCACGGTCTTTCTGCCGCTCCTGCTCTATGGCCTAGCGCTGGCTTATTATCTGCCCGCCATTCCCTTTATCCGCTGGATTTCAGCTCTCGTCGGCTGGATTATTCTGGTGGTGGAAGCTCTGGTCGCGGCCCCGCTCTGGCTCTGCGCCCATGCCCTGCCCGAAGGGGACGGCGCTGCGGGCCAGCACGGAAAACGGGGCTATTTCCTCCTGCTCGGAATCCTCATCCGTCCGCCGCTCATGGTCTGCGGATTCTTCGCCGCCGTCATCCTCATGAACGTGGTGGGCAGACTGCTCGGCGCGGGTTTCGAGATATTTGTCGGCGGAACCATGCAGACAAAAATCATCGGCATCACCGGTACATTCGCCATGCTGGTCATCCTCGGCATCGTGGTCATTATGACGGTCAACAAATTCTTTTCCCTTATTCACTATCTGCCCGAACACGTCACCAACTGGATAGGCCAGCAGTTCCACGGGTTGGGAGAAAAGGAAGACCAGGCGGGCGTGAAAAACGTTTTTGTCGGTTCCACCAATGCGGTTTCCTCCGGCGCTCATGGAGCGCGGGAACTGCGCGGCGACATTTCGCGGCAATGGAACAACCCCGGCGCGGGCAACGCCCGGACTTCAACGCCGCAGGCCCCTGCGTCCAGCCCCAGGCCGGGACTGACGCAACAGAATTTCAGGAGCTGATATGGATATTTTCGACAAGGAAAAAACCGTCATCAGTTGCTTTGACTTGACCGGCAACATGATACGCCCCTGGGCGGAAGCGGGATACCTCTGTTACTGCGTCGATATACAGCATCCGCAGGGAGAAACGAGACAGGGAAACATTATCCGTGTCGGCGCGGACATGCGCGACTGGCTGCCGCCGTTCAGACCCATCACCTTTGCCGCCTTCTTCCCGCCCTGCACGGATGTGGCCGTTTCCGGGGCACGGTGGTTCAGGGACAAGGGCCTGTTCGCCCTGTTCCAGTCCATACGCCTGTTCTATGCCTCCATCCGCCTCGCGGAATGGACACATGCGCCGTACCTCATCGAAAACCCCGTTTCCACCATCTCAACCTACTGGCGCAAACCCGATTTCACCTTCGATCCCTGTGATTACGCGGGTTATCCAGGCGGTGAAAACGACCTGTACACCAAGAAAACCTGCCTCTGGACAGGGGGCGGCTTCATCATGCCGCCACCCAAACGGCTTGAGCCGGTACAGGGCAGCAGGATGCACCGGCTTCCTCCTTCACCGGAAAGAGTGAACCTCCGCAGCGCCACGCCGATGGGCTTTGCCCGCGCCGTGTTTGAGGCGAACTGCCCCGATTGGAGGTGTGCATGAAAACGCCCGTTTCCCTTTCAAGCCTTCTGGCTGTCGCTGGCGAATCCCGTCAGCACCTGGCGGAACTCCGTTCCGGTTTCCGTTCCCGGCTGGCCGCTTTCCGGCGGAACCGCGCGGCCTCGGAACAGGCCGCGCTGGAAGAAGATTTTAACCTCGTGCTTGCGGCCTGGGGTATTGCCGACGCGGATATTCCCGGCGTCATCTCGGCCTTGCGCCTGCGTCTGCCGGTGTTCGCCGTTCCGGTGCTGGCCTGCCTCATTACGGCGGCATGGTCGCACAGTCCGGTTTCCTTCCTGTCATTGGCCTGCATTGCACCGCCCTGTCTGCTCGGCATGGTCACGACGCTCTGGCGCATTTCCATTCTACGTCACCGTCGCTTTACGCCGCTGTGCCGCTGGCTGTTGCAGTTCCGCAAGCGTCCGTAACGGGCGGGGTGTGTCTCTCTTAACCTTAATTATGAAAGGAGTAGCTTCGTGTTTCCCAGAACCCTATTGATACTGCCCTGTCTGGCTCTTGCGGCCTGCGCGGAGAAAACCGTACCTCCGGTTCCTCATGAAGTCGATTTCGTATCAGCTACGCTTGGGCAGGCTGCGGAACAGGCCCACGGCGAACTCGCCATGCTCGCCAGACTGCGCGGGCAGGGGATGCAACCCTTGCTGCCGCCCGCCGATCCCTCGCTGAACCTGCCCGTTTCTCTTGCCTGGACGGGTGAAGCGTCCGGGGCGCTCAAGGAAATCTGCCTGCAACTCGGCTACCGCTATAAAGAGGCGGGGAGTCCTTCCGCGCAGGCTTTGACGGTCGTGGTGCGCGGTTTGAACCGCCCGGCGCATGAACTGCTGGAAGACATCGCATGGCAGATTCAGCCGCAGGCCGTAGTGCGCGTCGATTCCGTCAACCGGGTACTCACGCTGGCCAGAACTTCCGGCGCGGAGGCACGGTCATGAAAGCTCCCGCCATCCTTCTCCCCAACGAGCCTTTACCTGATTTGCGTGAGGCTCCCATCCACATGGAAAGTTATCAAAAAGGATTTCGGGAAGGTTTTCAGGACGGCTTTGCCGCCGCCGACTTGTCCACGCCCGGCATCGTTCTCTGTGGAAGCGGTATCCTGGCATTGCTGATTGCCTGCATCGTGGTCATGCGTCACGCCTCGCGCGTGGTGAATATCCTTTGTCAGCGTTTTCAGCAAGTTGAGCTGTCCCCAAAAAACGCATCGCAAAAGCTGGCTGTACTTGTTTTGCCGTTTCTGCTCTGCGCCGGTTTGACCGGCTGCGCCGTCAGACAGGGTGAAGCCGTCAATCCCGCGCCCGTGTCGCCGGAAATAGCCAATGCGCCGAAGCCTGCCGATGGTGTAACCAAAGAAGGAGCCTTCACTCCCTATGACGCATCGTACCGGGAAGACGGTTCCGGGCAGTACCTTGCCGTCCATATTCCCGCAGACCCGGCCTCCGGGCCGCGTCACGGCGATCCCGCCGAACTTGCGGGACTGCTGGAAATGACAGGTACGGCGACCGGCAAAGAGAAAACCGCCGTTCAGCTTATGCGCCCCAAAGCCATCCGGGAAGCGGCGCGGCTTGTCACCTTCCAGACAGCCATGTCCTGGCGTTACGGCCAACTCCTGGAGGAAACGGAACGCTACAGCGCCATCATGGATACGGCTTTCAACTTTGCGCCCCTCATGCTCACTCAGGGTGAAGCCCTGATCATGCCGCCGCAAATCGCGCGGGCGGGCGCGTCCATGCGTATTGAAGATGACGCCACGGCCACGGCAGCGAAAACCACTTATGAATTGCTGGAACCGGCGCGATACGTCGCGGTCGTACCCAACTGGCGGGAATTTCTCATGGCGGATGAATTTCCCTCGCCGGAAGAACCTAATCCCGCCCTGTTGCCGAAAAACACGGAAGAACGCGCCATCTGGCGAGCCGCCGTGCGCGAGGCATGGGCACAGGGGCTGGCCGAGGCCGACCAGCTCTATGCCGACAACGTGTCCCGCATGGCGCGGAGCTATCGCGGCGTCATGCTCTATCACCTGCTCACCGCGCAGCACCTTCTGAGTCGGGTCAATACCGCGTCCTCCGACCTGGGGACACGCCGATCCGACAATGGCAACAAGCTGAACATCGGCCAGAAGGTATATCGGATTACCGCGCCTTCCGCGTTCACGGTCGCGCCCGCCGCGTCCCGAAAGAAAGGAGGAAAATAGCATGGGGCCAGCGATTTCTACCCTCATGAACCCCGTATCCGCTGGACGCATACGGAACTCAACGACCTGCTGCTCTGGGGAACCCATTGCGGCATGTCCGACCTCAATCTGCGCTCCGGTCTGCCCGCATGGATGCGCTTGAACGGCTTATGGCGGAAGGTCACGCAACGACCTATCACCACGGATGAACTGCTGGCCGCGCTGGAACGGCTGACCAAAAACAACTCCGTATCCGCGCTCATCAAATCCGGCCAATCGGATTATGACTTTGCCCACGAAATCGAGGAATCACGCGGTGTTCGCCGCCGTTTTCGCGGCAACGCCACGCCGGTGGCGGACGGGTATTCAACCGGCGTCAAAATCGTCTTCCGCACCATTCCTTCCACGCCGCCCGCTCTGGAAGACCTGAACGTGGAACAGGGCATCCTTGACCACGCCATGCCGTCCAACGGTCTGGTGCTGGTCACGGGCGTGATGGGTTCGGGCAAGTCCACGCTGCTGGCCGCCATTCTGCGGCGTATCATCGAAAGCGGCGGGCGTAACGTCAGTACCTACGAAGCGCCCATTGAGTTTGATTTCGATGCCGTGCCCAATCCCGGCGGGCCTGTTTCACAAAGCACGATTCCCGAACACCTGAAGTCCTTCCTTACGGCTACGCGCAACAGCACACGCACGGCCCCGGACGTGGTGCTTATCGGGGAAAGCCGCGATCCCGACACCCTTCGTGGCATGATGGAGAGCGCGGAAATCGGCGTCGCCGCCTATTCCACCGTGCATACCCGCTCCGTGCCGGAAACGCTTTCCCGCATCATCAACGTCTTTCCCTTTGCGGAACGGCTACAGGTGACGGCCACGCTGCTTTCCTGTCTGCGGCTGGTCATTTCCCAACGCCTGCTCCCCTTGCCGGACAACAGCGGACGCATCGCCCTGCGCGAATATCTGGCCTTTACGCCGGACATCCGGGAAACGCTGCTGGAAACTCCGCTGGAACGTCTGATTCTGAAAACCGAAGACCTGCTGGCTGCTTCCGGTCAACGGATTCAGGATGCCGCTCAAGCCGCCTATCAAAACGGGAACATCACCAGAGACAGCTACCTGGCGATTCTGGCGGAACGCAAGGGCAAGGGAGGAAATAACCATGAAGCAAACATCTAATGTCGTTTCCCTGTCGGGTGGAAAGGACAGCACGGCCATGCTGCTCATGCTCCTTGAACGCGGCGAATCCGTGGCCGATGTCATGTTTTTTGATACCGGATGGGAATTTCCCGAAATGTACGAACATCTGGAAAAACTTGAAACCTTCACCGGCCTGAAAATTACACGCCTGCGTCCCAGACTGCCGGTAGATGTGGAAACGGACAAGTCGCCGTTTGACTGGATGTTTTCCGAATATCCGGTAGTCAGGCGGGAAACACGCCAGGTGCATATGGTCGGGCGCGGCTGGCCTAATGCTCCCGTTCGCTGGTGTACGGGGCGCAAGCAGGATGCTCTGAAAGCCCACCTGCTGGCACTCACACATCAGAGCGGCCTTGAGCTGCCCCTGTACAAGTGTATCGGCTTTGCCGCCGATGAACGGCATCGGCTGGCTGGCCCCACCAAAAGGGACAGTACCTATTATGTGCAGCGGTATCCGCTGGTGGAATGGGGCGTCACTGAGGCCGACGCGCTGGCTTACTGCTACAAACGCGGCTTCACCTGGGGCGGACTGTACCATTTCTTCAACCGTGTCAGTTGCTTCTGCTGTCCTTTGCAGCCTCTTGATGAACTGCGGACACTTCGCAGCTACTTCCCTGACCTGTGGCAGCGGATGCTCATTATGGAATCCTGGCTGCCCGAAAACAGAAGGCGTTTCAAGGATTCCAGCGTCTCCGCTCTGGATGTCCGCTTTGCGGAGGAGGTGGACAATGGCTGACGTTCTCTGGCGCGATACCGCACTCACGCCCAAAATCTTCATTCTGGACGCCCGCGCCGTTTTTCCCCTGGCCCTGTGGCTCTTTCATTGGGCCTGGTGGACGGCGGGGCTGGCGCTTGCCGCCATTGTCGCGCTCTATCTGGTGCAGCGCACCGGCATGACGCCCATTGCCTGTTTCCGCGCCATCCGCGTGGCCTGCATGGGACGGAGGCGGGAAACAAGAAACACTGAAACCCTGTGGCGCAAACGCTGCCGCTGGTAACAACAAAAAGGAGTGACCATGAATCATTACGCTGCAATTTTGAACCTTGAGGATGCCGCTTCCTATTGTCTGCAACATGATGACCTCTTTGAAAAGGATATTCAGGGCACACTGGAGCGCTCAATCCTGCTTGGGCACGGACAGACTGAATATGCAGCCATGATGGATGCGTTCCATACTCTCCAGGATAACGGAATGTTGAAAACCTATGAATGCAAATTTGGAGCTGATTGTATTTTGAAAAACAGTTCAGGGAAAAAAGCTCTGCGTCATCTCTGGCTGTATGACATCGACGATGAGAAGAAACCCACTCTTTACTCTCTCCCCGGACATTCCAGCGCCGTGGACTTTTGCAGCAGATACAACCTTCCTGAAGAAGCGGTAGTGGAACTGTCCCTTTTCATCAGTGCCCTGCTTGACCCGAACGAATAGGAAGTAATGAGAATATGACGACACAAAAAAGAAATGATTTTGGCCTGTTCGATATGCCTGTTCGCTTCCCTGAAAAGGAGCGCGTCACACTCACCCAGGCGGACATTGAACGTCAGCTTGACGCGGGCGCGTTTCTCATGAGCCGCGAGGAAGCCATTGCCGCCGGATTCCTCAATCCTCTGGAAGAACCGGATACCATTCTTGTGGACATCGCACGGGAGGACGCATGAGCCAGACACAGGAGAAAAAAAGCCGCTTTCAGGTCAGCCGCGAGGTGCAGGAGGAGTTTGTCAACGGCATTGCCGAAGCCATGCTCGCCCTGACTTCCAAAGCCGCCGGGAAGCCCCATGTGGCTGACACTCCAACAGGGACGCCGTTTTGTCCCACAAGCGGCAGGGAATACGGCGGCCCCAACATGCTGCGTCTTATGCTGGCGGGCATGGAAAAAGGCTATTCCGACGACCGCTGGCTGACCTTCAAGCAGGTGCGGCAATACCAGAGCGAGCATCCGAATCTGAAAGTAGGCATCAAAAAGGGCGAACGCGGCGTCAAGCTCCTGCGACCCGAAGAAGTCTTTTTCACCATCGGGGAAGACAAAAAGTGGACATTCCACTCTCAGGAGGAAGCAAGAGCCATTGAAGCGCAACGCAGGCAGGGCGCAAAACTTCCGCCTGTCCAGCACAAGACGCTGTTTTATCCGTTCACGGTCTTCAATGCGGAGCAAATTTCCGGCCTGCCCGCCAAGGAAAAAGAGGCTCCGGCACTCACGGAACAGGAACGCAACGCCTTTCTGGAGAAATTTATCGCTGATTCCGGCGTTACTGTCGAACACCACGAAGGCCCGGCTGCCTACAGTCATGCCGAAGATGTGATGAAGATGCCGTTCCCGGACACGTTCACCAGTTCGGACGCCTACTATGCCGCCAAGTTGCGCGGCTTTTATGAAGCAACCGGCCACAGCTCGCGGGAAAATAGGCAAGCAGAGCCAGAAACCCTCAAAAGCCGCGCTTTTGAGGAGATGCGGGCGGAACTGTTCTCCCTGCTGGCCGGGGCGAAATTCAATCTGCCCATGCCCGACAACAGCGCGTCCGCGCAAGTGGCCAACTGGAACCAAAAGTTTTCCGGCGGCGATGTTGCGGAGCTGTTCAAGGCGGCTGCTGACGCGGCCAGAACGCTGACTTCCCTGCGTCAGTTCGAGGCCGGAGAAAAGCCGCGTGACTGGTGGTTCCCCAGACCCGAAGCATGGCCGGAACTAGAGGCCATGCAAAAGCAGCGGGATGCCGTGACGGGCGTCTCCTTCCGTGAAAACGCCTTTTCCGGAACGCCTCGTCCCGTGCCCGGCGGGGCCGCGCCGCAGTCTCTGGCAAAATCAGCGAGGGCCTTTGACAAAACGGACGACCTGACCGTCAAGGCCCGCCTGATTCTCCAGAATCCCGACTTCCTGAACATGGCGCTCAGGCTCGACCCTTCCGCCACCAGAGAACTGGCCGCGCTCTGCGATCAGGTGTCTCAGACGCTGCACATGGAACTGGACGCACGACTCCAGTCCGCGCCGGGCGCTGTGGAAAATCCCCTTCCCCTGAACGAACAGAAAGCCGCTTCCGCGCGGCGTATGAGGATGTAATATGCGACTTTTCATTGCCGAAAAACCCAATCTTGCAAAAGCCATCGCCAACGGCCTGGGCAACGGTCGCACGGAGAGCGGGTGCATCCGCTGCGGCAGCGATGTGGTGACATGGTGCTTCGGGCACATGCTCGAACTTGCCTGGCCGCAGGACTACAAGCCCGAATATTCGCAATGGCGACGCGAACATCTGCCCATTATTCCCTCTGAATGGAAATACAAGGTCAAAAAGGAAGCCGCGAAGCAGCTTGCCGTCATCGGTTCCCTGCTGCGTGAGGCCGATTCCGTGGTCAACGCGGGCGATCCCGACCGCGAAGGCCAGTTACTCGTCGATGAGGTGCTGGAACATTTCGGCTATCGCGGCCCTGTAGCCCGCATCTGGCTTCCTTCCCTGGATGACAAATCCGTCCACATCGCCCTGAACGACATCAGGGACAACGCGCCCTATGCGCCGCTGCGCGACGCCGCCCGCGCCAGAAGTCTGGCCGACTGGCTGGTGGGCATCAACGCCACGCGCGCCCTGACCATCAAGGGAAGGGATAGCGGACGCTCTGAAGTGCTGTCTCTGGGCCGCGTCCAGACTCCCACCCTCGCTCTGGTCGTTGCCCGCGACAGAGAGATTACCAACTTCAACCCCGTGGATTATTTCGTACTGCGGGCCTCTCTCGTTCATACCGCCGGAGAATTTACGGCGAACTTCGTGCCCTCCGAGATGCAGGCCGGTCTGGACGCTTCCGGGCGGCTCGTGGATTTCACCCAGGTTGCCGCCGTTCTTGAACGGGTCAACGGCGTGGAGGGTGTTGTCACGGAATCCTTGCGGGAGAACAAAACTAAGGCCGCTCCTCTACCGTACAGCCTTTCATCCCTGCAAAAAGCCGCTTCCACCAGACTTGGCATGTCGGCGCAGGAAGTGCTGGACATCGCGCAATCCCTCTATGAGCGCAAACTGACCACCTATCCCCGGACGGACTGCCGCTATCTGCCGGTCGAGCAGTATCAGGAAGCCGCCGCTGTACTGGCCGCGCTTTCCTCGCTTTCCGGTCTGGAACAGATCGCGGGAAAGGCTGACGCCTCGCTCAAAAGCGCAGCCTGGAACACGCGGAAAGTCACCGCACACCATGCCATCGCGCCTACGGGTGAACTGCCCCCGGACAATCTCAAGCCGGAGGAACGCTCTCTCTATACCATGATTGCCACGGCGTTCTGTCTGCAATTCCACCCGCCCATGCGTTATGAAGCGCGAAAAATCACGGTCAACCTTGCCGATACCCGTTGGGAAATCGCCGGACGACGCATGGTGGACGCCGGATGGACGGCCTTTTTCAAAGATGATGAGGAAGACGACAGGCAGGAAGAGGAATCCCTGCCGCCGATTGAACAGGGCGATGCCGTGACCTGCCGCACAGTGGAAAGCGTAAAGAAAAAGACTTCCCCGCCTTCCCGTTTTTCCGAGGGCACGCTCATCGAGGCAATGGCCAATGTCCATCGTTTTGTGGCCGATGCCGACGCCAAGGCCGCGCTCAAGGAGGCCAGGGGCATCGGCACCGAAGCCACCCGTGCCGGGGTTCTCGAAACCCTAAAAGAACGCGGCTATCTGGAGCTTGACAAAAAGTCCATCGTCTCCACGCCCCTGGGGCGGGAAATCATCGACCTTACCCCGTCCGCGCTCAAAGACCCCATCACCACGGCGGAATGGGAATCCCGGCTTGAGGCCATTGCCCAGGGCAGGGAAACACTCGATGCCTTTCTTGCGGAGCAAAAAAAGATTCTGCCGGATTTGCTTGCCCCCATTCTGGGAGACGGCAGGCCCACCTTTCCCTGCCCGGCCTGCGGTGCGGCCCTGAACCGCCGCAAACGTAAGCAGGACGGCTCGTGGTTCTGGGGCTGTACAGCGTACCCTGATTGCCCGGTCATCCTGCCCGATGACAACGGCAAGCCCGGCAAGGCCAGGCCCAAACCCGCACTTTCCGAGTACGCTTGCAAGGCTTGCGGCAAGCCGCTCGTCAAACGCTCCGGTGCGAAAGGCGAGTTCTACGGCTGCTCCGGCTATCCCGGATGCAAAAAGACCTGGCCCGTAGCTCCGAACGGCGCTCCTGATTTCAACGCAAAGAAAAGAGGAAAATAGGAGGGAAGATGTGGGGGCGCTGCCCCCACTCCCCCGCAAGGGGCATCATGCCCCTTGCCCCTCATGGAGATAGCGACATGAAATATATTGCCATGTTTCTCTTGTGCATGGTTCTGGCCGCGCCGTGTTTCGCGGGTTCCTGTCAGGATATGCAGGACGCCGTGGGCGGTGCGATTCAGGAACGCAACGGACGGGTATCGGATACGCACGATATTCTCATGCCCGACCCGGAAACCGAACGGGACGCGCTTTCCGGCTGTCTCGGTTCCGTCAATGCCATTGGCGACGCCTTCTCTCTCGGCGTGACCCTGCCGAGTATGGATCAGATTGTCGCGGGCATGTGCAGTCAGGTCAATTCCTACATCAACCGAAAAATCAACGAGGCTCACAATCAGGTCAACAACGCCGTCAACGGCATGGGCGGCAACAATCCCTTCAAGGTCTACGGCACCGGCGGGGATTATATCGTCAAAATTACGGGGAAACTCAAATGAGAGCGGCGTTCTTTCTTCTCGCCGCTCTGTGGCTGCTGCCGGATGCGGCCTTTGCCGCTGAACGGGCAAGAGTCGTTTTCCCGCCCCTGCGTCCGCTGACGGCTGACTGTGTTCTGGACGCCGCCCGCATCAGCGGAATGCCCGTCGCCGCGCTCTTCGCCATTCTCGCCACGGAAGGCGGAAAAACCGGGGAAGCCCTGAGCAACAGGAACGGCACATGGGACATCGGGCCGTTTCAGGTCAACACCATTCATCTTAACGAGTTGGCCGCGATGGGCATTGCACCTGACGCCGTACTCCGTGATGGCCGCATCAATGCGTATGCCGCCGCCTGGCTGCTGCGGAAGGAATATCAGCGCACGGGCAGTCTCTGGCAGGCCATCGGCGCGTATCACTCCCGGACGCCGCATCGCCGGGATGCCTATATCCGGCGAGTACAAGCCAATCTGGAACGTCTGAGCCGGGAAGGGATTTTCTCGCTCTCTGTTCTTGAGCGGGAGGCGGGACAATGAACGGTCGGGATAACAGGGATGACCACCTTTTTTTGTGGTGCGCCTTCCTGATTCTTGTCTTTGTGGTGCTGCCCGCCCTGTATATCGCTCATGCCGATAGCGTGAACAGGCCGCTGCTTGCCCTGGCCAAAGCCCAGATTCAGGTCTTCACGCCCTTCTTTGATGAAGCGCAAACAGCCTGGACACGCATTGCGGAAGCTGATCCGGCCTCTCTGTCATGGGAAACCATGCAAAAAGTCCTCCACTACACCGGCTCGTGGATTCGCTGGCCTTTTGCGCTGCTGCTCGTTCTGTTCGGCGTGGCCGCCATCTTCATGGGGCGCGTGGGTGGTCTTGTCCGCCGCTTCAATATGGAAAGTCTGCTCCGGAACAACGCGGAGTCCTTCCCTTGCCTGCGGCCTGTGGTAGGGCGCGGCAAGTATCTGCTCTCGCCGGAATCCCATGATTCCGGGCCGTGGAAAATCGCCCGGACGCCGGTGCAGTTCGCGCTGGAGAATGAATTACTGCTCGATGCACAGGGAAAACCGTTCACGCCGGAACAGGCCCTGAAAAACGGCCTGCCGTCCACGGAACTGTCCGCATGGGGCAACGCCCGGCTGGATGAAAAAAAGGCCCTTGCCGTGCTGACGGAACAGCTCGGCAAATCCTTTGAGGGCTATGAGGGCTTCTCGCCCTGCCGCCGCGCTCTGGCCGTCGCTTTTCTGGCCTACGCCAATGGAGACAAGAAGGGCTGCGTCAGCATGCTGGACATGGTTTCCAGTTCCTACAACGAAATTGACGGGAACGCGGATTGTCCCGTGCTGACGGACACCGCCTTTGAGAAGCGTCTGAAAAAAGCATGGGCGCGGCACAAGGATGTTCTGTCCGAGAAGAACATGGCCAGTCATGCCGCCTATGAGCTGCCCTGGTTCATGGCGCTGCTGTACCGGGCGCGGCAAAAAGGCGTACTGGCCGGTTCGCAGTTCCTGTGGCTTCGCCCGATGGACAGGCCGCTCTGGTACACGCTCAATCAATGCGGCGGACGGGCGGCATGGGCCGAAGGCTTTGCGGCATGGGCGCACTATACGGCGGAAGAACAGGAAGGGAAGGCTCTGACTGAACCGCATGTGGCTCCCGCTGTGGCAAGTCTCAAAGAAGCCCTTTCCGCCCAGGGCTGGCTGACGGAAATCTTTGTGCCGCCCATGCCGGAAACAATCCCGGTTCCGCCCGCTGACGCCGCCGAAACTTCAAACTCCGAGACTGAAACTCCTTCCATTGAATCGCCGCCGGACGCGGATGTGGTTCTCTGCCCCCCGGAAGAAAACCCCGAATACGACGCCAATGAAGATGAACATTTAGCTGACGAATACTACTAGAGGTTCCACTTATGAACAGAACCATCAGAGGTCTGGAAGACCACGAAACACAGGAACGTAAACGCCTGCACCGTGATGTACGCTCCCCCTCGCAACGTCTCGCGGACGCGCTCAAGCTCGGCCAGGTACAAATCGGTGGAATGTTCGGCGCGGGGGTGTGTCTGTTCCTCTTTCCCGTTCTGGCGACGCCGTTGTTTTTGGTTGGCATCGCTCTGTTCCTTGCCCGCTGCGTCTGCGTGAACGGCGAACGCCTGCCGTTCCGTATGCCGATGGGCCTCTCCGGTACGGACAGAGGCGATCCCCTGCCCGGACGGGGCGGTTTTGCCAGACCGGAGGGCATTTTCTTCCTCGGCAATCGACTTCAGGACAAACAGGAGCTTTGGCTGAAAGCCAAGGATATTCTCACCCATTGCCTGCTCTTCGGCACGACAGGTTCCGGCAAGACGGAAACGCTTGTTTCCCTGTCCTACAACGCTCTGGCAACGGCAAGCGGGCTGTTCTACATCGATCCCAAGGCCAGCCCCAAGCTGGCTGTGCAGATATGGCAGATGGCCCGATTCCTTGGCCGGGATGACGACTTCCGCGTGTTGAACTACGGCACGTCAGGCAAGGTCAAGGGCAAGTCCCCGCGCCGTCTTTCCAACACCAACAACCCGTTCACATTCGGCTCGGCGGAAGCCCTGACGCAGCTTCTTGTTTCTCTCATGCCCGCTTCGGATGGAGCCAATTCCATTTTCGCGGACAAGGCGCAAGCCCTGATTTCCGGCGTCATGTACGCTCTGGTGGACTTGCGGGACAAGGGACTGCTCAAGCTCTCCACCTCAATCATCCGTGATGCCCTGGCTCTGGAAAAATGCGTGGCTCTGGCCCTGCATCCCGAACTGGATGAGGAATCCCGCGCGTCCATCCAGGCGGCTCTTGCCACCTCCGGCTGGATTGCCGGGCGCGACCTGAAAGACCAGCCGGAATCCTTCGCGGAACAGTTCGGTTACGCGCAATCCTATTTCGGCAAGGCTCTTTCCAGTCTGACCGATACCTACAGCCACATCTACGGCGCGGAAGATGGCGAAGTGGACTTTGCAGACGCCATCATGCAGCGACGTATCCTCGTGGTTTTATTGCCTTCTCTGGAAAAAGCCCCTGCCGAACTCGCCAGCCTCGGTAAAATCAGTCTTTCCGCCATCCGCAACGCCTGCGCCGTTGGCCTCGGCGCGAATATCGAAGGAGACGCCGCTGATGTGCTGGAAGCCCTGCCTACTGATGCCATAGGCATCGGGCCGTACCTGTGCATCGTGGACGAGTACGCGGCTATCGTGACGCCCGGCTTTGAAGTCGTGCTGACACAAGGGCGCGGTCTTGGCATCGCCGCCATTGTAGCCTCCCAGGACTATGCAGGCATCATGGAGGCTGACAAGAAAGGCGCACAGCAGATGGTGGCAAATACGTCCATCAAAATTTTCATGAAAATGCAAGACGCTGAAAAAACATGGGATTTAATACGTGGACAGGCGGGACAAAGCACTGTCCTGCGCACCACAGGTTTCAACGTCAACGAACAAATCAGCTCCGGCTACCGCGACGCCAACTCCACCACGGTGGAACAGGAAGACCGCGTTGTCCTGCGTGACTTGCAGGAACAGATAGAGGGCGAGGCCCACTTTGTCTTTTCCGGGCAGATCGTCCGGGGGGATATGTTCTTCGCCAATCCCTCTCTCAAAAAGGCGCAACTGCGTGTGCCGCAACTCCTGCAACTGAGCTTGGAGAAATCCTATGGCGATGCCGCGTAAGAAGATGATATTCCCTCTAACTAAAAATGGTCGCCAACCTTGCAAGAACTTCTTCCATGATGACGGACGGAACCCTTTCCAACTGTCTGCCGGATCTCGCCCGCAAGTCCAAGGCGCGGGGCTGGTCACAGCGAATCACTCCCGTGGTGCGTGTACCGCATCCACTGAGCGATACCGCAAATCCAGCAGTACGGGCAAAATTACCGCCGCTGGTAATCGGCAACACCACGGGAACCTGCGTCACCCTGTTGAACTCATCGGGAGAAACCACCAACACCGGGCGTGTCCCCTGCTGCTCATGACCCTCCGTAGGGTCAAGAGTCACCAGATAAATATCACCGCGCCGCATCAGAGCAGCTCCCTGCCAGTGGAGCTTGAACCAGTCCACACGCCATCCTCGCCGGAAAGAGGCGCGGAAGCGTCACATTGGGCCAACAGTTCTTGCAGGCTGTATTTCTTCCTGACGTTCGGCTCAATAACCAGACGCCCGGATTCCACGGCCATGCTTACAGCCGACCCCGATTCCATTTGCAACATTTCCAGAATGGCGGGCGGCACGGCCAGCATCACTGAACCGCCGACCTTTCTCAAATTGCTTGTATACATGGTAAACCTCCATAAGTTATATTTTTATATAACTCACAACCTCCAAAATAGCAAGCCGTTTGGCAATACCGCGTAGGAGAACAATTATGTTGCGAGTCATACAATCCGTGAAAATCATGGCACTTGTCTTCTGTCTTTTTTTGGGAATAACCTCTTTTGCCCACGCCGGAACGCCCATATCCGACCGTATGGCTGTGGAAGCGGGTGTAAAAACGGAAATCGCCAAAGACCTGGCGTCTCCTTACTCCCCGCACGAAAGTCTCTCCGGCAGAACCTGTCTCGACGGCAGGCCGGTGGACGGCTTTCAGGGCGACATTGTAGAACTCTGGTCAAATCTTGAGTGCCCTTTCTGCGGTATTCAGGAACCGCTTCAGGCGCAGCGGGACAATCCCGGCCTGTGCATCGTCGTGCGGCATATCCCCTCGGATGAATACGGAGAATCGCTGAAAAAAGCCCTGAGTTATGAAGCTCTGAAAACCTTTTCCGTCAATGCGGCGCATCGCTTCTGGGATGCCGTTCTGCCGAAAACTTCTCTCGGTATTCCGGTTCCCTATGAAGCTGCTCTCCAGACCGCGATTCAGGAAGCGGCCATTGCGCCGGATGCCTTCGCGGACGCCCTGCAAGCCGCCGCTCCCCTGGTGGGCGCGGATATTGTCGCGGCGCAGTCCCGTATCACTTCCACGCCGACATGGATTCTGGAAGGTATCCGCTTCCCCGCCTGCGACTTCAAGGCGACGGAACTTCCCGTAGCTCTGAAACTGGCCCGCAAGACCCGCTCCGGGGACACGGACGCACAGGAGCGTGTGGTGGAAATCATAACGCGCGGCCTGCTGAACGAGCCGCTTATTTGAGGGGGAACGCATGAGCGTGCATTTTCTGAGCAAAAAGTATGATTGGGCGACCCCCTGGCCGCTGTTCCGAGAACTGGATGCCAGATTCGGGCCGTTTGAACTGGACGTGTGCGCCACGGCGCACAACGCAAAATGCAAGAAATTTTTTTCACCGGAAGATGACGGACTGAACCAGGTCTGGCACGGCGTCTGCTGGATGAATCCTCCCTACGGACGGGCGCTGCCGTATTGGATGGCCAAGGCCGTGAACGAAATTGAGATGGAACGCGCTGAAAGAGTGATCTGCCTCCTTCCCGCACGGACAGATACGGCATGGTGGCACAGGTATGTCCTGCCCTTTGCGGCGGAAATCCATTATCTGCGCGGGCGTATTCGTTTTGAAGGGGCGGAATCTTCCGCGCCTTTTCCGAGTGCAGTAGTCCTTTTTGAAAAACTCCCTCACAGCGCAGGAGCTTTATCCGGGCTGACAGATAAAACGGTTTCTCTCCCATGACCTGACCTCTTGACAGTTTCGTCTGTCTCTTTTATTCTTACAAGTAAGAAAAGCATTACTTATAAGAATAGGAGGCCAGAATATGGAACTCGCCAAGCTCACAACCAAGGGTCAAATCACGATTCCCATTGAAATTCGTAAAAAACTCAATGTGGGAGCGGGAGACAAGGTTGTTTTTCTTGAGGAAAACGGACGGATTTTCATTGAAAACGCTGAAAAGCTGAAATTCGCCCCGGATGAACATTCCGGCGGGAAGAGTTAGCGCCGTAATCAGTTGCGTCGCCTTCCCGCCTTTCAGATAAGGATGGGAACGCATGGCCAGACGGCGCAAGCAGACTCACGACCCCCGCCAGTTGTCGTTCTTCGACATAATGGCGAACCAGATCGAAGAAATACGGGAAGAAAACATTCAGGATGACATGCGGGAGGAACACATTCCCGCCCCCTCAGCAGAGGGTGAACAGGAACAATCCATTTCCGTCACGCCGGAAACTGAAACAAAAAAAGAGGAAGAAAGCCAGCCGGAACCGGCACGGAAAGAAACGCCTTTTCCCTTCCCCACAAATGACGGGGGCAAGAGACGCCTTGGCTTCAATGGAAGGGGCGATTCCGTATATGAGCTGCAAGACGGCTCCCGCATGTACAGTCCCAACCTGGACATCATGCAGTTCCTTGACGGTGAAAAAAGGACACCTGAAAAACTGTTCGAGGCCGGAGCGGACGACTTTCTGACCATACAGGAAATTTCCCAATTCACCCATATCCTTCCCCAGGAGGTGCAACATGCTCGACAGACCAACCTATCCGCTCGAAATCGCAAGAAAGGTACTCAGGCCCGAAACCATCAACGACGTGAGAAGCGGCGGATACACCAGTTTGGGCTACTCGATTCTGGATCGCTGGGCACTGAACAGCCCCGAAAAGCTGAAAATGCTGGAGGCGATGGGGACATTGGATTTGTTGGTGACTCTGGATCAACAGGCAACCATAGAGAACAGAGCACTGAGCAGCGAGACGGCACGGCAGGCGAGCCTGCGGGGTATGTCAGATTCGGAGATATTGGAGAGCATGGGAATCGACATGAACCTGAAAATTACCAAATAACCTCCGAGGACAGGTTGGGCGTTGGCGGCGCAAAAACCAAATATGTGGATAACGTCGCCGCCATACGCCTGCTCAAACAGCTTCAGGCCAACGGCGCGGCACTGGCCACGCCGGAAGAACAGAAAATCCTCGTCCGCTATGTGGGTTGGGGCGGGCTGCCGCAGGTCTTTGACGCCCAAAACGAACAATGGGCTGCCGAATACCGGGAAATGCAGGGCCTGCTTTCCCCGGAAGACTATGCGGCCGCCCGCCGTTCTACTCAGGACGCCCACTATACCTCGGAAACCGTTATCAGAGGCATCTATCTGGGGCTTTCCCGCCTCGGCCTTGGTACTGGAGAATCGCTCCGTATTCTGGAACCTTCGGCGGGCATCGGCAACTTCATTGGCCTCTGTCCCGAACACTTCAATGCAAAATTTCTTGCAGTAGAACTCGACCCCACGACTTCCGCCATCGCCAAGTACCTTTATCCGAAAGCTCTGCATATAAATAACGGCTTCCAAAATACCAACAGCAAATCAACAATTTTCGACGCCGTAGTCGGCAATCCCCCCTTCGGCAACCAGTCCCTGTATGACCCGGACTTTCCTGAACTGCGGAAATTCTCGGTTCACAACTACTTCCTTGCCAAGTCCATCAGCCTGCTGCGGGAAGGCGGCGTCGCGGCCTTTGTGGTCAGCCGCTATTTCATGGATGCCGTCGATTCCTCGGCCCGTGAGCATATCGCGGGACAGGCCGACCTGCTTGGCGCTATCCGCCTGCCGGAAACGGCCTTTCGCCAGAATGCGCTCACCGATGTCACGACCGACATCGTGTTTTTCCAGCGGCATGACGGCGAAAACAAACGCAGCCGGGATTGGATAAACACGGCTTCCATAGAGGTTGATGACCTCAAAAACGGCGGCAGGCGTCCGGCCACGGTCAACAGCTACTTTGTGGAAAATCCCCGGCAGATTGTCGGCACACTGGCTTTTTCCGGGGGAATGTTCGAGGGGGCGCTGAACTGCCTGCCCGATCCGGTTCATGCGGATTTGGGACAAGAAATCGCCGCGCGGCTGGACGTGCTTCCGGCGGACTGTTTCATTCCGCGAGAGGAAAATCCGCTCAATGCGGAAGTCAGGGTACGCAACGCCGACTTCATTCGCAGCCCGTATTTCCAATCTCTGAAAACGGATGCCCTGTGCGTGGAGCCGCAAAGCCGGAAGATTGTCTTCAAAACCGCCGCCGCATTCGGTGAAAGCGATTACGACATTTTCCCGGTCAAGAATGAAACGGCCCGCCTGCGTCTGGTTTCCATGATTCAAATCCGGGACACCCTGCGCGAACTGCTTAACGAAGAAAAGTCCGCCGATGCCGATGAAGGCCGCATGACGACGCTGCGCCAGAGGCTCAACTCGCAGTATGACGCTTTTGTCAAAAAATACGGCCACCTCAATTCCCAGACCAATCGCGGCCTCATGAGGAGCGACCCGGAACATTCCCTGCTGGAATCGCTGGAACTGGATTACGACAAGGGCCTGTCGCCGGAGACTGCCCGCAAGCATGGCGGCGAGGCGCGTCCGGCATCAGCAAAAAAAGCCGCCATTTTCCGCCAGAGGGTACTCAAGCCCGCCCAGGTCGTGGAACATGCGGAAACCATCAAGGATGCCCTGCTCATTGCCCTGCGGGAAAACGGCAGGGTGGATTTCAGCCGCATGGCGCAGCTTCTCCATCGTCCGGCGGAGGACATTCAGACGGAACTGCGGGAACAGGGGCAGATTTTCCTCAATCCCGCCAGTGAGGAATGGGAAATCCGCGACAGATACCTGACCGGCAATGTGCGGGCCAAACTGCGCCAGGCACAGGAAGCAGCCCAAACGGACGCCCGTTTCGCTCCAAATGTGGAAGCCCTGTCCGCCGCCATGCCGCCGGACATCGAAGCCGTGGACATCGGCATCAGATTCGGTTCCTCCTGGGTTCCGGCGCAGGTCTTTGCCGACTTCGTGGAACACCTGCACGGCGGCAAGGGGATGCAGACCATCAGTTACCTGCCGACGCTGGGGCGCTGGGAAGCGTCCGTCAGCATATGGGATGCTTCGCTTGCCTCCAGCGTATGGGGCATTCCCGAATATTCCGCCGGAAAGATTATCGAAGCCCTGCTCATGAACAAGCCCATCAAGGTACAGAAGGAAAGCGGACAGCGTGACGACCAGGGCAGGCCCATCATGGTCATCGACCAGGAACTGACAGCCGCCGCCATGCAAAAGGCCGATGAAATCAAACAGGCTTTCCTCGATTGGGTCTGGGTCGATGACCAACGACGCGACATGCTTACCAAACTCTACAACGAGCGGTTCAATACCAACGTGCCTCCAACTTATGACGGTTCCCACCTTGAACTGGTGGGCGCTTCCGAAGCCGTCAAGCTGCGTCCGCACCAGAAAAATGCGGTCTGGCGCGCCATCCAGGAAGGCACTTGTCTGTTCGACCATGTGGTGGGCGCGGGGAAAACGCTGGCCTGTGTCGCTACGGTGATGGAGTCCAAACGCATGGGCTTTCTTTCCAAACCCATGATTGTTGTCCCCAACCATCTGTTATATCAGTGGAAAGATGAATTTTATAAACTCTATCCCGATGCGAATATTCTGGTGGCGGACAAGAATGACTTTACCAAGGCCAACCGGGAAAGGCTGTTCGGGCGTATCGCCACCGGCGATTGGGATGCCGTCATTGTGGCGCACAGTTCCTTCAAAAAAATCGACATGCCCCACGATGTGCAGGAGGAAATCCTCAAGGAACAGATTGACGCGGTGATTGAGGCCATCGAAGCTTCAAAGGCTGCGGAGGGCGGACGGGCCACGGTCAAGCAGTTGGAGAAACAGCGAGAAAAAATGGAGGAACGCTACAATGCCCTGCTTGCCGGAACAGGGCAAAAAGACCGGGCCGTGGACTTTGCTGATTTGGGCGTGGACGCCTTGTTTATCGACGAAAGCCATGAGTTCAAGAATTTGGCCTTCCAAACGACCATGAACGTGTCCGGCCTGGGGAATATCAGCGGTTCCGCTAAGGCGATCGACCTGTTCATCAAGTGCCGCTATCTGCAACGCCAGAACAGCGGGCGTGGTGTGTACTTCATGACCGGAACTCCCATCAGCAACACCATTGCCGAAGTTTATACTCTGCAACGCTATATGCAGTATGATGAACTGAAAGACAAGGGTATAGAACACTTTGATGCCTGGGCATCAACTTTCGGGCAGGTCACAAGCGGTTGGGAGTTGGATGCTACGGGAGTAAACTACAAACTCTCATTTTACGTCCAAATAGACTTATTTAGACTCATAATATTTTATATTTCAATATATTATCTAAAACAATCCATCCAGAGAAGTCCAGGAAAAACGCCTTGCATCCCGCTGTTTTCCGGGTATTATTCAGGGTATCCACGCAAATTGGTATTTTAAGATATTCTAACATAATTATTTGAAAATACTACAAATATTTTTATTTGTGGGTATCAGATGTCATAGGATTCATGGAGATTTACAGGTATCCATGACACGGAGAAAATTATGCTGGATGACCACATTATTCAAGGCTTGAAAGCCGCCGACAAACCGAAAAAATATGCGGACGGCGGCGGGCTGTTCCTGTTCATTCCGGCCAGCGGCAAAAAACTCTGGCGGCTGGCGTACCGTTTTGAGCGAAAGGCCAAGCTCCTTTCCTTCGGTGAATATCCCCAGGTGTCGCTCCGCGCCGCGCGGCAACGTCGGGATGAAGCCAAGGCGCTGCTCAAGGACGGCATTGATCCGGCGGAACACAGGAAGGCCGCGCGGGCATCGACCGGCATGGCCACCTTTCAGGCCGTGGCTATGGAATGGTACGAACGGGAAACCCTTCACTGTAAAAACCGCTATCGCGCCTTCATAAGGCAGGGGATGACGGAATATTTCTTTCCTGCCTTCGGCGGCAAGGCCATGACGGATGTTACCGCCGAGGACATTATGAGCGCCATCGAACCGTTGCGGCAATCCGGGAAATTGCGCGGAGGCCGCAGGCTGACGGATGTGTGCGGCCAGATATGCCGCTATGCCGTCGCCACCGGCAAGGCCGCACGGGACGCCACGGAAGAACTGCCCGCGTCGTTACGTTCCAGACAGACAGGCCACAGAGCCGCCGCGCTCGACGCCGGAAAACTCGGCCAGATTATGCTGAATCTTGAGCGGCATGACGGCTATTTCCCTGTGCGGTGCGCCCTGCGACTGGTTCCCCTGCTGTTCGTCCGTTCCGGTGAATTGCGCTGTGCCGAATGGAACGAATTTGATTTCTCCCGCAGACTCTGGGTTATCCCCGCGCAACGCATGGCAGCGAAATATGAGCATGTTGTACCTCTCGCGCCGCAGGCAGTCAAAATTCTCAGGGAACTGAAGGAATACTCCGGTCATGGAACACTGCTGTTCCCCGGCGTCCGTTCTCCTGAACGCCCCATCGACATATCCACCATCACCGTTTCCCTGCGCAGACGCGGATATGACGGCGTAAAACTGTCCTTTGACGGAATCCGTTCTCTTGTTGCCAAATTGCTGTTCGCCCTTGGGTACGAACAGAACATCATCGACTTACAGTTGGCGCACTCCGGGCGCACATGTTTTGACCCGTGGCAGCATCTGCCGGAAAGAAAAACCATGATGCGGGAATGGGCCAGGTATCTTTTTCTCCTGCGGGACAAGGCGTTGCGGGATATATCCAGTCAGGGAGGTACGTCATGCTGACCGACACGCAAATCAGGAATCTGAAGCCCGCTGAAAAAGCGAAAAAGTATGCGGACGGCGGCGGGCTGTACCTCTATGTTGCCAAAACCGGCTCAAAACTCTGGCGTATGGCGTACCGTTTCAACGACAAGGAAAAGCTGCTCAGTTTCGGGGAATATCCGATTGTCTCCTTAAAAGATGCCCGGACAAAACGGAATGAGGCGAAAAAGCTGCTTGCCGACGGTATTGATCCGAGCAGGCACAAAAAGGAGATGAAAAACGCCGCCCTCCTCGTGGAAGCCAATACCTTCGAGCATGTTGTCCGTGAATGGCATGAAACGCAGACAATCCACAATTCCCCAAAAGACAGGAAGAGGAAACTGTCCACGTTCGAGTTCCATCTTTTCTCCGCTTTGAAACGGAAGCCCATTTCCGAAGTCACGGCGCAAGACCTGCTGTTGATACTCAAGCCGCTTGAAAGAAAGGGAAAGGAGCTTATCGCCCACAGAATCATCCAGTATTGCGGCATGGTTTTCCGCTACGCCGTTGCCACAGGCAGAGTGACGCGCAACATTGCCGCCGATCTTCGCGGAGCCATACGTCCGCATCAGGGCAGGCACAGGGCCACCATCGTTTCCGCTGAAAAAATCGGCGTGCTTCTGAACAGGCTGGACAACTATCACGGACACTTTCAGGTCAGGTGCGCACTGCGCCTTTTTCCCCTGCTCTTTGTCCGTTCCGCCGAACTTGTCCGCGCCGAATGGAGCGAGTTCAATCTGGAAACGCGGGAATGGCACATACCGGCCGAACGCATGAAGATGCGAAAGCCGCACATCGTTCCGCTGTCATCACAAGCCGTTGCCATTCTCAAGGAGCTTCATGCCGTCACCGGGGGTGGAACATATCTTTTTCCCTCAAGGAACAGTGTGAGGAAGCCTATCCACTACTCCACGCCCTTGCAGGCGTTACGCGCTATGGGGTACGGCAAGGAGGAAATGTGCATTCATGGCTTTCGGTCTATGGCCTCAACCCTGCTCAATGAACAGGGCTTTGACCCTGACTGGATAGAACGCCAACTGGCCCACAAGGAAAAGGACACTTCCCGTATCGCCTACAACCATGCCCAATATCTTCCCCAGCGACACCGCATGATGCAGGCATGGTCTGACTATCTCGACGGCTTGCGCGAAGAGACACTGAAGGACAGTGAAATGCGGTAGTGGCTTCCAGTGCCTGCAAAAGACAAATACGTCCAATATAACCCAGTGAAAACATTAATTTTATACACTATTAGAGTTATGCAATTTCAACATGTTACACGAACACACCTTTAAACACAAAAATATGTCAAGCGGTATTTTGAATTTTTTTGAATACAAGCGGCATCTCACAGGACAATATTGGATTTATCCTGTTGCATACGAGAACCTTAAAAGAGAAAGAGCGGGAAAACCCATGATATACTGTGCCGAACATAACCAGAAAGGAGAACATCCATGCACAATACACCCAATAACGCTCTGCTTCGTCTGCCGCAGGTACTCGCGCTCATTCCCGTCAGCCGCAGCGCATGGTGGGCGGGCTGCAAAAGCGGCCGCTATCCGAAACCCGTCAAACTCGGCCCGCGCACAACGGCGTGGAGAGCGGCGGATATTGCCGCGCTTCTGGAAAAGCTCACCGCCGAACCGGAGGAAAAATGAAACTCGTTTCTTCCCCGGCTCTTCGTCCGTCACACCCGCATGTGTGCCGGAAGCGGGCATTCCGTCAAGGCCAAGCCCTGTCGGGCCGCTTCGCGGGCCTTGACCGGATGCCCTTGCTTTCCGGCTATGGATACTTGCGGGCGACGGACGAGGAAGCCTCCGGCGGGGGCTCGGTCAAAGGAAGTCCGCAGTTCAAAAATACAAAGACAACAACACAAAAAAGCGTTTTTCGCTTCCCGCGGTTTTCCCGCATACCGACATGCGGCGGACACGATGCACACAAGGCCGCCCCGGCTTGCGCTCCGCAGAGTTCTCCCCATACATGCGCTGTGACCGCCCGCCCAGCGTTCATATGTCCGCGCCGTCATGCGCGTTATGCCGACCTTGCCTTGCGTCGGATACTGCCCACACGGCTTGCGCATGGCGTTCAGTTTTTTGACGCATACCGTCTCCCCATGTGCCGGATGGTTATCTGGAGCCGTCGATATCCCCACCAGCACCACGCCGGATACAGTCCCGCTCCCCACCCAATACGCACCCGCCGCATTCCCGATGCCCGCATCATGCGTCCCCGTTTTTGCGCGGATGCCTGTTCATTCGTCCTGCATTGTCTCCGAAGGCCAGCCTACGTTTCGTCTATACGCTGCGCGTATAGCCTCACGGCTGGCAAGGGGCCATGCCCCTTTGAACCCCGCAAAGGCAAAAGGCAGGAAAAGCAATGAAGCGCGTCAAGCCTGTCCGCACTGCCGCCGTCGTCGTGCGCGTATTGCCGGAGGAGCGCGATATTCTCCGTTTCAACGCGGGACTGCACGGCATGAGCATGTCGGATTACATCCGCCAGACCTGCCTTGGCATCCGCCTGCGAAAAACGCCGGAAGAGAAACGGCGGCTACGGGAACTGGCCCGCATCGGCGCGAACATCAATCAGCTTGTGAGATGGGCCAATACCTACAAACGGGCGGCGGAAGCCGTGGAGGTATTGGCGACGCTGGCGGGCATCGAGCGGCGCATTACCGAGTTTGTATCCTGTGCCTCAGCTGAAGATGAACCGGAGGCCGAGCCATGCTGATGAAGGTCTTTCCGCATGGTACAGGAGAAGGCGACAAGCCCAGCCGCTATCTTGTACGCCCGGACTATCCGGGGAGAGACACAGCCCCGCCTCAGGTGCTGCGCGGCGACCCTGCCATGACCCGTGCGCTTATCGACAGCATAGAGCGGCGATGGAAATTCACCTCCGGCGTTCTGGCATGGCACCCGGATGAGAAGATAAGCGAAGAACAGGAAGAGGAAGTCATGAACGCCTTTGAACGCGTGGCTTTCGCCGGGCTGGAAGCGGATCAACGCAATATCCTCTGGGTACGGCATACCCATGCCGGGCATCACGAGCTGCATTTCCTCATTCCGCGACTGGAACTTTCCAGCGGCAAGGATTTCAACGCCTGTCCTCCCGGCTGGCAAAAGGACTTTGACGTATTCCGCGACCTCTTCAACTGGCGCGAAGGATGGGCGCGGCCCGACGACCCGGCGCGGGCAAGGGATGAGCTTCCGAAAAAGGCCGACCTGTTCAAGGCCCGCATGGAAAGATGGGGCAGGGAAATCAGGGAAAGCGACCGCGACCGGGCCAAAGAGGTTATCCATGCTTTCCTCAAGGAAAAAGTGACGCAGGGACTTGTCCGGAACCGGGAAGATATTCTGAGCGCCCTGAAGGAACAGGGGCTGAGCATCAACCGCGAAGGCAGGGACTACATCAGCGTCATTGCCCCGAACAGCGGCATGAAGATGCGCTTCCGAGGAGGTTTCTACGCCAGGGACTGGACGCCCAAAGCCGCCCCGGAGGAAGAGTCCGAGGAAAAGAAAAAGGAAACGGTGCAACGCAACGTGACCCGTCTGCAACAGGATTTTGAGCGCGTCATTGAAAAGCGCACCACCTGCAACATCAAACGCTATCCGGCAAAATGGAAACAGCTCCCTGACGAGGAAGCTCTTCTTTTGCCCCGGATTCAGGAGGATACCCTTCATGACCGAAACCGAACGGATGCTGATGCAAAGCCTGAAACGGATGGAGGAGAACTGCAACGCCCGGCTGACGGCCCTCGGCACGAGACTGGATATGCAGGAAGACAAGCAGATGCTGATTCAGACGGAACTGCGCACCTTGAAGCGATTGTTCAACGATGTCAGCGAAGTGTACGGCAGCTTGCAGACCTTGTTGACGACCTTGAAAAACGGCGCATAGCGCGGGAACGGCAGAGCCGACCGCGTATGCGGATACGATAGGGAGCGTCACGCATGGGAAAGTTCAAACGTATTCCGGTGAAAGACATCAATGCCATGCGGAAAATCCTCGATGATTTGCCGGACAAAAATCTCGGCAAGACACGGGAGGAAGCCGCCGAACTGCTCAACGCCAACATCCTGAAAGCGATTGAGAAAGGGTACACGGTGAAGGAACTGGCGGACATCATGGCCCAGGGCAATGTGGTCATTCCCGCTCCCGTCATCCGGGCAAAGGTGCTTCCCCAAAAGGCGGTTCCGCGAAAACGCGAGCCGAAGCCCCGGCCTGAAGCCGTGAAACCCGTCGCGGTTCCTCCCGTCACGCCCCAAACACAAGAAGATATACCGGACTACTACACGCCGGACATACCCGATACGGAGCTTTGATCATGAACATTCAGAACAGCGTGTTCTATGTCGGCGGCAGCAAGGGCGGCGTCGGCAAAAGCCTCTTTTCCTTCGCCCTCGTGGACTATCTGCTCAACAGGAATGCGAATATCCTGCTTGTGGATACCGATACCGACAACCCGGACGTCTTCAAGGCGCACAAGGAGCTTGGCCTGCCGAACCTGCTCTGCCGTCTGAACAGTCTGGACGACGCCGATGGATGGGCCGACCTGCTGGACACTGTGCAGAACTACCCGGATCATGCCGTGGTCATCAACGCCGCCGCCCGCACCAAGACCAGCACGGCCAGCTACGGCGACATCATGAAGGAAGCCTTGCGGGAGATGCGACGGGAATTGGTTGTTTTCTGGATAATCAACCGCCACCGCGATTCCATAGAGCTTTTGCATTCCTTTCAGGAAGTATTCACGGACGTACCTGTCCACGTTTGCAGGAATCTGTATTTCGGCGAAGCGCGGCGCTTTGATATGTATAACAGTTCCAAGGCACGGGAAGCGGTTGAGAAGAACGGCATGACACTGGACTTTCCGGCTGTCGGCAACCGAGTGGCCGACTGGCTCTATTCCAGACGCATGTCCATTCGCGTCGCCCATCCTGAAATGCCCTTTGGCACACGCGCGGAATTGCAGCGTTGGCGGGCGCTCTGCGCGAAGATGTTTGAATCCGTCATGGGGGAAGCGTCATGAGCATGGACGATATGATTGACCTCGGCAAGGCTTGCGGCAGGAAATTGTCCGAAGCGGAAGCGGCCCGTCTGCGGGAGGTCGGCAACAGGCTGAATCTTCGGGAGGATGACGCGCTCTGGCCGTTGCTGGCCGCAATGGAATATCAGCGCGTCTATTATGAAGCGTTGCCGAAGGAAATCGCCGCAGCGTCCAAAACCATCATGGACGGCATAGCCGCTGCCGCAGAAAAGGAAACTGCCGCCGCCCAAGCCCGGCTCACCGACAGCGTGGTGAGGGAAGCGCAAAATCTTGCCTCGAAAATTCAATACGACAGGCTGGTGTCGATGGGGTTGCTGGCCCTGATTTGCCTGCTGGCCTACGGAAGCCTGATGCTCTGGGCGGGCTTCCGTATCGACACAGGCAGGAATATTCCTCTGGTGGCAATTCTGCACATGCCCTCAGGCTGGCTCATCAGCGGGCTGTGTCTCGCGGCAGGGTTATTTTGCGGCGTTTTGAGCGCAAAGAGCTTCGTCGAAGAAAAAAAGGGGATATGGAAACAAGGAATCTCGGCACTATTACTTATTTTTACAGGATGCAGCATGTTTGTTTATTTAATAACATATTGAAATAGTATATCTATACCTATATATTCTAAAGCTCCTTTATTTTTACTGCTAGTCATGTTCATAATTCCATATAACACTACGAACATGTTGTTTTTCACCAACCAATTTTTCTTAATGCCTGAACAGTATTCTCTCTGAGCCTTAACTTACATTCTTCATTTGGTTGATGAATAAAATCCATAAGAAAGAAAAGCCAATCAAAATTCTGTTGATTTTTTGAAATCCCAAATTCTAGAGCTAAAGATTTTACAAATAGACCATATTGTAAATTAACAGCATTAAAATTTTTATATCCAAGAAGTTCAGATAATTGTCTTGCTGTCGCGGTATGTTCTGTGCATTGAAAATGTGTTTTTAAAATCTTCACTTTCGTACTGTGCATTACCTGAGCATTACGAAAAAGTTCCACAAAATCATCTACAGAAATGTCGCAAAAATTGTTTTCCATCGTAATATCCTATACTACTATTGATTATCTACCCATAATTCACATTGTTTCATCACAGTTTGGATAGCATCCTCCATACCCTCAGGAGGATATTTGTAACGTCTGAGAAGACGCTTCACAAGTATCCTCATACCGGCGCGTGCGCTTTGTTTCTTCTGCCAGTCGATAGTACGGTTTTTCCTCAATAGTTCAGTCAATTCTTTGGTAAGTGACTTCAACTCTTCATGCTGATAAAAATCTTTGATAGCCTGAGGCTTTGTCAAGGCATCATAAAAGGCCAGTTCTTCTGTCGTAAGACCGAGAGATTCACCTTCTTCATTTCCAGCGGTAATATCATCAGCAAGTTTCAAGAGTTCCTGAATTACTTCTTCATTGGTAAGCATACCGTTGAGGTACTGATTCATAGCTCGCTGAATGATTTCAGAAAATTTTTCCGATCTGACAACATTTGTTCTTCGATATACCGAAACCTGCTCAGCAATCAGTTTTTTCAGTATTTCTATAGCCAGATTTTTTTCTTTCATACTGGCTATTTCTTCAAGAAATTTTGGATCAAAAAGCGAAAATCCTTTTTGTATATCCGAAAAAAGATTGATGACTCCATCGCTTTTGATACTCTGTTTCAGCAACTCATTAATACGGGTATTTATTTTATCAAGGGATAACTTCTGCTCTGTTCCTCCACTGGCAAGACGCACCAGCACAGTGCGCACGGCTTCAAAGAAAGCGGCTTCAAGGCGGGTAAGCTCATCTACCAAACTCGCGCATAAAGAGAGAGCTTGCCGCAGCAGCAAGGCTTCCTTGATGAATTTTTCCTTGGTGTCTTTGTCATCAGCCCTAGCTTGATGATCGGCAGTGCTTTTTGCCAGCAGAAAGTTGGCCGCGCCGCTGATGCTTTTCGCCCGATCCAGATCATTGCCGTGCAGGAACGCCCCATAGTCAAAACCATGCAGAAAATCACGGCAAATGGACAGCTTTTCCTGAAATTTGGGCAGAGCCGCTTTGCTGATGTCCGTATCACCGTAGTTTTTCTGGTCTCGTCCGGTATAGTCGTGCATGGCCTGTTTGAGTGCCGATGCGATCCCCACATAATCCACCACCAGCCCGCCTTCCTTGTCGCCGAACACACGGTTTACACGGGCAATAGCCTGCATCAGGTTATGCCCGGACATGGGCTTGTAGACATACATGGTGGCAAGGGACGGCACGTCAAACCCCGTGAGCCACATATCAACGACAATGGCAATTTTCAGGGACGAGGCATTATCTTTGAAGAGGCGTGCCATATGTTCCTTGTGGGCCTGATTTCCAATGACTTTCCTCCATTCTTCCGGGTCATTGTTGCCCTGCGTCATGACGATTGCCACCTTTTCCGTCCAGCCAGGACGCCGTTCCAGTATCTTGTGGTAAATCTCCATGGCAATGGAACGTGTATAGGCCACTATCATGGCTTTGCCTGTCAGCAAAAAAGCCCGACTTCCTTCATAATGTTCAAGAATATCATCAACCAATGAGTTCAGTGTTTGATCAGCGCCGAGGATGGCTTCCATCTTGCCAAGTTCTTTCTTGCTTTTTTCGATGGCGTAGGGCTCGGCGTTTTGTGCCATCAGATCGTACTCGGCATCTATGCGCTTGAGAATCTCAGCATCAAGATTCAAATGGACAACACGGCTTTCATAATATACCGGGCGGGTTGCTCCATCCTCGACCGCCTGAGTCATATCGTATATATCGATATAATTGCCGAACACTTCCCGTGTGCTGCGATCTCTGGAGGATATTGGCGTACCGGTAAAACCAATAAACGTGGCATGAGGCAGATTATCACGAATGATCTTGGCTGAGCCTGTTACTGTTCTTGTCTCCACCTCGCCATCTTCCCGTGTGCGGGTTTGTATTCTGGGCACCAATCCATAATGTCCGCGATGTGCCTCATCCGCCATAACGACGATATTTTTTCGCAGAGATAAAGCCTCAGAACTTTCCTCAAACTTTTGCATGGTAGTAAAAATGATACCGTTTGCCTGCCGATTGGCCAGAAGGTCATGCAAATGTTTTCGGCTTTCTGCCTGCTGAGGAATTTGTCGCAAGAAATCGCGACAGCGGGAAAATTGTCCATAGAGCTGATCGTCAAGGTCGTTTCTGTCTGTCAGCACAACGATGGTCGGATTTTCCATCACCTTTTGCAAGGCATGAGCATAGAAAACCATCGAGAGGGATTTCCCACTTCCTTGAGTATGCCAAAAGACACCGCCTTTCCCATTGCCAACACTTGCAGCCAGCGTTGAGGACACAGCCTTTTTCACAGCAAAATATTGGTGATAGGCTGCAAGGATTTTGAAAGTATTTTGCCCATCAACATTAAAGCAGATAAAATTTTTCAGAATATCAAGAAAACGTTCCTTCTCGAACATTCCCTCAAAAAAGGTATCAAAAGCGGCATACTGCGTATTTTCATAGCTTCCGTCCTTTGTTTTCCATTCCATGAAGCGATCTTCGCCGGAGGTAATAGTGCCCGCCTTTGAGGTCGTCATATCGCTCATGACGCAGATGGCATTATACGCAAATAAGGTAGGGATCTCATGGAAATAATTACGCAGCTGCCGGTACGCTGCGGAAGCATCCGTCTCTTCACGAGAAGGAGACTTCAGCTCTATAACAACCAGAGGAAGCCCATTGATGAAGAGAATAATATCTGGCCGCTTTTCTGAATGTTCAATAAATGTCCACTGATTGGCCACGATAAAATTATTCTTTGATGGATCATTGTAATCCAGTAGACGGACAATAGAAGAACGTTCCGTACCGTTTTCAAAAAATTTTACAGGAATGCCGTTTTGCAGATAATCCATGAAAACCATGTTCTTTTGAAGCAGCGAACCACTTTCCAGATTTTCCAGTTTGGAAAGGGCTTCGGTAACAGCCTGACGAGGCATGTGCGCATTGATGCACAACAGGGCATCCCGCAATGCGGTTTCATGGAAAGGTTTATGGTAATCCCGTTCAAAATCAGGACCATAGATATAGTTATAGCCAAGCGAGGATCTGAAAATCTCCAGTACGGCATTTTCATAATTACTTTCTGAATATTTTTCCGACATGGCTTTTCTCCGCATTATCGCTCTTTGCAGGTATGGCAGGAAACCGTCAGAATGGCAATATCCGCCGTCAAATGATAATTTACAGCAGCAAGCCTTCGCTTTGTTTGAGCAGCTCCTGCTCACCGCTGATGATGGGGAGTGTTCGGTAGCTGATATTGCACACCTTAACCCAAAGCGTGCTTTGGCAAAAAATCAGGAAGCAAAATGTATTGAAATGTCACAGTTATCAACAAGTGGTGCATTTCCCAGCGGTTGGGAGAAGAGACCATTCAATGGAGGTATGCGTTTCTCGAATGGAGATACTCTCTTGGCAAGAATCACTCCATGTCTTGAAAATGGAAAGGCTGCTTTTATAGATTTTCTTGATACTTCGGAAGTAGCTTTTGGATCTACTGAATATATCGTTCTTGCACCTAAAGGTGAAATTCCTCCAGAATTTCTGTATTGCCTTGCCCGTTACCCTGTATTTAGCGATTATGCCGTCAAAAATATGAACGGAAGTAGCGGAAGGCAACGGGTTTCGGCTGAAACCATTGGCCAATTCAAGCTGCCTCGACCGAGTACAAATGAATTAAAAAGATTTGGAAATGTGGTATCTTCACTATTCCTGAAGATGCGATTTAATTCTCTTGAAAATATGCGTCTATCATCTTTACGAGACAGCCTTCTTCCCAAACTCATGTCCGGCGAGTTAGATGTCTCGGAACTCGATATTTAGGCCGCTAAATTATCATTTACCTCCGCCTCTTCCCTCGAATCGCATTCTCCCGCAAAGTCTCGCCATGACATTCTAACAGAACGGGAGGAAATGATCTAATGCTGCAAATTATTTCAGAAATCCAGCGAAAAATGTTGCCTTGGTTGACCAATGAACAAATGCTGCACCTTCGGGAAGTCCTCATCGTCAGTCTGGGAGCATTAGTGCTGGGAGAGGCAAATTCGTTACCCCAGCCGCAGGAGACTGACTGTGTTGAAGCATTTCTAACGGCCAAACGCATTGAGGGATGTTCGGAAAAAACGCTGCGATATTACCGGGCTACCATAACAGCCATGCTAGAAAAAGTGGAAAAATCGCCGCAACAAATCGTCACGGACGACCTGCGAGCCTATCTGACGGAATATCAGGCATCCCGAAAATCAAGCAGGGTAACTATTGACAATATCCGTCGAATCTTGTCCAGTTTCTTTGCATGGCTGGAAGATGAAGACCGGATTATCAAAAGTCCCGTGCGCCGGATTCACAAGGTTAAGGCAGCCCAAACCATCAAAGACACCTATACGGATGAAGCCCTTGAACGCCTGCGTGATAACTGTACGACAACACGGGATTTGGCTATTATTGACATGCTGGCGTCAACCGGTATGCGAGTGGGCGAAATGGTTACTCTCAATCGAAGTGACATTAATTTTGAAGAAAGGGAATGTGTCGTCTTTGGTAAGGGAAGCAAGGAACGTGTAGTGTATTTTGACGCACGCACTAAAATACATTTGCAAAAGTATCTTGAAGAACGAAACGATACCAATGAGGCATTATTTGTTTCTCTGAAAAGCCCTTATGAGCGTCTTCAAATCGGCGGTCTTGAGACTATGCTCCGACACATGGGCAGACGTTTGCATCTCATTCGTGTACATCCCCATAAATTTCGTCGCACACTGGCAACGACCGCCATAGACAAGGGAATGCCCATTGAACAGGTGCAACAGCTTTTAGGGCATCAGAAAATTGATACCACCATGCACTATGCAATGGTGAAACAACACAATGTGAAGCTGGCGCACAGAAAATTTATAGGATGAATCATGCCGATTTTATCTCTTTTTTATGGTATTATTGTACGCATGTACATGGAAGTGGGCGGAAAGCATAATATGCCGCATATTCATGCGGAATATGCCGGTAAAAAGATTGTCATGTCGCTTGACGGTGAGATTCTCCAAGGAGATTTTCCTTCCAAGCAGCTTCAGCTTCTCAAAGCATGGATGATCATTCATCATGAAGATTTGCAGGCAAACTGGGAACTGCTCTCCAGTGGTGAACCGATTTTTAGAATCGATCCTCTGAAGTAGGAGGCATCTATGAACGAACCTAAGATTATATCTATCTCTCCTATGTCAAATTACAGGCTCTTGCTGCATTTCTCGACAGGAGAAAGAAAGATTTTTGATGTCACACCGTATATAAAGGGAAGCTGGTTTGGACAGCTCAAGGACACATCGTATTTTACAAAGGTTCAAATTATTTCCCACGGTGAAGGCATAGCATGGCCTGATGGACAGGATATTGCGCCGCATGAGTTGTATGATTTAAGTATTGGCGTTAGATAACAAGGCCGCGAGGAAAAGATGAACCGCCTGACCAAAGAACTCTTGGAACTGTTCCAAAAGTCCCACGAGCTGGAAGCACAGATTAATAAACAGCTGGGGGCGATTGGGTATGAAATGTAATATTACTCAAACCACTCTTGGAGAACTGTCTGTTGGAAGGCGCGGGTATTATGGACTAGGTGCGCCAGCAGTTCCTTATTCCCCTAGCTTATACACCTACCTGAGAATTACAGATATTAATGATGATGGAACGCTGAATATGTCGGATTTGAAATCCGTCTCGGCTGATAACGCGTCTGATTATCTGCTAAAAATAAACGATATAGTATTTGCGAGAACTGGTGCAAGCACTGGAAGGAACTATTTCTACGATGGGACAGATGGTGATTTTGTTTTTGCTGGATTTTTAATTAAATTTTCCCTTGATCCAAGTAAAGTTAATCCTAGATATGTCAAATACTACTGTCAGTCAAAGGAATATCGAGACTGGATTGCCGCTTTTAATACCGGGAGTACACGGGGCAATATTAACACCAAAACTTTAGCCTCTATGCCGATTAGACTTCCAGATATGGAAACACAGCATCGCATAGTTAACATTTTAGATGCATTAGAAAATAAGCGAAAGAACAATAAGCAGATAAATGATAATTTAGCGGCTTAAATATCGACTTCAGCGACATCAATTTCTCCGGCCATGAGTTTTGGGATAAGTGCGTCTCTAAGATTGGCAAGACACTTATTTTCTTCTAGATTTGTTACGATAGCGGAAGCCATAGGAGCCATTACACTATTAAAATGGGTGAGCGTCTTACTATCCGGTAGAACTAATTCCATAGCTTTTACGCGATCTCTGGGTAATTCTGTCTGACCGGTGCTTCCTGTATGAAGTGACTCGATTTCTTTTTCATGTTGAATACCCCACAACCCAATATAGAAAATCAAATTTTCTGTTACTGGTCGGACAATCGTAACATGAGAATCAACAGTAACATTATGTGGCTGAAACCAAACCTGAGCTGCTCTTCCTAACGTACCATCGCCAGTTGAGTTAATTAGCAAGTCACCAAAGCGAAGCCACTTATCATTGATAACTTTCGGCCTATGGTTTCGTGCAAGAGAAAGATCAATCATGTGATTGCGAATGCACTTCTGATTGATTATTATTTGGCTGGTATCATCAGCATATTTTGGAGTTATACCGCGACTTACCATCGCCGTGATGTCTTCTAAAGTGACATTCTTCCATTCGTCCGGTGCAATACCCCCGAATGGAACACAATTGACAAACCATGATCTGAAAATTGTGACGGCTTGCTGCTGTAAATTATCATTTAGCTTGTTGTTCAGTTCGATTTTGCGATCAAATACATTTAAGAATTCCCCTATTATTTTTTGAGCTTGGTATGAAAGATCTGGAACTTGATAATTCATAATAGCTTTTTTATCACCGCGAGGCATTTTTGTACCCTTTGATGTATGTGTAGCATACGAAAAAAAACTATCGCCAGAAAGTATATAATATAAAAAAATCGGATTGCAATTTTGTTTTGCACGCATTACAAGTATATCATTTGAACAGCCGCCACAAAATTTTGCTCTCCAGATTTTCTTAAAGTATGGTCTGATGTTGGAAATAAGGATATCATCTTCTACAAAACTAGATACTTTAAATGTACTTGGCAATGTCTCTGCATCACATATTCCACCACGATTTTGAAGCATATTTTCTGTAGAAATATAATTTTGCCGAGATAATATACTTACTAAAATCTTGTCACTTGTATATTCGCATAGTTCAGATAGTTTACGATATTTCATACCCAATCGCCCCCAACTGCTTCTTGATCTGCGCTTCCAGTTCGTGAGACTTGGCAAAGAGTTCGGACAACTCTCCAGTCAGGCGCGTCATTTTTTCTTCAAAGGGTTCACCGTCATCTTTCTGTTCCTCAATGCCCACATAGCGCCCCGGCGTGAGGATATAATCCTGTTTTGCTATATCAGCCGTTGCCGCAACAGCGCAAAAGCCTTTCACCTCTTCAAGGGAGCCTTCGGTAAAGGCGACATAGGTTTTCGCCAGCTTCGCTATGTCCTCTCCCGTCAGTTCTCGTAACTTTCGCGTCACCATTGTGCCCATATTCCGGGCATCCATAAACAGCGTTTTCCCTTTCTGTTTCTTGTCTCTGGCCAGAAACCATAGGGAGACGGGGATTTGGGTGGTATAGAAAAGCTGCGGCGGCATGGCAATGATGCAATCCACCAAATCATCTTCAATAATTTTTTTGCGGATTTCCCCCTCTCCGCTGGATTGTGAGGAAAGCGAGCCGTTGGCCAGCACGAGCCCGATCCTCCCCCGTGGGGCCAGATGAAAAATCATGTGCTGCATCCAGGCGAAGTTGGCATTTCCCGCCGGAGGAAGGCCGTATTTCCAGCGCACGTCATCTTTCAGCTTGTCCGCACCCCAATCGGACAGGTTGAAGGGGGGATTGGCCATGATGAAGTCCGCCTTGAGCTGGGGGTGCCTGTCGTCAAAAAACGTATCGGCATGAAATTTTCCAAGATTGGCTTCAATCCCCCTGATGGCAAGGTTCATATGCGCCATCTTCCATGTGGTGGGATTGGAATCCTGTCCAAAAATGGAAATGGTGTTGATCGTGCCGCCATGATTTTCGACAAACTTTGCCGACTGCACGAACATGCCGCCGGAACCGCAGCAGGGGTCATATACCCTGCCGTTGTAAGGCTGCAAAATTTCCACAAGAGTACGAACCACACAGGAAGGCGTGTAGAATTCTCCAGCCAGCTTGCCTTCCTGCTCAGCAAAACGTGAAAGGCAATATTCATAGGTTCGCCCCAGAATATCTTTCTCGTTGCCGTGTTCGATCATCCTGATATTGGTGAAGAGATCCACCACATCCCCAAGGCGGCGCTTGTCCAGCTCCGGACGGGCAAAGTTTTTGGGCAAAATATCCTTGAGTCGCGAGTTCTCCTTTTCAATTCCGCGCATGGCATCGTCAATGACTATACCGATTTCCGGCGTATGCGCAGCCTGCGCTATGTGAGCCCATCGGGATGTAGGAGGCACGAAAAAAATGTTTTCGTAGGTATATTCATCCCGATCTTCCTCATCCCCTTCACCGGCAGCGAGAAGCTCCTGATATTTTGCCTCAAAGCTGTCGGATATGTACTTGAGAAAAATAAGCCCAAGCACAACGGACTTGTATTCAGAGGCATCCATATTGCCGCGCAACACGCAGGCGGCATCCCATATCTGTTTTTCAAAACCAATATTGCTTGTACTCTGCTTCCCCATTTTTTTCTCCATGACAGATTCCTGAAAAATAAGGTTAGCAGGCAAAAGGTTGCGCGGCAAGCGACTTGCCGCCCCATTCGTTCCTTGGACATGCTATCCACTCCCCTATACAGCGCCGTCCTTCTTTCTGTCTGGTACTGACCAAAGGCAACTTTTCCAATCCAGCATTTTGCCGGGTAACTTTCAGGGTATCAAAAATATTTGAAAAATTTTTATTATATAATTTCAAATAAATATATCATAAAACAGGCGTCAACTACAAGTTAAAAAGCCGCTTCGCCAAGTTCCAAAACGTGCCGGAACTGCTGTCCATGTATCGGACTTTTGCCGATGTGGTGACAAAAGCCGACCTTGATGCACAGGCGAAACAGGCCGGGGAACGACCCCTGACACCTCCGATTGAGGGAGGCAAGCCTTATAATGATGTGGTGGAACGCTCCCCGGTTCAGGCTGCGTATATGGACAAGATCATCCAGCGTATGGAGAATCTTCCTCCAGACCCGCGCATCGACAATCCTCTCAAAGTCACCAATGACGCCAGAAAAGCGGGGCTTGATTACCGGCTGATAGAGCCAACCGCCGATGATTTTGAAGGCTCCAAGCTCAATGCCGCTGTTGAACGTATTCATGAAATCTGGCGTGAAACTTCCGCCGACAAGGGTACGCAGCTTGTCTTCTGCGATCTGTCCACGCCCAAGGGAGGAAAGGCTCCGGCATCCACTCGGAGCGAACGGCAGGATTTGGAATCCGGGGCACTTATAGACGTGGACGGCACGCTTGTCCGCGAAACCTCGGAACAGGAGAACGAGCCTGAAGACGATGAGGATGCTCTTGCCGGTGTCATCAATATGGATGAGGTCATTGCCGCATCCGGCAAGTTCTCCGTGTATGACGACATGCGGAAAAAACTGATGGAACACGGGATTCCCGCCGAGGAAATCGCCTTCATCCATGACGCCAACACGGACATACGGAAAGCAAAATTGTTCAGCGATATGAACGCCGGGCGCGTTCGTATCCTGCTCGGCTCCACCAGCAAGATGGGCGCTGGCATGAACGTCCAGAAACGTCTGGTGGCCGCGCATCATCTGGACGCACCGTGGCGGCCGTCAGATCTGGAGCAACGCAACGGAAGAATTATACGTCAGGGGAATATGTTTTATGAACGCAATCCCGATACTTTTACAGTAAAAATATTCAACTATGCAACAAAACAGACTTACGATGCGCGGATGTGGCAGACCATTGAGTACAAGTCAGCAGCAATAGAACAGTTTCGCAAGGGCGATCTGCTTCAGCGCGTCATTGACGATGTGGCCTCGGAAGCCGCCAACGCCGCCGAAATGAAGGCCGCAGCCTCCGGCAATCCGCTTATTCTCATGCAGGTACAGCTTGCCGCCGATCTGCGCAAACTCGAAGCCCTGTATTCGCAGCATCAACGCAGCCAGCACCGGATGCGCGACCGTCTCAAGTATCTTGCTTCCACGGAAACACGGCTTGCCAAAGAGGAAACTCTGTATGCGGAAAACATACGCCGCAGGGATTCCCATACCCGTACCATCACAGAAAAGGGGAAAGAAAAAATTCTGGTGGAGCTGACGGTTGACGGCAAAACCTTCACGGCCAGGGACAGCGATAAAATACGAGATCGGCTGCTCGACGGAATAAAGGAAGTTACCCGTGATTCCAGCGCAAAATTTCTGTTCGGCTCCTATCGCGGTTTTGAGGTCTTTGTCGAACGCTCAAGACGCGCCGGCGGCAAAGACGGTTTTCAGCTTTCCCTGCTGGGAGCGGAAGAAAGGGAGTTCCGACCGGGAAATCTGTTCTATGATTTTGAAGAGAATCTCAGTCTGGCCGGTCTCTTTCAGCGCATTGACAACTTCCTGGCCAAAGGGCTGGACGAATCCATCACCACGCAACGCGAGAACGCCCGGCAGGAAAAAGCTGAACTGGAAACCGTCAAATCCGCTCTTGGACAGGAGTTTCCTCAGCAGGAAGAATTGGCTCTGGCGCGGGAAAATCATAACTCCGTCATCCGGGAGCTGCAACGAATGCAGGATGATGCAAGCTACGTCTCCACCTGGACGCCCAAAACCTCTCTGACGGATGAACAGCAGACGACAACGGCAGCGCCGCCGAAGGAAGACTGTGCCGCTATTGCCCCTCCCGTCACGCTGCCGGAAAAGCGGCTTCACACGCTTAAATACGGTGAAGGAGAAGGCAGATCGGAGTACACGGTGTCCAATCAGCACAACGGCCATACACTGAAAGAAGGGTATGTCCTACGCCGTACCTATTTCAACAGTCACGTCGGTTCCCTGGGAAGCAGTCTGTACGAGGACGGGAAGTGGCACAGTACGACGACCGCACCGCAAGGGGTGAAGTTGCGGCTGTTTGCATCACTGGAAGAGGGCCTGGCCGCTGCCCGTGCGGATGCCGCGCGACGCGGACTCAAGGAGACTCCTCCCGCCGAAACCGCGGCAGTACAATCTGCCGAAAGAATTTCCTCAAGTTCCGACGCCTCTCAATCATACCATGACCGGCTTGTGGGAGCGGGCTTCTCCGCCAGCAGTTTGGATTTCTACGGCAAACACGAACATACATTGAAGTTGGACGCCGAAGACAACGAAATGTATGAGCTGCGCGTCTTCCAGACAGGAAACGGCAAAATCGGCCTTCGTGTCCAGTACGAGAAAAACCATATCATCAACGGGGCGCGCACCGTTCGCGCCTCCTTTGATACCCTTGCGGAAGCCCTGGAACATGTGGAGGCGTACAGGCAGCTCACGGCTCCGCAGGCCAAAGCCGCCGCTCAGACGGCCTCACCCTCCGGCGGCGTACATGGATTTGTGATTTCAAGACCGCGCATGAGATGAACGGCGCGAGTCACTTCATTCTCTAACTTCGTCAAAACATAAGAGGTTGTTATGTCAGGTTTTATGTCTTCAACTACAGCCATGACCATCTGCAAGGTCAACTCCACCGTCAAATTTACCCTGGACGCCTTGAGGAATGATACCTTTACGCCCGACATTGATGCTGACGGCAGACGTCTCGGCTGGGTAGCGCTTGGCAATCCGCTGGATACCGATGGTTTTGAACTGGCTTCCGTAGATGGCCGCTATTCCGGCTTTTCCTTCCGGCTGGATACCCGTAAGGCATCCGGGGCCGTTATCCGGCTCCAGCTTGCCGACGCCGTGCGGGAAGAACGAGCTTCCGGCAAAAAGGTCGGGAACAAGCGCAAAAAGGAGCTGAAGGAGGCCATCACCGCCAAACTGACCGCCAGGGCGGAATTTGTGCCGTCCGTCATTGACTGCATCTGGGATGCGGAAAAAGGACGCCTGCTTATAGGCTCTAGTGCCGCTAAAGCGGTGCAGCCGGTGCTTGACCTGTTCAAGACCACGTTCGGCATGGACGCCGTACCCATCACGCCTGCGGGCGACATGCCGAGGCTCTTTGCCGCCATCCTGCACGGAGAAGGCTATCCGTGCGAAGGGTACACTCTGCATCCGATGGGGTCCGCCAGACTGTCCGCCCCCGAACAGGCTGAGGAAAAATCCGCTGTGGCCGTGCAGAACAGCCTGAATGCCGTGGCTCAGGCGCTTGAGGAAGGGATGGCTATTCAGAAGCTGCATCTGATGGCCACGTCCGCCAGCGAACCGGACTGGCAGGTGGATTTCATGCTGGATTCTTCCCTGGCTGTTTCCGGCCTGCGGTTTCCCAAGGCTGAAAAAGGTATGGAAGAGGATGGCACGTTCCTTCTGAATGCCGACATCTGCTCACGAGTGGCTGATATAGTGGAAGGGGTAGCTTTGGCGTAGTACGTTGCATAACGTAATTCGGAGCCGCAGGCGGAACTTGTACCTCCGACCTGCAGCTCTTTTTTGTCCACGGATTACAGACAAAAGCAATTCCGCGTACCGGTCTCAAACGGCAGAAAATACAGAGAGATACTGGCGTAATTGAAAAACTTTTACCACTGCCCCAAAGGCAATCGGCATGATGCTGAAAATACGGGGAATTATGCCCATGTATCTCATGAAAAAGTTTACAGAAAAAATTAGGTCCATAAGGCTAATTCCCCCTTATGGACCTTTCTAAAAAACACCAAACGATTACGCTACGGTGTAGATTCTCACATTGGGTTCGGAACTCCAGAGGGGTTTGAGTCCCTTGACCACATCGGCATTGAAGAGGTCGCTGCTCAAATAGGCCGCAGCATGTTCGGCGGAATCAAAGCCGTGGAGAACCTGCACATCCTCATCACGAATAAGCAGTTCCTTGGTGAGCGCACCTTCAATGGTGTCCAGAAAGGGTGCACGGTAGTCGGTATAGACCTTGGCTGCCGCTGGGCGATTGGTGTTGTCGATCTGCATGGTGATTTCGAGATAGGCTTTGACTTCCATGATAAAACTCCTATGATACTATAATGTTACCAACATTTCTTGCCGGATGAAAAAGAGAATATACGGTTACCGGCAAAAAAAAAGACGTCTGCAAATTTATGAGCTACTCATAAATTTCATAGTAACTTGCCGACAGCGACATGCCTGCATAGGATATGCCTACCCAACATTTCGACAGAATAAAGGACGAGGTATGTATCAAGCCAAATTGGAAAAGGATATCCGATGCCCGCTGGAATACGGGCTGGACGTATTTGGAGGAAGGTGGAAGTCACGCATCATCTGTGTGTTGGCGCATCAGGGTACCCTGCGCTACGGTATCTTGAAAGGGGAAATGACGAACATCACCGATGCTGTGCTTGCGCAAAATCTAAAGGAATTGATAGCCGACGGAATAGTAAGGCGTACATCATTCGACGAAATTCCGCCTCGCGTAGAGTACAATCTCACGGAAAAGGGGGAATCCGTCGTACCTATACTCCAGACTATTTGTCGCTGGTCAGGAGCCTATCATAGAGAAATCAGCGGACTGAGTATCGCTCAGTGCAGAAAATGCGACTACACGGCGGAAAAAAGGTCGTAGATATGGCAATAACATTTACGGAAGCAAAATGTTTTAGCCAGAAGGATGTGGAGTCCCTGTTCCTCTCCGTGGGCTGGATATCTGGTCATTACCCCCATCGCCTGTACAGGGCTTTGATGGGGTCCTCGACGGTGCTTACAGCATGGGATGGTCGGCTCCTGGTCGGTTTGATTCGAGTTCTGGATGACGGAGAAATGCTGGCATATATCCATTACGTTCTGGTGCGCCCTGAATATCAGGGGCAGGGAATAGCCGGGAGCATGCTGAATCGAGTAAAGAAAAAATATGAAAAGTATTTCTACCTTGAAGTCATGCCGGAGGAAAGCCGCAATGCCTCCTTTTATGAACGGCATGGTTTTGTCCAAATGCCGGATGCGGCAGCCCTGCAGATCGTCAACGGAGGAAAAAGGTAGCGTCCCGTAATATAAACACTTGCCTGACGGTTTGCCCATGAACATGCGGACGGAATGACCTTCTGCTCAAACGCCATACGCTGGCGGACCTCCGACGATAGAGGGGAAAGACTCCCTCTCTGCCGCATATCCCAAAAGCAGAGCGACCGGGGACTCCCCGGCCGCCCCGCTCTTTCATATTCCTGACGGCACATTCCGTGCCGTCCATCTTTTCATGGAGGTCCGCCCACGCTTCATGCCGTTCAATGCGTTCGGCATGTTTTCAATCCGGGCGCTTTCTGCCGCATCACGGCTGCGCAATCCATCCGCCATGTTTTTTGAAGTTCTTATACTCGTTCATGACAAAATTCAGATGCTCGAAAAAAACGACCCTGTCACTGCATCTGGCCGCAATCCGTTTCCTTCCTCTTTTCCTTATGGCGTCACATGCCTCCGGGTGGTCAATGACGCGGCAGATCGCTTCCAGTTGCCGCTCTTTTCCCTGTTTGGGAAAGGCCACCATCGTTTCCCCATGCCGGAGGAATTCATCCGCCCCGTCGGATACCGGCGTCATCAGCAGCGTTTCGCAGCTCATGGCTTCAAGCATCCCCTGCAACGGCGGGCTGGCATATTCGGGGAAAATATAAACGGTGCTGGAACACAAAAGGTGATGATACGTTGCGCCGTCGAGTCCTCCCGCCAGGAAAAGACGCCGGTGCAAATGCTCCGGCAGGGCATGGAGCGCCTGTTGCCATTGCCGCCTGACCGCCTCGTTTTCAAATGCGAACGCCGCCAGACAATGAGGGCGGCATTCGAGCAGGTCAAGCATGACCCGCATCAGCTCCTTTTGCGAATGTCCTGAGCCTTTCATGTGTCCTGTTATCAGCTCCCTGTCCGAGTCCGGAGGTTCATCGGGGAAGAACAGGGAAAGGTTCCGGGGAGCGGGATGAAAAAATTCCGTATCCACATGGGGCGGCCATACATGGACGAGCGGATGGAGCACGGGCGGAAAAGAGCTTTTCTGCATTTCCGAGCGCACGAAGTACAGGTTGCTCTGCGCGGCCATCGCCCTCTGGAAGTCCATGACGGCCTGGAAACGCCCGACATCGCCCCCTCTGCTCCTGAATCCGTTGAAATAGAAAATGATGAAGGCATGGGGGAAGATATGCCGGAGGAAAAGCGCGGGGCCGTCAAAAAGCGACGTATATATCATATCCGGCACGAACCCCGAATCCCGGATATGCAGCAGGGTCTGCATGGCCTGCTTTCCCAGGCTGAACATCTTTTCCCATTCGGAAACGAAGGCATCCCTGTTCCGGGGGATATGTTCGCGGTCCCTGTTGAGATTCAGGCGGGCATGAATAACCCCGGACGGCGCGTTTTCCTTCCTCGGATGGAAGGAAAGGAACATCACTTCATTGGCAGGGTCGGCAGCCAGGTCGGAAGGCATTCTGCCGAACCCGCCGGGGTAATTGGCGTTACAAAAGAGGATACGCATATACCCTCAACTCCGGTCGCATGAAAGATACATGAGATCATGGCGTTATCGTTCGACAGCCACGCCTGTCGAACGCATGATTGCCGTTTTTGCTTTTTGTCTGGCAGGTCAAAAAGAAGGTGCCGGTACCGTATTGCGATACCGGCACCTCGGTTGTTATCTGTTACCCGTTTGCGTTATTGAGGATGAAGCTCTGCACCTGAGCTTGCTCGTCTGTAGTCGAATCGTGTATGGGAGTAAGGTTTGTCTCCAGGGTAAGGTGCACGTCACCATCGTCGTATGTGTATGTATGCGTGGGGCCATCGTTCTCGCCTGCTTTCCATTTGTTCAAATCCAGGAAGAGCTTTTCTCCTTCATCAGAGGAGCCAAGAGTAATCCCGTATTCCTTCGCCAGTTGGTCGATATCGGTCAGGCTGAGCGCCTTATCACCGGTAATCAGCACTTCCACATTATTGACGATAGGGCCAGGGTGCTCATCGTTTCTGCCGCTCTCCTTAAGCAAATCGTCGAGAGACAGGTTTCCATCCGACACCATGAAGTCGATGCCCGAACCGCCGTCAATAAGGTAATCATTCTTGTCATAGGCGAGAATGTCATTGCCGGAACCACCGAAGAGATAATCCACCCCTTCGCCGCCATCGAGGTAGTCATTGCCGCCCATGCCGAAAAGGAGGTCATCCCCAACATCACCGAAAAGCCTGTCGTCGCCTTTGGAGGTGTCGTCAAGGTAGTGTTCAAGGCTGTCGAGGAAACGGTCAAGATCGCTCTTGCCGGACTCGTCGGGGCTGGAGGTAATATTCTCAATCCGCGTCGCGTAGTCAGGGTTTTCGCCTGATAGTTCAACACCAGCGTCCTCTAAAGCCTCATTCAGCTTCCCGGTATTCCCGATCAACGCTCCGTCGCCGAAGATGAGGTCATTCCCCTCGTTCCCGTACAGCAGGTCGTCTCCCTCTCCGCCGGCAATGGAATCATCCCCGACAGCGCCCGCTATGGCATCCGCATCGTCCGTGCCGGATACGGTTACAACGCCATCACCTGTCGTACCTGCCACGATGATGTTTATTTCCGAGGTAGTACCGTCTTTGTCCGTAGCTATGACAGGAATGGCTATCCCCTCAGGGGAGAGGTCATTATCAAACCAGTTGAGCTGCCATTCTCCCTTCTCGTTGATGCTGACCTGTCCATGCACAATTACAGTCTGCGTGTTTCCATTCTTCTCAACCGTAGTAAAGTCAATGGAAGTTTTATCACTATCATAGCGGACCTGCAGTTTTTCGCCATCTATCGAAATCGTTTCTTGGAAATCACCAAAAGCATAACCGGAAATACCGTCCGCGCTGGATGCCGTAACCGTACCGTCCAGGGTCCATTGCGGTGTATTGTTGTAGTCAATGGAAATGCTGTTGACCAGAAAGTCGGACTGCTTCCCCCACGGAATAATGTAAGCCGTCTGGAAACCTGACGAAACATAGAAGGTGTTATTGTCGCTTACACCGTTGTTGTCTGACTCGGCATCCCAGAAGAACATTCCGACCTGCTTGCCATTTTCATCCAGGAATACAACACACGCTTTCTCAATATCAGCGCCATGACCCCAGTCTTCATTATAAAAAGCATTGAGACCAATTGTTATGGAATAGGCTGTCTCGTCCAGAGTAATCTTAACGGCTTCGCTGACTGTATTGTTTTGGGCACCGTTTATTCCACCGATTTCTCCATCACCTTGATCTTCATTGTTTCCTCTATTACCGCTGAAGACACTGAGTCCACTTTCAGGAAAATCCTGTTCTTTGGCATAGGCTGTAGTAGACACAAAGGAAAGAAGCGGATTGTGCCCAGATGTTTCTTCTATGCTTGCAGGAGTACTACTATTATTTCCGTATCTATTGTCAGGCTGGTGAATCACATTTCCAAACGAATCTTTATAACTAACCGTCACAGCCTCAAGTTTTATGGCGTGTTCTTCTTGGGTTATCTCAATAGTTTTATGCCCGGTTTCTTTATGTCCATGATCCCAGACAATACCTTCACCGTCCTTGTCCCACTCTTTATAGCCATCCGGCGTCCAACTATCATGCCTTTGCGGGTTGTCCGCATTATTGGAGTCATCATTAAAATCAAGAATTACAGTATCTTTTTCAGCATCATTAGTTCGGAACTCCGACGTATATCCACTGAACACAACGGGGCCATCCTTGATGGTCAGGTTCAGCGCTGCTTCGGCACTGACTTTGTCGCCGTCATTGTCCTCCACGGTCAGCTTCACATTCACGCCGTTCAACGTCAGAGCGCCTTCATCATGCTTCAGCGTTCCCTTGCCGGTCATGTGCAGCGTCACATTGCCTTGTCCATCCACGGAAACCGTAAAAATCTCCGTATCGCTACTATCCCCGGCAGTACACCGAAGATCTCCGGTGTCGTCCACGGTCAGTATTGCATCGTACTCCTGTCCATTCACAATGGCTTTCAGGCCCTGCCCGGCATCTTTCTTCAGCGTGATCTCGTAGCTGCGGTTTGCTTCTCCGTCCGCTCCGGCATCTGAAGTAAACCAGTCGGTGACGTTTACCGTGGCGTCTTTCGCCATATCCGCTTCGTCAACTTCCAGAGATTCCCTGTCTCCTTCCGCGACAGTGACCGTCGGCATGTCGTCTCTGATGTTCACCTCCACAGTAATGCTGGAGGACGTGCCGTCCGCAAGAGACACCTTAAGGCTGCCGCTGAAACCGGTCGCAACTTCGGATTCGCCTTGGGTACCATGTTGTTCGCCTCTATACGCCTTCGTCTGCCAGAACGTCACATCGCCGATTTCATCGACATGCAGTTCACCATACTTCGTTCCATCAAGTGTCACGTCTACCTTCTGGTTCGTGTCCAGGGTTACACCTTCAGGAAGTTCAATCATCGTCACGGAAACTGCCGTACCAGTAAGCACGTTGGCATCGTCGCCGGTCACACTGGTCTTCTCTTCGCTCAGGTCGGTGCCTTCCACCGTGACCGTCACAGGATCAGCATTGCTCACCACGTCGCCGTCCGCGTCCGTCACCGTGAACTGGAAGGTATAGGTATCTTCGCTGCCGGAAACAGGAAGCGCGTAATGGAATTCACCCGTTTCCGCATCCAGCGTCACCTTCCTGTCGTTCACATTGAACGTCCAGGTCTTGCCGCCGTCAGTGCTGACGCCTGCAACCTTGCCACCGTTGTTCACGGAAAGCTCGATCTTCGCGTCTCCGCCGCTGTCCGCGCCGAAACTGAACTCCACCTTGCCGGTGATGCCTTGTCCGTATGTGCCGGAGAAACCGCCCACACTCAGCGTCGGCACGTCGTCAACAACGTTGACCTTCACGTCCACTTCAAAGGTATTGCCGTTGCCGTCCTGCACGGTCACCTTCACGATGTCCGCGCCTTGCGCCGTATTGGTTCCTTCACCGTTGCTGTGGGTAATGGCGTCACTGAGCGTGTATTCGAGCTTGCCGTCAACGACGCTGGCCGTGCCACGCTGCGCCCCGCCGTTCTCGCCCACAACGCCGATCACCGTAAAGCCTTCGGGCGCTGTCCAGGTGCTGGTCTCCGAAGCGTCGGCTTCGTTGTCAAGACCCTTTTCGTTCACCGTCAGGCTGCCCGTTTCATCATCAATGACAGGGGCCTGCGCCGGGGTCACTTCCACGTCGATGCTCGCGCTCCGGCTGTCGCCGTCCGCGTCCGTGATGGTAAAGGTAAAGCTGTCGCTGCCTTCGGCGTTCGGATTCGCCGTGTAGCTGTACGAGCCGTCAGAGTTCACCGTCAGCGTGCCGTACTGGCCCGCCACAGTCACGCTTTCACCGGTCAGCGGGTAGCTCTTGCTCTCGCCCTCCGCCCCCGTGATGGTGAAGGTCTTTCCGTCGCCGTCGTCCGCGCCGAAGTCATAAGAAATCTGGCCCGTCACAACGTTGCTCGTCGCGCCGGAAACCACGGACTCGATTCCGTCACCAACAGTCAAAGCCGGTACGTCGTCAACGATCTCCAGCCTTACTTCGCCGCTGGCGCTGTCGCCGTCCGTATCGGTAACGGTAATGGTAAAATCATGGTAGAGCTGCTCGTCATTTCCGAGGCTCTTATCGTGAGTTGCCGCATCATCCAGAACAAAGACATAATCAAGGCGCCCGGTTGCTTCATCGAAAGCAAATTCAAAATGACCGCCGTCAACAGTAACGGGAGCGCCCGTCATCGCGCCGTTCTCAAAAATGGTAACGCCGCCAAAAACGATGGAAGCAACGCCATCGGGAGCGGTGATGAGCATATTTCCGAACGCTTCAGGGTGCGTTTCCGGAGTCCAGTCCTTTTCCGAGACACTGAGAAGACTATTCCCGATACCGATAGTACCGGGAGTGATGGTGACGGAAAAGTCGGCAACGGCGCTTTCGTCCGCGCCAAGGGCTTCCAGATCGTCAAACGGGATGTTGCTGTCCGTCCAGCCGATATCCAGCCCGCCAAGGCGGTCAAGGCCATCAAGAAGGTCCGCGCTTGTGTACTCATGATAACGGCTGCCGTTGCCCTGATCGCCTGCGTTCGCGGCAGGACCGGCAGCGGGCATCAGGTCGGGTTCATTCATGGCCGCGAAGAAATCCTGACCGGAAATCTCAACTCCCTCCACGGAGAAGGAAGGCATGTTCTCGCTGGAATAGGCCGTATAGAAATTTTCAAGCTGGAGACTGCTCCCGTCATCGAAGGTCAGGACAAGATTGTCTCCGGAGCGGGACAGCGTGGCGGCATCCGCAGGAAAATCAAAAACGAAACGAGCCTGCGGTTCACAAACGATATTCTGGGATATACCCGCAGCGGGCTTTACAAGGCGCACATCAGGCATGGTTATCTCCTGGCAAAAGAAGGGGCTGAAAAAAGAAAATGATTACAGCGCACAAAAGCCCTGCACCGGCGGTACACCGGACAGGGCTTATTCAGGCGGAGGAATGGAAGGAGGAGGATTACGCCAAAAGATAACGGTTATGAGAGAGAGAGAGAGAGAGAGAGAGAGAGCATAAAAAAAATCCTGCTATATCAATCGGTTACTCGCATTTGAAAGAAGGCGCGACACGCCTTTCCACACACAAGTTCCAATACCAGCAGGAACAATGCAGCCAAATACCAGTATGGCCGACTTGGTCAGAATAAACATTCTTTACGTTAAGTCAAGAAAAACGAAGGTTACGCCCGTGGCCCATCTGTCCCTGAGAAGGAACAGGGGAAATATTCTTTGGGAATATACGACGGCGCGCCCAAGGCATGAGCCTTGACCGCGCCGCTTTCGTTTTGTCTCATACCACTCGTAGGATTTCGATATGCCCTTTCCCATGTACACGGAACAAGAACCTTCTTCCATCTCTCATCATGGCACAATCTGTACAGAGAGCATACCCAGAGCAGAGGTACGGTGCGACTGGTGGCCAGCCTGTATAAAAAGCAATAACGAAATTTTCAAACGCATGCCGACCGTTAAGCAGAAAGCGTTGGCGTTGTTACTGTAGAAAATATGTTTTGATATGGAAAATCCATACATTACTCAACGTCAATTCGTTCAATTTTGAATATAACTGGCCTTGTACCATCGTTACAACAGGTAATCATCACTTTGTCATCATTTGTCCATCCATGCATAATTGCTCCACCTTGAAGTGCAGAATAAATATATCTGCTGATAGCATCCCATGCTTCAGAGCAGAAAGGAACTCCTTCAGTCCCACAATGCATTGTTCCTGGGGAGAGGAGCACTCCTTCATCGGGTTCGCCACTCTTAATCAAAGTTCCCGCACCCATATGCCAATAATCGTCACGTTCATTATTCCTATAAAACATGAATTCGTCGCCCGTGTGATAGCAGGGACACTTACCGCTATCGGGCACAGCACAATACTGGGCCTGTAACTCAGGAAATAACTTTTTGTCTAAAACCGTCACTTTTACTCTGTATTCCATAGCACGTTCCTCCTTTATCATTCATGTTTTCCAGGTTTGAAAATTGAATATATTTTCAATTCTCCCCACTATGCGCGTAACGCCCGACGAACCAGCGTTTCAAACACCACGATATGCTTTTGGAAATCAAAGCCGGGGTCGTCGGCAATCCGGGCTATCAGCCCATCGCCCAGGGCATACAGCCAGATGGACACGGCATTGAGGTCGAGCGAAGCGTCAATCTCTCCCGCAGCGGCAGCTTTTTCCAGCAATGTCGTAAAAAATCTGCGTGTTGCCCGTTCACTCGTCACAAAGGCATTTCTCATGTCGGGGTCGCGTGCCGCCACAGCCAGAACTTCCGCCCACAGCCGGTGGTCCATAGGAAAGCCGGAATTGCGGATGCACTCCGTCATGAACCAGATGATGCCGTCCAGGTAGGGGGTCTTCTCCGCCGCCTTCTGCGCCCTTTCGGCTCCAAGGCCATGCTCAATGGCTATCATGGCCTTGAACAGCTCGGCCTTGCTTTTGAAATGACCGTACAAGGCCCCTTTGCTCACTTCTGCCCGGTCTGCAATGTCCTGAACAGAACATCCGGAATACCCCTTTTCGGCAAAGCAGGCGGCTGCCGCCTTCAAAATCCTTTCCCGTGTCTGTGTTACCTGAAGGTCTCTTTTCATGGCCCTTCTTTCCAGTAAAATATATACCGACTGGTCGGTATATATTTTACCTGGTTTTTAGCGTCAAGCATTTTTATGCCACCGGGCAGCAAACTCTTGTGTCGGGGGTGCTGAGTTTTCAGAGACTCAGCCATTGCGGCTGGGAGACTATCGCTCTTCTACTCCGCACCGGATACCTGTACGGAGCAGTCAGACCTCCGTCGCTCTTGCGGCAAAGGTGCAACAAAAGGAAAAAAGGCTGACCTCAATATATCCGCATCTCTCTTATGCTGCGGCTTATGGTCAGGTTTTCCGAGCTGCCCCTGCAGAGCGGCCCGGAATTTCCACATGGTGCTGCAATCAAATCATGACAAACGAATCAGCCCGCGTTCAATATAACTTCTGACCGCTATCCTGATTGTTTCCACATTGGTGTACCTGGGGTAATATCCCAACAACTTCTGTTCCTTTTCCAAGGAAAAGAACCCGCTTCTTGTGATATGGAAATAGGTATCCTCGCATTCCTTTTCATCCCCAACATATTTGCACCACTCCTCCCAGGGCAGGAACCCTATCCTCGGTTCTTTATTAAAGAACTCATACATCATTTTTGCATATCCATATAACGTGATGGACCCGCCGCTTACGGCATCAAAGCTCTCTCCCAACGCCTGATTTCTATGGCTTATGGCCTTGAAAAAGCACTGAGCAACATCGTATCCATGTACATGGTGCAGCGTTTCCATGCCAAAGTTGGGCAGCATAATCTCTTCACCATCCGCAATTTTTTGGAACGGAACAGGAGTCTTGTTTGCCCAGGGGTTCATGATGGTCCAGCCGGGACCGGAGATTTGTCCCGGCATGATGATTGTTGCCGGAAAGCCCTCACTCCGGTACATCTCTTTTAGATACAGCTCTGAAGCAAACTTGTTCCTTCCATAGTCATCCAGAGGACTCTTTTTCAGGTCGTCCGGATTAAGAGGAAGGACTTCAGCCCGGCCGTGCGCCCAACAGGACGAGCAGAAAAGATAGTGGCAGCATCGCGTGTTTTTCAATGCCGATACCATTGATTTTGTGTCGTTGACATCAAAATTGATAAGGTCAATGACAATATCGGGATTCATCTTTGCAATTTTTTCAGCAAATTGAAAATCCTTTGTTCTATCAAGCTGAACAGAACGGACTTTTTCCCATGCCGGATTGTATTCGTAAGGTCGGGAAATACCCCGTGTAATATTTATGACATCATACCCTGCATCTATAAGCATTGGAACAAGATAGGTTCCAATATGACCACATCCGCCTGTTATGATGACTTTCATCTTACTCCCCTCTGTTTGTTATTGAAATACGTTCACACCAAGTTCTGTGGATTTATTGAACAACTCCGGTAACTCCTTATTTTCACCTTGCTTCTGTTCTCCAGATATACCGTAATAAAAACCTCTAAAAGCCCTTTTCTTCCGGTCAGAATCCACAAAAAATGCCGCCTGTAGAAAGGATACAGACGGCATATTTTGCTGAATATACAATTACATCAGCTTGGTATCGTCTTTTTTGAGCTGGTCAATAAACGCCTGCAACGATTCCGCATGGTATGCAGAAAGCGTCAGTTTCCGCAGAGCGTTTGAATCAGATGAATTCGCAATATAGGAAGTCACGGATTGGGGGAGCGTTCCAAAACGGGCTTCCAGCAGATCCCGCAAGACCAGTCCTATTCCCTTGACCTCACCTCTGGCCTCACCTCTGGCCTCACCTCTGGCCTCACCTCTGGCCTCGCCTCTGGCCTCGCCAATTATTACCCCTTGCCGAATGTATTCATCTTTCCACTGAGCTGCACGTTCTTCCAACATGGCGTCCACCTCCCGCAAATCCTGAAATTCGGGAATTTCTTCTGTTATTCCAGAGCGTTTAAGGACAACACGGCCTAACCATACTGTAAACGCCCGGCGTAAAGGCAGATATCCAGGCCCATGAAGCCGGGCTATCAGTTCCCTGACTATCTGCCGAACCTGTTCAGGCTCCTGCGCCCGCTCCAGTCTCAGGAGCTGCGCGGCCAGGCCCTTGCTTTTATCCAGTTCTTCTCCCGGCACTCGGCTTTCGTCCAGCAAAAAATGCCGATGTTGGGGACGATAATACTTCAAACTCTCCGGCATGGGAGCGAACAAGGTCGCCACTTCCTGAGGCGCTTTCCATGCCTTGCCTCCATTGTATATAACAATGGGGAACACCGGAGGCAACCCTTCGTTTTCACGTACCTTTCCCGTCTTGACGAGATCAAGCAGAAGCAGGGTCGTATAAGACAGCGTCCTCAGGGCCATCCAGTGGTCGGGCGTGCTCTGGAACTCCAGAAGCAACGCCACATAGCACCAGGAACCCTTTTTCCAGCCGACACGCCAGACGATATCGTCATGGCGTTCCCGCAGGTCGTCCGTCACATAACTGCCCGAACAGCGTTCAAGCGTCGAAAAATCCAGGTCGGCGATGAAATCAACAGACACGAAATCCCTCAACAATGATTCCACCATTTCGGGATTGCTGAAAAACTGCTTATACGCCGGATCATGCGGCATTCGTTCTTTTCCCATGTAAATATCCTATCCGAGTAATGCCTGATGAGCAAGATGCTGAACACATATTTTACCTGTTATTTCCTCATACTAGGTTTCACCTATTTCATTCGTATGCGCTGTTCCTTTTCCTCCTTCCCTTCAACCTTCCCCCATAGTTCCCGATACCGCGCATTCCGCTCCAAGTCCCTGTCTCCTGCCGGACCGAAGGCGTAATTCACCGTGCGCTCGGCATACCGTTGCCAGTTCCGCCCGGTCGGGGAGTCCCGAATGGTCGGGGCACAAATACGGATGGTTTCTTCCACATTCTCCCGGCTGTGGCCGTTGGAGCGCATCCGCAAGGCAATCATGGCGTCCACGCGGGAATAGTCCTCAATGGTCAAATGACGGCGGATATTTTCCAGATGGGCATAATAGGCCGCTGCCGGGTCGCCGGGCCGAAAGTCCGGCATCGGAAATGTCCGGCGCTCGGCCTTCCGTTTCTCGGCCTCCTCCGCGTACTCGTGGTCAATCCGTCTGGCCAGAGCAAGTGCTTTGCCGCACTCCCGGCGCTCCGCAAACAACAGCTTCACTTGCGGGAATGAGCCGTCTTCCCGCCGATGCTTCGGCTTGCGATTCTCGAAGCCGGGCGCACGATGCGGATGGATGCAGCCGCACAGTTTTTTGTCGCCGTACTCCCGATTCAGGCGTTCCGTGATGCGGTTGCCCACGTCCCGGTCAAACTCCGTGCCCAGCTTGGGAATGGTCAAGAGACATTGGTAATTGCCCGGCGAGCTTTCCAACACCACGGCGGGCCGGAAGCCGTCTTCCTGCAAGCGTTTCAGACTGTCACGGCTCATGTCATCAATGAGGATATGATGCCGGTCATCTGATAGCGGCGTGTAGTAGATATTTTCGCCGCGCCGCTGGAAGCGCAGCATTTCCGGCATGTGCGCTTCCAGTTCGCCAGGGGAAAAGCCTCTGGTCATGCCGCCCTTCCTGTCGAGGATGAAGGTCTTTTTCCCTCCGTCCTCATCCATTTTTATGCAGGTTACACGATAGCGATCCGCGTTCACGGCAACGGCATATTTCCTGAAGTCTGTGATTTCCCGCATGACTTCCGCTCCTTTTTCCGGCCTTTGGACAGACGGCGGGGTGTGTCTCGCCTGTTCCCATGCCGCGCGGTGTCGCCAGCGGTCGGCCTGTTGGAACAGCCCCTGCGTTCGCAACCAGGTTTCAAAACGCGGCTTGCCGCCACGCGCCTTTTTCCGGCCTGAACGCAGAGAACGCCGTTCCGCTCGCTGCTGCGCCATCAGACAATGCCGGGCGATATTCAAAACAGGCAGACCGTAACGGGTCAGACGGGAGAGCGCCCTTTTTCGCTCGAACCTGTGCCGCTCCTTCATGTGGACAAGTCCGATACTCTCCCCTGCTCCGGCTTTTTTCGGCACTCCGATGAACTCTTTCTGATAGGCTTTCCATTCTTCGAGATTGACGGAACTCACCGGCTCAGGGGCAATCTTTCCCAGGTCTTCGGGGTACGCACCTTCCTCAAATTCCCCCAACCTTTTGCACAACTTTCCCATGCTGAAAGCTCGGTCTACGGAGGATGCCTTCACAGCGATTTCACCCACAAAGATGATGGCCCCGGAACCTTTTTTCTCGAAACGCAAACCGACTCCCGCCAGCTTCTCATGCAATTCGGCCCACGATTTCGCGTTTTTGATGATGCCGTGGCCGCGTTCCTGCGCGATGCGCTGGACGGATTTCTCGCCGGTGGCGTGTTCAAAATCCAGCGCGGCCTGCTTCGGTTTTATCTCGCGGGTCGTCCTTCTTCGCGCCAGTTCGCCATCTTCCAATACCGCGTACATAGAGTTTTCTTCACCGGCCCATCCCTGTTTGTGTTCAATGAACGCCACGATTTTATGCGCTTCCCGGATATCGAAACCTCTGTGCGGCTGCACAACTTTTCCGCTATCCGGGTTCATGCGATTGACCGCAATATGGAGATGATAATTGTCCGTATCATAGTGCAGGCCATAGACAGTCTGGTGTCCGGTCAAGCCCATCCTTTCAAGAAAAACATCCACCAATTCCTCCACCTGTTCTCTGGTGGGCTGTTCACTTTCCTGCCAGGAAAACATCCAGTGCTGTACCGGCATATTGCTGTGCGCGGACTCCCGCGCAAGGGCAATCATTTCCATTTTCTGACCGGTATGGGTCGCTGAAAGAAAACCTCTCCCGCCCGCGTATTCGATTTTCTCCTGCGGATTTCTGTTGTGGGGATAGCGGATGTAATCCACGAGGTCGCCTATCTGCCATACTTTGGGCTTTTCAGCCTTCGTATTCTTGATTTTCTTGACAATCATAATGACAACGCAGCGAAATTTTCTGGATGGCCCATGTCAGATTTCGCAGGGCTTCCTCCTGCCTTTCAAAGACATCCGGGGGAGCTTTGGCCTGCCGGAGCGTCTCAAAATTGTGCTTGAGCAACCCGCCGATACGCCTCAATTCTGCGATGGTGTTCAAATCCGTATGGGCGGCAATCCTGCCTCCGAAAAAACGCCGCCGCATGTATTCCGACAGGGACAGCCCGGCGATTTCCGCCTGCTCCGTGAGGCGCGTTTTTTCCTCAACGGTCACTCGAAGAGTGATCAGGATATTGGCGGCATACCTGCCGCCTCCCTTCGTGCCTTTTCTGCCTTTCATGCCTTTTGCCTTTGGAATGCGAGAAGCGAAGCGCCGAGCATTTCGGGAGTCCAGAGGGCGTAGCCTTCTGGCAGGATGGTAGTTGTGTATTACAACTACCATCCTGCCACGAAGAACCCGCCTCGTGCAGTGGCCAAATTGTATATATGAAGAAATTTTCCATATACTGGCGGCACTTTTCCACAAGGAGGAAATACTATGGCCAAAAACGCAACTATCCGCCCTCAACAAATAGAACGGGCAAGGAAACTGCTTCAGGATTTGCCGGAGAAAGAAGACAGAAAAACACGCCCGGAGGCGGCGGAACTACTGGAGAGGGATTTCAGAAAGGCGAAGGAGAAAGGCTACAACCCCAGAGAACTGAGCCAAATGCTCAAGAACGAGGGCATCATCATTCCCGCGTATCTCATAAAACGATTTTTTTCGGAGGACGAGAATGTTTCCGCTCCTCAGAAAAATGAGACGACACCTGTAAAAAAACACCCCACGGAAAAAGCATCTTTCATTGTCTCCGATACATCAAACGAGAATCTGTAACATGAACATGCCCATTTTTTATATTGGAATAAACAAAGGCATCGTCGGCAAGAATAAGCTGGCCTTCACCCTGATTGGCTATCTGCTCGATAATGGGAAACAGGCGCTTCTGCTGGAAAGCGATACCTCGAATCTCGATGTGTACAACAAAGAAAGTCACTCTCTGGTGCAGAGCCGTCTGGCGGAAAGCCAACCCCGAAAACAGCATATCCATACATGCTGGCATGGGGAGCCACGGCATCTTTTTCACTGCTGCCTTATGGAAGTTTCCTGCTGTGGGTCGGCTTCCGGTTCAGCTCAGGGCAGGTGCAGCCGCCCGCCCTGTTATGGATGCCTGCGGGAATCATTCTGGCTGCAATCTGCCTCTGCTGCGGAATTCTTTTCGAGATATTCGCCGCAAAAAAGTTCTCCGAAGCAAATCGGGACCGACGTAAATTCCTGCTGGTGGCAATCGCCTGTATCGTGCTGGGATGATGCTTCACCGCATTGACGCTGGTGTGATATTCTCCTCTTGTCCTCTGCATAAAAAAATGCCGTGCAATAAAATTCTTTACACGGCATTTTTCCTTATCAAGAGTGGAAATCATCAAAAACTTTCACGGTAAGAGCATATATGGAACCAGATTCAAAAATATTTTTTCTTTTTTCCCAATCAGTTCTATATTACTGAAATAAAAATCTTTCAACAGTGTGCAGCTTCGACAAATATATACAGTTCAATACAATAGGAGAAAAGTATGATGGAGTTCGTCCTTCTTTTCCCATGCGGAACCGGCGCAAACGCCCCAATGCGGCTCATACGAGATTGCCGTAGCTTTATGGTCCACCGTCAATCTTTTACCTGGAGAACGCCGCATGGTTCGCTGCCGTCCGTCAGTTTCCTCCACAAGCTCGCCGTCCTTGCCGGTCAAAAGGAACAGCGGGCAACCGGAGCGCGACACATTCAATCTTGATGGTTTTGTTTCATCCGTCTATCTGCCGTATATCCGGTTGCGCAAGCGGAGCTGGCGCGTGGATGAGCGCATTGCCCGACAACATCTGTCCCCGACCTTCGGAGCGCGGGAACTTGCCGACATACAACGCCACGAAGTGGAAGACTGGCTGCACGGACTGTCGTCCGGCGGTTTGGCTCCGGCCACCTGCAACCGTATTCTGGCGGTCTTCAAGACAATTTGCTCTCTGGCCGTAATGCGTGGTCTTCTGCTCACGGGGCAATCACCATGCGCGGGAGTCTCGCCCTTCAAAATCCACGCGCAGCGGGAACGCTACCTCTCGCGGGATGAGGCACAACGGCTCATGCGGGCGCTGGAAAAAAGCGACCGGCCGGAAGCCTTTGCCATCCGTCTGCTTCTGCTGACCGGGGCGCGCAAGAGCGAAGTCCTCAAGGCGCGCTGGGAACACGTCCGCCTGGATTTGCGGCTGCTCATCGTACCGCTGTCCAAGTCCGGCAAGCCTCGTCATATTCCGCTGTCCGACGAGGCCATAACAGTCATTCGCTCCATCCCGCGCCAGCAAGGGAACCCCTGGCTGTTCCCAGGCCATGCTCCGGGAAAGCCCCTCAGCGACCTCTATCTCTTCTGGAACAGTCTGCGCCGCAGCCTGGGGCTTACGAGTGTGCGCATCCACGATTTAAGGCACACCTTCGCCTCATTTCTGGTCAATGCCGGGCACTCTCTCTATGAAGTGCAAAAACTTCTGGGGCACAGCGATCCCAGAACCACCATGCGATACGCCCATCTGGAGCAGGCTTCCCTGGTGGCCGTCGCTGAAACGGTGAGTATTTTTCTTGCTCAATCCGGCAGGGAAAACACCGGAGAACACAAGGACGGGAATTTTATTCCTCGCCCGCATGGTGCCTACAAGAGGAACCGAGCAAGTCCTACAACACGATAGTAGATGGAGATAAAAGGCAAAAAATAAAAAATACGAAAAAGAAGACGCTGAATGAACTTGGTCGTTCCCGGTCGGAAACACTCTTCTTCGGGCACAAACCGAATGCTCATTGACAGAAACACTGTCGATGAATCTTGAGGTATCAATACATTTAACACCTCTAATTTGCAATATCATCCCTGAGGGAACTTTTACAAAGCATATTTACTTTGAAAAAATCCTCATAAATTCACTTGCCTACCTTTTTCATTCTTTTTTTTACGCCTCAAAAAATCGACAGTGTTTCTGTCAAATTCGACAGGAATCTTACCCCTTGCCCAATGGCTTGGAAAAAACATGCCTTGGAGTGTTTTTTATGCCCGTAAGGAAAGTCTCCGGTGAAAATTCTCGCACCCGCACTATCCGGAAAGAAAAAATGGATGAAGTGGGATTCGCCGTTTCCATATTGCAACAGGAAGCACACGCCCTGACTTTGCTGGCGCACGGCCTCACTACCACATTCTGTGAAATTGTGGACCGTCTGTACAATGTAAAAGGGCGTATCGCAGTCACGGGCATGGGCAAAAGCGGGCATGTGGCCCGCAAGGTGGCGGCAACACTGGCATCCACGGGTTCCCCCGCCTATTTCATCCACCCCGGCGAAGCCAGCCACGGAGACCTGGGGATGCTGGCCTCCGACGATGCTGTTCTGGCCTTTTCCAATTCCGGCAACACGGCGGAACTTTCGGACATCATCCTGTATGCGGCCCGGCGCAACATCCCCCTGATAGGGGTAACGCGCAACGCGGACAGCCTGCTCGGCAAAAACGCCGCGCACCTCCTTTTGCTGCCGCTTGTGCCGGAAGCCGACCCGCTGGACTGCGCCCCCACCACGTCCACCACCCTGCAAATGGCCCTGGGCGACGCGCTGGCCCTGACGCTGATGCGTCGGCGCGGCTGTTCTCCCGAAGAATTTCACCGCTGGCATCCGGGTGGCTCACTCGGCCGCAAGCTATTGACGGTCAGGGAAATCATGCACACGGGCGAGGAACTCCCCCTGCTTCCGGCGTCCTCGCCCATGTCGGAAGTACTCGTGTTGATGACCGGCAAGGGGTTCGGCGTGGCGGGCATTCTCGAAAAAAAACGGCTTGCGGGCATCATTACCGACGGCGACCTGCGCCGCCATATGGGGCCTTCCCTCATGGACAAGACGGCAAGGCAGGTTATGCATCCCGATCCCGTGGCGGTCGGCGAAGACACGCTTGCCGTGGCCGCGTTGCGGCTCATGCAGGAAAACAGGATCACCTCGCTGTTCGTCACCAGTGAAGGAAAACCGGTCGGGATTCTCAATGTTCATGACTGCCTGCGGGCGGGGGTGGAATGATGCTGCGCCACTGCCTGATTCTCTCCCTCGCCCTCTGTGCCGTGCTTTCCGGCTGCGCCGCGCGTGAATCCGCTGCTCCGACCGCCCTCGTTCCGGAGGAGGCTCCCGCGTTGTCGTTCGAAGAACGGGTGGCCGCTCTGCCGGAAGGCTCCGCACAATACTTTGCCGAAAGCCCCTTTGGTCCGGCCGCCATTGATGCAGGCCCGTTCTACCTTTCCGGTCTGGGTGACGAATGCCGTTCGGTTCGCGTCGCACGCGGAAGCACGAGCCACAGATTCGCGCTCTGCAAGGAGAAAAACAGCGTATGGCACTTCATCCCCACCATCTTTGAGAGCATGCCGCAATGAACGCCGACACCATGCCAGCTTTATCCGTATCGTCCGCGCTGACCGTGCAGGGAAGGGTGATTTACGCTCTGGTCATGCGGGAAGTGCATACGCTGTACGGCAATACCCGGCTCGGCTACCTCTGGGCAATCATTCAGACGGCTTTCAACATCGCGGTATTCTGGCTGTTTCGTGAGTTCCTCGGCGCACACGCCCCCCACGGCATGGGGATGGCGGTCTTCCTTCTCTGCGGTTTTATCCCCTGGTATATGTTCAGCGATACCGTTTCCCGCTGCATGAAGGCCGTAAGCGCCAATCAGGCGCTGCTGACCTTCCCGCAAGTGACGGAACTGGATCTGATGATTGCACGGTGCCTCGTGGTCTGGGGAACGCAGCTCGTCTGCGCCGTCATCATTCTGTCCATCGCCGCCGCTCTGGGCCAGTCCGTGGAACTACGCCATGTTGACAGCCTTGCTGCTACGCTGTTCTTCGCCCCTCTGCTGGGGCTGGGTACAGGGCTTATCTTCGCATCTCTGGCCCGCCTCTGGCCCACGCTGGAACGGCTTGTCCCCATCCTGATGCGCTTCCTGTTCTTTGCGTCCGGTGTATTCTTTCAGGTCTCTGAATTGCCTGCCCGCTTTTCCGGTTCTCTGCTATTGAACCCGGTAGCTCAACTTATTGAATGGCAACGCTACGGCTTTTCCGCATCCTCCTCATCCCCCTTATACAGCATAGGCTATGTGACCGCATGGTGTTTAGGCTCGCTTTGCCTCGGCCTGCTGCTGGAACGCTATGTTCGCGGGAGGGAAGTCCGATGATTGAACTTTCCCGCATCTGCAAGTCTTACAGCCTGCCACATGGTAAACGAAAGGATGTTCTGCGTGATGTCAGCATCACCTTCCGGCCTGGCGTGAACATGGGGATTCTCGGCCTGAACGGACAGGGCAAGTCCACGCTCATCCGCATCATCAGCGGTTCGGAACGTCCCGACAGCGGAACGGTAACCCGCAGGAGCCGTGTTTCCTGGCCCATCGGCTTTGCCGGAGGCTTCAACGGCAGCCTGACCGGGCGGGAAAACCTGCGTTTCACCAGCCGCATCTAC
>OFGR01000150.1_pt1 | contig 72429 bp, 57 predicted proteins | sample 1521811 | NCBI WGS metagenome assembly OFGR01 (sample SAMEA3504098, study PRJEB24116) | mouse gut metagenome | biome: mouse gut; feature: mouse-associated habitat; material: faeces | place: Denmark | collected 2011 | reverse complement strand
GGAGACGGACGCTTATGAAGAGGATATCTTGTATGATGAAATCAGCAGCGGGCTTCTTGTCAGAGAAATCAGAATGCAGAGACAGGAACTTTTGGAGGCGCTGAGCCTTTATTACAGGGTGTTTGTGCTGCAGGAGCAAGGTTAGGAGCTGCCAGCAAGGAGGTTAGGTATGTTTTTAGTAGTAGATGTTGGAAATACAAACATTACATTTGGTGTATATGATGGTAAGCAGCTTGTCACAACATTTCGCCTGATGGCAAAAACACAGAGGACTTCGGACGAATATGGGGTATTAATTACAGAGCTTTTGACCAAAAATAAAATAAAAACAGAGAAGATAGAAGGCTGTATTATAGCAAGTGTGGTTCCCAATATCATGCATTCACTGACAGGGGGAATCAAGCGCTATGTAATTGAAAAATTAATGATTGTGGGAGCTGGCATCAAGACTGGAATCAGGATTGTGACAGAAAATCCAAAAGAAATAGGACCAGACAGAGTTGTAGATGCTGTTGCGGCATATGAATTGTATGGCGGTCCGGTACTTGTTATGGATTTTGGTACAGCGACCACCTATGACCTTGTCAATGAACAGGGGTGTTTCTGCGCAGGAATCACCGCACCAGGCATTAGGACAGCAGCAAGAGCGTTGTGGCAGGATGCCGCCAAACTTCCAGAAATCGAAATCAAAAAGCCAGCGTCTATTCTGGCGCAGGAGACGATTTCTAGTATGCAAGCAGGGCTGGTATATGGACAAATTGGGCAGACAGAATATATTGTAGAGCGCGTCCGAAAAGAATCGGGTTATCAAAATCTCAAGGTAGTGGCGACAGGCGGCCTAGGACGGATTATTGCTGCGGAGACAGATGTGATACAGGAGTATAACAGTTCGTTAACGTTGGAGGGACTTCGGATTATATATGAAAAAAACAGCAGATAGTAAGGTCAGCAGACAGTTAAAAATAGGGAATGTTGTACTTGAAAATAATATTATTCTTGCGCCGATGGCAGGTGTTACAGACCTGCCATTTCGTTTGATTTGCAAGGAGCAGGGAGCCGGACTTTTATGCATGGAAATGGTAAGTGCCAAAGCGGTTCATTTTCGGAATCAGAATACAGAGGCATTGATGGAGATTCACCCGAATGAATCTCCAGTTTCTTTGCAGATTTTTGGTTCAGAACCAGAAATTATGGCGGAGACGGCGGCGTATATCGAGGATCGCCCATTTGCAGTGTTGGATATCAATATGGGGTGTCCAGTGCCAAAGGTGGTAAATAATCATGAGGGAAGTGCACTCATGAAAAATCCAAGACTTGCGGGTGAAATTATCTATGCAGTGACACATGCAGTCAAAAAGCCTGTGACAGTGAAAATCCGAAAAGGCTTTGATGATTCGTGTATCAATGCAGTGGAGATTGCTAAGATTGCGGAACAAAATGGTGCGGCAGCAGTTGCGGTGCATGGCAGGACAAGAGAGCAGTATTATTCCGGAAAGGCAGACTGGGATATTATCAGGCAGGTAAAGGAGGCAGTGGATATTCCGGTGATTGGCAATGGAGACGTGACAGATGCCATGTCAGCGGTCAAAATGTTTTCGGAGACGGGCTGCGATGGGATTATGATAGGCAGAGCGAGCCGCGGGAATCCATGGATTTTTCGTGAAATCAATCATTTTTTGGATACGGGAACGATACCAGAACGACCAACGAAGCAGGAAGTCTGTGAGACGATTTTAAAACATGCCAGACTGCAGCTTCAATATAAAGGGGAGTATCTTGCAGTGCGTGAGATGAGAAAGCATGTGGCGTGGTATACAACAGGCTATCCACATTCCGCCAGACTCAGGCAGATGGTGAATGAAATACAAACCATCGCAGCGCTTGAGAAAAGTATTATGGAGATATTTGCGTGAGGCAATAAGGGCGGTATTGATTGACGCACTTGCTTTTCAATGATAAAATATAAGTATGATTTTATTTTTGCATAATCAGTGAGGTGCACCAATGAAACAGGTACGGATTTTAGAAATTAAACAGAGTGTTTTTGCAGATAATGACAGACAGGCAGAACTTCTGCGTCAGGATTTGAAAGAGAACGGTGTATTTCTTTTGAATTTCATGTCGTCCCCTGGTGCAGGAAAGACGACAACGCTGATGCGTACAATAGAAGCACTGAAAGATACGCTAAAAATTGGCGTAATGGAGGCAGATATTGATTCGGATGTGGATGCGAAGACAATTTCACAAACCGGAGTCAAGGTGATACAGCTTCACACAGGGGGAATGTGTCACTTAGACGCTGAGATGACGAGACAAGGACTTGAAGGGCTAGAGACAGGCGATATTGAACTTGCCATTCTTGAGAATGTAGGAAATCTTGTCTGTCCGGCAGAATTTGACACTGGAGCAGTAAAGAACGCCATGATATTGTCTGTGCCAGAGGGGGATGACAAGCCCTTGAAATATCCCTTGATGTTTTCAATTTGTGATGTTGTACTGATTAACAAAATAGATGTTATGCCTTATTTTGATTTTGATCTTGCAAGGTGCAAAGAATATATCCATATGCGCAATCCAGACGCAAAAATCATTCCCATCTGTGCAAAGACAGGAGAGGGAATGAAAGCGTGGACGGACTGGCTCGTGCAGGAAGTTAGCCAATGGCGCATGTAGATACAATATATATTAAGGAAGACTTTGCTTACATTCAATACAAGGGAGGGAAGATATGGAGAAAAAATTAGACAAAGAGTTGTACCCAGATTATGTTTATCCAGAGCATAAGCAGGAGCACAAAGGGCCAGCCAGGGAGAGTATCCTGAAACTGGGGAAGATGATAACAGACCGGATTCCGCAGAAACTTGGCATTCAAAAGATTACGCAGGATGATCCAGAGTATTGGGGTCTTGCGGGTGTACTAACGGACGAGGAAGCGGAAATTGCGCTGAAAATGGGAGTGCGCAAGCCAAAAACTTTAAAAGAACTGGTGAAGCTGACAGGCATTCCAGGAAAAGAATTGGAACCTAAACTTCAGGAAATGTCGGTCAAGGGGATTTTGGAGTATAACTGGGAGAATCCGCGCCGCGAGAAACAATATATGCTCCCTATGTATGTTCCAGGATCTGCGGAGTTTTTTAATATGAACCGCAATGTGATGGAAGAGCATCCAGAAGTTACATTGTTTTTTGAACATATGTCACGTCTGCCGCTTGAACATGTAACCCCGTTTGTTGGGGAAGGTGGAAATGGAATCGGCATGCATGTGATTCCAGTAGAGAAGGCAATTGCAATGGAGAGCGAATCCATTAATTTAGAGCACATTTCCTACTGGCTGGCAAAATACGAGGGAAAGTATGCAGCAAGTCCCTGTTCCTGCCGTCGCTCCCGCCTGTATCATGATGAGGGCTGCGGAGATGATCCGGAAGGATGGTGCATTGCAGTAGGCGATATGGCGGACTATGTTGTAGAAACCCAAAAAGACGGGTACTATATTACCAAACAAGAGGCGCTTGATATCTTTAAGCAGGCTGAGGACAATGGGTTTGTGCATCAGATTACCAATATTGACGGCGCCAACAAAATTTTTGCAATCTGCAACTGTAATGTAAATGTCTGCTATGCGCTCCGGACATCACAGCTTTTCAATACGCCCAATATGTCGCGTTCTGCCTATGTGGCAAAAGTAGATAAGGCAAAATGCGTTGCATGCGGCAAATGCGTGGAAGCTTGTCCAGCAGGTGCAGTCAAATTAGGACAAAAATTATGCAAAAAAGACGGCAGTGAAGTGACTTATCCCAAAATGCCGCTACCCCAAGAACAGAAGTGGGGCGAACATATGTGGACACACAATTATAGAGATGTCAACAGGATTAACTGCTATGACACAGGAACGGCACCCTGCAAAACAGCCTGCCCCGCGCATATTGCAATACAAGGATACCTCAAGCTTGCAAAAGAAGGCAATTATGAGGAAGCGCTTGCATTGATTAAAAAAGACAATCCGCTGCCGGCAATCTGTGGACGGATCTGCAACCGCCGCTGTGAGGATGCCTGTACTAGAGCAACGATTGATGAAGCAGTTGCAATAGATGCGGTGAAACGCTTTGTGGCAGAGCGGGATTTGAATGCAAAGACACGATACATACCAAAACCAACGATTCCGTCCTTAAGAGGAAAATTCTCGGAAAAAATAGCGATTGTAGGCGCTGGACCTGCAGGACTTTCCTGCGCATATTTTCTTGCAGAAAAAGGATATCAGCCTGTTATATTTGAAAAAAATGAGAAACCAGGCGGTATGCTGACTTATGGCGTTCCTTCCTTTAAAATGGAGAAGGATTTAATCGAGGCGGAAATTGATGTAATCAAAGCAATGGGCGTCGAGATAAAGTGTGGAATCGAAGTTGGAGTGGACGTCACAATTCAGCAGCTTCGGGAGCAGGGCTACAAAGGATTTTATATTGCGATTGGCTGTCAGGGCGGCAGAGTAGCAGGCATTCGCGGTGAGGATGCCAAGGGTGTTTACACCGCAGTGGAATTTTTGCAGGAGGCTGCCAAGAAGGAACAGTTTGACCTTGGCGGAGATGTGGTTGTCATTGGAGGCGGAAATGTTGCGATTGATGCAGCCAGAACAAGTACACGCTGCGGTCAGGGAAAAGTTTCGCTGTTTTGTTTGGAGAGCAGAGAGGAAATGCCGGCAAGCCGTGAGGAAATTGTGGAGGCAGAAGAGGAAAACATTGCGATCCAGAATGGCTGGGGACCCAAAGAAATCTTGGTAGAAAACCAAAAAGCAGTTGGCGTTGTGTTCAAAAAATGTACGCGTGTCTACGACGAGAATCACAGATTTGCACCAGAGTATGACGAGAATGAAACAATGACCGTTTCTTGCGACAGTGTTATATTTAGTGTAGGACAGAGTGTTTTGTGGCGAGAGCTTTTGCAGGGCACCAAAGTAGAGCTTCGGCCAAATGGTACAGTTCTTGCAAACAGGCTGACATATCAAACCGCAGAGCCGGATATTTTTGTGGGCGGCGATGTTTATACAGGGCCTAAATTTGCTATCGATGCGATTGCAGCAGGGCGCGAGGGAGCAGTTTCCCTGCACCGGTATGTACATGAGCACTGCACCCTGACAATCGGAAGGAACCGACGGGATTTTATCGAGCTTGACAAAGAAAACATTCTGGTAGAAGAATATGACAATACAGACAGACAAAGACCGCAAAGAGCAGAGGCGGAACAGCTAAAATCATTCCGCGACCTGTCCCATACATTGACAGAGGAACAGATCAAGGCGGAGACTTCCCGCTGTTTAGGATGTGGGGCATCTGTAGTAGATCCAAACAAATGTATAGGCTGCGGCATCTGCACAACGAAGTGCGTGTTTGATGCGATTTCTCTGCATAGGGAGCTGCCGGGCTGCTCTAAGATGGTGAAGTCAGAGGATAAGTTGAAATATATTCTTCCCAATATGATGAAACAGCCACTGAAGGTAAAATTTAAGAAGAAAGTTTGAAAGTAAACGTTCAAATATTGATTGGTCTGTGCGCGAAAGCGCACAGAGAGTATAAAAGCAACTTAGATATCAGATATTTCTTGACAGTTTGGAATGGAGAAAATCATGCACGAACTAGGAGTTGTATTTCATATTATGGACAGTTTAGAGCAGGTTGCCGCAGAAAATAAAGTGGAAAGTATCTCAAAAGTCGTTTTGGAATTGGGCGAAGTATCAACAGTGATTGCGTCGTATCTGCAAAACTGCTGGAGCTGGGCTGCGGCAAAAAAAGAGCTGTTTGCACAGGCCGAGCTGGTTGTTGAGACGATTCCTGCAATTACCTATTGTGATGGGTGTGGTGAAACCTATCCAACTGTTGAATATGGAAAAATCTGTCCTTACTGCAAAAGTCCGGATACCTGGCTTTTGCAGGGGAGCGAATTTAATATCAAAGAGATAGAAGTTTACTGAGAAAATAAAGATTCTGAGAGTACATGGATATGTATGGAGGCAAATTATGATATTTCAAATTTATGACGGCAGAATGATGTGGCAGATTTTAGGCTGGGTCATGGTGTTTGTTGGATTAATTCTAATCAATGAAATCGCGCGCCGGACGAAAATCGGAGGAAGCATCTGTTTTTTTGCGATTCCTGCAATTTTGACGGTTTATTTTATCGCAATCTATGTTGGTGCAGCACAAGGAGCGGAGTGGGCGCTTAACAATCAGACCTATGTACATATGAACAGCTGGTTCCACTATGCCAAGCTTTATGCAGCACTGGCTGGCTGTATTGGATTTATGGTACTAAAGTACCATTGGGGGTCCCTTGGTAAATCACATGGCTTCAAAGTATTTCCCTTTGTGATTGTAGCAATCAATATTCTGATTGCGGTGGTATCTGATTTTGAGTCCGTTGTCAGAGCAGGTTCTGTTTTTGGCGGCTGGTGGAAATCCTCCGAGGGCGTATGGCTCTATGGCGGCTGGTGGAATATTTTAAATGGCATTGCGGGGATTTTGAATATCTTCTGCATGACAGGCTGGTGGGGAATTTACTCCTCAAGAGACAAAAAAGATATGCTTTGGCCGGATATGACATGGTGTTTTATCCTTGCGTATGATATCTGGAATTTCCAATATACATATTTGAACCTGCCTACACATTCCTGGTACTGCGGCTTTGCGCTTTTACTTGCGCCGACAGTTGCCAATGCGCTTTGGAATAAGGGCGGATGGATTCAAAACCGTGCGAATACACTGGCATTATGGTGTATGTTTGCGCAGGTATTTCCGCTGTTTCAGGACGGCAGCCGCTTTACAACCGTTTCCGCTGTATATGGAGAGGGCGGTGCAGCAGCCGCACTGGGGGAGGCAATGCCTGCCACAGCCAATCCTACAGCGCAGGGAATTATTTCTGTCGTTTCGATAGTCGTGAACCTTGTCGTATTTGTAGTGATTTTAAGACGTGCGAAAGCACAGCGCAAAAATCCGTACACCAACGAAATATTTACAGACCAGAAAGATTTTCGGATGGCAATGAACAGAGCGGAATAATAAAAATCGTTTCTGACAATTTATTTCATGTTATCAGATTGAATATACAAAATGCTTTATACGAGCAAGCTCCCAGCAGCGTTTTGTATATTCAATTTTGCATGGAATTTTACCTGTTGCGGGAATGGGTAAACCACAACAAACTTTTAGTTACAATTCACACTTACGCCAGATTTCACATATACTTACAACGATTTCGGTGTGAATTGCAACAATTGATGCACACAAAATGCTAAAAAGCACGCATTTTGGCGCTTGCTCCGACGCCATGCAGCAAGTGCATGGCGCGGGTGTGAAAAGTAACAACTTTTACAGAAAGTCTATAAAAATCAATTTATAAGGTTGACGTCTGGACATGAGTGTGTTATATTTTAGAAGCAAGATGTTCATTCGGTCTTTTTTTTATGCAATTTTTATTGTGAAAGAAAAGATAAGAGAAACATTGAACATTTCAGGTTACAATTTGGATATTGTTAGAACATTAGCGGAGGTGGAATATATGCGTACAAAAATCACATTAGCTTGTACAGAGTGTAAGCAGCGTAATTACAATACGACTAAGGAGAAAAAGAACCATCCTGAGAGAATGGAAATCAAGAAGTATTGCAGATTCTGCAGAACACACACACTGCACAAGGAAACAAAATAATCAATCGATTGGAGGCACATGATGGCAGATTCAGCGAAGACAGGAGCAAAAAAAGACAGCTTCTGGAAAAGTATGAAAACGGAATTTAATAAAATTACATGGCCTGACAGAAATGACACTGTGAGACAGTCAGTTGCAGTTCTCTGTGTTTCGGTTGTAGTAGGACTCATAATTGCCTTTTTAGATACCATTGTTCAGTTTGGCATTAATTTCCTGACAAGCATTGGAATATAAAAGTGAGGGTGGACGATATGGGAGAAAAGAAAGAACATAAGGCAGTGGCGAAAAAGCTGATTACTCCAAATATGCAGGAGTGGCTTCCGGTATCTCCCAAGATACTGCATGAGGCTGAGGAAACAGAGCAATTTTTTGAGACAGAGGACTCTGTTATTGAAGAGGAGCCTGTAGAGGAGGAGCCTGTTATTGAAGAAGAACCTATTATCGAAGAGCCCGTTATTGAGGAACCTGTAGAGGAGGAGCCTCACAGCAGGGTTGCACTCAGTGACAATAAAAGCGGTCTTGGCATGGGCTGGTATGTTGTTCATACGTATTCTGGCTATGAAAACAAAGTAAAGGCAAACATTGAAAAAGCGATTGAAAACCGACACTTAGAAAATGAAATATTAGAAGTGCGGGTTCCTTTGCAGGATGTTATGGAAGTCAAAAATGGGGTGGAAAAAACATCTCAAAAGAAATTGTTTCCAGGCTATGTACTTCTTCATATGGATGCAGACAACAATGATGCATGGTATGTGGTGAGAAATACAAGAGGTGTTACAGGATTTGTAGGACCAGGAAGCAAACCAGTTCCACTAACAGAAGAAGAACTGAAAGCACTCGATTTTGGCAGCGATATCAAGTCTGTTGAATTTGCAGAGGGTGATGTGATCAATGTGACTGCCGGTGTGTGGAAAGATACCATTGGAACCATTCAGAAAGTAGATGAGACAAGACAGACCGTGACAATTAACGTCGAAATGTTTGGTCGTGAGACACCAGTCGAGATTAATTTCACAGATGTTAAAAAGATGTGGGATTAATAACAAAATATTTAAGCATGTAATTTTTTTGATTCGTATTGACACAAGCGTACAGTTGTACTAAACTATTGTACTGTATTGGTACAATATATAACTACGTGTCGTTGTAAAAATGTGGGAGGGTTTATCCGCCCAGACAACCACAAAACAGTCTTGGAAGAAGATAGACTGAGAATGAAATAGGAGGTGCCCAAATGGCAAAGAAAGTACAAGGATATATTAAATTACAGATTCCTGCCGCAAAAGCAACACCAGCTCCACCAGTTGGACCTGCTCTTGGACAGCATGGTGTAAATATTGGGGAGTTTACAAAGCAGTTTAACGCTAGAACAGCAGATCAGGAAGGTATGATCATTCCTGTAGTTATTACAGTATATGCAGACAGAAGCTTTAGCTTCATTACAAAAACTCCGCCTGCAGCAGTTTTATTAAAGAAAGCCTGCAATCTTAAGTCTGCTTCCGCAGCACCAAATAAAACAAAGGTTGCAAAGATTTCGAAGGCGAAAATCCAGGAGATTGCTGAGTTAAAAATGCCTGACTTGAATGCAGCAAGCCTTGAGGCTGCTATGAGCATGATCGCAGGTACAGCAAGATCAATGGGTATTACAGTAGAAGATTAAGCGGAGGTAAAATAGAATGAAACATGGTAAGAAATATATGGAATCCGCGAAACAAGTTAATCGCGAAACATTTTATGAGATAGAGGATGCTGTAGCATTGATGAAGAAAACCGCTGTAGCAAAGTTTGATGAGACCGTAGAGGTTCATATCAGAACAGGATGTGACGGACGTCATGCAGAGCAACAGATTCGAGGCGCTGTTGTGCTTCCAAACGGAACAGGTAAGACAGTCAGAGTTTTGGTATTTGCAAAAGGCGATAAGGTTTCAGAAGCAGAGGCAGCAGGTGCAGACTATGTTGGCGGCGATGAACTGATTCCAAAAATTCAGAATGATGGCTGGTTAGATTTTGATGTAGTAGTTGCTACACCTGATATGATGGGTGTTGTTGGCCGCCTTGGTAAAGTTTTAGGACCCAAGGGCTTAATGCCAAACCCTAAAGCTGGTACTGTAACAATGGACGTTACAAAGGCTATCAACGATATCAAAGCTGGTAAAATTGAGTACAGACTTGATAAGACCAATATTATTCACTGCCCAATCGGAAAGGTTTCTTTCACAGAGGAGCAGTTGATACAAAACCTGAACACATTATTGGAAGCAGTTGTAAAAGCAAGACCATCTGTTCTTAAGGGACAGTTTTTGAGAAGTATTACACTTTCCTCTACAATGGGTCCTGGTGTAAAGGTTAGTGTTGCAAAGTATTAGTTGAAATAGATGATGAGCAAGACCTCGTTTTGGATAAAAGCGAGGTCTTTTTGCAATCTAGGGGTGAGTATGTGACTGGTAAAAAGGCAAGGGAACGAGCAAGAGCAAAACGCAGAAAAAGAGCAAGAATCAGAAGACAGATAAGGATATTTATGGTATCCCTTTCGCTGGTGCTCTTTTTTGGGGTGCTTATAATGGTGGGGTATATGGCTGTTGTGAAACCGACAGAACAACAACAGAAAAGTCAAAATAATCCAGAACAGATAACAATTGACTTTGCAGAAATGGAAAGACCCTCTCAGACAGCACAGGAAGAAACAGAGGAAACGAACCAAGAAGAACTGACACTTTCTCAGGCTTCAGAGGAAGAGCCTGATGAGAGTGAAAGATTATATCAGGAGGCGCTTGATAAGGGACAAAATGTATGGCTTGTAGAGTGCGCAGACAGTGCGCATGTTACGTTTGCTTTTGCAGGGGATATTCTGCTAGATGACAGCTATGCCATGATGAGTCAATTCCGAATGAGAGGGAGCGATATCAATGACACTTTTTCAGCTAGTTTGTTGGAGCGGATGCGAGGGGCAGATGTATTTATGCTCAATAATGAATTTCCTTTTTCTGAAAGGGGAACGCCTACCGAGGGAAAAACATTTACATTTAGGGCGAAACCGTCCAATATTGAATTTTTCCAGCAAATAGGAGTGGATGTGGTATCGCTTGCAAACAACCATGCTTACGATCATGGTGAGGATGCGCTGCTTGATACATTTTCGACGCTTGAGAATGCACAAATTCCCTATGTAGGAGCAGGAAGAAATATTAATGAGGCCAAAAAACCGGTCTATTTCATTGCAAATGGCATCAAAATTGCGATTGTGAGCGCGACGCAGATTGAACGAAATTCCGTGCCAGACACCAAGGAAGCAACCGCAGAACGACCAGGTGTATTGCGGTGTATGGACCCAACAGCGCTGTTAGAGGTGATTGCAGAAGCAAAAGCGAACAGCGATTTTGTGATTTTGTATGTTCATTGGGGGACAGAGAGCCAGGAAGCAACAGACTGGCTTCAGGATGAACAGGCACCTATCTATGCAAAAGCGGGAGTGGATTTGATTATCGGGGATCATCCACACTGCCTCCAAAAGATAGATGTGGTATCCGGAGTACCTGTTTTGTACAGTTTGGGGAATTTCTGGTTTAATTCCAAGACACAAAATACATGTCTGATTGAGATTGGCATCAATCAGAAGGGGCTGGAATTTTTGAAGTTTGTTCCATGCAGGCAGGAGAGCTGCCGTACCAAGGAACTTGAGGGGGCAGAAAAAGAGAGTCTGCTTGACTATATGAGAGGAATTTCGCCCAATGTGTCAATAGACAATGAAGGATATGTGAGCTTTTAGGGCAACGGTTTTTTTAGAATTTCTTTATAAATAATTAGAAAAAGATTGTTGACAATAAAAACTGAAAGTAGTAAGTTAATATATGTGAATGTTAGCACTCCACAACAATGAGTGCTAACAAGATGCAGGAAGGAGCGTGGCAGGTTGGATTTAGATGAGCGGAAGCTGAAGATTCTACAGGCTATTATCCGAAACTATCTGGAGACAGGAGAGCCAGTAGGAAGCAGAACAATCTCAAAATATACAGATTTGAATTTGAGTTCTGCTACAATCCGCAATGAAATGTCAGACTTAGAAGAGCTTGGCTATATCATTCAGCCGCACACTTCAGCAGGGCGGATTCCTTCTGATAAGGGATACCGGCTGTATGTGGATCGGATGATGCTTGAAAAGGAGGAACAGCTTAATCAGGCAACGCAGGAAGTAAAGGAACTGCAAAGAATACTTCTTGAGCGTGAGGATAAAATGGAATCTGTGCTGAAACAGATGGCAAAGATGCTGGCGGTCAACACAAATTATGCCACAATGATATCAGCTCCGCAGGTTAGAGGAAATAAGCTGAAATTTATACAGCTATCAAGAGTCGATTCAAGGCAGCTGCTCACAACAATTGTTGTGGAAGGAAATGTGATTAAAAACAGTATGATAGCTGTTGAGGATATGTTAGATGATGAAACGCTGTTAAAGCTCAACATTCTTCTCAATACCAATTTAAATGGACTCCCTGTTAAGGAAATTAATCTTGCAATGATTACAAAATTAAAGCAGCAGGCAGGCATTCATGCAGGGATCATTGCAGATGTGATGGACGCAGTGGCAGCAGTGATTGAGGATGATGAAGATATCAAAATCTATACGAGTGGTGCAAACAATATCTTCAAGTATCCAGAATTGGCGGATAATCAAAGAGCAAGTGCGTTGATAACGACGTTTGAGGAAAAGCAGCTTTTAAATGAGCTTGTACAGAATTCACTTGCAGATGATCCAGGAACAGACATACAGGTTTATATCGGAAGCGAAACACCCGTAAAGACAATGAAAGATTGCAGTGTGGTTACTGCGACTTACGAATTGGAAGAGGGAATGAAGGGAACGATAGGGATTATCGGTCCTAGACGTATGGATTATGATAAGGTGGTCAATACACTAAAAATGTTAAGGAGCCAGCTTGACACAATTTATAAAAAATCATCGGCCGATGGCGATGATAGAAAAGAATACAAACATGATTGATGTTACAGCGATTTTCTAATATAAATAGATGAGAGAAAAACATAACACAGCAGTGATACATGAATTCAGAAAGGAAACGAGTGAGCGTGGAAGAAAAAGAATTAGATGATCAAAAGGTAGAAGATACGAATCCTATAGAGGCACAGTCAGAGGAGGCTGCGTTGGAAAATATGGATTCAGAAGAGAATTTAGAGCAAGAGGCAGGAAGTGAATCGGCTGGTGAGACAGAAAACAAGAAAGAAAAAAGAAAACCTTTTTTAGGCAAAGAGAAAAAAGAAAAAACAAATAAATTGCAGGAAAAGGTAGATGAGCTTGAAGACAAAGTAAAACGCCAGATGGCAGAATTTGACAATTTTAGAAAACGCTCTGAAAAAGAAAAGTCTGCGATGTTCGAGACAGGTGCAAAAAGTGTTATCGAAAAGATTTTGCCGGTTGTGGATAATTTTGAGAGGGGCCTTGCAGGACTTTCAGAGGAGGACCTCAAACAGCCCTTTGCAGAAGGAATGAATATGGTCTATAAGCAACTGATTGCAGAGCTTGAAAAGATTGAAGTAAAACCAATTGAAGCTGTTGGATGTGAGTTTAACCCAGAACTTCACAATGCAGTGATGCAGGTGGAAAGTGAGGAATATGAGTCAGGGATTATTGCGCAGGAGCTTCAAAAAGGTTATACCTATCGCGAAAGTGTAGTAAGACATAGTATGGTAGCAGTCACAGTATAAGCGATATAAAATAGAAAAGTAACAAGTTATTTATTTTTAAATAGAGGAGACTCAAAAATTAGGAGGAAAAATCATGGGAAAAATTATAGGTATTGACTTAGGTACAACAAACAGTTGTGTGGCAGTTATGGAAGGCGGTAAGCCAACTGTAATTGCAAATACAGAGGGAGCAAGAACAACACCTTCCGTAGTAGCGTTTACAAAGACCGGTGAGCGACTTGTTGGTGAGCCGGCAAAGCGTCAGGCAGTAACCAACGCAGAGAAAACAATTGCGTCTATCAAAAGAGATATGGGTACAGACAATGGTAGGACAATCGAGGGCAAAAAGTACTCTCCACAGCAGATTTCAGCAATGATTCTTCAGAAATTGAAAGCAGATGCAGAAAGCTATTTAGGTGAGACGGTTTCAGAAGCAGTTATCACAGTTCCGGCGTATTTTAATGATGCACAGCGTCAGGCTACAAAGGATGCTGGAAAGATTGCAGGTCTTGATGTAAAGCGTATTATCAATGAGCCTACAGCAGCAGCTTTGGCATATGGACTTGACAACGAAAAAGAACAAAAGATTTTGGTATATGACCTTGGTGGCGGTACTTTTGACGTATCTATCATTGAGATTGGTGATGGCGTTATCGAAGTACTTGCTACAAATGGAGATACACACCTTGGCGGTGATGACTTTGACAACAAGCTGATTCAGTGGATGATTGATGAATTTAGAAAACAGGATGGCATTGACCTTTCTGGTGATAAGATGGCAATGCAGCGTTTGAAAGAAGCGGCTGAAAAAGCAAAGAAAGAACTTTCATCTGCTACAACAACCAATATTAACCTTCCATTTATCACAGCAACAGCAGAAGGTCCAAAACATTTTGACATGAATTTGACACGTGCGAAATTTGATGAGCTTACAAATGACCTTGTTGAAAAGACAGCAATTCCTGTTCAGAATGCATTGAGAGATGCTGGACTGAGTGCGTCTGAGATTGGGCAGGTATTATTGGTAGGTGGTTCTACACGTATTCCGGCAGTTCAGGATAAGGTAAAACAGATCACAGGCAAAGAGCCAAGCAAGTCATTGAATCCTGACGAGTGTGTAGCAATTGGTGCGTCTATCCAGGGCGGAAAGCTGGCTGGTGATGCAGGCGCTGGTGAAATCCTGCTGTTGGACGTTACGCCACTTTCTCTTTCTATCGAGACAATGGGCGGTGTAGCAACAAAATTAATCGAGAGAAATACAACGATTCCAACAAAGAAGAGCCAGATTTTCTCGACAGCAGCCGATAATCAGACAGCCGTAGATATCAACGTAGTACAGGGCGAGAGAGCACTTGCAAGAGACAACAAGTCCCTTGGACAGTTTAGACTTGATGGAATTCCTCCTGCAAGACGTGGCGTTCCTCAGATTGAGGTAACATTTGATATTGATGCGAATGGTATTGTAAATGTATCCGCAAAGGATTTAGGAACTGGAAAAGAACAGCATATTACGATTACAGCCGGATCGAATATGTCAGATGAAGATATTGAGAAGGCAGTGAAAGAAGCTGCTGAGTATGAGGCACAGGATAAGAAGCGCAAAGAGGCAATTGAGGCTAGAAATGATGCAGACTCTTTTGTATTCCAGACAGAGAAGGCACTCAACGAAGTAGGTGATAAGATTGATGCATCTGAGAAAGCAGCTCTGGAGGCAGATTTAAACGACCTGAAAGCACTGCTTGACAGCACAAAAGATACAGAGATGACAGAAGAACAGGTGGTTGAGTTAAAGGGCAAACAGGACGCTTTGGTATCTAAGGCACAAAATCTTTTCACAAAGATGTATGAGAACATGCAGGGAGCAGCAGGTGCAGGTCCAGATATGAGCAATATGGGCGGTGCAGCACAGACAGAGGATGCAGGTTCAGCAGATGATGTTGTAGATGGAGATTACAGAGAAGTATAAAAATAAGAAAACGAAAAGAAAATCTAAGGCGTCAGAAAATGGCGCCAAGGATTTTCTAAGTTTTGTGTAGAGAATGCCCAAAAGAGGTCTTTCTTTGCGTGAAATAGTTTCGTTTTTATTGTATATAAAGAAAGGCATGGATGAGCATGGCAGAGCAGAAGAGAGATTATTATGAAGTGCTAGGTGTTGAGCGAGGCGCTGATGACGGCAGCATCAAAAAAGCATATAGACAGCTTGCCAAAAAGTATCATCCGGACATGAATCCGGGGGATGCTGAGGCTGAGAAGAAGTTCAAGGAAGCATCTGAGGCATATGCCATACTAAGTGATCCTGATAAAAGGCGTCAATACGATCAGTTTGGACATTCCGCATTTGAAGGCGGCGGCGCAGGCGGATTTGGCGGATTTGATTTTGGCGGAGCGGATTTCTCTGATATCTTTGGCGATATCTTCGGTGATTTCTTTGGCGGCGGCAGAAGCAGCTCAAGAAATAATGGGCCTATGAAAGGTGCGAATATTCGTACAAGTGTACGCATTACGTTTGAGGAAGCTGTTTTCGGAGCAGAAAAAGAGTTGGAACTGACGCTGAAGGATACTTGTAAAACATGTAATGGCAATGGTGCAAAACCTGGTACATCACCAGAAACTTGTCATCGCTGCGGTGGGCGCGGGCAGGTAGTAACCCAGAGCAAGACGCCATTTGGCGTGATTAGAAATGCACAAGTATGTCCTGACTGCGGTGGTTCTGGAAAGACGGTCAAGGAGAAATGTCCGGATTGTCATGGAAGCGGCTATATTGCGAGCAGGAAAAAAATACAAGTGTCTATTCCGGCGGGAATTGATAACGGACAGAGTGTACGTATCAGGGATAAGGGCGAGCCAGGTATCAATGGCGGACCAAGAGGCGATCTGCTAGTGGAAGTGGTAGTAGACAGACACCCTATTTTCCAACGGCAGGATATGAATATATTTTCTACGGTTCCGGTATCCTTTGCCGTTGCAGCGCTCGGCGGAGAGGTCTTGATGGATACTGTAGATGGCAAGGTGGTTTATGACGTAAAAGCAGGGACACAGACAGACACGCGTATCAGACTGCGTGGAAAAGGTGTGCCTTCGCTTAGAAATAAAGATATTCGAGGCGATCACTATGTAACCCTTGTGGTTCAGGTTCCTGACAGGCTTTCTAGTGAAGCCAAGGATTTGCTTCGGCAGTTTGACAGAGAAACGGGAAACAGCTTGGATGCTGTCAAAAATATGGAGTCAAATGACTCTGGAGAAGAAAAGAAAAAAGAGAAGAAATTTAAAAATCCTTTTAATAAAGGCTGAGAAATACTTGATAAGCTTCTATGTGGTGTTATATGATATCATATAGAAGCTTTTTGTGCACAGGGGCGTCGAATAGACATTAATATAAGAGCTGTTGTGCAGTAACTTTAGCTTAAGAGCCGTCGCGCAGCGACAAATAAAGTCGAAGAGACTTTAGCTTAAGAGCCGTCGCGCAGCGACAAATAAAGTCGCAAAGACGCAAGAGAGGAATTTTCAAGAGAGGAAAGCGAAAGAAAATTACTCTCAGAGGGAGCGTCGAAGAGACTTTAGCTTAAGAGCCGTCGCGCAGCGACTACAAATAGGAGGATTTAAGTGGATGAAGTGGAAAAAATTTATGATAAAAACAATAACAGAGGCGGAAGATATCATTATCACAATGCTTTATGATATTGGCTTGGAAGGGGCGCAAATAGAGGATAAAGTACCTTTGACACCCCTTGAGAAAGAGCAGATGTTCGTAGATATTTTGCCGGATGGGCCAGAAGATGACGGAATTGCGTATTTAAGCTTTTTTTTAGAGGAAAGCAGTGAAAATCCTGTGGATACGGACAAAATGGTTGAGAGCATTAATAAAGAACTAGATATGCTGCGCAAATTTATGGATGTCGGTGAAGGAACAATTATGGTGTCTGAGACAGAAGATATTGACTGGATAAATAATTGGAAGCAGTATTTTCACCAGTTTTATATTGATGATTTGCTTGTGATTCCTTCTTGGGAGGAAGTCAAACCAGAAGATACAGATAAAAAGATTCTGCATATCGATCCAGGAACTGCATTTGGAACAGGGATGCATGAGACAACGCAGCTTTGCATTCGACAGCTCAAAAAATATATCACACCACAGACCAAATTGCTTGATGTAGGAACAGGAAGTGGAATACTTGCCATTGTTTCGCTGATGTACGGCATATCACATGCAGTAGGGACGGATTTGGACCCTTGCGCGTTAGAGGCAGTGCAGGAAAATATGAGAGAAAACCATATTGGACCAGAAAGCTTTGAGATGATGATCGGAAATATTATCACAGATAAGGAAGTCCAAGATAAGTTAGGATATGAACGATATGACATTGTTGTTGCCAATATTCTAGCAGATGTTCTTGTTTTGCTGACACCCGTGATTGTTCCCCATCTGAAAGCAGGCGGAATTTATATTACATCAGGAATTATTGATAATAAAGAACAGACTGTGCGTGATGCAGTGGAAGCAGCAGGACTTGAAGTAACTGAGGTGACCTATCAAGGGGAATGGGTAAGCGTAACAGCACGCAAGCTAGTATAATTTTGTGCATGTTTTTTATGCACACGGGCGCGCGAGTAGGGGAAGAAACATTCCCTGCTCGATTACATAACAGTGATTGGGGGGAAAGGACAGACAAATGTATCATTTTTTTGTAGAACCAGAACAGATTGCTGACAGAACCGTTATCATTACAGGCAGTGATGTGAATCATATCAAACATGTCCTGCGTCTGAAGCCAGGAGAAGAAATCAGTATCAGCAATGGGATTGATGGCAGGGATTACAGATGTGGGATAGAGGAGATAACAGATACACAAGTTGTATGCCATCTTCGTTTTATCAAGGAGGACGGAGTGGAGCTGCCTTCCAGAATCTATTTATTCCAGGGACTTCCCAAGGGGGACAAGATGGAATATATCATTCAAAAGATGGTAGAGTTAGGGGTGTATGAGATTATTCCGGTTGCTATGAAAAGGTGTGTTGTCAAGCTGGATGAAAAAAAGGTAAAGTCAAAAACTGCGCGTTGGCAGGAGATTTCCAAAGCAGCAGCAAAACAGAGCAAACGAGGTATCGTACCTGTGATACAGGAAGTGATGGGGTACGAAGAAGCTTTGCAATATGCGCAAAATATGGATATCAAGTTGGTTCCGTATGAGTTAGAAGCGGATTTAGATGGTTCTTCTGGTATGGCAGGTACAAAGAATCTCATAGACAATCTGATGCCAGGGCAATCGGTTGCTATATTGATAGGTCCAGAAGGCGGTTTTGAAGAAAATGAGATTCAAAAGGCGATTGATGCAGGAATGAAGCCAATGACACTGGGACGCCGGATTTTGCGCACAGAAACCGCAGGCATGACGGTGATGGCTTGGATTATGTATCAACTGGAAACATAGAACACATATTCGCGCAATGTATAGTTGAGATAATAAAGTCACACAGCGACGAAACTAAGGGGGAGGTTATATGAAGAAGGTTCGACGCAACAGAGCGGTGTTGTGTATCATCGTTGTCTTGGCGGTACTTATGAAATATTCTTTGGTGGCGCTTGCGTCGGAAACTTTGGACGGTGCGCAGAAACAGGAAAATGTGAAATCTCTCTACCAGGAATATCGCAGCCGATTGGAGGCGATAAAACAAAAACAAGATATCTCTGACAACGGTTTTGACATTCAACAGGATCAGATTTTTCCAATTGTTTTTGGCGGTTATGGAGAAGTGTCAATGATTCCTGCCTTTGACAAAAATTATTGTCGTCTGGCGTTGTTTTTTGCAGACGGGCAGGGAGCGATTATCTACAAAACAGACCAACTAGAGAGCAATAACCGCATACTGGGACAGATGAAACAGCCAAACAGCAAAATTGCAGCCGTATCATTTCAGGATTTGAATCAGGATACCTTGATGGATATTATTTTGATTACCTATTGTGTCAATGACAGTGGTGCGTATGCCGGAAAAACATATAAAATTGGGGACGTGCTGTTTCAGAATGCAAAGGGAACCGCTTTTTATAGAGATTATCGGATTGCGGATAAAATTAATCGTTTTGGGATGAATAAGAGCAGCGAACTGATTGCAGCATTTGTGAGAGATGGATATTCTACGGAGTTTATGTATACATCTACGACATTAGAGGAACTTTTGGAGAATGGACTGGAAATTATTACAGAACAGTGTCATTTTAGAACATTTGGAAAGCTTGGCAGACTGCAGGTGGTGCCAGGAACGTATCATATTGCGGATTATGATGTGTTTATGATTTATTTGGTTGATGAGGAAGGGTTTATTGTATCAAGCCTTCAGCCAATGGGAAAATATGACAATTTGTATGCGCTCAAGGGTATTAACTGCCGCGATATTGATGGGGATGGACTCAAGGATATCATTGTTTTGGCAAGGTACAGCTACGAAGGGGAAGATGGAGAACTGCTCGTAGAGCCAGACTATGCGGTGTATTATCAGAGAACAGGAGGGTTTTCGATAGACACAGAGATCAAAAGCACATATCAATGCAGCGATGAGGATACCATGGAAATACTTGTAGAGAAAGCGAGAGCTTATTGGGGGTGGGAAACAGAATCATGATAAAAATACTGATTGTAGATGATGAAAAGCCGATTTGTGACTTGATTGACTTAAACCTGTCTTCGGCAGGATATCACTGTACCAGTGTACAGGATGGACTCAAGGCTCTGGATTTGATTGAAAATGAGAAATATGATTTAATTTTGCTTGACATTATGCTGCCGGGAGCAGATGGCTATGATATTATGGAATACATTCGCCCGCTGGGAATTCCAGTAATCTTTATAACAGCAAAACACGAGGTGAAGGATCGGGTAAAAGGTCTGAAGCTAGGTGCAGATGATTACTTGGTGAAACCGTTTGATGTGGTGGAGCTAGTGGCTAGGGTAGAAGCAGTGCTGCGCCGCTACAACAAAACAGAACAGCGGCTGACTGCTGGAGATGTTACAGTGGATGTAGATGCGCGGTTAGTGACAAAATCTGGAAAAACCATAGAACTGACTAACAAGGAATTTGGTTTGTTGGTGCTTTTTATGAAAAATAAAAATGTGGCGCTGTTTCGGGAAACTCTGTACGAAAAAGTATGGGAAGAAGAGTATTATGGAGACAGCCGCACCCTTGATTTGCATGTACAGCGTCTGAGAAGAAAGCTGGGGTGGGAACATAGTCTGGTCGCGGTTTATAAGGTTGGATACCGATTGGAGGTTACAACCTAGACACCCATACCATGTACAGATATCACCATAAATAAAAGCGGGTGTACAAATTATGAAATTTTCATTAAAATTACTGTTATGGACGATTATTGTCATGGCGCTGGCACTTGGATTCAGCGGCTTTTATATTGTAAATTATGTATTTGAGACATCTTTGGCCAGAGAAGTGGGACAAGCGCTTGATGAAAGCAGTATTCTGAGCTTTGCTTTCCAGACAGCGGCTCTGAATGTACCTGCCAAATACAGTGTATTACCTGACAATACAGTGGAAGAGATTTCGGCCAATTTGGCAAACGGCGGCAGAAGCAGCGGCCGCCGTTTGATTCGGATTTCTGGAGAAGAAAAGAAGGTACTGTTTATCAGCGATGGATTTGCAGCGGCTACAGACAATGAGCTGTTAATACAGACGGACGAAGTGACAAAATCCTATCGTGTGATATCAGCCAAAGAAGGGTATTATGTGCATACTTGTGTGGCGATTACTGCGCTTGACAGGATTTTGTACCTGGAAACAATGCGGGATGTTTCGGAAGTTTTTACAGAACGCGCGCTGGGATTTTCGCTGTATCGCCGTGTTACTATGATTATGTTGGCGGCTGGTACAGTGATTATGCACTTTATTTCATCTGTGCTCACCAAACCAATCCGACTGCTGACAAGAGCGACTAAGCGCATGGCGGCAGGAGATTATTCATATAGGGCAAAATGTGTAAGCCGGGATGAACTAGGCCAGTTGACGCGTGACTTTAATCATATGGCAAATGCTTTGGAAGAGAATATTGATAAGCTAGAACAGGAAATCGAAGCGAAGGAAGAATTTATGGGGGCATTTGCGCACGAATTGAAGACGCCTTTGACAGCTATTATCGGATATGCCGATATGCTGCGATCTCATAAATTGGACGAAGAAAAAAGCTTTATGTCTGCCAACTATATCTATACAGAGGGGAAGCGCTTAGAAGCGCTTGCATTCCGACTGCTTGACATTATTGTTGCCAAGCGCGATGAGGTGCAGATGCAGGAAGTTTCCACAGAGGATATCTTTGCATATTTGCAGGATATGTTTGCAGATGGCAGAGATATGGTATTTTATTTTGATTATGATAAGGATGTTGTTCTTGCGGAAACCAACTTGATTAAAACAGTGTTGGTGAATCTGATTGACAATGCCTGCAAGGCGTCAGAACCGGGCAGTGAGATAGATGTGTATGGGTATACCGTTGAGGGGGGATATTGCTTTGGAATCAAAGATTACGGGATTGGTATACCAGAGCAGGAACAGCATAAAATTACAAAAGCATTTTATATGGTGGATAAATCCCGTTCAAGAAGCAAAAATGGAGCGGGGTTAGGATTGGCGCTCTGTGTGGAAATATTGAAAATTCATAGCAGTGAACTGCAAATTGAAAGTGAACCAGGTGAGGGTTCCTTCATTAGCTTTGTTCTTCCAAGGCAGGAGGGGTATACCAATGAAAAATAAACTCAAGGGAATCCTGTTCTTTTTGTTTGCACTGGTATGTTTTGCATTGTCGATATGGGGACCGGAGGCACTTGCAAAATATAAAGATAAAGGAATTTTAGGGGAAGCGCATCTGGAAGCAGTAGAGACAGAAGGGGAAGGATATCGCTATAAACTCAATGCCAATGAAAAACTGTATATACTGTCTTCGTGTCTGAGAAGTCAGACTGTTCCTGAAAGCGAACAGAGTGCACTGACGCATATAGATAATACAGGAGTGAATTATCAGGAATTAGAAGGTTCCTATGCGTTTGTCTTAAACCGCAGGGGGCCTTCCGGAAAAGAGATAACAGACGAACAGATTTATGAAACCTGCAGCAATGGCATAAATACGCTAAAGGGGCTTGGCATTCTGCCAGAAGAAATAAAATCCGTAGAATCAGCGTCTTATGACGCGACGCTCTATTCGGCAATTGATGTGCTGGAACCGAGAAATAATGTTGCGGTCTGGAAAGTGAGCTTATCCAACAGTCAGAAAAATGCAGATAAACAAAATCGTCTGATTGATGCCTATCTCGATGCAGACGACGGAAGAATCTATGAATTTTATGTCAGGACGCCGCTTTTGTGGGAGGATATTGACGCGGATAAAATTGTGCAGGAATGGGGTACCTATATGGGATTAAATGCTCCCGTTCCGTATGAGTCAGACAATCCACTGCTAGAAACAACACCTTATTTCAAAAAATATGTGTTTGCTGGAATGGGAAATGGACAGACAATTGTAACGGTTGGTTTCTATGAGGGAATCAATGAACTGTTTTTAAAAATAACACAATGATGCAACTTTGATGCAAAAAAGATGGTAATTTGATGCAAAAAAGATGAAATTCTGATGCCCATATCGTGTAAGCTTAGGCTATAGATTACATGAGAGGAGCATTGGAATGTACCAAAAAGACAGATACTGCAGGCGTCGCAGCCACTCTTATAGAAGACGGAACAAAAGAAAAATTGCAAGGATATGGAAATGCATCTGTGTATTCCTGGCATTGATGTGTATAAGTGTATGTACGTTTTTTTATTTCGAAGAAACATGGAATGTCTATGCGTTTGCTCCGCCAGAAAAAACTCTGGAAGAAACAGGAAAAAAGAGCTTTGTTTTAGAAAATAGTGTGTGGGACAATATGGTGCCGGATACGATGATAATGGAAAGTATTTTGGCGCAAAAGCTTCCAGTAGTTTTTTTGGATGCTGGACATGGCGGCGCAGATGCAGGATGTATTTGGGAAGATATTTATGAGAAAGATATCAATCTTTCGATTGCCAAACTGGTGCAGGATAAGCTGGAAGAACGCGGATATCGGGTGGTGATGGCGCGGGATAAGGATACCTATATTGCAAAAGAAGATCGCGTGGTACAAGCAAACGCAACACAGGCGGATATTTATGTCAGTATTCACCAGAATTTTTCAGAAGAGAGCGATGTGAGCGGTATGGAGGTTTGGTATGAAGAAAATGAGAAGCGCGACAACAAACGGTTGGCACAGTTGATTCATCAGCAGACATCAGGAATAACAGGCGCTTTGCAGCGTGAACTGCGCGGGGATGCGGAGTTTCATGTGACAGGAAAGACAACGATGCCTTCATGCCTTGTTGAGACTGGTTTTTTGTCCAACAAAGATGAGCGGACGAAACTTTCTTCTTTGGAGTATCAAGAACAGATTGCAGATGGGATTGTGCAAGGCATTGCATATTATTTTCAGCCAAAGACAATGTATCTGACTTTTGATGATGGACCTTCCAAGGACTATACGAACAAAGTGCTGGATATTTTAAAGGCGCGCAATGTTAAGGCAACCTTTTTTCTGATAGGAGAGAATGCGCGGAAATATCCAGATGTGGTAAAGCGTATTGCAGCAGAAGGACATACAATAGGGATTCATTGCGACAACCATAATTATGAAAAATTATATCAGAGTGCAGACAGTTACATACAAGACTTTGAGAATGCGAGGCAGACGATATATCAGATTACAGGCGTGCAAGTCAATATCTTTCGTTTCCCTGGCGGAAGCGTCAATCATTATAATGCGGCGGTCAGAGATGAAATCATTGAGGAAATGACAAACAGAGGCTATATTTATTTTGACTGGAATGCAAGTTTAGAAGATGCGGTGCAGCAGTCTGTACCAGAACAGCTTATAGCAAATGCGTTGAGTACAACACTTGGCAGAAAGAAAGTGATTATGTTGGCGCATGATGTGGTGCCAAATACAACTGCTTGTTTGGATGAGCTGTTGGATAGTTTTCCGGAATATCAAATGAAACCGTTAAGCGAGGAGGTAGAACCGATACAGTTTTAAAAATTTCATTGCAGTTGCCTTTCCATTCTGTTATGATGTAATATAGCGCGGAGATGGTATTGATAGGTATTCGTGTTACGGCCAAAGGATAACGCGAATACCATTTTTGCGCACCAAACTGCAAGTGGACGCATATTTATTATAATATACAGTTATTGTTCAAAGCGCTGCTATGTTGTGCAGCAAAAATTTGCAGACAAGGGCTGCATAGAGCATAAAGAGCTGCTTTTGGACATCTACAAAATACAGTTGAAGGTGTGAATATGATGGAAGTTTATCTTGACAATTCGGCGACTACAAAATGTCTGCCAGAGGTGGCAGCGCTGATGACACATATTCTGTGTGAGGATTATGGCAATCCTTCCAGTTTGCACAAAAAAGGTGTGGAAGGTGAAAAATATGTGCGCTATGCCAAAGAAGTGATTGCAAAATGCATGAAAGTACAGGAAAAGGAACTATTTTTTACATCAGGTGGAACAGAATCAAACAATATTGCGCTGATTGGCGGCGCTTATGCAAATTGCAGGGCGGGGAGGCATATTATCACAACCCGCATAGAGCATCCCGCAGTACTGCAGCCATGTGCATATTTGGAAGAGCAAGGTTTTCAAGTAACCTATCTTCCTGTCAATGCAAAGGGGGTCATTCATTTAGCAGATTTGGAGAAAGCGATGACGCCCAACACAATTCTTGTATCGATTATGCATACCAACAATGAAGTTGGATCAGTGCAGCCCATTGAACAAATCGGGAAACTGGTGAAGCGTATCAATCAAAATGCACTGTTTCATGTGGACGCGGTTCAAGGATTTGGCAAATTTAGGATATATCCCAAGCGTATGAATATTGATCTGTTAACAGTGAGTGCACACAAGTTACATGGGCCAAAAGGAGTTGGATTTTTGTATATCGACGAGGGTGCCAAAGTTCGTCCTATCTTATTTGGAGGCGGGCAGCAGAAGGGAATGCGCTCTGGGACGGAGAATGTTCCTGGGATTGCGGGGATGGCAAAGGCGATTGAGGAAATCTATACGGACTTTGACCCTAAGATTCAGTATTTGTATGGAATCAAAGAGCGATTTGTCAAAGGTGTAAGAACGATAGAAGGCATTAAAATAAATGGACCTGAGATAAGAGAGGGAGCGCCGCATGTAGTGAGTGTGTCCATACAGGGCGTCAGAAGTGAGGTGATGCTCCATGCATTAGAAGATAAGGGAATCTATGTGTCAGCAGGAAGCGCTTGTTCGTCTCACCGGCCGACACCATCTGCCACATTAAAGGCGATTGGGGTGGAGAAACAGTATCTTGATACAACGCTTCGGTTTAGTTTTAGTCTCTACACGACGGAGGCGGAAATTGATTATACAGTGAAATGCATGAAAGAACTGATACCGATGCTGAGACGCTATACGAGAAAATGACAGGACTGGCAGATAATGTGACAAAAATAGAAAACATTTGTCTTTTCTGAATGGCTTATTTTGCCGAAATTTCCTATAAAAAAAGAGAAACCTGTAGACTTTGTTCGCAGGATAGATATTGTATGGTCACAGTTTTGCAGGCTGTGACCGTCTGGAGATAGATTGAAAATACTTGTAAGCCAGTGAAAGACACTGCCGATATTGAGCCGCCCAAAGCGGCATGGGGGATTATTTTATGTACAAATCTTTTTTAATAAAGTATGCAGAGATTGGCGTAAAAGGCAAGAACAGATATTTGTTTGAAGACAGACTTTGTGATCAGATTCGTTACGCACTCAAACGCTGTGAGGGGGAATTTGAGGTAACAAAGTCACAAGGCAGAATCTATGTCAATGCCGTTACGGATTTTGATTTTGAAGAAGTGGTGGAGCATCTAAAGACAGTATTTGGCATTACAGGGATTTGTCCAGTGGTTCATGTAGAGGACGAAGGCTTTGAAAGTCTGTGTGAAGATGTGATAACTTATATGGACAATGTATATCCCTGCAAGAATATCACATTCAAGGTAGAGGCACGCAGGGCAAGAAAAAATTATCCGAAAAATTCCATGGAAATTAATTGTGATATTGGAGAAGTGCTTTTAAATGCATTTCCGGAAATGAAGGTGGATGTGCATAAGCCGGACGTGATGATCCATATAGAAATTCGGGAGAAGATTTATATTTATTCGTCGGTGATTGCTGGTCCCGGAGGTCTTCCGATTGGCACAAACGGCAAGGGAATGCTTCTTTTGTCAGGGGGAATTGATTCACCTGTCGCAGGATATATGATATCTAAGCGCGGTGTAAAGATTGATGCGGTATATTTCAATGCGCCGCCGTATACAAGTGAGCGGGCAAAGCAAAAAGTGGTTGATTTGGCAAGAATCATTTCAAAATACAGTGGCCCGATTGATTTGCATATTATTAATTTTACAGATATACAGCTCTATATTTATGAAAAATGCCCACATGATGAACTGACGATTATTATGAGGCGCTATATGATGCGTATCGCAGAGACGATCGCAAAAAAGAATGCGTGTTTGGGACTGATAACAGGAGAAAGTATTGGACAGGTAGCTTCTCAGACAATGCAATCACTAATGGCGACAAATGATGTGTGTACAATGCCAGTTTACAGACCGCTTATCGGGTTTGACAAACAGGAAATTATAGAGGTTTCTGAGAAAATAGACACCTATGAGACATCAATTCTGCCATATGAGGACTGCTGTACGATTTTTGTTGCAAAACATCCCGTGACAAAGCCAAATCTCAATGTTATTCGTATCCATGAGAAAAACTTGGAAGAAAAAATTGATATGCTTGTGGCAGAAGCGCTTGAAACAGACGAGGTTATAAGGATTGTATATGAATAATTGCCCAAGGCAAAACAAAACCAGGTACCGCTGTACCTGGTAAGTTTTCGATTCGTCTTAATATTCAAGACTGAATTTGCTTTTGGGATCGGATACAATGTATGTAATCCACCTTATTTCATGATATAAGGCTCTAATACACTCATGATCTCGTCTGTATTACCCTCAGCATGAATATTCAGATCGATTGGCTTAGAAAGATCTAAGCTAAAGATACCCATGATGGATTTTGCATCAATAACGTATCTGCCTGAAACAAGGTCGAAATCATAATCGAACTTTGTAATGTCGTTAACGAAAGATTTTACCTTATCAATTGAGTTTAAAGAAATCTGAATTGTTTTCATTCTGACTACCTCCTTTTATTTACCTTCACTTTTTATAATAAAGGCATTCAGAGGAAAAGTCAACCAAAGTTAAAAAACAGTTCTAATGAAAAATGACGAAAAAAATTTAAAATTATGTACAAGTTGACATTAATGACTTACGGGCTGTTGAAAATAAGCCATTATAACAAAGATTCTATCAGAAAGAAAACAGGAACAGTCAAATTGAGAAATGATGCTGACATGTTAATTTTTCAATTGGCAATTTGAGCCAGGGCTTCAAATATGCCTTGAATGCAGTAAACTGTTCTGACATGGAGGATTCGTATGAAGACAGTAGCATATCATAATTTGGGATGTAAAGTAAATGCGTATGAGATGGATGCCATGCTGCAAGCGCTCAGGGACAGTGGATATCAGATTGTACCATTTGAGCAAAAAGCAGATATCTATCTGGTCAACACTTGTACCGTGACGAATATTGCGGACAGAAAGAGCAGGCAGATGCTTCACAAGGCAAAAAAAACAAACCCAGAAGGAATTGTTGTTGCAGTAGGATGCTATGTACAGTCTGACAAACAGACAGTGGAGGCAGACAGCGCCGTGGATCTTCTGATTGGAAATAACAGGAAAAAAGATCTGGTTGCAATCTTAGAGAATTATTTTGATGGTGTAACACAAGAGAATGTGATTGATATCAATCATACTTTGGAATATGAGGAGCTTAAGATTGCATCCACACAGGAGCATACAAGGGCATATATTAAAATACAGGATGGCTGCAACCAGTTTTGTACGTATTGTATGATACCCTATGCAAGAGGACGGGTCAGAAGCCGCAGTCAGGCTGCGGTCCTAGAGGAGATTGAAGGGCTGGTTTCAGCCGGTTACAAGGAGTTTGTACTGACAGGAATCCATATTAGTTCGTATGGGATGGATTGGAAAGCGCAAGAAGGAAGTCTGTTGGAATTGTTGCGTCAGATTGATTGCATTGAGGGCGTTGCACGAATCCGTCTTGGCTCACTCGAACCGCGAATTATCACAGAAGCATTTGTGAAAGGATTATCAGAACTGAAACATTTATGCCCGCACTTTCATTTATCACTCCAAAGCGGCTGTGCAGCAGTGCTCAAACGTATGAACCGCCACTATACCCCAGAAGAATATCTTTCTAGTGTAACGCTTTTGCGGGCAGCATTTGAGCATCCGGCAATCACTACAGATATTATTACAGGGTTTCCAGGAGAGACGCCAGAGGAGTTTGCAGAGACAGAAGCGTTTGCGAGAACAGTGAAATTCTATGAGATGCATATTTTTAAATATTCCAAAAGGAAGGGAACCAAAGCAGCAGTGATGCCCGATCAGATTTCAGAAGAGATAAAAGCGCAGCGAAGCAGAGTGCTTGAAGCGTTGGGAAATGAGGATTCAAGAGCATTTCGGGCTTTTTATGTTGGCAAGCAAGTGGAGGTATTATTTGAGGAACAAAAACAGATCAATGGAAAAATGTATCAGATTGGCCATACAAAAGAATATGTGCGGACAGCGCTTGCAATACCTCCAGAATTATCCAAGGACACAAAGAAATTTGAAAATTGCCTTGTTACAGGAAAAATAACGGGCTTTTTGGAGCAGGATTTGCTGCTTATGGAGCTATAAAGAGGGCATTTTTTACCAGGATTTTGAAATATATGTGAAATATATCAAAAAGTTTTATTGAATTTTACAGCAGTTTAAGTTATGATAAATACAACAATGCAAAAATACAAAAGCCCATCAATTGGAAGGAGCAAAGGAAATGGAAGATTTTACGCGTACACAATTTATACAGGTGCCGCCTGACGAGCTTGGTGAGGCGGTTTCAGTCAAAGATGTGATTGCTTCTGTGTATGCTGCTCTGACAGAGAAGGGATACAATCCTGTCAATCAGATTGTTGGTTATATTATGTCCGGGGATCCGACATACATTACAAGTCATAAAGGTGCAAGAGCTATGATTATGAAGGTAGAGAGGGACGAGCTTGTAGAAGAAATGCTACGCTCCTATATCAGTAATGCCGGATGGCACAGCGCTGGAAGATATTAGGGAGCAGTATATGAGAAAAATGGGACTTGATTTCGGGTCAAAAACAGTGGGAGTAGCAATAAGCGATCCACTTCTTATCACAGCACAGGGCATTGAAACTGTGCACAGAAAGTCTGAGAACAAGCTTCGTCAGACCCTGGCAAGAATTGAAGAATTAATTGTAGAGTACGAAGTTGATGAAATAGTGCTTGGTTATCCTAAGAATATGAACAATACACAAGGGGAACGGGTCGAGAAGACACTAGACTTTAAGGAGATGCTGGAGAGAAGGACAGGTCTTAGTGTACAATTGTGGGATGAACGTTTGACAACAGTTGCAGCAGATAAAGCCATGATGGAAGCCGGTATAAGACGTGAGGACAGAAGAACACACGTTGACAGGATAGCGGCAGTTTTTATTTTACAAGGATATTTGGATTATTTAAAAAACAGGCAAGATGAAAATCATTAGCTTGGAAAGGTTTGGGTTACGGATATGAAAAAAATTACCTTTACGCCAGATGGAGAGGAAGCAATCGATTTATATGTGTTGGAACAGACAACCATTGGCGGGGTGAACTATATTCTGGTGACAGACGCAGAAGAAGGGGAAGATGGAGAAGCATATATTTTAAAAGCGGCACCTGATACAGAGGAAGAAGAGCAGGTTTATAGTATGGTAGACGATGATGAGGAACTTGCAGCGGTAGCGGGCGTTTTTGAAAATATGCTTGATGACATCGACCTTATTTAAAAAATTTCTCGTGATGATGAGGACAAATCGTAACAGTTCAGCCTCCGGCTTCCTGTTACGATAGATCAATCATTGCGAAACGGATAAAATGCTACAGGAGGTTCATTTTGAAACAGAAAAAACAACAAAATATGTCAAAGCTCAAGATAATTCCGCTGGGAGGGCTTGAGCAGATTGGAATGAACATTACTGCCTTTGAATATGAAGACAGTATTGTTGTGGTGGATTGCGGCCTGAGTTTTCCGGCTGACGATATGCTTGGGGTCGATCTTGTGATACCGGATGTTACGTATCTAAAGAATAATCAGGAAAAAGTAAAAGGCTTTGTCATCACCCATGGGCATGAGGATCATATCGGAGCACTTCCTTATGTGCTTAAGGATTTGAATGTGCCCGTTTATGCCACCAAACTTACAATGGGAATTATAGAAAATAAACTTACAGAGCACAATTTGATACACAATGTACGCAGAAAAGTTGTTAAGTTTGGGCAGAATATTAATCTTGGCTGCTTTCGGATTGAGTTTATCAAGACCAATCACAGTATTGTGGATGCGGCGTCGCTTGCGATTTACTCACCGGCAGGCGTTGTCGTTCATACAGGTGATTTTAAGGTGGATTATACCCCTGTATATGGAGATGCGATTGATCTGCAGCGGTTTGCGGAACTTGGCAAAAAGGGAGTGCTTGCTCTGATGTGCGACAGCACCAATGCGGAACGGCCTGGATATACTCCATCAGAAAAAAAATTAGGACCTGTGTTTGATTCCTTGTTTGAGGAGCACAAAAAGACACGAATCATCATTGCAACATTTGCTTCCAATGTAGATCGCGTGCAGCAAATTATTAATACAGCAGATAAGTTTGGCAGAAAAGTGGTTGTCGAAGGCCGAAGTATGGTAAATATTATTGAGACAGCATCAAATCTGAATCGCATCAGTATACCAGAGAACACGCTGATTGATATTGAGCGCCTGAAAAATTACCCGAAAGAGAAGACGGTGATTATCACAACAGGAAGCCAGGGCGAGAGCATGGCGGCTCTTAGCCGCATGGCAAGCGGGATGCACAAAAAGATTTCAATTGGGCAGAGTGATACGGTTATCTTTTCTTCCAGTCCCATTCCGGGAAATGAAAAAGCAGTCACCAAAGTCATTAATGAACTTTTTAAAAAGGGAGCGGATGTTATTTTTCAGGATACCCACGTGTCCGGGCACCCATGCCAGGAGGAAATCAAGCTGATTTATACGCTTACCAAACCCAAATATGCGATACCAGTTCACGGAGAGTACAAGCATTTGAAAGCGCAGGCAAAAATTGCGATGGACCTGGGATATAATAGAGATGATGTGTTTATTTTGCAGTCAGGCGATGTGCTTTCGATTGATGGGGACAGTGCAAGCGTCACAGGAAAAGTGCCAGTGGGCGCGGTGCTTGTGGACGGGCTTGGTGTCGGTGATGTCGGAAATGTTGTGCTTAGAGATAGGCAGCATCTTGCAGAAGATGGAATTCTTATTGTCGTTTTGTCGCTGGATGGTTCTTCAGGAGAGCTGTTGGCAGGACCGGATATTGTTTCGAGAGGATTTGTATATGTCAAGGAATCGGACGAGCTTCTTGATGAAGCAAGGAAACTGATAGAAAAAGCAGTGCTTGGCTGTCTGAAGAAAAATATCACGGACTGGGGTAAGATTAAGGGAACAATCAAAGATACGTTGAGCGAATTTGTGTGGAAAAAGACAAAAAGACGCCCTATGATATTGCCAATTATTATGGAAATATAACTGCTTGCCTGCAAGATTGGAAGCAGTTGTAAAAAGTAGATGGAGGAAGTCTATGAATGTAAAACAGTTATTGGGAGCAATCTCTGCGACAATTATAAAGGTTTTAGTCGCGGCAGCGATTATTATTGTGGTATTTCGTCTTGCAGTATATGCATACAATTTTGGATATCAAGTGTTTGCGGACGAGCCTGTGAGCGAGGGAGAGGGCAGAACTGTGAGTGTTTCGGTAGCTGAAGGGCAAGGCAGCAGAGAAATTGCCAAATTGCTTGAGCAGAAGGGGCTTATCAATGATGCCAATGTGTTCTACATTCAGCAGTATTTTTCTGATTATAGGGACAATATGAAACCAGGTGTCTATGAATTGAGTACAGCTATGAATGCTGAGCAGATGCTTGAAATATTGTGCGATATGGAAGAAGACAAAGAAGAGGACAAATAAAATCCAATAGGAAAAAGGTCTCATTACAGATAAAATAAGAAATTAAAAAAGGCAGTAGTACGCTTGCTTGGGTATTGCTGCCTTGTATTTCTGAACAGTTCCTTAGGAGAGCTTCTTGATAAAAAGCAGGATTTAGAGAGGGGTGGGAATATGGAAGAGCGGATACAGACGTTTATACACGCTTTTGACAGGGAAAAACCAGCATATTTAGAGGCGCTAGAGAAGTATGCAAAGGAAACAAATGTACCGATTATCAGGCCACAGATGCAGAGCCTGCTTCGGCTTTTGGTGACATGGGCAAGGCCAATGCATATTCTTGAGGTTGGAACAGCCGTTGGATTTTCTGCGCTGCTGATGAGCGAATATGCGCCGGAGGGCTGCCGGATTACCACCATTGAAAAATATGAGAAACGCATACCAATTGCAAGAGAGAATTTTGAAAAAGCGGGGAAATCAGGCTGTATTACGCTTTTGGAGGGAGATGCGGCGCAAATACTGGCATCTCTAAAAGAAGATGGCTTGTATGATTTGATTTTTATGGATGCGGCAAAAGGGCAGTATATTAACTTTTTGCCGGATATACTGCGCCTTTTATCCCCAACAGGGCTGCTGGTATCGGATAATATTTTGCAGGAGGGAGAGCTGATTGAATCCAAATATGCTGTGATTCGCAGAAACCGCACGATTCACAACAGGATGCGTGCTTATTTATATGAGCTGACGCACTGTGAGGCGTTAGAGACAACGATTCTGCCCATAGCAGACGGAATAACACTTTCTGCAAAAAGAAAAGATGGAGGATTGAAATGAATACGATAAGACCAAAAAAACCAGAACTTCTGGTGCCGGCAAGCAGCTTGGAAGTTTTGAAGACGGCTGTGATGTTTGGTGCAGATGCGGTATATATTGGCGGGGAGGCATTTGGGCTTCGTGCCAAAGCAAAAAATTTTACCAGTGCTGAGATGGCGGAGGCTATTTTGTTTGCCCATGAATTTGATGTAAAGGTTTATGTGACAGCAAATATTCTGGCGCATAACAGCGACCTTGAGGGCGCACGAAATTATTTCGCAGAGTTAAAGCAACTGAAACCAGACGCACTGATTATCTCCGATCCTGGAATGTTTATGATTGCGAAAGAGGTCTGCCCGGAGATTGATATTCATATTTCTACACAGGCAAACAATACAAATTATCAGACATATCGGTTCTGGCACCAACAGGGAGCAAAGCGTGTTGTTTCTGCAAGAGAGCTTTCGCTGGAAGAAATCCGGCAGATTCGAGATCAGATTCCGGACGAGATGGAAATTGAGAGCTTTGTCCATGGGGCGATGTGTATTTCTTATTCCGGAAGATGCCTGCTGTCCAGCTATTTTACAGGAAGGGATGCCAACCAGGGAGCCTGTACCCATCCATGCCGCTGGAAGTATGCAGTAGTTGAGGAAACGCGCCCAGGAGAATATTTTCCTGTGTATGAAAATGAGCGCGGAACGTATATTTTTAATTCCAAGGATTTGTGTATGATTGAGCATATTCCTGAGCTTGTATCAGCAGGAATTGACAGTTTTAAAATAGAAGGACGCATGAAAACTGCGCTTTATGTGGCGTGTGTGGCACGCACCTATAGAAAGGCGATTGATGACTATTTCGAATCGGAACAAAAGTATCATGAAAATATGGCGTGGTACAAAGCTGAGATTGCAAAATGCACCTATCGTCAATTTACAACGGGATTTTATTTTGGCAAACCAGATGAACATACACAGATTTATGACAGCAATACGTATGTAAATGAGTATGTGTATTTGGGGACGGTGGAATCTATAGATGAGAGAGGTTTTGCCAAATTTGAACAAAGAAATAAATTCTGTGTAGGTGATACCATTGAGCTTATGAAACCTGATGGAAGGAATATGGAAACCAGAGTGCTTTCGATGTACAATGATGAGGGCGAAGCGGTTGAAAGCTGTCCGCATTCAAAGCAGATATTGTATGTGGAGCTTGCAGAGAAACCAGAGCCATATGACTTGATGCGTGTTGGGAAAAATATTCCTGCTTGATTATTAGAAGAGACAGCAAATGCATACAGTATAGAAAGGGAGGAAATCAAAATGAGTGAAGCATTAAACGTAGAGAAAATCTTTGGTGAGAAAGTCTTTACTGTTGCCAAGATGAAGGAAAGGCTTACCAAAAAAGTATTCCAAGAAGTAGTCAGGGTAATGGAGCATGGCGGAGAGCTTTCCATGTCAACTGCTGATATTGTGGCAAAGGCCATGAAGGATTGGGCAGTAGAGAACGGCGCAACACATTATACACATTGGTTTCAGCCGCTTACGGGTATTACGGCCGAAAAACACGATTCCTTTGTATCGCATCCTGATACAGAGGGGAGAATGCTGATGGAGTTTTCGGGAAAAGAGCTTATCAAGGGAGAACCAGATGCTTCTTCCTTTCCTTCCGGAGGGCTGCGTGCCACATTTGAGGCGAGAGGGTATACTGCATGGGATATTACATCGCCTGCCTTTTTGAAAGAATCTGGCTGTGGTGTGATCTTGTGTATTCCGACAGCATTTTGCTCCTACACAGGAGAGGCGCTTGACAAAAAGACGCCGCTTCTTCGTTCCATGGAGGCACTCAGTGAGCAGGCACTTCGGATTGTCAAACTGTTTGGCAACAAAAAAGCAACCAAAGTTACAGCTTCTGTAGGACCAGAGCAAGAGTATTTTTTGGTAGATAAGGATCTTTATTTGCAGAGAAAAGATTTAATGTTTGCAGGCCGTACCCTTTTTGGAGCGCCAGCGCCAAAAGGGCAGGAGATGGAAGATCATTACTTTGGCGTTATCAAAGAACGTGTTGGCGCATATATGAAAGACCTGAATGAGGAATTATGGAAATTGGGGGTCACAGCCAAGACACAGCACAATGAGGTTGCACCTGCGCAGCATGAACTGGCCGCGATTTATGAAACTGCAAATATTGCGGTTGATCACAATCAATTGGTGATGGAGACAATGAAAAGGGTTGCTTATCAGCATGATCTGCGCTGTCTTCTTCACGAAAAGCCTTATGCTGGGGTAAGTGGTTCCGGCAAGCATAATAACTGGTCGATTGCAACAGATAATGGTGTGAATCTTTTGGACCCCGGCGATACACCCAATAAGAATATTCAGTTTTTGCTTGTGATTGCTTGTATTATGAAAGCGGTAGACACACATGCGGATTTGCTTCGCCAGTCTGCTTCTGATGTGGGAAATGATCATAGACTTGGCGCAAATGAGGCTCCGCCGGCTATCATATCCATTTTTTTGGGCGATCAGCTTGAGGATGTTGTGAGACAGCTTGTTGAGACAGGGGATGCTGCAAAGGTAAAACAGGGCGGAAAGCTTGAGACCGGTGTCTCAACGCTTCCAGACTTTGAAAAGGATGCGACAGACAGAAACAGGACATCGCCATTTGCGTTCACTGGAAATAAGTTTGAGTTTCGTATGGTAGGGTCAGCAGATTCCATTGCAAGTCCCAATACAACGTTGAATGCGATTGTGGCGGAAGCGCTCTGTGAAGCTGCCGACAGGCTTGAGAAGGCAAGCGATTTTGATATGGAAGTTCATGATATTATTAAGGAATATATGACAAAGCACCAGAGAATTATATTTAATGGAGATGGGTATTCTAAGGAATGGATAGCTGAGGCAAAACGACGCGGACTTCACAATATCAAATCCATGATAGAAGCGGCATCAACAATCACGACAGACAAGGCAGTGGCTTTGTTTGAGAAATTTGGTATTTTTACAAGGGTGGAATTGGAATCCCGCGAAGAAATTATATATGAGACATATGCCAAGACAATTCATATTGAGGCGTTAACAATGATTGATATGGCAGGAAAAGATATTATTCCCGCAGTGGCTTCTTATGCAGGCAGTCTGGCAAAAACTGTTATTGCAGTGAAAGAGGCAGGCGCGTCAGCAATCGCTCAAATCGAAATGTTAAATGAAGTGGATGAGCTTCTTGCAGAGGCCAAAAAAGCACTGTCTGTATTAATAAAAGAAGAGGCGGCAGCTACAGCAATCAAAGATGTGAAAGAACAGGCGTTCTATTTTAAAGATGTTGTAAAAGAGGCTATGGGGGCACTCCGCACACCAATCGATAAGTTAGAAATGATTGTTGACAGCAAGATATGGCCGATTCCAACATATGGCGATTTAATGTTCGAAGTGTAAGAAGATATAAAGAAAAGGTCTGTTGAATTTCCTAATATTGAAATCATAGTCTGTTAGTACCAAACATAATTTCAGGGGTGCCGCAAAATGGTAGATAATTTTGCGGCACCTGTTGCTACTTGTCAAGGACGTATTCATCATTTCTCACCACTTTTTCCTGATTTTCCCTGTTTTCCATGCTCTAAATCGTGTAGAATGACACGTTTTAACTTGTCCTCTATGCTTTGGGTACTTGTTTCAGAAAAATGTACCTCAACTAAGTAAGTTGTCTTATCAATCTTCTTTTGCAAACAGGGCGTTAATCGTCCTGTGGTGTTGGTTTGAATGTTGTCGCTCATAATCCTCCTTTTGGACGCAAAAAAGGCGCATGGTTTACAATTTACTGTTCCATGCGCCTTTACCAACACATCCGCGGATGCGTGTTATTTTGATATTAAATTGTTTTGCTGATTACGCTAACTGCATAACCTCGGCTTCAAGTTCTCTTAATTCTTCAAATGACAGCGAAGGAACATAATCCGCAATTTCTTCCAGTGTCATTTTACCCTTTTTTATCATTCGTTTCGCTGTCTCTCTTGCTTCTCTATGAGTAGCGTTATCGTCAATATCCTTTGCATATGCTTCCAAAATCTGTTCATCGTCAAACAATGTCATCATAATATCCACAACCTCCTGTTCCTTATTTTCAAGATATTCTTTCAACACGTTTCTGTCTTTACAGATACGGATTGTTTCTGTTACCGCTTTCTTTGTCTGCCCATATTTCTTTCTCTGCTCATTATACACTTTACAGAAAATAATATACTGTCCGACAATGTTTTTCTCGTCCTCTTGATAAAGCATTTTGACCTCTGCGTCTACCGTTATCTTTTCGCCGTCAAAAAAATCTTTTGAAAGTGATATGGTATCGGGTGGGTTCTTTGGCTTTTCACCCGTAAATATCACATACAATTCAGGTTTCGGCATATTTACTTTTTTAGAACCATACAAGTTTTGCTTTGTACGCTTGAAAAAATCGTGATATGTCTGTATCAGATACATCAGCGCACGTATTATAATATTCAATGTCCATGTTGACTGACTTTCAATCAAAATGACAAGTCTGCCGCCAACCGAAAATCCAAGGTCATTATAGTCTGCGTCTACCAGTATATGCTTTATCGTCACATCTTTTATATCTTCTTCTGTCACATTACCGTCCTCTGGGTGAAGTGCCTTATACAGTCGGAGTAGATATTTTTTATCTTGAAATAAATTTGTGAACACGCTGTCTTTTATTTTACGTTTTGGCGTGTTTTGTACCATTTTACCACCTCGCTATTGCAATTCAGCAGAAGATACAATACAACTTCCCCCCTACCGTATCTCTATTATACAAAAAAGTGCCTTTCTTTACAATAAAATTCACATTAAATTTCTTCCTCCCTCTGTTTCACTCTGCCTTGTTGTCTGTTCTGCTGTCGGCTTTCGTTCTGAAGCTCCCTCTCAAGGTTCTTTTTGTTATAACTGATTACCTCGGCATAGGCTAATTCTGTTGCGGTTTTGGTCTGTTCTTTGCCGATATTGTCATACTCCGATTGCAAAGACCGTATCTCCGCTTTCCACTGTTTCGGCGTTATCTTCTCGCCATTCTGTAAAAGGCTCTGCATGAAATTGCTGATATAACTGTTTAAATTTTTTGGAAATTGCTTGACCCTGACGTTATGTTATAGTTTACAATAAGTACATCCGACAAGGAAGGAGAACAATAAATTATGATGACTGTAAATGAAGTAAGTAAACTGACAGGGGTAAGTGTTCGTTCTCTTCATCATTATGATGCGATTGGGTTGTTAAAACCTGCCAAAGTAACAGATGCAGGCTATCGCTTGTATGGTGAGGAGGAACTCAAACGTCTGCAAAATATATTGATGTTTCGCGAACTACAGTTTCCCTTAAAGCAGATTAAAGCAATTCTTGACAGTGCAGAGTTTGATCCCAACGAAGCTTTGAGACAACAAATTGAATTGCTGGAGTTGCAGTTAAAACATACACAGGAGCTTATTTTATTTGCACGCAGATTACTGCAGAAGGGAGAAAATGAGATGAGTTTTGAAGCATTTGACAAAAAAGAAATGGCACAGTATGCAAAGGAAGTTAGTGAAAGATGGGGGAATACGAATGCATTTAAAGAATTTCAGCAAAACACGAAGGACACAACAGATGAGGAACAGGGAAAGATAGGACAACAATTGATGTCGTTATTTGTTGAAATAGGACAGCTTCGTGAATTAGAGCCAACAGAACCATCAATACAGGAAAAAATAGCAGGACTGCAAAAATACATTACAGAGAATTATTATCACTGTACAACTGAAATATTGAGCGGACTAGGCCAAATGTATGCATGTGACGAGCGCATGAAGAATAATATTGATGCGGCAGGGGGCGAAGGAACTGCACAATTTGTAAGTCAGGCAATCTCCGTATATTGTTCAAAAACACAAAAATAAAGAGGGGTTGGTTGTATGTTAAATTCCAAAATAATTTATTTCACCTTTATCTTACCTGCCTTTCTTTAATGTGGGAATCCAAAGTTGACATAAAGTTTTTTGGAGAAGAAAACAGTTCAAAGGAACTCATTTTTGCAATCAGTACAACGGTGCTTATTTTATGAAAGTTCGTAGTAGTTTTAGGGCAGTTTTACTAAATAGTTTACTAAATAGGTAAATATTGGAAAATAGCTATTATAAAATTTATTTATGAGGTATAATTAAATTCATATATATCATATAGGGAAGTGATAAAATGTAGATAATGTTTTGTTTAAGTAAGGATAAATGGAACTGATGAAAATATAGGGAGAGGGAAATGAGAAGTTCAATAAAGGTTGTAATAAAAAATAAGAAAGCAGTATTTATATATGCAATGTTTATAATGGTGATGATGATTACGATTATAAACAAAAAGAACCTTCATGTAGATGAAGTATCTAGTTATATATTATCAAATAACGTTGGAGGCATTAGTATGGATTTTAAAGAAGGATATACATATATGCCGACGGAACAGGTGTATCTTGATTGTGTTGCGGCAAATGAATCAGAGAGGTTTAATTTTAGAAATGTATGGAAAAATCAAACAGATGATGTGCATCCTCCATTTTATTACCTGCTATTACATATGATATGTTCACTAAACGCTGGGAAGTTTAGTGTATGGCATGCAGCAGCGATTAATATTTTTTTTGCAGTAATGACGCTTTATATTTTGAGAAAATTATTGTATTTGTTTGTGAAAGACATTGCCTTCATTGACTTTTGTTCAATAGTGTTTTCGCTTTCAGCTGGGATACTTCAGAATGTGTCGTTTTTCAGAATGTATGTAATGGCAATGTTTTGGGTGACACTAATGGCGTATTTGTTGATCCAGGCGTTTGGAGAAGGGTTTTCCTGGAAGAGATGGACGCAGATTGGTTTTACAGCAATAGCAGGTGCGTTGACACACTACTATTGTATTATTTATTTAAGTGCCTCATGTCTGATATTGGGAATTTGTCTGATAATTGGGAAGCGATGGAAAGATATTGCAGCGTTAATGGCATATATGCTCTGTGCGGCGGCGGTTTCTATTGCAATATTTCCGGCAATGTTAAATCATATGTTCTTTGGGTACAGGGGAACGCAGTCGATAGATAATCTGACCCAAACAACATCGATGGAACAGTGGGAACGAATAAAAAATTTCTACGGATTTTTGAATACCCAAATGCTTGGTAAAATAGGCGGGGGGGGGATATTATTTGCAATATTTATTATAATAATGCTTGCTCTAAGGAAAAAACAGGATGGAGAGCATTTTGTATTTGATAAACAAAGTTTTATGAAATGGATGATACTTCTTATCCCGCCTATACTTTATTTTATATTTGTATCTGAATCAGCGGCTTATGTGACAGATAGATATTTGTTCCCAATATATGCAGTCATTTTTGGATTGTTTTTATGTATCATGATGGCAGTATGGAAAAAAATAGTTGCGGTGCAGTATATAAATATTGTTATATGTCTCATTGCAACCATATTTATAGTAAATGGATATAGCAATGCTCATTGGGACTATTTATATAAGTCCTCCGTTCCTATGTTAAATAAAGCAGAGACATTTTCTGATAATCATTGTATATGTGTGTATGATGCTAAGTGGAAGGAGCAGTCTGCATTTTTTGAAGTAAAAAATTATAAAAATGTAACGTTTATTTCACAAGAAAATATTAATCGTATTACACAATATGAAAAATTGTTCCAGAGTGGTTTTATTCTTACCGTAATTGGTGGAAATGACATGCAGATTATTAATATGATTCAAAGTAATTATCCATATTTAAACAAGTATGAAGAAATAGGAAAATTTGCGTATGCAGTAACTTACCGGATATATGCTGGTGAGGAAAGCCTTAATGTCCGAATATTAGATTATAATAAAAGAGGTAATATGGGGGCAGATAGCTTTGATTTGGGTAGTAATGTTTTACTTGCTCAAAATGAATTGGATATGTGGCTAATAAGGCAGGATGAAGAACATGCCGTCATTGAGCTGGGAAGGCAAGTACTGGATGTATCAGGAGGAGTCTATGCAGAAGGTACCAATATTCAGTTATTTACAGCGAACGGAACAGACGCTCAGAGGTGGAAATTCATAGGAAATGAGGATGGCTCATTTAGTTTATTGTCAAAGGATGAGAGATTTGCACTGACATGCGGCAGTGACAATAATATATATTTGGCAGAATACCATGCAGGTGACAAATCGCAATGTTGGTGGATTGAGAAAATAAAATAGCGCAGTCCTGAACTACAGGAAATACGGGGAAAGAACAGAATCGTGTTCTGTTATAAGTTACTGTGCATCATTGCGTAATGCAAGAAAATAAAAAGTCTTCTATGATAAAATTCTTAACGAAAGATGCTTATTGTAGGAGACTTTTTAAATATTTCTAAATATGGTTAATTGTATTAAACATGGACAGATTTGAACTTACAAGTTGCGTTAAAAGATTGCCTAGGATGGATTAATTGTTGCAAATGGGGAAGAATAACGGTATAATAAGTTAAAATATGGCAATTTAGTCATATCAAAAGGTGTCAGGTCATATATTTTAATAGATTCACGAAGATCTGGTCAGATGCTTGAAGCATGAGACAGACGGTTATATGTCTATGACTGCGATGTGCAAAAGACGGGATTAAAGAGGCATAATATGCAGCAAATAGAATTCACTTATAGAAGTACCAATATCGATCCAAGCATTTCTGTTATGCTTTTTATGCGATTAAATGGGATATATATTTATGAAAAGTTCTTTGACTTTGGGAGAGAAGAAGAGCTTTCTTTGTTTACAAAATTTCCGGAATATGAAGAGTACAAGATGGAGGAAGCGTGGGAGAGCGATGCCCAGTTTTATGTTATGGAAAGCACTCAGGATGTGGATACTTTTTTGAGAACGTGTGATTGGGAGTTTTTTAATCCAAAAAAGTGCGTATTTATAGATACGACCAAGGACGGTTTCTTGAAAGAGCTGACAGAGGCAATTGGTGGAGTGCAGTATATTAGATACAGGGGCAATACAAGCTTGTTACATGACATTATTGATATTTTGGAGCCTGACAGAACAGAGCGTGAGTTTCTGAAGAATGTCGCAGAGATATATTGTGAAAAAAAAGTATGGCAGTTAAATTTAGTCGGGAAATATTTCTATCCGGCTGAAACGCAGGAGCGGTTTGATGAGGTAACAGACGCTTACAGAGAGGTTGTCCATGCGCTGAAAAACAAGCTAAATATGTATGGGGTCAGGCTTGGAGATAAAAGCACAATAGGCATGTATATTCGGTACGCAGTCTGTAATCTGGCATATGAGGCAAACCTGTATTGTATCAGGAATAAAAAAACGCAGATATACTGGCCGGAAAGTATTGTTCGCCCACTGTCTCAGTTAGCAGGAAATCTCAAAGAGAACAGATTTAAAGACAGTGTTGAACTGCTGCTGACGCAGGTTTATGACAATTTGATGATGGAACCTAATCGTGCATACAAGAAGTATCTGGAAATGTGCAGGGAGCCCTACAGCGCTTTTTGCTATTACAAAAAGGCGGAATATTGGATACACTTTGGAGACAACACCAAACATGCCATAAGATATTATCTGCACAGTGCAGTTCATTTTCCACAATATTATCAGGCATGGTTTCATTTAGGAATCGCTTATGTACAGACAGGAGAGTACAGAAGAGCATTGGAAGCCTTTCGAAACGTAAAAGTTATTTTGAGAAACAGGCGCTATGAGTCTGTACTTCGCCCGATAGAACTGGAATATTTGTACAGGGCATATTGCTGCAGCGGCTATATCCAGTATAATTGCTTTGGCGATTTTGATATGGCGCTCAAAGAGGACCTGGGAGCAGAGAAAGTATGGAGTGAGATTGATGACAGCAGATTCTATTTGCTGCTTGACGATAAAGAGGACGCAGAATATATAAAAAGCACAATAAAACAACAGTTCAATATCGGGTCTTTATATCGTATAATTTATAAACTTGCAATGAAAGCGGGAGACAGTTATCTTGCGGAAGGATATCATAAAAAAATGCAGAAGATACAAAATAAGACGATTGTCTGACGCAGGGCATACAGAAAGAAAATGCACAGGGAGCAAAAACTGCAAATGAAAGAAAAGAAATTAGTAATTGATTGTGTAAATAAGATAAAGATTGAGAAATATGAAGAGTTTGAAGATTCTATATTTTCACAGGTGTATGAAAGAGCAGCGCTGTATGCGAAAACAATTGTAGCGGAAAGCATAGCGCAGAGCATTGGAAATATGGAAAAGAATCCCTTTTTGATTCAGGAATCGTTTCATAACATTATACCTTTTTTGGGTGACCGGGGAATGGGAAAGTCTTCCGCAATGCTTTCCTTTGCTCTTTTTTTGCAAAAATACAATAAGGAGATAAGAGAACCTTCGCCCAAATATGAATTAAGCAAACGGGAGATTGGGTTTTATCTGATTCCCAGAATCGACGCTGCGATGCTGATAAAAGGAGAGAATCTTTTAGATATTATTCTTGCATATATGTGGAAAATATTTGAAAAGAATCAGTCTTTTGAAAATACACAGGAAAATGTAAGAAAAGGATTTTCCTGTGTGAAAGAGTCCTATGAGCTGTATATGGATTCAATAGCCGGAAAGGAAAAGAAAAGCATTGCTTCTGTCAGAAATCTAAAAGATTTATCACGATGTCTGAATCTGGCACAGGATTTCAGGGAATTAGTGAATAATTTTCTCCCTTGTGTATCAAAAAATGAATACAGGCATAATTTTTTAGTAATCGTGCTGGACGATTTGGATACTGCGACGGAAGATGCTTACGCGGTGCTTGAGCAAATCAGGCTTTTTTTGATGCTTCCAAATATCATTATATTAGTCAGTGCAGATTTGGGCAGGCTGTATCTGGAATGCAACAAGTATTTTCTGAAAAAACTCGTGGTTGAAAGAGAAACCTTAGAGCGGGAGAAAAACCAGATTAGAAACTATGCACAAGGATATCTGTCCAAAATTCTGCCGTCCAACAAACGTATCTACATGCCGGACTTAAATATCAACAATGAAAAGGAATATCAAATTGCCATTCCAAAATTCGATATAGATATATGTGAAAGTATTAAAGACCGGATCTATAAATCCATATACCACAATACAGGGATTATGCTGTTCCCGCATAAATGGATAAATGCAATACTCAAATGCAATACACTGCGTGATATTGTTAACATTCTTTATACATTGGAAAACATACATTCCATGGAAAAACCAGAAAAAAGGGCGGAGGAAACAATCCAATGGCTAGTATCAAGACTTGAAGAATATATACAAAGTGTCATCAACCAGGAGATGCTTCGCCGTATGAGAAACACGATAAATGCACCGCTTTCCTATTTGAATAATATTGTTTCTGAATTTCGTGGTTATCCAAGCTTTACCACAGAATACAACAACCTGAGAGGAACCAGGCACGGTGATAAATTTGATTATCAGACAATGCTTAAAATTCTTCAGGAGCTCACTGGCAGATATAAGCTGCCGGATGAAGTATATGATTTTCTGATACTGTTATATTCGATACGGTTATCAGAACTTTGCGTAGAGGAAGAGCATGTGTTTTTACAAAAAGTTGATATCAGCAGCATTTGGCGAACGTCTGTTAATGCAGAGAACAATTTAACAACAATGCTCATAGTAAACCAGGGACGCACACATGATGCGATCTCGTATGATAAGGTGCAGATGAAAGTATTTGCAATACGTTTTACAAAGGAGCAGAACAGCTTTAAAGAGTGGCTGCTGCAAAATAAGGAGGAAGTCCAGGCAATCTTTTCAACTGCTCTTTTTTGTGATCAGAATTTCTGGTTTGAGGAAGAGGAGGGGTATATCCGGTATCAGTTGGATGCCGGCGGTGCAGGCCAGGATCTCGAAGACGATAATAAAATGAACAGACAGAGATGCTTCAGGATTGGTGATAATTACATAGAAGCGTCTATTGACTGTTTGTTCAAAAATATGTTATCGTATGACAAGTGTCTGCAAGGATTTGTAAAGAATATATTTCATGCATATTGCGAATCGATAGAATGCAGTGAAGCGTTTGAACAGGTAGGTATTGAGGAAATTTTTGAACTGAAAAATTATACTGAATGGAAAAAACAGAATGAAATTGATTCGCTGCGCGATCTCCTTCCGTTTGAAAGTGTGGATGTGATGCAGGAGATAACGATTGCGATAAGAAATATAAGATCTGTGGGAGATACCGAAAATATGACAATGCAGGTGATTGATAAGATTTGCAGGCAGGTTTCCAGAGTAATCGAAATTTTGAATACAGTGGAACAGTTTTATGAGGAACCACAAGGGCAAAATGTATCCTATTCGAATCGAATCAAACAGTTTTTGGAAACGTGCAGGATAGAGAATATGGTAAAAAGAATGCAGGAAAGAGAAAACAAGGGGTAACAAACATATATGGATAATTTAAGGGCAGTGATAAAAAATCTTTTTTGTTACATATCTACAGGTGAAATACTGGAAGAAACGGTAGTTTACAATAATATTTCGGAAAACGTGTTTATGCAGTTAGGCACAGGATATATTACGAAATATTCCAATGACGAACTCTCAAATATGTACTATTATCTGGAGAATGAATTTCAGTGGCAAAGCAGGAAAATGAGCGGGGGATATTCGAACCTTGTAGCCAGAACCGAAAATGAGTGGAACGTGTTTCATGCATTAATCGCTTTTGCAAATTCCGTACTGGTGGAAGAAAATGGAATGCCAGCGTGCCAGTATAACCAACTTCTTAGATGGAGGGATATGATTACTGTTCTGGAAGAGGATTTGTTTATCACATCATATCTGGCATTTAAAGATTGCATTATGGCAAGGGAGCGCCGCTGTTTTTTCTGGAAGCCGGTGATCGGTCACAATAATAAGGCATTGAATCATTTGGTCTCGCAGGGAGTTGCCGAAAATCATTTTCATCTAAAAGGTTCAGCGCCACAGTTTCATCTGTCATGGATGAGTTTGATGAATCGGGTTGACAACCTTGACTTTGACAAAGTATTCAGGGGATATGAAGCAAACCGCCTTCAGAAGAATATAAGTTATAGTGCAAAGTACAAAAGCAATATGCTTAGTTATATGTGGCGTCAAGCGGCACTGATAAGAGTCTTTTTGTTTGCCAGGCTGCATGGGGAATCTGGTCTGCCTTTTGGGGATATAGATGGCAGAAACATCATTTCAATACTGAGAGATGAGGAGAAATTAGAGCTGCTTTCTGGTGAAATTCAGAAAAGTATAAATTGGATGCACGATAAATACGATATCTGTGAGGGGGGCAAAAACAGAAGCGAACTGGATTATATGATATGTAAAACATGGCTTGTACGACACGGGGATTATGATATCAACGGACCTTTGAGTGGAGAAAGATGGTTTATGTATCATATATTCTATATGATTTTTTCGAACGATGCAGATATGAAACCATTTTTCAACCTGTATTATTTATACTTGGTATTAAAGGCTAATATTCGCAGAGAACTGGTACAAACGAATGTGAATGTAGGGTTTGACAATTTCCTGAAATATCAGGACAGGAAGGATACCTTTATAGAGGACAGCAAATATGAACAAATATACGTGAGGATGGCAGTCAGAGACACAATTTGCAATCAGCATATCAAGAGTCTTGAGGCAAGAATTGTTCCCAAGCAGTCAGCAGAAGAGATAAAAAACGCGGTTAGAAAATATGATCAATGGATTACAGAGGGACTTGAGGAACAGGAGAAAGAAAAACTTATTAAAAAATACTTTTATGTAATGCATTTTGTGAAAGAAACAGAACGCATAAAAAAGTCTGATAAAGATATTTTAAAATACAGACATTTTGAGCTCCGCAACAAAGTAAAATCTCAGGCGATAGCGATTTCGAAACTGAGAAATGAAAACTGTACAGAGGCGGAGCGGATAAAAGGCGTTGATGCATGTTCGCCGGAAATCTGGTGCAGGCCAGAGGTTTTTGCACAAGCATTCCGCTATCTGAAAGACGATATATCCGATGATATGATCAATGTATACCAGGAAAATCCAATCAATACATTGATGGCAACATATCATGTAGGAGAAGATTTTCTGGACGTTGTGGATGGCCTGAGGGCGATTGATGAGGCAATTGTGTTTCTGAATCTGAAATGTGGAGACAGGCTGGGTCATGCTTTGGCACTGGGGGTAGACGTAGAAGAATGGTATCAAAGCAAATCGTATCGAATCATGATAAATAAGATGCGGTTTTTGGACAATCTTTCGTGGCTGTATGCCAGATTGCGGGGGTACAATATCTCGGATTGTGAGGATGTCAAGACATATATTGAAAAACGTTTTGACGAGTATTTTGCTGAGGTATACAAAAACAATATCGACAGCAGTGAGAAGAGAAGAATTGTAGAAAACGCGAAAAAGTACTATATAGAAGAAGGTCTTGCCCACAGTTATAATTATGATGAAGTATCTGTGGGAATAAATGAGTACTATGATGCATGGAAATTAAGAGGGGACAACCCGCAGTTGTACCAGAATGGATATTTTAAAATCAAAGGCGAGGTTTATGAACCGTGGGATAGGTATGCGATTAACAGGGAGTTCCCCGTCAACTACAAAATACGTTATAAACCGGAAGTTGCAATGCTATATTATGCATATCATTTCAATCCTGAAGTAAAAAAGGCCGGAGATGAAATGATCGAGGTGAAAGTACATCCAAATTTTATCAGGGCGGTCAAAAAAATACAGTTAAAAATGCAGGAAGATATCTGTATGCTTGGTATTGGGATAGAAACAAATCCCTCCTCCAATTATCTGATTGGAACCTTCCGGCGTTATGACAAACATCCAATTGTCGGCTGGTACAATTATGGGCTGACTTTGGATTTCGATGCGATGCAAAAGTGTCCACAGATGCAAGTGTCAATTAACACAGATGATCAGGGCGTATTTTCAACCTATATCGAAAATGAATATGCGTATTTAGCGCTCGCGCTGGAGAAAAGCAGAAATGCGCAAGGAGCCCCATTGTACAAGCGCACCATGATTCTGCAATGGCTTGACAATATCAGAAAAATGGGGTTGAGCCAAAGTTTTAATGACAATCAATAGGAGCATAGAATGATGAAACAAAAAATACAAAAAGAATGGTTTGTTCTTGCTGCAATGGTAGCTGTTATCATATTTGGGGGAACATACAGGCTGACAGAAGTGGGACAGCCGATTATGAATCCGGATGAATTTGGTTATTGGGCGAACAGTGCGTTTTTTACAGGGCTTGACTGGTCACCCTCAGTCCGGGTCATTGGTTATTATTCGTATGGATATAGCCTGCTTCTTGTGCCAGTCAGGATACTGGCAAAGATTTTTGTGTGGGACTGGAGGCAGAAATATCAGGCGATGGTTGTAGTACAGAGCTTTATGCTTACAGGAATATTTCTGATGGCAGTGAAGCTTTGCAGGCGTTATCTGTCGGATCTTCCCTGGATTGTGCGGGATTTATTGTGTCTTGTTATGGTGATTTATCCATCATATTTGATATACGCACATATGACATGTACAGAAACGACACTATTTTTTATGTTTTGGGTGTATCTGTACATACTGATGCGTCTGACAGATCATCCGTCAATGCTGAATCATATTGGTTTTGCGCTTGCCTCGTTTTATATGTATACCGTACACCAGAGAGCTTTGCCAATGATAATCGCAGCCGTCATGACGGTAATCAGTATACGGCTGCTGAAAGTGAATAAGTTATCCCATGTGAGTGGATTCTTTCTGACAATGTTTTTGTGCAATTGCGTCCACAGTGCAGTAAAAGGGAAGCTTCAAAACGATCTCTATAAAGCGGCGGATCCGGCAGGAATGCAGGAGATCTTTGGATATGTGTTCAATAAGAAAACACTTATTTTGATCGTGGCAATTGCTTTTATATTTCTGCTTCTGTGGTTGATTGAGCATGGTCGTGGCAGAATTGCGCTGGCATTGGGAATTTTTGTACTGGTAACAGGAGTAGCCTATATGATAAAGAACTTTGCCTTCATTGAGGCAGAGGCAGGAGATACAGAATGGCGAATGGCGGCAAATGATTTTGCGGGTCAGATATGGCGTATTCGGGATATTCTGACAATTGAAGGTTTTTTGCGCTTTCTCATCAGCATTGCGGGGAAATGGTTTTATATTGCTACTGCATCAGGTCTGGTGATTTGCTTTGGAATATGGTATCTTGGAGGCCATTTTATAAAAAAAAGTATAAAGGGCATTTCTAAAATATCATATATATGGAAAAAAAATGATGAAGAAAATTTGGAACCGATTTCCTGTAATCGTTCTGCAATATGGCTTTGGGGAGCGTTTTTAGCATGGCTTGGTATTTTTGGCATTAGTGCATTTGCAATGTCAGGAATCGGGAGAATAGATAATTTAATATATGGCAGATATCAGGAATTTGCAGTGGGGATTTTATTGCTATATGGATTTTATAGTTTGATAAAGGACAGGAAATGGATACGCCATATGGTGTTTTTTGTCATACTATATCTGCTGGCAGCATGGTTGTGTCAATATTTGTTTAATGAATTAGAGAATACCACATTTGTAGTTAGCCATTGTCTGATGATGGGACTCTTTGTGTATGATGGAGAAGTTCCGGTGGGGAAAGTCTGGGAGGCGGCAGCATATTCTGCTTCGATAGGAATTTTGATCTGCATTATTGTAAAGGCGGCGCAGACAAGATTATCAAAAATATTCATACATCGTATAATTGCAGCGATATTGGCATCAATTTATTTATATGTATCTGTGGGGATGTCCCTGTTTGAAAGCTATGTGATATATGTAAACAATCTTTATGAGGACAGAGCGCCGACTATTGCTATGTGGATTGAAAGGTTGTATCAGGGAGAGGAAATCTATTTCATAATGAATGGAAACTTGTATTTATGGGGACTAGTGTTACAATATTATCTTGATGATAAGATTGTAACAATGAAAGGCGCCAATACAGTTCCGCAGCAAGAAGAGGCTTTTTATGTGGTAATGACAGCAGATATAGAAGATAATGAGTTTTTTAGTCAGTATGAAAGTATAGTTGAAAGTTGGGGAATCTCACTTTTGGTGCCCCATGACAGTAAAATATTTGAAAGAATGGAAGATTATTACAAATTATATTAGACATGTTGTACACATTGATGAATGATATTGTAGCAATCTACCAAAGAAACAGAAAAAAGATACAATTTAAAAAAAGGGGCTTGAATATTTATGGTTTTAGACTTATGATAGTAGAGTAATATTGTCACCAATATAGAAAAGAAAAATTAGGAGGGTAAACAGTTATGAAAAAACCAGTGATTAAAGCTTTGGCAATGACCATGGCAATAACAATGGCGCTTTCTACACCATTGACTGCTAGTGCAGCAGGTCTTGCAGATTTGTATGGAACAACTGGTACACAAAAACCAGAGACACCAAAACCACCAAAACTAGAGACACCTAATGTGGAAACCCCAGGTGTGAATACACCTAATGTGGAAACAATTGGGGCGCCAGAAATAGGCGAGATAGAAGGTGAGGTTACTATAACGGGAATTGTTTTGGATCAAAATGTGATTGAAGTTCCTGTTGGATATGAATCTGATGTATCAGCAACTGTAATAGTTGATACAAATAAAGCAAATGTACTCGGAAAATCAATGACACTTTCCATTAATGATGCCAATGCAGAACAATATGATGGATTAACGATTATAGTGGTTGATTCGAAGGGCAACAGAATTGAATACAAACCAGAAGATTTGCTTAAAAACATTAAATGGGAACTTAAAGATAATAAAGTGGCTTCCATTAAGAAAAAAGCAGATAAGAAAAAAGCAGATGGTATAGTAACAGTAACAGGTAAAAAAGGCGGTAATACATCCTTAATAGCAACTATAAGTGGAACGGATTATAGCGCAACTGCTGACGTTAAAGTTACAGCATATACAACAAGCATTACATTAAGAGCACCTAAACAAAATTTTGCTAAACAGCAGATTAATCTTAATAGCTTGATTACTGAGCGTAAACCAGAAGGAGCAAACGATGCCATTACATGGAAGGTTTACGAAACGGGTAAGTTAGGCAGAAATACAAGTTATGCGTCAATCAAAGATGATATCTTAACACTTAAGAAAGCTACGCCGAGTGGAAAATCTATAACAGTAATTGCAACAACTGAGCAGGGTGCAACAGGTTCAATAGCATTTGCAATTGAGGCAGGAAATCCGATTACAAAACTTGTAAAAGGTTGTGATACAAAACAAGAACTTACAATTAAACAAAGTGATCCTAATCCAACAAGAGAGATTAAGGTCAAAATTGATAAAGTAAAAGATAATTCATCACCTACAACAGATTTTATTACATGGACATCAAAAAATCCTTTGATAGCAAGTGTTAGTCCCAAGACAGCAACAAACGAAGGAACTGATAATCCAGTATTTGGCGAGTCTTTGGAAGCAACAATTAAAGCACATAGTGTTGGTAAGACAACAATTACAGCAACATCAACATCTGGAAAGAAAGTTAACTTTACTGTAACTGTAAAGGCACCAGTAGAAAAGATTACAGGAATTAAAGTAGTAGACAGAGGAAATACGGTTTATCTTGGACAGAAAGTTCAGTTGGAAGCAATCGTTGAACCAGCAAATGCAGATCCCAAAGAGATAAAGAAGATTAAATTTACACTTGTAGATTCTACTGACAGACAGTACGCAACCGTTAGTACAAAGGGTGTCGTTCAGGCAAATAAGAAAGGCAAGATAACTGAAGGCACTAAGACGGTAAATGTTAAGGCAACTTATAAAGAGAATAAGAATGCTCAAGAGGTTAATTGGACACAAAATGACTTTATTAAGATTGCAGCAGGTGATATTACGAGTTTTGCTTTGTCACCAAGTGTTATTCCAGCTTTCTATGTTAATCAAAATACAAGGATTAAAACAATAGATATAAGTCCAGCGAAAGATGAAGCAGCATTAAAAGAATGTGAAGATATGTTCATCTGGTCTACCAATAAAGCAAAGGTGGTAACTGTAGATCAGAATGGCAATATTAAGGCAGTAGCTCCAGGAAGCGCCAAGATTACTGCAACTACATATTACATGGATGCAAGAAGCAAACTCAAGACGGTTAAGAAGACTGTAAATGTAACTGTAAAACAGCCAGTAGAGTCTATTCAGTTAAATAAGACAGATGTTACAGTAAATTACAACAAGACAAGTGTTACAAAGGATAAAAACTATTCTGTAACATTAGAAGTCAGCAAGAGATTCCCGAAGAACGCAGACAAGAAAGAAGCGATTACATGGAATCTTGTAGGTGTTACAAAAGATGGTAAAGGAGTTTCTGATGCTGACCATGGTGTGACAGTTGATAGCAAGAAGGGGAAAGTAACAATACCAGCAGCCAAAAATCTACAGGGAACAGTAATTAAGGTTCAGGCGCAGAGTGCACTTGGCGCAAAAGCAGTAGCAACGATTACAGTATGCGATGCAACCAAGAATGTAACGACTACATTAACAAGGAATAAGGCTGATCTTAAGATTAGTGGAACAAGCAACACGCAAAAATATAAACTAGACGATAAGTATATTGTAAATGCAAAAGATACTTCTGCGATTTGTAAAGAACAGATTGTTTCTTACACAGCAAACAATAAGAATGTTCGAATTGCAAAAGAATCTGATGGATATTATTATGTATATGCGCTTAAAGCAGGTAAGAGCGTTGTAACTGCAAAGACTGCATCAGGAAAATCTGAAAAGATTACGTTTACGATTACAGAGGAATAATTAAATATTGCTTGATATCTTAGCGACTACAGACAACCAGCATATGCTGGTTGTTTGTTTTTACAATTATTTATCCCAGTCATTATAGAAATCAGTTGCTTTTTATATTTGATATGATACAATAGATATGACAGTCAAAAGATACAATAAGGATTGTTAAAAATAAAGAAGACAGGTGGTTTATGGACAAGAGAGAGCAACTAATAAACACATATATAATACTTTTGTTTGGCGTACTAAATCTTTTCTGTAATGAATTTAATTTTTTGACGATAAATTTAAGAACCTTGCTTTTATTTGCTGTGACATTTGTTACATTTATCTACTATGTGAGACAAGGAACAGGACCCTATAATTGGAAGAAATTAACGCGCACAGACTGGCTGATTTCTGGTATAATGATTATAACATTAATCTGTTTGATTTACAGGATTTGTACAGGTATAGCAGACGTGAATCAGGAAATAGTACTCCTGGCGATAGGCGTCATGTATTTTGTTCTCCATAAATATGAAGTTGATATAAGGGCAGTTTTTGGAGTGTTATGCATATCTAACTATATTGTTTATGCTATGATGCTGCTGTCATATATTACCAAAGGATGGAGCAGCCCTCTTATAAAATTCTTGAAAGGAAACGGCGGGGCAACAGCATGGCTTTTATTGGGAGTAGCGGTCACAATGTTGTCGTATTGTACTTCCAGGAGAAGAAAACTAACCGTCTTTTATGGGATAGGAATGCTTTTGGGTTCATTTCTTTTATTTATGGAAAAAAATATGACGGCGATTCTGATAATAGAAGGGCTTATAATCAGTCTGCCATTTATATTTAAACCAGAAAAAAGATTTATCAAGAGAGTTATAGAGATTTTTTTGTGTTTTAATTTTCTTCTTTGCAATATGTCTCTTCTTACTGGATACGTAGAAATATTTAAAGGAGATATGATATACGATCTGGAAGTCAGTGTATACATGGAACTCGTACTGGCAGTTGCGGCGCTTGCGTTTTTTACATTGTGGGACAAACATACGACGGAGGAAGACGAGATGGATACACGCTTGCCAGAGTTGTTACCATTCTTTCAACTAGTGGCAGTAGTAGCAATCATTTTTATAGGAGCGCTCTTTACTGCGGCGACAAGAGGTTCGAGCGTGGTTTTGCCTGACGTGATGTACAAGCTCTTATCATTGTTTATTTTAAGCATAGCGGAACAAAACGGTATCTTTTATACAATAGGAGAAAGATATGGAATAGTAGGCGCGGTTGCAGTAATGGTACTTCTGGCTGTGATTGCAATATATTGTTTGCGAAAGCCGATGGAGGACACAAGAGAGCAGAAATTGTCAAAATGCATAATGGTTATCTATGTTGTACAAAGCATTTTCCTGAAACAGACAGTCTTAACTACACCGTTATATGCGGCGATTATCATAATGTATCTCAAAGGAACTGTGGAAAAAGAAAGGAATGTATTAGATGAAGCTGATAATTCAGATACCGTGTTATAATGAATCAGAGACATTGGAGGTAGCGCTTAATGATCTTCCTAAACAACTAGATGGAATTGACGAGATTGAATATTTGATCATCAATGATGGAAGCAGCGACAATACAGTAGAAGTAGCAAAAAAATGGGGAGTACATCATGTTGTGAACTTTCCGCAAAATAAGGGACTAGCGAAAGGATTTATGGCAGGACTTGATGAATGTTTGCGACAGGGAGCGGACATCATCGTAAATACAGACGCGGATAACCAATATTGTGCAGATGATATACAGCCATTAATTCAGCCTATTTTGGATGGATATGCAGAGTATGTGATAGGGGCTAGACCCATAGATGATACAGAACATTTTTCATTTATTAAAAAGAAACTGCAACATTTTGGAAGCTGGGTAGTCAGGAAGGCATCCGATACAGATATACCAGATGCGCCAAGCGGATTTCGTGCGATTAGCCGCGAAGCCGCAATGCGCATTAATGTGGTTAATAACTATACATATACATTAGAAACGATTGTGCAGGCAGGACGGGAAAAATTAGCGATTACCAGCGTACCTATCCGAACCAACGAGGAACTTCGTCCATCCCGACTATTTAAGTCTATATGGGGATATGTGAAAAAATCCATTGTTACGATACTGAGAGCATATATGATGTATAAGCCGCTCAAGTGCTTTACATTTCTCACAATTCCGCCAGCGCTGATTGGTCTGGCGTATATTATAAGATTTCTTATTTTTGTGGTGCAGGGAAGCGCATCGGGGCATGTACAGTCATTGATACTTGCCTGTACATTGCTTATTATAGCATTTTTGACGGGAACGATGGGGCTGCTGGCGGATATGATTTCCGGGAATCGAAAAATATTAGCAGATACACAGTATCATGTCAAAAAGACAGAGTATGACGCGCTGTATAAGCAGATAAAAGAAAGGGAAGAGAAAGAGAAGGAACTGAGAGCGAAAGAAAACGGGAAGTACAATAAGGCAGTATAGATGATGTCCTGGCAGAAATTGCCAGGACAAATTTATTGTAATAATCAGAAAAAGTGTATCATTATAAAAATGGAGCAAAGCAGAACATGAAACTTGGATTATTATCAAATCATAAAAAAATAATTTTGTATTTTAGTACGCTTATTTTATCAATTGTTCCGGCGTTCTTTTATACAGCGCCGGCATTTGAAGATGGATTAGGAACAATGGCAACAGCAGCATATCTTGCTGGCCATGACTGGAGTGCGTTTTTGGGTGAGGATGGATATTATTATAAATATGGTCAGTCGTTATGGTATATCGTTCCATTTATGTTTATAAATAATGCTGTCATCAGGTACAGACTGATGCTGGTAATCAATTCTGTACTGACAGCATTTATTCCTGTAATTGCTTATCGTATTGCTGCAGATTATAAACTGGCGGAGAGAAGGGATGCTTTTGCAATATCATTGCTGACAGGAATGCTTCCCGCCACGCTGCTTTATAACAAATATACATGGGCGGAGGCAAACTTATTTATCATTCCGTGGCTGATAGTTTTTTTGCAGACAAAACTGTATATGGAAGGCGGTACGTTTTCGTATCGTAAAAAAATGATATACAGTGCCGGGATTGCGCTTTTGTCTGTTTATGCGTTCATGTCGCATCAGAGAGGACTTATTATTCTGATTGCAGCCACAGTAATGGTTTTCTGGATACGGCATTGCAAAAAAGACAGTATCCTACTTTGGATGTATCTGTTAGTTTTGGTATCAGGTCTGGTGCTTGACCGGGTGATATCTGTATGGCAGAAAGCAAATGTATATGCAGGTGCGGTTTTAAGACACAATACATTAGCTGATTTTTTAAAGCCGGAAATATACCAAAAAATGTTTTCGGCAAAAGGTGTCGAAGCGTTGTTCCTTCCATTTGTAGGATGGCTTTATAACTGCGCGTGTAGTACCTTTGGGATTGCCTTGGTGGGATTGTGTTTCATGTCTGCAAGATGTTGGAAATGGATTCGCAAAAAAGGTTCAAGAAGTGCATTAGATGTGATTGCGGGAGAGGGAATATTATGCTTTTTGGGGGCATTTGCGCTTGGGTTGTTGTTTTTCTTTCAGAGCAGTTATGGGTATTTTGAGGGAACAGATGTACAAAGATGCGACCATTTGTTTTTTGGACGCTATTTGGAGAGCAGTATTCCAATTCTTTTTTATTTTGGCCTGATAGGACTATGCAATGTGCAGGACACTCGAAGAGTTATGAACCTGACATTTATGTTGCAAAGCGGAATGTTTATCTTTACAACACTTCGGCTTTTACCCCGGATGAATAATGTCAATTGTTATGTGCACTCTCTGATGTCTATGAACTTGTTTATGGACACTACAAATATTACAAAGACATTGGATATTGTTTCAAACTATGTACCAGCATTGTTTTTATTTGGTGTTGTATCTATAATCATTTCACTGTTGTTTCGGTTGTTTTATAGCAAGAATAGGCGAGCGGCGTATACAATAATAGGATGCTTGTTTTTGTGGATTTACATCTGGAACAGTATCACTGTAACAGGCCGGATAGACAGTGCATGTGCAACAAAGTATGCACAGTATTATCTGAGTCATTGACAGATTTAACGTAACAGGTCAAAAATTGTAAAAGGACTGGGAAGATTCCGCAGTCCTTTCAATTTTGTATTTTCGTTACTGCCATAACCCGGCGTCATCCAAAACCGTCTGGCTGCTGTAACAGAATATAGCCTGGTCGTTATTCACTAAATTAGCCTGTTTATAATTCTCCATATAGTATTCTGCAATAGCGTTGGAATTATCTACAGACAGCGTGCCGAAACAGATATCAAGGTATTCCTCTTCTTTTGATGCTTTCACCCTGGTGGCTTCAACATTCAATTCTTCAAACGTTTCGAATTGTTCAACTTCATATCCGGCAGTTTCCAGACTGCTGATTATTTCAGATGCTCCTGGGTATTCTGGCTCTTCTGATTCGGAAACAGATTCAGGTTCTCCGATTAGACTTTCATCTGTAACAGGACTGCTGCAACCGGATAAAATAATTGTTAGAGAAAGGATTGTGACAATTCCTGTTTTTATTACGTTTTGTTTTGTGATACGATATAAGTTTTGATATATCCTTTTCATTTTTAACCTCCTAAATTTTTAATTGCAAAATAGCAAAGTAACAAGACTGCTTTGAAACTTTATTAAAAAGGTGGATTTTTAATATGCAATCTTTTGACATAATTGCTTCTTTATAGGATAACACACATTACCAGAATTTACAAGCTGCGCATTTTTAGACTCTTTAGCATAAAAGCATTGGTGAATTTTCTATTTTTAGGGCATTTTTGCCCTTTTTATTGTAATTTTTTTTATGAGCTTTTTTCATCGGTAAATTTTTCAGGCATTGACATATTTATCTAAAAAAAGTATAATTAAGATATTATCTGGATATTAATTTATAAAATTCTTTTATGATTGTAATACGGTGACCATAGCATAAAAAACAGAAAAGGAATGGATAAATTAAATCTGGAAAATATAGAAACACATTCAAAATTAAAGGAGGAAAATGGGATGGATGAGTTGAAAAAGCTATTTCAGGCTAAAAGAATTTTAGCTATGATTTTAGCGGCTGCCATGGTAGTGACAAGCTTGCCAGCGACAGCACATGCTACCTCAGCGACAGACAGCGCGCCGATTGAAGAAGAACAGGCAAACGTTGAAAGTTCTGTATCAGAAACGACACAGGCTGCATAACCAGAATCAACAATCGCTGAGACAGAGACTACGGTTGATGTAAGTAATGAATCATCAGCCGAAGAGCAAAGCGAAGAGGTAGAAAGCACGGTTGTAGCGGAAGAGAAAACAGAGATCACAACAGAGCCTACATCCGTGGAAAAGGAAGAGACAACAACAGAAGCGGAGGAGTCATCCGTAGTGGAATCTTCTGTAAATGCAGAAACGACTCCTGTTTATGACATTGTTTTTGCACTTGATCCAGTAGACGATAAGATTGCAATCTATGATGGCAATGAACAGTTTACTGGTATAGGAGACAAAATCAAAATCAACAAAAACGGTGCATTCTATGCTACATATAACGATCGTGCAGACGCAGACAAGACGGATATAAAAGATATATCTTTGACATGGAAAAATTCTGACGATTCTGCTGTAGCAGACAATAAACCAATAAAAGCAGGCGCATACAAGCTGACTGTGAAACTGGGTGAAGTGAGCCAGACCGCTGATTTTGAAATTCAGAAAGCGCCCGTTACTGTTTTAGATTTTAAACTCAATAAGGTAAAGCCAGGAACAAAAAAAGCAGATGTCAAAATTGCAGACTTACTGAAAGACAAAACTGTTAAAGTAAAGATTGGTGGTTATACATATACAAACACCAATACAGAACTGAATGTGGAACTGGTTAATATTAAGGATGCAGTTTCCGGTGCGGAGGCAGGAGAAGAACTGCTCAAAACGGGTGATTATGCTGCAGAATTAAAGATTGTGTTAGACCAGACAAAACTAAATGAGACCGTAAAGAATAACCTGACGAACTATGATCTTTCCGTATTGGAGAATATTATAAAGGATATCACCATAGAAGGACTGATTCAGCCAACGGTAGAAATAACATTGTCAGCCGAAAAATACCCACGGTTGGATGAGGCTGGAAACATTGTTAAGGACGAAAATGGGAAACCAGTACCTGCAGACCCAAGAAACGACGGAATAGATGTTACATACAGTGGAAAAGAAGTTGTAACACCTGTAAAGGATACCGATTACACTGTAAAGGTTCAGTACCAGGACGGTATCGACAACAACGGGGAGGAGGTATTCAAGGAAGTTGAAGGCGCAGAGCTTAAAGAAGTCTGGAAGTCTGTTGATAATGGACGGGAAACGATTCTGGACGCCGCTCCTACGAATGCCGGAACCTACCGACTTTATCTGATTTATGAAGGCAAAGCAGGCCAGTATGAGAAATACGAAGATGCCTATATTCAGATAACAATCGAACCTGCACCATTGTATATAGCACCATCAGCAAAAAATAAAGCTGCAAAGTATTATGAGGGTATGACAGCGAGAGAAGCGCTCAATCAGGCTCAGGTGGGTTATACTGCCTGGAAAACGGTTAAAGCTGAGAATGGCTCTTATATGCTAAGTGATCCTCATATTACAGATGCTAATGCAGGCAGTTTCTGGGGAACTTCCAATAATAGTTCTCTGACACAGGCATATGAATTGGTGTTCTTTGTGGCAGAGTATGACAAACAGGCCCAAAAGGTAGTTGGACTACTGGATATGGACGATACTTTGGAAAAAGATAAATCTTATTTGATTGTCTTTAGTGGATACAAGGGCGTGTATACAGCATCAGGAGGTACAAATTATAATGATTCTGTAAGGATAGAGGTAAATGTAGGAACAGAAGAAAATCCAGATATCCGTTATTATTACTTATATGGTTGGACAGATGTGAATAAGGCAAAAGATTGTTCCGACAGCAATTATTTTGCAGACACAGATTCGATATGGTATACACAGAATGACATTTTTACCCCAATTGCACGCACACCTGTAACGATTGATGTTAAAGGTATTTTAGGTGAGAAACCAGAGGGTTCTACTTATGAGAATCCAATTACAAAACTGTATGATGGAAAAGCTCTCTATGGTGAAAGATCGGAATACAAAAAAGCAACAGCAACATATGGTACAGATAACAAGACTGCACCAGGAACGCTGACCTATGAATGGCAGGAAAAAGTTGATTCTGGGGATGACGAATATTATTATGACTATGAAGAGTTCTATGACAAAGACGGAAATGTGACAGAGGTACGATACTGGCAAACTGTACAGCTTCGCAATGCTCCGGTAAATGCAGGAACCTATCGTTTAAAGATCACTTATGAAGATTCCACTAAGGAAACCTATGCAGCAAACCCGGCGTTTGTATATTATGACATAAAGAAACAGCCAATTAGAGTTGTTTCTGAGGCTAAAAATACGACTGCTTATATTGGTCAAACCGTTGAACAATTCAAGGCTGTTCTGGATAAAGAAAACCATAAGATTGAATACGTCAATGATTTGACAAAACCGACAGATGGTACCGAAATAACAGGCTGGAAGTTGGGTGAACAGTATGACGTATATCCAGTTGTAGCACAAAGAGCAAACAAAGATGCCGATTGGAGAAGAATGTCTGACTGGGAAACTTTTGAAACATTGCCAGAGGGCGCCCAGTATGGATTTTGGTTTGTTCCGGAAGTAAAAGACAGTGAAGGGAATCTTAATGATAATTATATCAACGATCAAACTATCAAGACTGAAACTGATACGAAAATAGTTTCTCTTAGCCCATACGTAATAATAACGGTCAAGAATGCAACAACTGAGTTGAAAGTGACAGTAAATCCAGATGTTGCACACGCCAAAATCTATGATGGCAAAGCGCTTGATGTCACAGGGCTGATTACAGTTAAGGCTGGAGATACAGCAGTAGACCTTTCTGAGCTTGAAGGAGCAGAATATGGCTGGGAATGGGAGCACAGGTCTAAGGATGACGAGAAATATGCAACAGAATTGATCAATGGTGGTAAATACTACTATTATATCAATTTCCCAGGAAATGATACATACAGGCCTGTAAAGGGATATGTTCAGGCAGATGGAACGATTGGTGAGAAGTATGAAGATCCATTTTTTGCAGAGATTACGCAAAAAGAACTGACTATAACACCAGGAATTAAAGACCCAGTAGTTCCAGGAGACTACTATGCGACTAATTCTGTTCAGATATTTGACAATACAAAACATACATTTAATGGCTATATAGAAGCAGATAAGGCTGCATTTACCTATGATGCCGCTACAGGATTTGCGGCAGTCAGCAATCCACCTACTTTTTGGGTGTATGATGCTAATAATAGTCGATATACCGGCAAACTCAAAGGAAATACTACATACACAGCAAAGTATGCTATGAATGCTGTTTTGAGAACCCCATATTGTTTTAATTATGAGGTAGTAGATACTGGCGAATCGGTGAGGTTTACAACTGTTCGTGGAAATTCCCGGGTATATAACGCCTCTGTATACAGCAATGGAATTGGATATATTTCATCAGTATCTTTGAATGATGTGATAGATAAAATGAAACATACTGTCACACCAAAGGCAATGATTCCTTATTATATGACAAAGGACAAGAATAAGGATGGCAATTATATTGCAATCAGAATCAATGCTCCAGATGAGTATAATTTCCAATGGCCTGAAACAGCAGTTTATGAAAACAGTATCATAGAAGCAGGCGGCGAAATTTATGATAAAAATTCTTATTCTATTACAGCTATATTTAAGGTTCCTGAAGATAGGAGCAACTGCGAGTTTGATATTCGCTGGGAAGATGGATATGTAGAGCATTTTGTATTAGATTTTGAGAATGCAATTCTGCAGGCTGATTTGCGTCAGGCAGTATCTCCAAAATCAATCGCATTCAACGCCCCAACCAAAAAGATGGTGGTAGGTGCATTCCAGATGCTTGATGTGAAACTGACAAAGATGCAGGAAAGCGATATCATTCATTTAAGCTATGAAGTGGACAATGATAAAGTTCTTTTTGTAAACAATGAGGGTGAGACGACTGCATTATCTGTGGGCAGTGCTACAGTGACAGTTACTGCGACAAAGAAAACAGGAACAGACAAGAATGGTAATGCAATTTATGAGCCGACAACGCCACTCAAGAAAGCTTCTGTGAAGATTACTGTGACAGATGTAACAAAGCCAAAGATCAAGAAGGTAACACCAACTGATACAAACGTAGCCGTGGATTATGCAAATCTGACTTATAATGATGGGTTCCGCAGAGAGTTCTATGTCTTGGAAGGAACAGCAACAGAGTCTGTATTTGAGGAAAAAATTGCCGCTATGAAAGATGGGCAGTGGAAAGCGGCAGGATTTGCGATAGCGCCTGTATTTGGTGATGGTTATTATACAGATGCAAAGGGGACAACACGCGAAAAGAACTTATCTAATTTAATTCCAAACAAACAGTATACTGTATATGTTCGCAATGTAAGTGCAATGCGTACGGTAGAAATTGTGGATGGTGTTAAGTATAATGTAGCTGATTCTCATACAGGAGCAGTCAAGACATTTAAGACAATACGACAGCAGGTATCTGGTTTGAACCTCTATTTTGAGGATGGAAAAACAAAACTGGTAGACAATCAGTACACCGTAGAACTGAAAGAGAAAAGTACAGCAGTGACTGTAAGAGGCTTGTTTAAGGAGCTGGTAGAAGACGGTAATCCTTCCGCAGATGCAACAGACTACAAAGAGTATTCATTGCCGCTTAAGGGGCAGGATGCAAGAACATATACCAATCCGAAACTTCAGTATTTTGTAGGTGAATATCATGAAGATGGCCCACAGGAGGAGTATATAGGAACATATAATGGCGAAAGATTTTATAAAACCTCTTTGGCAACAATTAATAACAAAGGTAAGATAACCCTTAAGGGAGTTGGATATATCACTGTAATTGCACAAGACATCACAACTGGCAGATGTGCAAGTGCCGATTTGGAAATTACAGCAACACCAGACACAATTGCAGCAAAGAATACAAAACTTCAAGTAGGTCAGTATATTGACTTAACAGAGATGCTGATTTACAAACAGGGCAGAACAACATTGGTTGGAGACTTTAACAGGAGAGTTGTAGTTGATGATGCTTTGCGTAAGGCAATTAAAGACAGTAACTGCTTGGAATTAGTTGGAGACTATACAATTGTAGCTACAAATCCTGGTACAGTGACATTGAATTTGAAGGATGCGTATGTTCCAAATAAGAGTGCTTCTGTAAAGGTACAGGTTGCAGCGCTGGAACCTGTTAAGAATTTAAAAACAACATCTATCACAGATAAGTATGCGGATTTAGAGTTTGTACATTCTGGTTTTGCGACAGCATTCCGTATCACAGTGACAGATGGAAGAAACAGTATTATGAGCAGTGCTTATGTTGATAAGGATGACGTTAATGCTGTTTATAATGCAAAAACCAAGAAATATACTTATACATACAGAGTGAATGGATTAACCAAGAAGTCAAAGTACAATGTAACAATAACAGCTATGTATGAGACAAGTAAAGGGGTACTTGTGCCATCTAAAGATGCAAAGAAATCCTTCACAACAACGTTAATGCCGGCAAGCTATGTATCTTTGCCCAAATATGCAAATGGTGCGGCACCAGGGTATGTTGGTGTGAAGCTGCTAACAGTAAGCAACACAAGCGATGCTTCTAGAGATACAGATATGTATACACGTATAGGCTTTGTGTCCGGAAATACTTATACACTCACAGTAGGCGGAGAGGCATTGAATCCAGGTGCCAGATATGCAAAGACAGATACACTGACATGGACAAGTACAAACAAAAAGGTAGCAACTATAAAAGCGAATGCGGGTACCTATACAGCGACATTGAAAGCAGTCAGAGCAGGTACTACCTATATCGAGGTAAGATCTAAAATTACAAAAGCTTTGATTGCAAGATATCGTATATATATTGACCCGGTAGGAACTGCATCTGGATATTATGGTGAGAATGAGAAGTTGCCGTCCGGTACACAAAATACTAGTGGGCGTTGGTGGATAAGCGGCATAGAAACATTTCCAGGCAATTATAGATTGATTTCATTTACAGCACAGGCGGATGGTTATTATAACTTCGAGGCTGGTTATTACTGTGATGATGGAGATGATTATTATTTCGAGAATGAAGGTTATCTATGGTTATTTGACAAGAACATTGGAACTGGTTGGGATACAGATAGGCTTTATGATATGGCAATAGAATTTGGTACTACTCCTGAATGCTGGATGAACGCGGGTCAAACCATATGGATTGCAGTGGGAAGTGATAGAGATTTATCATATGGTCTGGAGACAACTGTTTACGTATCATTGAATGACTATTAAAATTATAGCCAGAAAAGCAGCTTTTCAAAAATGAACTGCCAATAAAAAACAATAGCTAAGGAATGGGGATATGACTGAAATAAGTCATATCCCCATTTGTGATAAAAAGATATATTATATCATGCAGATAAGAAATAGATGTGGATAATAAAATAACAAATAAATTACCAAAAAACAGCAGCCAAAGTTCCGGCTGCTGTTTTTTGATTTCGTAGAAGGGCGCAATCTACGAAAAATTTTGCCAGTGACAGTACATTGACAATTGCATACTTTACATCAGGAAGATGTTGATATATCTTTTGAAAACGGCTATAATAATTTTAACCCCCAATTTACTGCACATAATACCGGAGAAACCAATGGATAATACTGATACAAAAGATGCCCCTGCAGGCCAAAAGGATAATCTTACAGACAATCCGCATGATAAAGGCTATAAAAGGATATTTTCTGTTAAAAAGAATTTTATTGATTTTATAAAAAAGTACGTAGGCCTTGAATGGATGATGGAGCTTACTGAAAATGATTTAGAGTTAGTGGACAAGGAATTCGTTACAGATCAGTTTGACACCTATGAGTCAGATTTGGTATATAAGGCTCATCTGAATGAAAGCGACGTATATTTGTTTTTCCTGTTTGAATTGCAAAGCTATAATGATTTTACAATGCCTTTTAGGCTGCTTATCTATATGACAGCAATATGGCTTGACTATTTCAAAAATTCTGACGAAAATGAGAGAAAGAAAAAGGGATATAGATTACCAGCAGTCATTCCAATGGTGCTCTATAATGGTGAATTTAAATGGACTGCCTCCAAACAATTCAGGGAACTTATTAAGTCCAATGAACTGTTTGGAAATTATATAGCTGATTTTGAATATATCCTGATATCCCTCAATGAGCTGCTGCAATCCAAAATCAAGGAATCCAATACACTGGTAGACAATATATTACTGGCAGATAAGAATAAGACCAGGCAAGACTGGATAAATACATTTCCGGATCTGTTTACACGTGTCAGAGCAATGAAAAAGTCTGATATGAATGACTGGATAACGTGGTTTACAAATGTGGTAAGGAAAATAAACGAGGAAGAACGGAAAAAGTTTATTGAACAGCTTGAGAAAGGAGATACAGAAGGAATGAGCAGTTCATTTGAAAGATTACTAAATAGTGAAAAAGCAGAAGGAAAAGCGGAAGGAAAAGCGGAAGACATTGTTGAATTACTTGAAGAAGTAGGTGAGCTGCCAGACGCGCTTAAGGACCTGATTATGGGGCAGAACGATATTGAGGTGCTGCGCAGATGGGTCAAGGCAGCGGCCCGCGCTGATTCCATAGAAGATTTTGAAGAAAAGACAGGTTTGGCGGTTCTTAGCAGATAGCAAGTAAAAGAATTAACAGACTCCCAATGTAAAGTATGCAATTGTCAAAAGACAATGGACTTTATGTTGGGAGTTTTTTAGTGAATAAATCAAAGAAAAAAATTGTGCTAATTGGACCAGTATATCCATACAAAGGCGGAATATCTCATTACACTGGCCTGATGTACAAAGCATTGTGTAAAAAATACGATGTAATAATGATTTCATATAAGTTTCAGTATCCAAAGATTCTTTATAAGAAAGAGCAAAAAGATTATAGCAATGATTGCTTTAAAATTGATGATACCCAATACCTGATACATACTGCAAACCCATTAAACTGGGTACAAACAGCCGGAAAAATAAATGCCCTTCATCCTGAATTAGTGATTATGCAGTGGTGGCATCCTTATTTTTCGCCATGTTACTGGACGCTGTGCAAATGTCTGAAAAATATAAAAACACTATTTATATGCCATAATGTATTTCCACATGAAAGATTTCCGTTGGATAAAAGTTTGACAAAGGCAGCGCTAAAACAGGCAGACAGCTATATCGTACAGTCAAAAATGGATGCCCTGAACTTAAAAACAATTGTTAAAAATCCGCTTTACAGGCAGACTGTACATCCAACATATAATGCTTTCATGATTGAAAACATGTCTAAAGAAGAAGCACGCAAAAGGCTTGGCATTTCCCTGAAACAAAAAGTCTTATTGTTTTTTGGTTTTATAAGAGAATACAAAGGATTAAAATATCTGATTGAAGCAATGCCGTCCATTGTGAACCGCATCGCAGATACGAAGCTTTTAATTGTTGGAGATTTCACGAATTCTGAATCCAAAAAGCAGTATGAAGAAATGATTGCACAAATGAAAGTTAAGGACTGCATTGATATATATGATGGCTATATTCCAGATAAGGAAGTTGAAAAGTTTTTTGTAGCAAGTGATTTGGTGGTGCTGCCTTATATCAGTGCAACGCAAAGCGGCATAGCACAGATTGCATACGGATTTGGAAAGCCAGTGGTAGCAACGAATGTTGGAGGACTGCCAGACATAGTGTCAGATAGAAAGACAGGATACATTATTGAATCAGAGAATAAAGATATGATTCGGGATGCTGTAACCGATTTTTTTGAGCAAAATAGGGCTGAAATGTTTGCAGAAGGTGTAAAAAAGGAAGCTTATCGGTTTTCCTGGGAGAAGATGGTGGATAATATCACAAACATATTGGAGGAACTGCAGTGATAGGAATTTACATTATATGTTTTATTGTTTTTCCAATAAGCATCTGTTTCCCGTGCCATAAATCAAAGTTGGCAGATGAGTGTCTGAATAAACAGGATTCGGACACAATTAAAGGTATTGCTACGAGTTTTGTAATCTTAGCTCATTTGACTATTTATCTTAAAAATACGGGGGGGGGCACTTTAAAGCATTAGATATTTTTAATGTAATGGGAGGAATGGGAGTACTACTGTTCTTTTTTGTTTCCGGATATGGTTTGTATAAAGGCTATAGCTGCAAAAAAATTGGAGTACAATTTTGGAAAAAACGAATAATCAATGTATATATTCCATGTATAATTATTCAATTTGTCTTTTATATATGCGAAACAGTCATAACACAAAAATTTGATATAGGGGTTCTCACTATAAACAGTTTATTTGGAGCCTGGTTCATAGACGTTATATTAATTCAATATTTTATATTCTTTATAACTTGGATAATTGCAGGTGGCAGGCACAAAAAATGGATTGTATCAAGCTTTTTGCTTAGTGTAGTCGTAGCCTTTATATTTTGGATAAGAGAATTCAATCCAAGATGGTATAACGGTTTAATGTTATTTCCATTTGGAATGTTAATAGCTTATTTAGAAAAAAAGATAATACCCCCTATACAAAAAAAATGGCTGATATTTTTTATTGTTACCATAATATTATCTGGAATATCTGGCATTGCCTTCACATTGTTTAAAGGAACTACTGGGTGGATAAATGTAGTTAAGACGTTTTCAGGGATGTGTTTAAGCATATTAACATGCATCATTTTTATGAAGGTTAAGTTCAATTCAAAAATAATGCAGTATATAGGGAAGCGATCATTATATTTTTATTTGGTACACTTAAACCTATTATCATTGTTAGGAATGTTTAAAAATTTACAAGAAATAAGTGTATGTTATCTAGTTTTAATACTGACATTTTTGATTTCCAGTGGCTTGTATTGGATACATTCAAAAATTATTTCAATAGGTTGGAGTTAAATTATATAAAAATAGTTTTGTAGTATATATGAGGAAACGGTATGAAAAAAGTACTAGTAGTCTGCGGGCAGGAAATTATTTTTTTGAACGTTCAATTTATGGAAGTCTGATAAATAAACAGACAACTAGATTTTAATAGAAAAATCTGGATATTTGTACACAACATGGAATGCAACTTTTTTATATAAAAAATAACTTTCAATAAACAGATAAATATAGTACATAAGGTGGGATATTTTATGGGTGAACCATTGGTTAGTGTAATAGTACCTGTTTATAATGTAAGCAAATATTTGAAACAATGTTTAGACAGTATAACTGCTCAGTCATATAAGAACTTGGAAATCATACTTGTAGATGATGGTTCAACAGATGGTTCCAATAGGATTTGTGATGAATATGCAGATAATGATGCAAGAATCAAAGTTATTCATAAAGAAAATGGAGGACAAGCTTCAGCAAGAAATGAGGCAGCAAAAATTGCACAGGGAGAATACATAATATATATAGACAGTGATGATTACATAAATAAAATGCATATTCAAAACCTTATACAAGTTGCTCTGGAATATGATGCTGACCTTGTACAGTGCGCAATGATTGAATTTTGGGATAGCTTGAATGAAACAAAAATTATAGAACCAAAGGATAGACAAAATAAAAAGCAATTATATACAGCTACTGCTGCATTAAAAGAATTTAGTTACCAACGAATATTCACACCCTCTCCATGGTGTAAGCTCCTAAAAAAAGATTTAATGGCAAATATTGAATTTCCAGTGGGAATAGGTTATGAGGATATGGCAATTACATATAAAATAATTGGGCGAGCACACAAAATAGTATATATTCCAGAAATAAGTTATTATTATCGTCAGCATCAGAATTCAACTATGCATTCTAAATTTTCCGAAAAAAAAATAGACAGAATAAGGATTGCTGACCAGTTTTTAAATTATATTAAAACATACTACCCTGAACTTACTACTTCTGCATATACAAGATATTTATTAGCTCAGCTTCAATTATTAATGGAGTTACCATTTGATAAAAAGTATAAAAACATACGAAATAAAACATTTAATAACATAAAAATGTACAGGAATATAATGCTCCATGACAAAGAAGCACCCATTAAATTAAAATTTATGGTTGGAGCAAGCTATTTAGGACCTATTATACTCATGTACTTAGGCAGAATATATGCAAATAAAATAAATCGGCAATTATTTCAGGGGATAAATGTATGTCTAAAAAAATTGTATTTATAACAACAGCAAACATATTGGACAAAGCAGGTAATGGGGGCGTTAAAGCATCACTTGAACATTTAAAATTTGTTCAACAGTATTTTGGAAAAGACAATGTTAATATCTGTGTTTTTCTAAAGGATTTTGAAAAATCAAAGTGTAAAGAAATTAAAATATTTAAGCGTGAAAAATCAAATTTTAATCTATTGATTTCTGCTCTGTTTGGCTGCAAAGTGTATATGCCATGGCGCGAAAAAGACATAGTAAAATATATAAATACCTGTAATCCGGATTTGTTATTTTTAGACTTTTCTCTATTAGGACGTCTAATAAGGTTGAAACATACTTATAAAACAGTTGTTTTTTTTCATAATATAGAAGCAGATTATTCATGGAATAAAGTGAAAAATGAAGGTTTTTTTTATTTACCTTCATTTTGGGCATCCAGATACAATGATAAATGGGCAACTAGAGCAGATAAGGTGATTTGCCTAAATGAAAGAGATTCAAACAGGCTATACGAATGCTATGGTAGAAAAGCTGATATACTGGTTCCTATTTCGTTTAAAGATACTTTTAATATATCGTGTACAACATCAGAATACAAACGTGAAATCTTATTTCTGGGAAGCTTGTTTCCCCCCAATCAAATTTCTATTGAGTGGTTTATACAAGAAGTACTTCCAAAACTAAACAATATTCAATTAAATATTGTTGGCAAAGATTTTGAATTGAAAAAGGAAAATTATGAGCAAGTATCAAATGTAAAAGTAATAGGGACTGCGCTAAATTTAGAACCATACTATTATGGACATGCTGCGGTAGTAATGCCAATTAAGTATGGAGCTGGCATGAAAGTTAAAACTGCCGAAGCGATGATGTATGGACGAAGAATTTTTGCAACAGATGAAGCCTTAGAAGGATATGATGTAGAAAATGTATCAGGAATCACACGATGCAATAAAGCAAATGAGTTTGTAAATGCAATAAATCATTATTTTGATCACGAAATTTTAAAAAATTACGAAGAAGATGTCCGAAATAGATTTATGCAAAAATATGAAACTAATTGTTTAATTCAAAAGGTTCATGATTTCTTTGACAGGTTGTTTAGTTGTAAATAATTAATTATTGAAAAAATATATAGTATTTGATATTTTTTTATTCGCAGAAAAATATGCTGTATTAATAGTTGTATTCTGATATCTGATAAAACTACTATAGATATGAATAAACATGTATTTTTTACTCGTTATACTTGATAAAAGGAAAGGTACAAATAAATGAATTTATCTAAATTATCAATAAATATACAATATCTAATAGTTTTTTTACTTGGAGTTTTAATTTTCGTGCTGTATGGAAGCAATGTTAAAAACATTTATACAGTTTGGCAGATTGGTGACGAAGCTGGATATTTGATGAATGCAGCTTTTTTTTCAGGACATGACTGGAGTGGTATTTATGAGGTAATCCCATATTATGGATATGGTTATTCTCTTTTACTGATTCCTTTTTTTCTTTTATTTGGTTCAGGAATAGAAATAATTAAAGGAGCAATTTTTGTAAATATTTTATGTATTGTTATAACTTATTTTATACAGATTGTTGTAATGAAAATTATTACTAAAGATAATAGACTTTCTATTTTAGCCTTCATATCATTTGTTATTTGTTTTTATCCATATTTAGTTGGAGAAACTTATCAGGTAATTGCGGAAGCATTATTAGTATTATTATTCTGGATAAGTATATTATTGTTAAGTATTGCAGTAAGAAAACAAAGTACATATTTTTATATTTTATATGGGTTATGCATTGCATATATGTTTTTTGTTCATGCAAGAACAATACTAGTAGTTATTGCTGCATTTATTACAGTATTGTTCTGTATGATATGTAAACATGTAAAAGTAAAACATATGATTTCGTTTGTTTGTGCTTTTGTAGTCTTTTTTATAATAGGTTACTTTATTAAAAAATATATTATTCAATCTATTTATACAGGAATTACGGTAGATGGAGAACTTAAAGACAGAAACATTATAACAATAGGGTATATTTTTGACAGATTAAAATGGTTGTTTAACTTAAAAAATATAAAATTATATGTCTATAGTTTTTTTGCTAAGGTTTTTTATTTATTAGTTTCAACTGCAACAATGATAATAATTGGTTTAATATCCATAGTTAAAAAATTTAAAAAAATTAGTAAATTAAATAGTGAACAAACAGCATTCACAATATTTATTTTTTTATCATTCATATTAATGTTTTTTGCATGTTGCATTAATGGTACAGGTAGTTCAGAGAATTTTGCATATTCTTTTTATGCAAGATATTTTGAATATACTATTTCACCTATAGTATTTATAGGAGTATATACATGTTTATATTACAGATTAAGAATGAAAGATATCTTTTTTACCATATTAGTATGTTTAATTTCAGGTATTATGACATCGAATATAATTACAAATTTAGATAGCAATGAAATTCATGTTGATGTTTATCGCATTGCAGGTTTTTCTTATGGTATTAAAAAGAATGATAATTTTGAAAGTCTTATTTTTTACCTTGTTATTTTGATAATATTTGTATTTGTACTAATATTTATATTCAATTATATATTAAAAATTAGAACAGTAAT
>OFGR01000148.1_pt1 | contig 72634 bp, 67 predicted proteins | sample 1521811 | NCBI WGS metagenome assembly OFGR01 (sample SAMEA3504098, study PRJEB24116) | mouse gut metagenome | biome: mouse gut; feature: mouse-associated habitat; material: faeces | place: Denmark | collected 2011 | reverse complement strand
ATTGAAACAAAAAGCGCAGCTTTTTGCAGATTGAGCGCGCTGGCGCTCAATCTTTGATAATGGCATGTTGTAGTAAAAAATCTTTCCAAAGCGGATAATATTGCGCTTTTATATGTACCTGATCCCAAGTATAATCAGAAACCAAAGCACCGTCTGCACAAAGGCTGCTGTCGTTGATATCAATATAAAAGATATCTTTCTGATTTGCGAGAGAGGCAATAAGCTTATTTCGGATAAGGATATTTTCATTTGTGATGTCTTCGCTTTCCTCGGATTTACTTTCTGTAATCAGAAGATTGCCCTGAAGAAAAATTAGTGCTTCCGGCTGAAGGCTTCGAATATCAGCTACAACATCACGATATCGTTCATAAAAACTTTCTGCGGTTCCAATTCCGCATTCATTGATGCCTACCATAAGATAAATTTTTGCAAACTGTTTTTCTGCAAGAATATCATGGATAGACATTTTTTTGTCTTCATAAGTTATCTTTGGCTTATTATAGTCATAGATAGACAGCGAGGTTTTGCACAAAAAGGTTGCATTTTCAATGCCGGAGTATTCACTGATGCCAACAGTGCGGGAGTCGCCAATGAAACAAGCATCGTCAAAATAGTCTTCTGTAACAGTCATAAAATCAAGTGTGTCGGATTGAATCGGCGAATCATCGATATAAGACGACACAGAGATAGATTCTCCTTTGGAAAGTTCAGATGCAATCTTAGAAAGTATGGTGTCTTCTGCCTGAACAGCGATTTCTTTTTGCTTTTTCGTGGGTGTAGTGCTTAGGTTGTTAATCGCATAACCAGCCTGAAAGCTTGTAATATCGGCAAGGTATAATTTATCGTGAAGACCTCGCATAGCGGACGCTAATGGAGGCGATGAAGAGGTAGAAGCAGCATCATTTTGATAATATTGGGAATTCCAGTATTGCCCAAGAATACTGAAAAGAAAAGCGGAAAATATTATCAAAATGAGCAACGCATAACTTTTTTTGTTTTCCATATAAAAATCGGGCCTCCAGTAATAAACATGAACGAACAAGATTCCGCTTTGCAGAATCTTAAATGCAGCATTTTTCTATACATTAAAAGCTAGAATCTAAGGTACAAAAATGGATTGTTGAGTCCAATTGACAAATAGTAAACAGAATACCAAAAAACAATAAAGGCAATACCAATACCAATCAGATTACCGCGTACTTTGTCAAAAAGTTTTTCTGGAAAACTGGTTGAAAAAATAATACTTGCAACAAGCAATGGTGCATATGTAATCAAAAGCCGCGAAAAATCCGTAATGTTAAGATTCTCTGGTGTAAAAGAAAACATTTTGCCAAGATAAGTCCAAAGCTCAGAAAAGTCGCTGATTGCAAAAATAGTCCAGCTTACCAAAATATAAACAAACATATATGTATGGGAAATCAGTTTTGCCAAAATATTATCGGCATTCAGCAAGCGGTATGTTATTGTTTTTTCGATAACAAGCAATACAAATATCGACAATCCCCATAAAATAAAGTTCCAGTCTGCACCGTGCCAAAAGCCAGTCAGGAACCACACAATGAACAAGTTTAAAATGGTGCGGACTTTTCCGCAGCGGTTGCCGCCAAGCGGAATATATACATATTCGCGAAACCATGCGCCGAGAGTGATATGCCATCTGCGCCAAAAATCTGTAACACTTCGCGACGTATAAGGGTGACGGAAGTTTACAGGGATTTCAAAACCGAGCATTTCTCCCAAACCAACGGCCATCATGGAATAACCACAAAAATCAAAATATAGCTGCATAGAATATGCAAAGGCGCCAAGCCACGCAAGCGGTGTGGAGATGCTCTCAAACCCAATAGTGCATACTTCGTTCCATAAGGTGCCTATGCGGTTTGCAATAATTACTTTGTAGCCTAGGCCGATGATAAAAGTTTTCAGACCATTATCAAAGCTGCTTATTGAAAAAGAACGTTCTTCCAAAGCATCACGGATATCGGAATAAATCACAATTGGTCCGGCGATCAGCTGCGGGAACATAGACAGATATGCACCAAAATTGATAAAAGATTTATCTGCTTCAATTTTTCGAAGATATACATCGATAACATAAGATACAATCTGGAATGTATAAAAACTTATGCCAAGCGGCAGAGTAAGTTTCAACGTGTAAAAACGCCAGTGGATATCCAGAAATTTTAACAGCGCATTGATATTTTCAATAAAAAAATTGGTATACTTAAAAAATAGCAGGAAACCAAAATTATAGATAAGCGCCAATATCAGTAGCGCGGTTTTTTCAAGAGGTCTGCCCTCAAAGCGTTTCATGCCGCGCGCAATCAAATAATTGACTGCAATGGAACAAAAAATAAGAAGAATATAATAAGGTTCTCCAAAACTGTAAAAAACCATGCTTCCTAAAAAAAGAAGGAAGTTTCTGCAATTGGCAGGCGATATATAATATAACGCTAAAAAAATCGGTAAAAATACAAAAATAAATGAAAGGCTGCTGAAAACCATGAAATTCCTCCAAAAATCATGATACAGGTTACTAATCTCTATAGCGGTAAATGAGCAAATACAAAATCCTACACAAACAGATTAATCTGCAATATTTTTGTGCAGCATTTCAGATTTGCTCATTTTGTGTCTATAGAAAACAGATTATGCAACCTCATAAAATATTATAACAAACACAAGTAGATAATTCTACAAAATTTTTTGATTTTTTTATACAAATATTACAGATATTTATGTGAGAAATATGATAAAATATGATAACAACGAAAATGGTGGGGATGTCAAAATTTTGATTTTCCCCCAATGAAAATGATTGAGGAGCAGCGAAATGGGATTTTCTTATTATAAAACAATTATAAAATTATCAGCGGCAGCAATGGCAGCAATGATATTCATGACAGGCTGTGAGTCAAAGCTGAACAGCGGCCGGCACACAAGAATTGTATTGACAACAGGATTTGATAAAGATGAGGTCTTTCGGATTGACAAGTCTTCCTGCAAGCTGCCAGAACTTATGATATATTTGACCAATACCAAAAATCAGTATGAGAATGCGCTTGGCAGTCAAATATGGCAGACTTCATATAATGGGGAATCCCTAGAATCCAATATCAAAGAAACTGTGCTTGCACGCCTTGCACGCATAAAAGCGATGAATCTGCTTGCTGACCAATATGGAATCGTTCTTTCGGAGGAGGAGCTTGCAAGCGCAGACGCGGCGGCAAGTCAGTATTATGAATCGCTCAACGATACAGAGCGGGAAACATTAAAAGCAGATAAAAAGATTTTGCGTATGATGTATGAAGAATATGCTCTGGCAGGAAAAGTATATGAATATTTAATCGCAGATATCAACCCTGAAATCAGTGATGATGAGGCAAGAACCATTACAGTGCAGCATATATTGATAAAGACTTACACTATGAATGAGGATGAAGAAAGCGTGCCCTATTCGGAAACTGCTAAAAATAAAGCATATTTGCGCGCGCAGGAGGTGCTCGGCAAAGTTCATGCAGGTGAAGATTTTGCCGCTTTGACCGCAGAGTACAGCGAGGACAGCAATTCAATCTATTCTTTTGGAAAAGGAACGATGGACCCAGCTTTTGAAGAGGCGGCGTTTAATCTTGGAACAGATGAAATCAGTGGTATTATAGAGACGTCCCAGGGGTATCATATTATTAAATGTATCAGTACATTCGACCGGGACGAGACAGACAGAAATAAATTAAAGATTGTGGAACAGCGCAGAAAAGAAGTATTTAATGAAGAGTATTCAGGTTTTGTGGGGGGGCTTACCAGAAATCTTAACCAGGAATTGTGGGATTCTGTTGGATTTATTCAAAATGACGAGATTACAACAAGCAATTTTTTTCAAATTTATCAGGAAAACTTCCAAAATTTGCGTGAAAAATAAATTTTTTCTAAACAAAAAATAAATTATTAGCACTCAAGTAGAATGAGTGCTAATTTTTTCTTGACTTTTAGAATTTGGGGTATTAAACTATCTATCAGACAGGAAAATTGACACTTGTCAAAAACGATAAAACACACAGAAAATAGAGAATGAGAAAGGAATGTGATATTATGGCAGAGAAGCGCGGAAGCTTGTCAATCAATAGTGAAAATATTTTTCCAATTATTAAAAAATGGCTGTATTCAGACCATGATATATTTTATAGGGAGTTGATTTCAAACGGCTGTGATGCCATCACAAAGCTGAAAAAACTTGAAATGATGGGAGAATATGAATATCCTGCGGATGTGAAAAAAGATATCCATATCATTGTGAATCCTGAGAAAAAAACACTCAAATTTATTGATACAGGACTTGGAATGACCGCGGAGGAAGTGGAAGAATACATCAATCAGATTGCTTTTTCCGGTGCAACCGATTTTATTGAGAAATATAAGGATAAGGCAAATGATGATCAGATTATCGGCCATTTTGGACTTGGTTTTTATTCTGCATTTATGGTATCTGATGAAGTGCATATTGATACGCTTTCTTACAAAGAGGGCGCAGTACCTGTTCACTGGGAATGTGATGGTGGCACAGAGTTTTCTATGACAGATGGAGATAGAACGGTTGTTGGTACGGAAATCACACTGTTTCTCAATGAAGACTGCCTTGAATTCTGCAATGAGTATAAGGCGAGAGAGGTTATAAAGAAATATTGTTCCTTTATGCCATATGAAATATATCTTGAGAAGGCAGACGCACCAGAAGAATTTGAGACAATTGATCCAGAAGACAAAAAAGAAGATGATGTCGTAGTGGAAACGCTTGAGGAAGAAAAAGAAATCCCAGGCGAGGACGGAGCAGAGCCAACAAAGGAGAAAGTGACAAAACTTAAGATTAAAAAACGTCCAGTTCCATTAAATGATATTCATCCGCTTTGGACAAAGCATCCGAATGAGTGTACCAAAGAAGAGTATCTTGAGTTTTACAGAAAAGTCTTTTTGGACTACAAAGAACCTTTGTTCTGGATTCATCTGAATATGGATTATCCGTTTAATATGAAGGGAATCTTGTATTTCCCGAAGATTAACATGGAATATGAGTCTATAGAGGGAACAATTAAATTATATAACAATCAGGTATTTATCGCAGACAATATCAAGGAAGTGATTCCTGAATTCCTTTTGCTGTTAAAAGGTGTTATTGACTGTCCAGATCTGCCGCTGAACGTATCAAGAAGCGCACTTCAAAACGATGGTTTTGTGACAAAAATCAGTGAGTACATCACGAAAAAAGTTGCAGACAAGCTCTCTGGCATGTGCAAGACAGACAAAGAAAACTATGAGAAATATTGGGATGACATCAGTCCATTTATTAAATTTGGCTGCCTCAAAGATGATAAATTCTGCGATAAAATGACAGATTATATTTTATTCAAGAATCTCGACGGCAAATATTTGACCCTTCCAGAATGTTTAGAAGTGAAAAAGATAGATCCAGATGAGCAGGAGAAGAGCGATGCGGATAGTGATACAGCCGTAGATGCAAAGACTGGTGAAAAAATTGAGGCCGAAGTGGTAGATGAGAAGGACGAGGAAGCAGATATCCCAACAGAGGATAAGGAGACAAAGGAAAAGATAATTTATTATGTAACAGATCTGGTGCAGCAGAGCCAGTATGTTAATATGTTCAAGAAAGCCAATATGGACGCAGTGGTGCTGCCAGACAAGATTGACCAGCCGTTTGTATCTCAGCTTGAATCCAAAAATGAAGGTATTAAGTTTGCCCGTATTGATGCAGATTTGACAGATACATTTAAAAGTGAGAATTCCAAGGAGACAGAGGAAGAACTCACCAAAAAGAGTGAGGAAATCACAGAACTCTTCAAAAAGGCAGTAAACAATGAAAAGATTACCGTAAAAGTAGAAAAGCTTAAAAATGAAGAGATTGCTTCTATGATCACAGTATCTGAGGAATCCCGCAGAATGCAGGATATGATGAGAATGTATGCGATGCCAGGCATGGATATGGGAATGCCTGGACAGGAAGGTGAGACACTGATCCTGAATGCAAATAATCAGCTTGTATCTTATGTGCTAGACAATCGTGAAGGCGAAAATGTGACATTGATTTGTGAGCAGCTCTATGATTTGGCATTATTGCAGCATGCGCCGCTTCAGCCAGAGGCAATGACGAAATTTATCAACAGAAGCAACAAAATTATGATGCTTTTAACCAAATAAAAATCATCGTTGTAATAGGAGGCAGGAGTAACGAAATGGCATTATTGCATGTTGAATTTTTTTCGGAAGTATTAGGAATGTGTACGAGTATGGATGTGCTCCTGCCGCAGCAGACGCAGGGACAGATCGGAATGGAAAGTAAAGCGTCATCAGAACCGTATAAAACAATGTATCTGCTGCATGGAATGAGTGATAACCAGACGACGTGGCAGCGTCGCACTTCTATTGAGCGGTATGTGAGCAAGCTGGGAATTGCAGTGGTAATGCCCACAACACATTTAGGGTTTTATACAGATACCACGTATGGTTTGCGGTACTGGACATTTATTTCAGAGGAATTGCCGCGTGTCTGCAGAGAATTTTTCCCCAGAATGTCTTCAAAGAGAGAAGATACATTGGCAGCAGGGCTTTCTATGGGCGGATATGGTGCATGGAAACTGGGGCTGCGTGCTCATGATACATTTGGAGCAGCAGCATCAATGTCTGGAGCTCTCGACATTGTAGATGATTTTCTGCGCAATGAAAAGGAGAGCCCACACAATGTTCCGGTTTTCAAAGGGATTTTTGGAAGCGTAGAGCAGCTTAAAGGATCGGACGACGAGCTTTTGGCGCTGGCTGAGAAACTGACAGATCCTACAGATCGTCCGCGCTTGTATGCTTGGTGCGGCACAGAGGATTTTCTATACGAAGGCAATCTAAGGGCTTGGGATTGTATGAAAAAGTTGGGATATGACCTTGTTTGCGAACAGTCCAAAGGCGATCATCAATGGAAATATTGGGATGAGAATCTTCGTTGGTGGCTAAAAACAGATATAGATTTAACATAGCGATATATGTACTCTTGGAATCTTTTTGCGTTAAACAATGGAAGAAGATTTTCCGAGAGTACATGTATTTTTACGGAGGAAGTTCAAAATGAGTGAGATGAAAGAAAAACTGCATACAGGGGAACTCTATCTCCCAAATGATGAGGAAATTATGAAAGAACAGGTTACTTATCAGGATAAGCTGTGTGCGTATAATTTGACAAAGCCTTCCGAATCGCAAAAAAGAGCACAGATGCTCAAGGATATGCTAGGCGACTGTGGAGAGGGCGTCTATATTGAAGCGCCGTTTTATGCAAATTTTGGAGGAAAACACTGCCACTTTGGAAAGATGGTATATGCCAACTATCATTTGACTTGTGTAGATGACACGCATATTTATATTGGAGATTATACAATGATAGGGCCTAATGTGACAATTGCCACTGCAGGGCACCCAATTCTGCCAGAGCTTCGGGAACAGATGTATCAATATAATATGCCAGTTCATATTGGAAAAACTTGCTGGATTGGCGCAGGGGCAGTGATACTGCCAGGCGTTACGATAGGCGATAATACTGTGATTGGTGCAGGAAGTGTCGTGACAAAGGATATTCCAGCCAATGTGGTAGCAGTCGGCAATCCTTGCAGAGTGCTGCGTGAAATCAGCGAGCATGACAAAAAGTATTATTTTAAAGACAGAGAAATCAAAAATATATAGTTTATATTTTATCAAAAAAGGTGAATTGATAAGTTTTTTATCATTTCACCTTTTTTGTAAATTGTTTTTGGGCAATTTAAAAGATATGATAGTCCCATAAGAACAATCAACAGCCTGCACATAGGAAAAGATAGAAGTGTGCATCAAAGAAAGGTGGAAATATTATGGCAAACAAAAAGAATATTGGAATTGGTGTCGCAGTAGTAGCTGCAGGAACAGGCGCAGCATTAGCAGCAGCAAAAAAACGCAAGAAAGCAGCAGGAACAGACAAAATGGTGCAAAAGCCAGCAAAACTGCCAAAACCAGTAAGGTTGAAGAAAAAAACAGCCGTTACAGACCCAAACTATCGAAATACAGAACTTGGGAAATATGAAAAAAACAGTAAGGGAATTTATTATACCAATGGAAACTATGAGGCATTTGCAAAACCAAGAAAACCAGAAGATGTAGATAACAAGAGTGCATATATTGTGGGAAGCGGGCTTGCTTCACTTGCAGCAGCATGCTTTTTGGTGCGGGATGGACAAATGCCAGGTGCCAATATCCATATCTTAGAAGCAATGGATATTGCAGGTGGTGCATGTGACGGCATTTATGATACAACAAGAGGATATATTATGCGAGGCGGACGAGAGATGGAGAATCATTTTGAGTGCCTTTGGGATTTGTTTAGAAGCATTCCTTCTTTGGAAACGCCAGGGATATCTGTCTTGGACGAATATTATTGGCTGAATAAGGAAGACCCGAATTATTCACTTTGCCGTGCAACAAAGAACTGTGGTGAGGATGCTCATACAGACGGTAAGTTCAATTTAAGTCAAAAAGGCTGCATGGAAATCATGAAGCTGTTTATGACAAAAGATGAAGATTTGTATGACAAGACCATTGAAGATGTTTTTGACAATGAGGTATTTGATTCAACATTTTGGCTGTATTGGAGAACAATGTTTGCATTTGAAAATTGGCATAGCGCGCTAGAAATGAAGTTATATTTTCAGCGTTTTATTCACCATATTGCGGGGCTTCCAGATTTTAGCGCTTTGAAATTTACCAAATACAATCAATATGAATCTTTAATTTTGCCAATGCAGAAATATCTGGAAGAGGCAGGGGTAGATTTTCAGTTTAATACAGAAGTAACCAATGTCCTTTTTGAAATCAAGGATGGAAAGAAGGTTGCAAAAACAATTGAATGCAAAGTAAAAGGTGTGGAGAAGGGCATCGTGCTCACAGAAAATGACCTTGTATTTGTGACAAACGGAAGCTGTACAGAAGGAACGATTTATGGTGACCAGAATCATGCGCCCAATGGAGATGCAGAAGTACGTACAAGCGGCTGCTGGAGTTTGTGGAAAAATATAGCAGCACAGGATGCTTCTTTTGGACATCCAGAGAAGTTCTGCTCTGATATTGCAAAGACAAATTGGGAATCTGCTACAGTTACCACATTAGATGATAAAATAATTCCATATATTACAGAAATTTGCAAGCGGGACCCTAGAAGCGGTAAAGTTGTGACAGGCGGAATTGTAAGCTGTCAGGATTCTGCATGGCTGATGAGCTGGACAATAAACAGACAAGGGCAGTTTAAAGATCAGGACAAAGATAAAGTTTGTGTATGGGTATATGGACTGTTTACAGATGTACCAGGCGATTTTGTGAAAAAGCCAATGAAAGAGTGTACTGGTATGGAGATTACACAGGAATGGCTCTATCATTTGGGCGTGCCAGTGGAAGAGATTGCAGATCTTGCCAAAAACAGTGCGGTTTGTGTACCGACAATGATGCCATATATTACCGCGTTCTTTATGCCGCGCACTAAGGGCGACCGTCCCGATGTAATTCCAGATGGATGTGTGAATTTTGCATTTTTAGGTCAATTTGCAGAGACACCGCGCGACACAGTATTTACGACAGAATATTCTGTCAGAACAGCGATGGAAGCAGTTTATGGATTGCTTGGCGTAGACAGAGGTGTGCCGGAAGTGTGGGGAAGTGTTTATGATATCCGCGAACTCTTGAGCAGCAGTGTCAAGCTTATGGATGGAAAATCTCCTTTGGAAATTGAACTTCCAGGTCCATTGAATGCTTTGAAGAAACCACTGCTGCGTCTGATAAGAGGAAGCGTGATAGAAAAAGTACTCCGTGATCAAGGCGTTATAAAAGAGGGGATGATTTAGGAGAAACGTTTTCCTTTTGATGTATGGATAATTTTCTTGCAATATAGACAGCAGGTGTATCTAACAGGCTTGTAAAAATAAAAATAACATAGCCTGAAAGTACAATATTCATTAAAGTTTTTAGCTCATAAATGCCCCAGAAGGCAGCAAATGTATACAAAAAGGTATTGAAAAATTGTGAGATTAATGTGGAGCCATTGTTTCTAAGCCACAGAAATTTTTGGGAATCTTTACAGAGCATCGTTGTCTTTGCCCAGATTGTATGATAGGCAAAGACATCAAATGCCTGTACAATGGCATAAACGATAATGCTGCTCAACATTAGTCGTGGCGTATTGGAAAAAACAGAGGCTATTGCAGGTGCTGCCCAGTCGTTGTCATTTGGAGTATAGAGCAGCCATGACTGTGAAATCAAAATAAATACGCTAGAGGTAATGATTCCAATCAAAACCGCTTTGTTTGCAGATTGTCTGCCTTCTGTTTCACTTAAAATATCCGTGACCAAAAAGGTGGAAGCAAATAAAATATTGCCAAGTGTCTGTTCCATGCCAAAGGCATCTACAACAATCAATACTTCAATATTGGCGGCGATTGTTGCAAGCACTGTCCAGCAGTACAGGCCCGTTTTGCCTAAAAAACGATAAAAAAGCACCACACAGGTGTAAATAAAAAGAATACTCAAGATCAGTAATAATTCATTGTTCATATGATAAATTCCTCCAAATAGTTTTGCTGTATCAACAAGGAAAAAGTTGATTATCCAACGCCAAAGTCAGTGTTGTTTAAATGAATGTCGATGCGTTCATCATCTTTGTACATTGGATAAAGCGTTTTCACAAAAATATCAATAACAGATGCGCATGGTTTTACTTTTGTTGTATTTTCAACCATAATGTTAATGCGATCCGCGTAGCAGCACGATTTCCCGTTTGTTTTTTTCTGTAATTTCAGAATATCTGGTTAAGGAATCATTTCCCATAAAAATTTGTCCTTTCTTAAATATCATTTGTTATTTTGGAAACTTAACAAAAAGAAAAGGAATTTGTCTGGATACAAATTCCCATCAAAATCAATTGTAACAGTATTACTCGTTACAGTTCAAACATCCACATAGGTAGTGGAAATCATTCTTGTTCTTTCTCGGATTTGGGAAAAAATTCTGCCATGGTATGTTTATTTTGCATACGGCCGATACAAAATAGCAGAAGCCATGCCAGGAGAGGAATTGCAATAATGCAGAATAACAGTGCCATAAAGCGGTTTCCGGATTCTCCTGGAGCGGCAGTCAAAGCAGACCAGACAAAGGCGGCAATCAGGATAACAATTGCAGCAAGCGCAGTCAAAGCGATAATTTGTTTTGGATTTTTTTTCATAAAATAGTATACCTTTCTCCTGTAATCATACTGAAATAATTATAGCTGGAAAAGACAGGAAAAGCAATAAATGAAATAAAAATCATAGCAATAAGCATAAAAATTAAAAAAAAGTTTGATCGTTTTTAACAATTTTTTTACATTTATGCGCTTGTTATAGCATTCATTTTACAGTATAATATTTAATGAGATATGATAACGATTTTAGAAAAATGAAAGAAAGGGTGTTGTGAATGGGAAAAAAAAGAGAGGACAATATTAGGCAGTTTACACATAAATATTCGAAGGTATGTGTGGACAACAACGCCATTGATGCAGGTCTGTTTGATGAATACGGTGTAAAGAGAGGATTACGTGACAAAAATGGGAAAGGAGTCCTTTCGGGGCTTACGAACATTTCATTAATAAAATCATCAGAGGAAGTTGACGGAAAAACAGTTCCATGTGAGGGACAGCTTTATTATAGAGGATATAATATTTATGATTTGGTTAGAGGATTTCAGAATGACGGCAGATATGGTTTTGATGAATGTGCGTATCTGCTGCTGTTTGGAAAGCTTCCAGATGTAGAAGAACTTGGAGATTTCAAGAGAATATTGGCGTACAGCATGACACTTCCAACCAATTTTGTGCGGGATGTCATTATGAAGGCTTCTAGTGGCGATATCATGAATTCCCTGACAAAAAGTGTTCTGACGCTTGCATCTTATGATGACAGAATTATGGATATGTCGCTTGACAATGTACTTCGTCAGAGCCTTATGCTCATTAGCGTGTTTCCGATGCTCTCTGTATATGGATATCATGCATACAATCATTATGAGTGTGATGAGAGTTTGTACATTCACAGACCAGATCCGCGCCTTTCCACAGCAGAAAATCTGCTGAGACTGTTAAGACCAGATATGTCTTATACGCCAATAGAAGCAAAAGTTCTTGATGCGGCGCTTGTGCTGCATATGGAACATGGCGGCGGAAACAATTCTACATTTACAACCAGAGTTGTTACAAGTGCCGGATCGGATACATATTCTGTTATCGCAGCAGCGCTTTCTTCCTTGAAGGGTCCAAAACATGGCGGGGCAAATATCAAGGTTGTCCAAATGATGGAGGATTTGCGGCGGAATGTAGAAGATGTATCAAATGAAAACCAGGTGCGCGAATATCTTTATAAACTATTAAATAAAGAAGCGTTTGACAGAAGCGGATTGATATATGGAATGGGACATGCAGTGTATTCTATTTCGGATCCAAGAGCAAAGATATTTAAGGCATTTGTAGAAAAGCTTGCAAATGAAAAGAAACGCCATGCAGAATTTGAACTTTATTCTATGATAGAGCGGATGGCGCCGGAAGTTATTGCTGAAAAGTGCAGAATTTATAAGGGTGTTAGTGCAAACGTTGACTTTTACAGCGGTTTTGTTTACAGTATGTTGGATATTCCGCTGGAATTGTACACGCCGATATTTGCGATTGCGCGTATTGTTGGCTGGAGCGCACATCGTATGGAAGAGCTGATAAATGTGGATAAGATTATCAGACCTGCTTATAAGAGTATTTTGACATTGAAGCCATATGAGTCACTTAAGGACAGGTCTACCCCAAAGATTGACGGGCATGAAGATAAGGTATATCAGCTTCCTATGAATTAGTTCTTGTGAGATGCTGTATGCTGGCAAAATATAAAAGTGTTTTGGCACAGGAATCGTTCTGTCATGATAAGTCAGTCAATGGCAGCAGGAATGTCACTGGAACAGAGTAAACAGTCATACATGAATTAACATAACAGGAAAAAAATTCAAAAATTGTATTGCTTTTTGTGGCATACGGTGTTAAACTGGTATAGATTAAAAGAATGCTAGATGATAAGGAGTGGGCTCGTGAGTCCACTCCTTTATATGTAAGTCAGCAGTTGAAAAGGGAGTTTGATTAAGGGGGGGTACAGATGGCGAAAAAAGTTTCTTATGAAGAAAGGGCGGAGGCATTATTAGAGCCTATAGCCGCCGCAAATGGCTGCGAAATTTATGATATTGAGTATGTGAAGGAAGGAAGCGAACGATATTTAAGAGCGTATATTGATAAACCTGACGGAGTGAATATTACGGATTGTGAGAATGTCAGCCGTGCATTTTCTGAAAAGCTAGACGAAGAAGATTTTATCCCAGATGCTTATATTTTAGAAGTGTCAAGTCCAGGACTTGGAAGAGCGCTCAAAAAAGACAGGCACCTTGAAAAAAGTATTGGCAAAGAGGTTGAAGTAAAAACATATAAGCTTATGGAAGGCAAGAAAGAATTTATCGGTATTCTGAAATCATATGATAAGGATACAATTACGATAGAAATAGAGAATAATTCAGAGACAGAGGATATGGTCTTTGCCAAATCTGACATAGCGATTATCAGATTGACGCTGGATTTTTAAGTTTAGGAGGGTAAAGGAATAATGAACAAGGAATTAATGGAAGCGCTTAACATTCTTGAGAAGGAGAAGGAAATCAGCAAAGAGACTCTTTTTGAGGCAATTGAAAATTCCCTTCTGACAGCCTGCAAGAACCATTTTGGAAAAGCAGATAATATAACAGTCCAGATAGACAGAGAAACCTGTGATTTCCTTGTGTATGCGACAAAGGATATTGTGGCAGCATATGATGAGGTTGAGGATGATGTCATGCAAATCTGTATTGATGACGCGATTCAGATATCCAAAAACGCAGTGATTGGCGACACGATTAATGTGGAAATCAAGTCAAAGGAATTTGGGCGTATTGCGACACAGAATGCAAAGAATGTTATTTTGCAAAAAATCCGCGAGGAAGAGCGAAGCGTTGTTTACAATCAATTCTTTGAGAAGGAGAAAGATGTTGTAACAGGTATTGTTCAGCGTTATATTGGCAGAAATATCAGCATCAACCTTGGAAAGGCAGATGCGATGCTCAATGAAGCGGAGCAGGTAAAAGGTGAAGAATTTAAACCTACAGAGCGCATAAAAGTATATATTCTTGAGGTAAAGAATACACCCAAAGGCCCAAGAATCCTTGTTAGCAGAACACATCCTGAACTTGTAAAGCGCCTTTTTGAGGCTGAAGTGACAGAGATTAAAGATGGAACGGTAGAAATTATGAGTATTGCCCGTGAGGCGGGAAGCCGTACCAAGCTTGCGGTAAGAACAAACAATCCGAATGTTGATGCGGTAGGCGCATGTGTTGGTATGAATGGAGCAAGAGTCAATGCGATAGTAGAAGAGCTTCGCGGTGAAAAGATTGATATTGTGAACTGGGATGAGAACCCAGGCAATTTCATACAAAATGCACTTTCACCTGCAAAGATTGTAGCAGTATTTGCGGACCCTGACGAGAAGACGGCGAAAGTGGTAGTGCCAGATTATCAGCTTTCCCTTGCCATTGGCAAAGAGGGGCAGAATGCACGCCTTGCCGCACGGCTTACAGGGTACAAGATAGATATTAAATCGGAAACACAGGCAAAAGATGCGGAAGGGTTCCGATATGAAGATTATATGTTTGATGAGGACGGAGATGTTTATTACGAGGAGGAATATGAGGAAGATGCGGATGAAGAAACACAGGAGGAGATAGAAGCAGATTCCGAAGAGCTTGCGGAAGCGGATTCTAAAGACCTTGCAGAAGCAGATCCAGAAGAGCTTGCAGAGGCGGATTCCGAAGAGCTTACGGAAGCGGATTCGGAGGAAATAATGGAGGCAGCGGAAGAGTAGATGGCAAAAAAGATTCCATTAAGACAATGCATTGGCTGTGGTGAGATGAAAGGCAAAAAGGAGATGCTGAGGGTTCTGCGTACAGAGGAAGAAGGTATCATACTAGATGCTACAGGCAAAAAAAACGGTAGAGGCGCTTACATATGCCCAAATATTGAATGCATGAAAAAGGCAAGAAAATCAAAAGGGCTTGACAGAGCGTTCAAGATGGCTGTGCCTGATGAAGTTTATGACAGTCTGACAAAGGAGATAGAATTATTTGAATAAGATTTATTCTATGTTGGGGCTTGCGACAAAAGCAGGCAAAGTGGCAAGCGGAGAGTTTGCAACTGAAAAAAGTATAAAGAGCGGCAAGGCAGAGCTCGTTATTGTGTCAGAGGATGCATCAGATAATACGAAGAAAATGTTTTCTGATATGTGTGTTTTTTATGAAGTTCCAAAATATTTCTTTGGGAACAAAGAGGATCTGGGGCACGCAATTGGAAAGGCTATGCGTTCATCTCTTGCAATTACAGATGAAAATTTCGCAAATATATTAATGGAGCATCTTAAACAATATGGTAATTGCAAATAGCGTGAAGAGATTTTTGTTCTGAAGGACGCATTAGAATAAGGTTGTTGCAGAAGCAATAAGAGCGGGAATGCGGACATCAGAGATTTTTCACACAGCGGATTTGTGATGGTATACAAATTCGTGAGATGAACAAGAATGGGGGATTTATAATGGCAAAAATAAAAGTGTATGAGCTTGCGCAGGAGATAGGAATGAAGAGTGCGGATCTCCTTGCAGTATTAAAAAATAAAGGTATAGAGGTAAAAAGCCACATGAGTGTATTAGAAGACGGCCAGGTAGAAGATGTAAAAAAAGCGTTAAAGGCTCCTGCCAAGTCGGAAGAGGCACCTAAGACGATAAAGAAAGCGGAGACAGCAGGGGAAACGAAGGCGCCTGCCAAAACTGGAGAGGGGACTGTAAAGAAAAAGAAAAGTATTATATTTGTGAGCAATCCTCACAATTCCAAGATGCCAGGAGGGGCACAAATACCCAAAAAGCCCGCACATCCTGAGAAGAAGGCAGCACCTGCAAAACCCGCAGCAGCAAAGCCGGCGGCAGTAGAACCTGTGGAGGTAAAAAAACCAGTACCTGTGGAGGCACCAAAACCTGCAGAGGCTGTCAAGACAGAGCCAGTTATTGAAAAGCCTGTACAGAAAACAGAGCAGCATGCAGAACCAGTCAAAGTGGAGACGCCAAAAACAGAACAGCCTGTAAAGGTAGAAGAAGCTGTGAAAGCAAAGGCACCTGTAAAACAGGAGGCACCTAAAGCTGCAGTGCAGCCTCCAAAGACGGAAACGCCCAAGCCTGCGGTGCAGAATACAAAACCAGAGGCGTCAAGACCATCTGCACAGAGAAATTATGATGGTCCAAGACGGGATAATCGCGATAATCAAAATAATCGTGACAATCGGGAATATAACCGCGACAACCGTGATAATCGCGAGAACAGAACAGACGGGCAGCGCCGTGACGGCCAGAGAAATTATGACGGTCCAAGACGGGATAATCGTGATGGACAGCGCCGTGACGGTCAGAGAAATTATGACGGTCCAAGACGGGATAATCGTGATAATCAGAATAATCGTGACAATCGGGAATATAATCGCGACAACCGTGATAATCGGGATAATAGAACAGACGGGCAGCGCCGTGATGGCCAGAGAAATTTTGATGGACGTGGTGCAAGGCCAGGTCAGGGCTTTAACGGAGGACGTGACAATGACCGCAGCCGCGATAACAGAGGCGGATATGGCAACCGAAATACCAACAAAAGCGGAGGGTTCGTTCCAGAGAGTCCGATCAAAGATGCGGAGAAGCATAGAGATGATGAAAAGCGTCGTATCAGTCAGGAGAAGGATAAGAGAAACCGCAAAGACTTTATGTACGAGGAAGATGATAACGGCATCAAGAATATCAAAGGCAAAAATAAGCCAGGAAAATTTATCAAACCAGAAAAGAAACCTGCTGAGTCTGTAGAAGAACAGATTAAGGTTATCACACTTCCAGAAAGCATTACAATCAAAGAGCTTGCAGATAAGATGAAGATACAGCCGTCAGCGATTGTGAAGAAACTCTTTTTGCAGGGACAGATTGTGACGGTGAATCAGGAGATTCCTTATGAAACAGCCGAGAATATTGCGATTGAGTATGATATTATCTGTGAACAGGCAGTCAAGGTTGATGTGATTGAGGAACTTTTGAAAGAAGATGATGAAAATTCCGCAGATATGATTCCGAGATCACCCGTTATCTGTGTAATGGGTCATGTCGATCATGGTAAAACTTCACTCCTTGATGCAATTAGAAAAACAAATGTAACAGACAAAGAAGCAGGAGGTATCACACAGCATATTGGTGCATATACCGTAAATGTCAATGATCAGAAAATCACATTCCTTGATACACCGGGACATGAAGCGTTTACAGCAATGCGTATGCGCGGTGCTAATTCGACAGATATTGCGATTCTGGTAGTGGCGGCAGATGATGGAGTGATGCCACAGACAATTGAGGCGATTAGCCATGCAAAAGCGGCTGGCATTGAGATTATTGTTGCTGTAAATAAAATTGATAAACCGGGAGCAAATGTGGAGCGTGTGAAACAGGAGCTTACAGAGTATGAACTTATCGCAGAAGACTGGGGCGGAAGTACAATCTTTGTACCAGTATCCGCAAAAAGCGGCGAAGGAATTGAACAGCTTTTAGAGATGATACTGTTGACCGCAGAAATGCTTGAATTGAAGGCGAACCCAAACAGACGTGCGAGAGGACTTGTTATTGAGGCTGAGCTTGACAAAGGACGCGGACCAGTTGCGACGATTTTGGTGCAGAAGGGAACATTAAAGGTTGGTGACTTTGTATCAGCAGGCGCCGCAAGTGGTAAAGTGCGTGCTATGGTGGATGACAAGGGCAGACGGGTCAAAGAAGCCGGACCTTCCGTTCCTGTAGAAATTCTTGGACTTGGTGACGTGCCAAATGCAGGTGAGATATTTATTGCACATGAAAATGATAAGGAAGCAAAATATTATGCAGAAACTTTTGTGGCGCAGAATAAAGAAAAGCTTCTTGAGGATACTAAGTCTAAGATGTCTCTTGACGACTTGTTTTCACAGATTCAGGCAGGCAGCCTGAAAGAACTGAATCTGATTATTAAGGCAGATGTACAGGGCAGTGTAGAAGCAGTGAAGCAGAGTCTTATGAAACTGTCCAATGAAGAAGTAGTAGTCAAGTGTATCCATGGTGGTGTTGGTGCGATTAATGAGTCCGATGTAAGTCTTGCATCTGCTTCAAAGGCAATTATTATAGGATTTAATGTACGTCCAGATGCGCAGGCAAAAGCGACTGCGGAGCGTGAGGGCGTTGATGTAAGATTATATAAGGTTATCTATCAGGCGATTGAAGATGTTGAAGCTGCTATGAAGGGAATGCTTGATCCTGTATTTGAGGAAAAAGTTATTGGTCATGCAGAAGTCAGACAGTTGTTTAAGGCTTCCGCAGTAGGAAATATTGCAGGTTCTTATGTGCTTGACGGAACATTCCAGAGAGGATGTAAGGTTCGAATAACACGTGAAGGCGAACAGATCTATGAGGGCAGCCTTGCATCGCTGAAACGTTTTAAAGATGATGTCAAGGAAGTTAGAGCTGGATTTGAGTGCGGCCTTGTATTTGAAGGCTATGATAGTATGCAGGAGCTCGATATTGTAGAGGCATATATTATGGTGGAAGTTCCTAGATAAGAAATCGCACAGGTGTTACATCAGAAAAAGAATATATGGATAGTGGAGAATAGAGAAATGAGAAAGAACAGCGTCAAAAATACCCGTGTGAATGGGGAAGTTCATCGTGCGCTTGCAGAGATCATTCGAAGTGAAATAAAAGATCCTAGAATAAATCCAATGACTTCTGTAGTTGCTGTGGAGGTAGCACCAGATCTGAAGACTTGTAAGGCTTGGATTAGTGTTCTGGGAAACGAGGAGTCTCAACAGGATACCATAGAAGGATTAAAAAGTGCAGAGGGGTATATTCGCAGCCTTTTGGCAAAACAGGTCAATTTAAGGAATACACCAGAAATCAGGTTTATTCTTGACCAGTCAATTGCATATGGCGTTTCTATGTCAAAGAAAATTGATGAAGTGAACCGGGCAGACGAGGAAAAGAGGAAATAGGCTCAATATAGGAAACGATGAAAGCAAAAGCGCTTTCATCGTAAGATGCCCAGTAAACGGAAGGCATTGCAAAAATGGAGGTTTTATGAAAAAAATAGAGTTACTGAATGAATGTGAAGGAGCAAAAAATATAGTGATTTCAGGTCATAAAAGACCAGACGGAGATTGTGTTGGTTCATGCATGGCAATGTATTTGTATCTCAAAAAGACTTTGCCAGATGCAGAAGTTAAAGTATTTCTTGACGAGCCAGCTGAAATATTTGCGTGCATTAAGGATTTCGATAAAATTGACAGAAGCTATAAAATAGAAGGTGAAGTTGATGTGTTTATAGCGCTTGACTGCGAGAAATCAAGGCTTGGTGAAGCAGAAGAACTCTTTTCCAATGCAAAAAAACGCATTAATATTGATCATCATGTGAGTAATGAAAGAGGTTGCGGCGATATAAATTATATTTCACCAGGAATAAGTTCAACATCTGAACTTGTATATGATCTGATGGAAGAAAAATATTTGGACGAAGATATAGCAAAAGCGATTTACATAGGAATTGTGCATGATACAGGCATATTCCAATATTCCAATACATCTCCCCAGACGCTGCGGATTGCGGCAGAGCTTATCGAATACGGGTTTGATTTTCCGGCGATTATCGAAAAAACATTTTATGAAAAAACATATACGCAGAACCAGCTTTTGGGCCGTGCGCTTCTTGAGAGTATTATGTTTATGGACGGAAGATGTATTGTCAGTGTTATTAATAAAAAAACACTTGATTTTTATGATGCAGAACCAAATGATCTGGATGGAATTGTCAATCAGCTCCGGATTATAAAAGGGGTTGAATGTGCGATTTTCATGTATGAGACAGGAAATTTGGAATACAAAGTGAGTCTTCGTTCCCGCAAATCTGTGGATGTGAGCAAGGTTGCTGCATTCTTTGGTGGCGGCGGCCATATAAGAGCTGCCGGATGCAGTATGAATGGAACATTTTATGATGTGATTAATAATATCTCAAGGCAGATAGCAATGCAAATGAAAGAGTGAAACGTTGATAAATGGTATAATGAATATCTATAAAGAAGCTGGCTTTACATCACATGATGTTGTCGCCAAACTTCGGGGAATTGTGAAACAGAAAAAAATAGGCCACACCGGAACATTGGATCCTGACGCTGTCGGGGTCCTTCCGGTGTGTTTTGGCAGTGCTACGAAACTCTGTGATATGATGACAGACAAAACCAAAGAGTATGAAGCCATAATGCGGCTGGGCGTGAAGACAGATACGCAGGATTTAAGCGGCAGGGTTCTTGAAGAATGTAAGGTTTGTGTGAGCAAGGAGGCTGTTGAAGCCGCCATCATGCATTTTGTAGGGGGTTATGAACAGATACCGCCGATGTATTCCGCACTTAAGGTGAACGGAAAGAAGCTCTATGAGCTTGCAAGGCAGGGCAGGGAAGTAGAGCGGCAGCCGCGACATGTGGATATTTTGTCCATCAATATTTTGGAGATGAATCTGCCAGATGTAAGATTTGTGGTGTCTTGCTCAAAAGGAACATATATTCGAACGTTGTGTGCAGATATCGGGGACAAGCTTGCATGTGGCGCTGCCATGGCAGCATTAAAGCGCACAAGAGTGGGTAGTTTTAAAATAGAGGATGCTATAACACTTTCCAAAGTACAGGAGCTTGCAGCTTCTGGTCAATGTGAGGATTATGTAGTAGCGCCAGATTATATTTTTATGGAGTATGCAGGTGCCGTGGTAAAACCAGAGGCTGAGAATGCGCTTGCAAATGGAAATAAGCTTCGCCTGAATCAGGTAGAAATAAAGGACAATTGCTATCTGAAAGAAGGCGATCTGATTCGGATATATAATGGCAGAAAGGTATTCAAAGCAGTGTATTGCTTTGTAAAAAAAGAAAACATTTTGAAACCGTATAAAATGTTTTTGTGATGAAAGCTTTGACAGATGGAAATGAAAATTATAGAAAACACAACAGAATTTCATATTAGTGCAAAAACGGCTGTGGCAATTGGCAAGTTTGACGGTTTTCATAGGGGACATCAAAAACTCTTGCAAAATCTCAAAATGCAGCAGGAAAAAGGACTGAAGACTGTCGTTTTCACGTTTGTACCGTCTCCGGCAGTATTTTTTAGCAAAGAGATTGTCAGGGAACTTTCCACAATATCAGAGAAACGAAGAATTTTTGAAAAAGCAGGGGTTGATTATCTGATAGAGTACCCGTTTTGTCAAAAGACAGCAGATATGGAGCCGGAAACGTTTATCAAGGAAGTGTTGGTGGACAGAATCCATGCGGAGTGTGTTGTCGCAGGAGAAGATGTATCCTATGGAAAAAGAGGAGCCGGAGACTGTAAGTTATTGCAAGATAAAGCCGCAGAGCATGGATATCGTGTTATCATTATAGAAAAAGTATTGTATGAAGGGAAAGAGATAAGTTCTACGTATGTCCGTGACGGAGTAAAAAAGGGAGACATGGAACTGGTGACAAATCTTTTGGGAGTACCGTATTATGTGAGCGGAGAGATTATTCATGGAAGGAAGCTGGGGCGTACAATCGGTATGCCGACAGTAAACCTGCTTCCGCCGCAAGAGAAACTGCTGCCCCCCAAAGGAGTATATTTTTCCAGTGTATATCTTCAAAATAGAAATCACAGCAGAGCAAATGAGGGTGAGTGGTTTGCTTCCATCACAAATATAGGAACAAAACCAACAGTAGATAGTCATCATGTCATGGGAGTGGAAACTTATATTTATGATTTTGACAGGGACGCATATGGCGAGGAATTAGATGTGTATCTCTTAAAGTATAAAAGACCTGAACGGTGTTTTGATGGTGTGGAAGCCCTGAAGGCGCAAATGGCAGCAGATATTGCAGCAGGAAGAGAATTTTTTCAAAACAGTTCCCTTTTCTAAATATAATCAAAATTAATGGGGTTGACAGATTGTTATTTGAATGGTATATTAAGTTTGTAATTTATATGTAACAAATTTGTAACAAATATCAAAGCAACTGGCGGAAGGCGGAATTGGATTTTATTTATGGAAAGAATGAACAGATTAAAGTACACAGGAATAGCAGTATGTGTTGGACTTGCAGTTGTGTTGTTTGGAAGTGGCGCTTATGCCAATACAAAACAGCATGAAAAAGAAGAGTCAGAGCAAGAAAGTGAAACGATAACACTTGATATTTTTGAAACAACAAATGAAGAACAAAGTGAAAACAGCAGTACCGATCTCGATGATACGGGATGGCAGGCAGCAGGCGCAGGGGAAGTTTTTGATGATACTAGACAAGATGAGACAGCAGCGCCAGAACAGGAAGCGTCTGCATTGCCGGAAACAAGCGACAGTGTTACTACAGAGTCAAGTGACAACATCGCTACGGAAACAAGCGATACCACATCGACAGAGCAGGAAGAATCTATAGTGCCTGTAGAAATGGCGCGGTCTGTGGACGCAGATGTTTCTATGTCAGCAGGTGCAGGGCAGGTTCTTGACACCATAGTACAAGATACAGCCAATACAGGAACAGAAGATAATTCAATAACAAATGTTACTGAAAACAGTGAAGAACCTGTTCAGTATTGGGGATATACCAATCTTGGTATTGCGCATGTAGATAATCACTTAAATATCAGACAGGAACCAAACGAAAATGGCAAGTTGATAGGAAAGCTTTCAAAAGATGCAGCCTGTGAAATTCTTGAAATAGATGAAAATGGCTGGGCGCATATCAAATCAGGTAAGGTAGAAGGCTACTGCAGCACGGAGTTTTTATATACAGGTGAGGAAGCGATTGCAAGAGGCAAAGAAGTGGCTTCCATGATAGCGATTGTAAATACAGAAACGCTGAAAGTAAGAGAAGAGCCAAATACAGATTCTGTGGTGATTACGCTGATACCACAGGACGAAGAGCTTGAAGTCGTTGAAGTCATGGATAATGGCTGGATTAAATTTTTGCTTGATGATGAAGAAGCATATGTTTCCGGTGATTATGTGGATGTTGAGGAGCGGCTTGAAAAAGCAGTGACGCTCACAGAGCTTTTATATGGTCAGGGTGTTTCTGATGTACGTGTAAGCCTTGTACAGTATGCAAAGCAGTTTGTTGGAAATCCGTATGTATGGGGCGGAACGAGTCTTACCAATGGTGCGGACTGTTCAGGATTTACGCTGAGTATATTTAAAAAATATGGCGTTAGCCTTCCACATCATGCGGCATCACAGGCACAGCTTGGCACAAAGATTAGTTTGAGCGAAGCACAGCCAGGCGATTTGGTATTTTATGCAAAGAACGGTTATGTGAATCATGTGGCGATATACATAGGCAGCGGCCAGGTAATTCATGCTTCAAGTCCAAAGACAGGCATTAAGATTTCAAGCGTAAATTATCGTACAGTATCTAGTGTGAGACGGTTTTTGTAAGGAAAATAAATAAGTGTTGCATAATTGTGTATCGTATGCTATACTATGGAAGGTTAACATGAGCTGATACTCAGTGGCGGGATACTCCGACCCAGGCTTAGTATACAGCAGTCAATTATAAAAATGGAGGATTTTTACAATGATTTCTAAGGAAAAAAAGCAGGCAATCATTAATGAGTATGCCAGAACACCAGGCGACACAGGTTCACCGGAAGTTCAGATTGCAATATTAACAGCAAGAATTCAGGAATTAACAGAGCACTTAAAGATCAATTATAAGGATCATCACTCAAGACGTGGTCTTTTGAAAATGGTAGGTCAGAGACGTGGATTACTTGACTACTTAAAGAAGACAGACATTGAGAGATATCGTGCTCTTATTGAGAGGCTTGGTATCAGAAAGTAATTTTTGAATACTTATGCATGGAAAGAGCGGAATGTATCCGCTCTTTTTGTGCACATGGACGCAGAGAGAAAAGCTTGTGTCCAGCGTTTGAGCAGGGAAGAAAAGTCGCTTAATTGATTGCAAGAAGGCTAGATGCCTTTAACAGGAAGCCGAAACTGTTACATTGAAACAAAAAAGCTTCCTTAGATAGAAGTTTGCTTCGAGACCACTGAAAAGAGGATGAGCAGCGTTTATCATTTTTTCAGTAGTTTCGACACTTCTTTCTAGGGATGTGAAAAAGCATTTACGCACAAAGAAAAGGAGATTGATATGGATTATATGACATTCAGCGAAAAGAAAGACAAGTCCTACAAAGCATATAGTATGGAACTTGCAGGACGTACATTGACAATTGATATTGGAAGAGTGGCAGCACAGGCAAATGGTGCAGCGCTGATGCACTATGGTGATACGACAGTGCTTTGTACAGCTACCGCATCAGATAAGCCAAGAGATGGAATTGATTTCTTTCCGCTTTCTGTAGAGTATGAGGAAAAATTATATTCTGTTGGCAAGATACCAGGCGGTTTTAACAAAAGAGAAGGCAAAGCAAGTGAAAATGCGGTTTTAACAAGCCGTGTCATTGACAGACCTATGCGTCCGCTGTTTCCAAAGGATTATAGAAATGATGTAACGCTCAATAATATGGTAATGAGTGTGGACCCAGAATGCCGTCCAGAGCTGGTTGCGATGCTGGGTTCTGCCATTGTTGCTTCAATTTCGGACATTCCGTTTGATGGCCCTTGTGCAACAACACAGATGGGGCTTGTGGATGGTGAGTTTGTGATCAATCCAAATCAGGAACAGTGGAAAAATGGTGATTTGCAGCTTACAGTGGCTTCTACAAGCCAGAAAGTTATCATGATAGAGGCTGGGGCAAATGAGATTCCAGAAGAGAAGATGATAGAAGCAATTTATCAGTGTCATGAGATTAACCAGACGATTATTGCATTTATCAATCAGATTGTAGCAGAAATTGGAAAGGCAAAACATGAATATACAAGTTGTGCAATTCCAGAAGAAATGTTTGCAAAAATAAAGGAAATCGTTCCTCCAGAGGAGATGGAAGAGGCTGTATTTACAGACGAGAAACAGGTAAGAGAAGAGAATATCAGAAAGATTACAGAGAAGCTTGAAGAGGCATTTGCGGATAATGAGGAGTGGCTTGCTATTCTTGGTGAGGCTGTATATCAGTATCAGAAAAAGACTGTGCGCAAAATGATTTTGAAAGATCATAAGCGTCCAGACGGTCGTGCTGTGACACAGATTCGTCCGCTTGCAGCAGAGACAGATATTATTCCAAGAGTGCATGGTTCTGCAATGTTTACACGCGGACAGACGCAGATTTGTACGATAACAACACTTGCACCATTATCAGAAGTTCAAAAAATTGATGGACTTGATGAGAATGAGACTGCAAAGAGATATATGCATCATTATAATTTCCCATCATATTCCGTAGGAGAAACAAAGCCTTCAAGAGGCCCAGGGCGTCGGGAAATCGGACATGGTGCACTGGCTGAAAAAGCATTGGTGCCTGTAATTCCTTCAGAAGAAGAATTTCCATATGCAATCCGTACTGTATCAGAAACATTTGAGTCAAATGGATCGACTTCACAGGGTTCTATCTGTGCGTCTACAATGTCTTTGATGGCGGCAGGTGTGCCGATTAAGAAGCCAGTGGCAGGTATTTCCTGCGGTCTTGTTACCGGAGAAACAGACGACGATTATATTGTTCTTACAGATATTCAGGGGCTTGAGGATTTCTTTGGTGATATGGATTTCAAGGTAGCTGGTACAAAAGATGGTATTACAGCAATCCAGATGGATATTAAGATACATGGATTGACAAGACCTATTGTAGAGGAGGCAATTGCCAAGACAAAAGATGCTAGAATGTATATTTTAAATGAGATTATGCTGCCATGCATCAGTCAGCCAAGACCTACTGTTGGACAGTATGCACCTAAGATTATTCAGACCCAGATCAATCCTGAGAAGATTGGTGATGTGGTAGGACAAAGAGGTAAGACAATCAATGCGATTATTGAGCAGACTGGCGTCAGAATTGATATCACAGATGATGGATTTGTAAGCATTTGCGGTACCGATCAGAAAATGATGGACAAGGCTTGTGAAATGATAAAAATTATCACAACAGACTTTGAAGAAGGCCAGGTCTTTAAGGGAAAAGTCGTAAGTATCAAGGAGTTTGGTGCATTTATTGAATTTGCTCCTGGAAAAGAGGGAATGGTTCATATTTCCAAGATTTCCAAGGAAAGAATTAATCATATAGAAGATGTACTGACACTTGGCGACATGGTTACTGTTGTATGCCTTGGAAAGGATAAAATGGGACGAATCAGCTTTTCTATGAAAGATGTAGCACAGAAATAAACTTGTATACTATTTTGATTCTGAATAGAACACCACTTTGTGTAATCATAAAATACACAAAGCAGGTGTTCTTTTGTATAGACGGGATGTTATAGTTAATGCATATTAAAGGAATAAGCAATGAGTGAAAATATTGAAAAAACAGAGAAAGATTATATCAAAGAACAAATCGTTTTAACCAAACAAATTGTATTGAAAAATACAATCAATTTAAATCACGTTCGGACAGTGGCGGGAGTAGACTTAGCATATTGGAAGAAAAATGAAACAGAATACGCAGTTTGTTGTATTGTCATTATCGATTATCACACGTTGGAAATCATTGAAGAGGTTTGCTACAAAGATATTATTACAGTGCCATATATACCTGGTTGTTTGGCATTTCGGGAGGTCCCGATATTTTTAGAGACGTACAAATTGCTGAAAACAGTGCCAGATGTTTTGTTTTTTGATGGAAATGGATATTTTCACCCAAGACATATGGGACTGGCAACACATGCAGGTATTTTGATACAAAAAGCAACGATTGGCATAGCAAAGAGTTATTATAAAATAGAGGATGTGTATTTTGATATGCCATCAAATACAGCAGGGGCATTCACGGATATCAAAAAGAACCATGAAATCTATGGGCGGGCACTGCGCACTCATATGAATGTAAAACCAGTTTTTTTGTCAGTTGGAAATGCAATTGATTTGGATACTGCTATGGAAATGACAGTCAGCTTGACAACAAAAGAAAGTCATATACCGCTGCCGACTCGATTGGCAGATATTATGACACATAAAAAGCGCAAAGAATATCAATGATGTATATGCAGGCAGGGAATGTTTCTCCCTGCCTGTTGTTTTATGTACGGGTCTTGGTTCGCTTGTTATGGCGGTGGTTGCAATATTCCTGGTAAGCAGAGAATATTCAGAAAAAACTCTAAAAACAATTTTTGTGCCAAGATCTATGTGGTGAGGAACTTGATTAAAAACGCGGATTAAAGTGTTTTGGCGCCGGATTTAAGCTGTCAAGTGTCTTAATTTCACTGTAAATTTGTGTGCGTCTGTTATAGGGGTAAAGAAACGTTGCTGAAATCATCGCACGGTTAGAGTAATATTTTGAATTTGCGGACATATATTGAGGTATGGACAAGGAAAGTTTGACAGCAAATGTTATACAAAAAGATGATGAAAGTACATCATAGTTGAAAAGGGGAGGGTGAAATGAAAAGAGAGAAAGAACTGTCCATGTTTTTTCCGGACAGACTGCGAGCAGAATGGGAAAGGCTGCGGTTTGATAAGAATAAAGTAAGAGAAATCCGAATACGGGCAAATCAACCAGTAATGATTCTGGCAGAAGAAGAGATAACACTTGCTTTTGTATATAGAGACAGGGAGTTGGAAGATATTTTTCAATATCTCTGCCATGATTCAGTGTATGCATATGATGAGGAAAGAAGACAGGGATATCTGACGGTAGAGGGAGGGCATCGTATTGGTATTACGGGAGAACTGGTGCTTTCAGAGGGACGATATATTGCCAAATATGTGAAATATATGAATATTCGTATTGCACATGAAATGATTAATATTGCAAAAAATGTTATGCCATATCTCTATCATGAATGTGTGAAAGGACAGGTGTTCAGCACATTGATCATTTCGCCGCCTGGAATTGGCAAAACCACGCTGTTAAGAGATATCATCCGTCTATTATCGGATGGCTGCTGCGGACAGAGAGGGTGTAATGTCGGTGTCGTGGATGAGAGAGGGGAATTATCCGGCGCATATAGAGGAAGCGCTTCTCTTGATTGTGGAAAACGCACAGATTTGGTGACAGGAGGCACCAAAAAGTATGGAATAGATATTTTGGTTCGGACATTTTCGCCTAGAGTGGTGGCGATAGATGAAATTGGAAAATATGAGGACGCAGATGCAGTTCTTCATGCAGGAGTAAGTGGTTGTAGTGTCCTTGCAACGGTTCATGGAAGTTCTATTGCGGATATTTCCCAAAAGGAAGAAATAGAAAAAATACTTCGTTTGAAGTTGATAGATCGGTTTATCGTATTGTCAATAAATGAAAGAATGGACAGGTATTTTCAGATTTTTGACAGAGAGGGGAAACAGTTATGTGGCAAAAATTTGTTGCAGGTACCTGCGTAATGACAGGTGCGCTCGGTTTTGGATGGTCGTTATGTAGAGAAATGAGCAGCGACATACAGCATTTGAAACTGCAAAAGCAGATTCTTATTTATATGATAGGGGAGATTACCTATCTGCACAGGCCAATGGAAGAAATCTTTGATATTATTGCAGAAAAGATTCAGCCGCCATATGATGTCATTCTATCCGATATTTCCCATAAAATGAAAGAGCGGGAGGGAAAACCACTGCCGAGTCTTTGGCGGGAAACAATTTGCAGTCTGCATGGAAAAACACAGATATCTGAGAACGTGCTTGCTTATTTGGAAAAAATGGGAGATTGCTTTGTGTGCGAGGGTGACAGAATGCAGGTAGGGACGCTTGAGCTTTTTGAAGCGGAACTTGAGAGAGAGATAGACAGGCTTACAGTGAAAAAAGATGAAAATAGCAGGCTTATTAAAGCGCTTAGTACGCTGACAGGAATTTTGTGTATTATTTTGTTTTTGTAGTATCAAAGAGAAATGGGGATGAAAATGGAAGTCAGTCTGATATTCAAGATAGCAGCAGTTGGCATACTGATAACAATACTGGGGCAGGTATTAAAGCATAGCGGCAGAGAGGAGCACGCATTCCTAATAAGTCTCGCTGGGCTGGTGCTGGTGCTTTCATGGATCGTTCCATATATATATGAACTTTTTGAGATGATACAGGATTTGTTTGGATTGTGAACAGGACATATAGGAGAAGCGTATGATTCAGGTTTGTGTACTTGCTATGGCAGGGTTATTTGCAGCGCTGATTATCAGAAAGGATAAGCCGGAGTTTGCCACATTGATTATTCTTTTGGTAAGTTTTTTTATCGCGATAAGAGTGCTTGGCATATTAGAACATGTGATGGCTGAGGTAGAAGGCTGGAAAGCGCTGCTTGGTGAAAATGCTGTTTATATGACGTTGCTTTTGAAATTGATCGGGATTACCTATATCTGTGATTTTGCAGCAAATCTGTGCAAGGATTCCGGATATTCTGTATTGAGCAGCCATATTGAGATTTTTGGAAAAGTAGCGATCATGGTAGCAGGATTTCCAGTGATTAGAATGATGATTGACATGATTGAGGGAATGATGAGATGAGCCAGGAAATAAGCCTTTGGAGTGAGTTGGACATACTTCCTGATCTGGACGTTTTGGATGAACTTTTGAAAGAACTTCTGCCTGGGGAAAAAATAAATTCTATCAACTTTATTGAAGATGTTTTGAAGGGAAACTGGGTACTGGAACCTGGAATGTTCTGGAAATATATAGCAGAATCAATATCAAGTGTTATTTATGGATGGAAAAGACTGTTTATAGCAATTCTTGTGTTATTTATACTATCTGCTATTGTCAGTAATCTGATGGCGGCATTCAAAAATGATGGAGCGGCAAAAGCTGCCAAAACCTTTTTGACAATCTGCCAGTTGGTTGTTTTGATTGATGCATTTCATGATGTTCTAAAGATTGTTGACCATGCAATGGCGCAGATGATTGAATTTTTAAATTTGATCATACCTGCATATATGATATGCATAGCAGCGGCTGGCTCTGGACTTACAGCACTGATTTTTCACAAGCTTTTGCTGGGCTTTATCTGTCTGATAGAAGGAATTGTAGCTGCTTCACTTGTTCCTGTTATAGAAGCATATGTGATGCTTGGTGTTGTAGAAAGCATCTGGGGCGAGGACCGTTTTAAGGGAATTATGGAAATTATCAAAAAGGTGGTGCAGTGGTCGCTCAAAACAATGGTGGTGCTGATGTCGGGCAGTAGTATTTTGCAAGTTATCATAACACCTGCAATTGATAAAGCAAATGTCGCGGCAATACATAAAACAGCAGGTGCGATTCCTGGAATCGGTGATATTGTTGAGTCGGTATCAAGTGTTACACTAGCCTCTGCAATCGCAGTAAAAAACAGTCTTGGTGTTTTGATTCTAGTACTGCTTGTACTTTTGATAGCGGCGCCTGTTCTCCGTGCATTTATGATACTGCTTGTTATCAAAGTAAGTGGAGCGCTTGGCGGAGTATGCGGCGAAAAACAGATGGCAAAATGTGTGGAATATATATCAGATGCAGGATTTATGCTGCTAAGAATGTTAATCACAGTGACAACCTTATTTTTTGTGACCATTGCAGTTGTTACAAACGCTACAAGCAGCGGCATCATGTAAAGGATTTCCAAAGCGCCTGAAAACGCCGCTATCTGGATTGGTGATGCTGCACAGCGGAATCAAGAAGGTTATTATCGGACCAAACAAGAGGTGATGGAATGGAACTTTTTGCCGTAGAACTCAGAAAACTTGTGTATGTTGTTATCTGTTTTCAGTGTCTGCTGCAACTTACGGAAGGCAGTGCATACCAAAAGTATCTGAAATTGTTTTCTTATCTGTTAACAATGTGTATTTGCTGCAATCTTATTTTTTCTTTTGTAGGAAATATGGAAGCGTCTTTCTATGAAGCAGATAAATTGTATTTAAAGTGGGAACAGGAATGGCGAAAAATGACAGAGGCGGATGCGATTGATGAAGGTGAGGCATATTATGAACAGGAACTTTGGGGAGATAAAATTTTGAATGAGGCATACAAGGAATATGACAGCAGGAATGGGGGTGAAGCATATGAAGGAGAAGCTTCTGGGCAGATTGAGCAGGATTCTGGGCAGCGGAAACAGCAAACCGCCGAAGGAAACAATGCTGATTCTTTTTCTGAGCGGAATCCTGATTTTCGTGATTTTACTGCCGGTCAATAAGGATAACAGTAGTTATAAAAATAAGAAAAGTACAGATGTATCTTTGTCTGGCGGTTCTGCGGATTTGGGAATTGCGGATACAAAGCTGGAAAACGCGGCGCTAGACAAATACAAAAAAGGTCTAGAGAAGGAATTGGAAGACTTTCTGATGAATGTGGAAGGGGTAGGTGACGTGAAGGTTCTTATATATATGAAAAGTTCGCAAGAATTTATTGTTGAGAAAAATAACCCAACTTCAAGCAGTACAAGTGGCGACAGCAGTGACTTAAAAAAAGAAGAATCCACAGTGTATACAACAAATGCAAATGGAGATGAAGTGCCGTTTATCTCGCAGACAAAGGGACCCGCAATTGATGGGGTGGTCATTGCGGCAAAGGGAGCATCGAATGAGGCAGTGAAACTTCAAATAGTCAGGCTTGTAATGGCATTGTATGGTGTGGAGGCAAATAAGATCGAAGTGCTGCCTATGCAGTCAGAAAATGCTTCATAAATGCTTCTGTCACAATTTTTGAATCAGGATAGTATATAGGCTTAAATAATTTTTCAGTTCCTTAGTCTAAGAAGCGGTCCTAGTGAATAAGATAGAATTAGCAAAGAGAAGTAAGAGGAAGGATATGGTTTGGTGAAAAAAATATTAAGAAAAAACCAGATTATGATTACGGCACTGGCAGTAATGATTGCGGTAGCAGGTTATCTGAACTTTGCCGGCACCAAGATTGGGGAAGAGGACTTCATATCTGTGGATGGAAGCGACAAAGAACTTACATATGAGATCTCAGACGAGGATATGTATGCAATATCCCTCAGAGAGGATACAGACGGAACGATAACAGATTATTCTGAACTTGCAGCAGTTACAGGAACAGACGGGGACATTTTGAGTCTCGATACAGATGATGCGACGATAACAGATAATTATTTGAACAGTGATATGGCTGCGGCTTCTGGCAGTGTCACAAACGATCCTTCGGCTGTAGACAATGCTGATGGAGTACTTGCCGCAAATACAGAAGAGTCAGGAGCTACTGTTATTGAGCAGGAAATACCAGGCGAGGCAGTGTTTACAAGTGCATCTGGAGTATCAACACTCTCTGGAGCAAAGCTGTTAAAAGAGCAGACAAGAGCACAGAACAAAGAATCTCTTATGGAAATTATCAACAGTGATGATTTGACAGAAGATGCAAAAAAGGATGCTGTCAACAGCATGATAACATTGACAGAAACAGCGCAGAAGGAATCAGATGCACAGATGCTTCTTGAAGCAAAGGGATTTACCCAAACGGTAGTTAGCATCAGCGGCGATTCAGCAGATGTTATGGTGGAAGCAGCAAGCCTGACAGAGGCACAAACAGCGCAAATTATAGATATTGTACAGAGAAAAACGAATATTGCGGCAGAAAATATCATAATAACGGTGTCAGGCGCACAATAAAGGTGTGGAATTCACAGGATAAATATGGTATACTAAAGAACAAATTGGCAAATGGACTCATGGCATATACAGTGCTATGAGTACTTTAGCGGAAAGGAGTACTTATGAAAAGAGTATTTTTGATAGTTTTGGATAGTTTTGGAATCGGTGAGATGAAAGATGCGGATGCCTATGGAGACAAGGGAACCAATACCATAGGGTCCGTTTCTACCAGCTCATTTTTTCATGTGCCAAACTTGAAAAAACTGGGGCTTTTTAATATTGAAGGTGTGAAATGCCAGAATCAGGAGATGGAGGAGGCTCCTCTTGCGGCAATTGCAAGAATGAAGGAGGCGTCCAAGGGAAAAGATACTACAATTGGACACTGGGAAATTGCTGGAATGATATCAGAAAATCCGCTTCCAACGTATCCTGACGGATTTCCACAGGATGTACTAGATGAATTTATGAAGCTGACAGGCAGGGGGATACTCTGCAATAAGCCATATTCGGGAACAGAAGTAATTATGGATTATGGTGATGAACATGTAAAAACGGGCAATTTGATTGTATACACTTCCGCAGACAGCGTATTTCAGGTTGCTGCCCACGAGGAGATTGTGCCGCTTGAGACGCTTTATGATTATTGCAAAAAGGCAAGAGCCATGCTTCAGGGCAAACATGGAGTTGGACGCGTGATAGCAAGGCCATTTGTTGGAACATCTGGCAATTATACGAGAACATCACATCGTCATGATTATTCGCTGCTGCCGCCGAAGACTACCATGTTGGATCAGCTCAAAGCAGCAGGAAAAGATGTGATTGCCGTTGGAAAAATTAACGATATTTTTGCAGGAAAAGGGATTACGGAATTTGTGTATACAAGCGGTAATCCAGAAGGCATAGAGCGCACACTTGAATATCTTGACAAAGATTTCGAGGGATTGTGTTTTGTCAATTTGGTTGATTATGATATGCTGTATGGGCATCGTAGAGATATTGACGGTTATGCCAAGGCAATGACTTATTTTGATGAGAAGCTTCCTGAAATTTTGGACAAGCTTCGCGAAGATGATGTGCTGATGCTTACAGCAGATCATGGCTGTGATCCGGGATATTTGGCTTCCACAGACCATACAAGAGAGCATACGCCGTTTATTATGTATGGCAGGAATGTAAAACCGATCAACTATGGGACAAGAGAAACATTTTCAGATATTGCAGCTACCGTGCTTGATTATCTGGCTGTAGAGAGCAAGGTAGCTGGTACGAGTATGTACAACACAGACGGAGGACACATAAGTGAGTAATATTGAAGAGGAAATAAATAAGCGGAGAACCTTTGCCATTATATCACATCCTGATGCAGGCAAAACAACTCTGACGGAAAAGTTTTTGCTCTATGGAGGAGCAATTAATCTTGCCGGAAGTGTAAAAGGGAAAGCAACAGCGAGACATGCAGTATCCGACTGGATGGAGATAGAAAAGGAAAGAGGAATCTCTGTGACTTCCTCAGTGCTGCAATTTAACTATGATGGATACTGCATTAACATCTTAGATACTCCAGGACATCAGGATTTTTCAGAGGATACGTACCGAACATTGATGGCAGCAGATTCTGCGGTTATGGTGATTGATGCCTCAAAAGGTGTCGAGGCACAGACAAGAAAGCTGTTTAAAGTTTGCGGCATGAGAGGGATACCAATTTTTACCTTTATCAATAAGTTGGACAGGGATGCCAACGATACATTTGAGCTTCTCGACGAGATTGAAAAGGAGCTTGGCATAGCAACCTGCCCGATAAATTGGCCGATTGGTTCCGGAAAACGATTTAAGGGAGTCTACGACAGACACGAGAATCATGTGCTTACTTATTCGGATACCCAAAAAGGGACAAAAGAAGGAGAGACAACCATTCTGCCAATGGATAACGAAGAACTATTATTAGAGCATATCGGCAGCGAGGCACTTTCTGTATTGAGAGATGAGATCGATCTTCTTGATGGGGCAAGTGCAGAATTTGATATTGAGGAAGTGAGAAAAGGAAAACTGACCCCTGTATTTTTTGGTTCAGCGCTCACCAATTTTGGGGTGGAGGTGTTTTTGCAGAATTTTCTAAAAATGGCAACGACGCCACTTCCAAGAAAATCACAGGATGAGAGTATTGACCCTGTTAGCAATGCATTCTCTGCTTTTGTATTCAAAATACAGGCCAATATGAATAAAGCACATCGTGACAGAATTGCATTTATGCGTATTTGTTCCGGCAAGTTTGACGCAGGGGAAGAAGTGAAGCATGTGCAGGGCGGCAAGGTGATGAGACTGTCACAGCCACAGCAGATTATGGCAGATGAGCGGAAAATATTGAATGAGGCATATGCAGGAGATATTATAGGCGTCTTTGACCCAGGAATTTTTGCAATAGGTGATACCGTGTGTGCGCCCAAAAGCAATATCTGGTATGAAGGAATCCCGACATTTGCACCAGAGCATTTTGCAAGAGTCAGACAGGTTGACACGATGAAAAGAAAACAGTTTATCAAAGGTGTTTACCAGATTGCACAGGAAGGTGCAATTCAGATTTTTCAGGAATTCAACACAGGTATGGAAGAGATTATAGTCGGTGTTGTGGGGGTACTGCAGTTTGATGTGCTCAAGTATCGTCTGGAAAATGAATACAATGTAGAAATCAAGTTGGAATCACTTCCATATGAATATATTCGATGGATAGAGAACAAAGACGAGATAGAATTAGACAAGCTTTCAGGAACTTCTGATATGAAGAAGATACAAGATTTGAAAGGGAATCCGCTGTTGTTGTTCATTAATCAGTGGAGCATTGGCATGACGCTTGACCGAAATAAAGGGCTTGTGCTTTCAGAATTTGGAAGAAATTAGGAGTAAAAAGAGTAATCAATGAAAAGAAAGACAATGCGATTATGGCCAGTTCTGCTTGTAAGTATCATTCTTTTTGTGCAGGGATGTTCTTTTGAGAAGAACTTGCAGTATTTTATGCAGGGAGAGACGCGCGAGTACGAGCCTGACATGCCGGAAACACAGGAGCTTGAAACGGCAGAACAGGACTCACAGAGCGAAGAAGAACCGCAGATAAGAGAAGTATCAGAGCTTTACTATGCATATCATTGTCTTGATGCAGACAAACAGCAGATCTATCTTGAAATGCTGGATTCTCTGACAGATTTAGAGCAGGATACACCACTTTCCACCGTAGACAAGTCGGTTTTGGATTTGGTGTTTGCCTGCGTAATGAATGACCATCCAGAATTTTTTTATGTGGAGGGATACCAGTATACAGAGTACACCACCAATAATATTGTCACAAATATTACGTTCAGCGGAACTTTTTCTATGACAAAACAAGAGGTTGTGCAGACACAGGTTTTGATTGAGCAGAACCTTGAGGAATGTTTTCGTGAGGTTCCGCTCAACGAAGACGAATACAGTACCGTCAAATTTCTGTACGAATGGCTGATTGACCATACAGAGTATGACAAGAATGCTGCGAATAATCAGAATATTTGTTCGGTGTTTTTGGAAGGCCGCTCTGTTTGTCAAGGATATGCCAAAGCGATGCAATATATGCTGCAAAAGGCGCAGATCCAATGTCTTATTGTGGCAGGCTTCACAAATGGGGAGCGTCATGGGTGGAATTTGGTACGGGTAAATGATGAATATTATTACTTAGACCCAACTTGGGGTGATGCATCATATACTTCGAACAATTCAGAGGATGGCTTGGACGAATTTGTTCCTTCTATTAATTATGATTATTTTCTGGTGACAACAGATGAGATAACCAGAACACATTCCATTGAAAAAGTAGTAGAACTTCCTCAATGCACCGCAGTAAAGGATAATTATTTTGTGCGGGAAGGGCTGTTTTTGGAAGGGTATGATGAGCAGCAGCTTGCACAGATATTTGACAGTGATGCTGCCAGAGAAGCGGGATATGTGACAATTAAGTGCAGTATAGAAACCTATGCGATTATGGTGCAAAATCTGATAGAGTCTCAGAAAATATTTGATTTTGTAAACAAACAAGGGACAAGTATCTCGTATACATGCAACGAAAATCAACAGACAATCAGTTTTTGGGATATTTATTGACAATATAAAGGCTGACTTTGGCATAGGGTCAAAAAGAATGGAAATAATAAATATAAGATAATACTATGCAAAATTTCAGTGTTTTGATATAATTAGAAACAAGTGAGAAATTCTGAATTTCACGCAGAGTTTGTGTCTGTGCGGCATCCGCAAACTCATTATATGCAAAAAGCCGCACAGAAATGAGGAAAAAACCATGGAGAAGGAAATGGAGAAGGGCGGCTGCGTATCCGTAAATGAAGAATTCGGTACAGTAAAGATTGCTAACGACGTTGTAGCCATGATAGCAGGACTTGCAGCAACAGAAGTGGACGGTGTGAGTGCTATGGTTGGAAATATTACAAATGAGCTGATGGGCAAGGTCGGTATGAAGAAGCAGACAAAAGGAGTGAAAATTGATATCCTGGATAGTACGGTGTCTGTGGATCTTGCTGTAACGCTTGAATATGGTTTCAATATTCCTACCACGTGCAACAAGGTGCAAGAAAAAGTAAAGAATGCCATCGAAACCATGACTGGTTTTAAGGTTTCAGATGTCAATATCAGAATTGTGGGAATTAAAATGGCAGAAGGTAAATAATCAAATGAAAAAACAAATGAGTAGAAGAAAGCTTAGAGAACTGATATTTCAATTTATTTTCCGAATAGAGTTTCATGACAAAGAAGAAATGCCAGAACAGGAGCAGTTTTTCTTTGAAAATTTGAAGTCGGAAGAATACGAGATTATCAGTGAAGACGCAAACTATATTTCTGTGAAAAGCAAAAATATCATAGAAAAACTAGAAGAGATAGACGAGATGATCAACAAACAGGCAAAAGGCTGGACAACACAGCGAATGGGCAAAGTAGACCTTACGATTCTAAGACTTGCAGTATATGAGATTGTCTTTGATGAAGAGGTGCCCACAGGAGTTGCCATCAATGAAGCAGTTGAGCTTGCCAAGCAGTTTGGAAAGGATGAGTCTTCCGCCTTTGTCAATGGTGTGCTTGCAAAGTTTGCATAGCGCTGATTATTGGATTCGTTCAAAACGGAGGCATATTTGTGAGGCAGAATGTCTACACGGTTGCCCAGATAAATTCCTATATCAAGAACATGTTTACGCAGGATTATATGCTGCGGTCTGTTTTTGTGAAAGGTGAGGTAAGCAACTGCAAATACCATTCATCGGGGCATATTTATTTTACATTAAAAGATACAAAAGGGGTTATTGCCTGTGTTATGTTTGCCGGCAGCCGTACCGGACTTTCTTTCAGGTTGGAAGAAGGGCAGATGGTAGTGGTTGGCGGTACTGTTGACGTGTATGAAAGAGATGGAAAATATCAGCTTTATGCCAAACAGATAGCCCTTGACGGCGCGGGGGTACTATACGAAAAGTTTGACTGTATGAAGCGAAAACTAGAGGAGATGGGCATGTTTGCTCCGGAATACAAGCAGCCTATTCCAAAGTATATCAAAACGCTTGGAGTTGTCACAGCGCCTACAGGGGCAGCAGTGAGAGATATTATCAATATTGCGACAAGAAGAAATCCCTATATTCAGATTATTTTGTATCCTGCAATTGTTCAGGGAAGTCAGGCAGCAGAAAGCATTATAAAAGGTATTTTCGCATTGGAGCACCTTGGTGTTGATGTGATGATTGTAGGTAGAGGCGGCGGTTCCATAGAAGATTTATGGGCATTTAATGAGGAAGCAGTTGCGCAGGCAGTGTTTGATTGCCGCACGCCTGTGATATCCGCTGTGGGACATGAAACCGATACAACAATTATTGATTTTGTTGCAGACTTGAGGGCGCCGACGCCATCGGCGGCAGCAGAACTTGCAGTGTATGATTTTTCACAGCTTATGGAGAAGCTTGAAAGATACCAATCAACATTAAACCACGCGATTTCACAAAAGATTCAAAAACAAAAAATTAGACTACAGACATTGCAGCTTCAGACAAAATATTTAAGTCCTGCAAATCAGATCCAACAAAAGCGGATGTATGCGTTAGATTTAGAAACAAAGCTTTCGGGGCTTATGGGAGATATTTTGGATCGGCAAAAATATAGGATGGCGCTGTATGCAGAGAAGCTAAAGGGATTGTCTCCGCTTGAAAAGCTTAGCCAGGGTTATGCATATGTAGAAGATGAGAATCACAAGGTTTTGAATGATATTCATCGCACGAATTTAGGAGATAACGTGCAGATTTTTGTAAAAAATGGTGTTATTGGAGCGGAAGTCAAAGAAATTCGAGAAGCTTTAGTCCAGCTAAAAAATATCAACTGTTTTTGAAAAATTTTTTCTGTTGGATAGTAAAGACGCACGAGAGGAACTTTGATGGGAGTTTTTTCGAATGAAAGTTCCTCTCAGTACAGGTGCGTCGCAAAGACTTTACCCTTAAGAGCTGTCGCGCAGCGACTATAAATAGGAGGATTGGAATGGCGAAAGAAGTGACACTTGAACAGACATTTGGAAAGCTTGAGGATACCATAGCAAAGTTGGAACAAGAGGATATTTCGCTTGAGGAATCCTTTAAATTGTATAAAGAGGGCATGAAGCTTATCAAGTCCTGCAATGACAGAATTGACAAGGTTGAAAAAGAAGTCCTCAAATTAAATGAAAATGGTGAATTAGATGAATTTTGATAGAGAATTATTGGAAAAAGGAAAAGAAGTAGAATCCGTGATTGTATCCTTTCTTCCCATAGAAGAAGGATGGGCCAAAACGGTTTTGGAGGCAATGAACTATAGTGTTTGTGCAGGTGGAAAAAGGCTGCGTCCTATGCTGATGGCAGAAACATATAAGCTTTTTGGCGGGAAAGACAAGGTGATAGAACCATTTATGGCTGCGATAGAGATGATACACACCTACTCGCTCGTGCATGATGATCTTCCGGCTATGGACAATGATGAATACCGCAGAGGAAGAAAAACAACATGGGTAATGTATGGAGACGCGATGGCGATTCTAGCAGGAGATGGGCTTTTGAATTATGCGTTTGAAACAGCGCTAAAATCGTTTGAAATGCCACAGACTGATTTGGAAAGAGCGGCAAAGGCATTGTCAATTCTTGCTAAAAAAGCGGGGATTTATGGTATGATTGGTGGACAAACAGCAGATATCGAGGCTCAAAATCCAGAGATTCGGCAATTGCTCTATATCTATGAGCATAAAACTGCGGCGCTGATACAGGCAGCAATGATGGTTGGCGCAGTGCTTGCAGGGGCGAATGATGATCAGGTGAAAATTGTGGAGCAGGCAGCATTTGAGATAGGAATTGCATTTCAGATACAGGACGATATTCTGGATGTGACAAGTACGCTTGAAACACTTGGAAAACCGATAGGAAGCGATGAAAAGAATCAAAAAACAACATATGTGACGCTGCAAGGACTGGAGAATGCGTCATGTGAGCAAAAGAAATTATCAAATCATGCAATTGAACTGTTAGAATCGTTACAGGAAAACGGTTTTGAAAATGTATTTTTGATAGAATTGATACGCAGCTTGATTACACGGATAAAATAAAAACACAATGGTACCACCAAAATGTACGTTTGCAATATCAGGCACTTAAGAGATTTTGCGTGTACATCAAAGGGAATGGAGGTAGCTGTATGATTTTAGAAACGATAGAGAAGGAAAATGATATTAAGAATGTGAAGCCGGAGGACTGGAATCAACTGGCGGAAGAAATCAGGGAATTTCTCATCAATAAAATAAGTGTTACTGGCGGGCATCTAGGCTCCAATCTGGGGGCGGTAGAGCTTACAATGGCGCTTCATCTGAGCCTCAATCTGCCACAGGACAAAATTGTATGGGATGTCGGCCACCAGTCCTACACACACAAACTGCTTACAGGGAGAAGAGCTGGTTTTGAAAACTTGAGGAAATATGGGGGAATGAGCGGATTTCCCAAAAGAAAGGAAAGCGAGTGCGACTGTTTTGATACAGGTCATAGCTCCACTTCTATCTCGGCAGGACTTGGGCTTGTAAAGGCAAGAGATCTCAAAAATGAAACACATACCATTGTTTCTGTGATAGGGGATGGTTCCCTTACAGGCGGTATGGCATATGAGGCGCTGAACAATGCATCTCGTCTCAAAAAGAATTTTATCATAGTTTTAAATGACAATAATATGTCTATTTCGGAGAATGTAGGAGGGGTTTCAAAATACCTCAATAATATCCGAACCGCGGACAAGTATCTTGATATGAAAGAAGGAATTTATAATTCTCTGATGGAATCCAATCTGGAACCGATTGTAACAAGCATCAGAAGGGCGAAAAGTTCTGTGAAGCAGTTGGTGATTCCGGGAATGTTCTTTGAAGATATGGGAATTACCTATCTTGGACCTGTGGATGGACACAATATCAATGCTTTGATGAAAGTATTCAGAGAGGCAAAGCGCTGCAAATCCGCGGTGATTGTGCATGTAATCACACAAAAAGGCAGAGGGTTTGCACCTGCGGAGAAACACCCGGCGCGGTTTCATGGTGCGGAACCGTTTGATGTGGATACAGGACTGCCGCTTACCCCAAAAACAAAGTCCACGTATACCGATGTTTTTTCCACCGTAATGTGCAAGCTTGGCGACAGATATGAGGATATCGTTGCAATCACTGCGGCAATGCCAGACGGCACTGGACTGAAACGATTTCGAAATATGTATCCCGACCGTTTTTTTGATGTTGGTATCGCAGAAGAACATGCAGTAACTTTTGCGGCAGGACTGGCAGCAGGCGGGCTGCGCCCTGTGGTAGCGGTTTATTCTTCGTTTTTGCAGAGAGCGTATGACCAGATTCTGCATGATGTCTGTATTCAAAATCTTCCAGTCGTTTTTGCGATTGATAGAGCGGGACTTGTGGGAAGCGACGGAGAGACACACCAGGGGATTTTTGATTTGTCTTATTTGTCCTCCATTCCTAATATGCATATCATGGCACCCAAGAATAAATGGGAGCTTTCTGATATGATCAAATTTGCAATAGAATTTCATGGTCCTATGGCGATACGGTATCCAAGGGGAGAAGCATATGACGGACTTCGGGAAAACCGTGAACCAATATGCTTTGGAAAAGCAGAATGGATTTATCATGAGAAGGAAATTGTTCTTGTAGCGGTTGGAAGTATGGTAAAGACAGCGCTGACTGTCAGAGAGGAATTGATAAAGAAAGGATGTGCGTGCAGCATTATCAATGCGCGGTTTGTAAAACCAATTGACACAGAAATTCTTGAAGAAGCATCAACAGATCATCAAATCATTGTGACATTGGAAGAAAATGTGGCAAGCGGCGGGTTTGGTGAAAAGGTAAGAGATTATATGGATAGTCACTGTCCGCATGTGAATTTGCTCAATATTCACATCCCAGATGAATATGTAGAGCATGGCAATGTGGAGATACTGCGTCGTGAAGTTGGGATTGATGCCGGAACGGTTATTGATAAAATTTTAACTATCTGTGAGAACAGACAGTAGGGAGGATTACGCTGAATATGAAGGAACGCTTGGATGTGCTGCTGGTAAGGCGGGGACTTGCCGAATCGCGCGAGAAAGCAAAGGCAGTCATTATGTCGGGGAGTGTGTACGTCAATGGCCAAAAAGAAGATAAAGCAGGCACCATGTTTGATGTAGAAAAAGCACGTTTGGAGGTTAGAGGAAATACACTCAAATATGTTAGCCGCGGCGGTCTCAAGCTTGAAAAAGCAGTTGAACAGTTTCAAGTGGAGCTTGGCGGCAAGGTGTGTATGGATATTGGGGCATCTACAGGAGGTTTTACAGACTGTATGCTTCAGAATGGAGCGGCAAAAGTATATGCGGTTGACGTAGGACATGGACAGCTTGCATGGAAGCTGCGAAATGATGAACGAGTGATCTGCATGGAAAAGACGAATTTCAGATATATGGTTCGTGAGGATATCGCAGAAGAACTTGATTTTGCTTCCGTTGATGTATCTTTTATATCACTTGATAAAATTCTTGGACCAGCATACAATCTGTTAAAACCAAATGCTCAGATGGTTTGCCTGATCAAACCGCAGTTTGAGGCAGGCAGAGAAAAAGTTGGAAAAAAGGGCGTTGTGAGAGAACCGGCAGTTCATAAAGAGGTCATTGAAGCAGTTCTTGCCTTTACGCTGACAAAAGGTTTTGGATTGCTTCATTTAGATTTTTCGCCAATAAGAGGGCCAGAAGGAAATATAGAATATTTGATGCACCTAGTAAAAAAAGAGCCAGTGGCAGCAGATTTTGATGCAGTGGATTTTGTCCGAAATCACTATGCAGATGAAATAGACGAAATTGTTGCAAGTGCACACAAAACATTGGATAATGGCTAACAAGCAAAATGTTTTGCAGCAAGGGGGTATCAATGAATACTTTTTATATTTTTACCAATAAAACCAAAGACGAAAGCGGAAAGATGACACAGTATATACGAGATTACCTCAATATAAAGGGCTGTGTATGCAGTGATTGTGTTCATGACAAAGTAGAAGGAATTATTGTGCTTGGCGGTGATGGCACAATGCTTAGGGCAGCAAGAGAATATGTGTCTTATCATATACCGCTGCTTGGCGTGAATCTTGGAACACTTGGATATCTAGCAGAGGTTGAAAAAGAGGATATCGAGACAGCGCTTGACTGTCTGATTGAAAACAGGTATGAGATTGAGACACGTATGATGTTAAGTGGGATTCCTGTTATTGCAGGAGTAAGCTCTAAACCACAGACTGCGTTGAATGACATTGTAATCAACAGAAAAGGCCCGCTTCATGTTATTAACTTTAATATATATGTCAATGGGAGATTGCTAAGTACATATAGTGCAGATGGGATGATAATATCAACACCAACGGGTTCCACTGCTTATAATCTGTCCGCAGGGGGGCCAATTGTGGAACCAAGAGCAAGACTGATTATGATGACACCCGTTTGTTCCCATACTATGGTAAACAACAGAACGATTATCCTTGCAGAAGAGGATGTGATTGATATTGAGATTGGTAGATACAAAACAGGGGAAAAACAAGAAGTAGATGCCAGTTTTGATGGAAGACACCCTGTCAATTTGAATGAAGGAGACAAAATCAGAATTATACGTTCTGACAAGTCTACGAAGATTATTAAATTGAGTGAGGTTAGTTTTTTGGATATTCTGCATAAGAAAATGAGCATCGTGTGAAGATGCAGTTTCAGGAAAGGCATAAGAAACAATGAAAAGAGAAAGACATGAAGTGGTAGTGGATTTAATTCATAAATATGATATTGAGACACAGGAGGAATTGGCGGCATATCTGCGCGGTGAGGGATTTGACGTGACGCAGGCTACTGTATCAAGAGACATCAGAGAATTGAATTTATCAAAGATTTCTGCAGGAAACGGCAGACAAAAATATATTATTCTTCAAAATGATGATTCCAAACTGGGGGATAAATATATTCGGGTACTCAGAGATGGATTTGTTTCTATGGATATGGCACAAAATATATTGGTGATAAAAACCGTACAGGGAATGGCAATGGCAGTGGCAGCGGCAGTGGACGCGATGAAGTTTCCAGAAGTAGTGGGGTGTATTGCAGGAGATGACACAATTTTTGCTGCGGTAAAGTCTGTTGCGGATACCAAAGCGGTGATGGAGAGACTTAGTGATGTCATACAAGGAACATAAGCAGCGTTTGGATAGATGAGGATTTAGAATGTTAGTAAGCTTACATGTTAAGAATCTGGCTCTGATAACAGAGACAGAAGTAGATTTTAGAGAGGGACTAAATATTTTAAGCGGTGAAACCGGAGCCGGAAAATCAATTATTATCGGTTCCATTAATCTTGCTTTGGGAGCAAGAGCAGATAAGGATATGATTCGGACAGGTGCAGATTATGCACTTGTAGAACTGGTATTTCAGCTACCGTCGGAGATACTTTGTGATATCAAAGAACTTGAAATCCCAGTGGAAGAAGATGGAGTAATAATCATCCAAAGGAAAATACAGCCCAGCCGCAATATCTTTAAAATATGTGGGGAAACTGTAACCGCAAAGCAAATTAAAGCGCTTTCAGAACGCCTAATAGATATCCATGGACAGCATGAGCATCAGTCCCTGCTGTACAAGAAGAATCATATGGAAATACTGGATTCCTTTGCAGGAGATGAGCTTGTGGCAGTCAAGGACAAGCTAAAAGAAAAATATCATAGATATACACAGATTCGAAAGGAACTTGCAGCATTTTGCATTGATGACGGAGCGAAAGCAAAAGAATTGTCCCTCGCAGAATTTGAGTATCATGAGATAGAAGAAGCTGGGCTTTCAGAGGGGGAAGATGAAGAGCTAGAAAACAGTTATCGAAGAATGGCAAACAGCAGACAGATCGTTGAAGCGGCTGCAAGAGTGCATCAGCTTACAGGAAATGGTGAAAGTGCGGCGGCGGACTCTGTAGGTCATGCGGTGCGCGATCTGCGGAGTGTGGAGGGATATGATAGCAGGGCGCGTGAGCTTGCAGACGAGCTCGAAAATATTGACGCGCTTTTGAATGATTTCAATCGCAGTATCGCAGAATATATTGCAGATATGGAATTTGATGAAGAACTTTTTGCCACGACGCAGGAGCGTCTCAATCTGCTGAATCATCTGAAACTCAAATATGGGGACAGTATTGCGGCTGTTTTGAAGTATCAGGATACGCTTGCGCAAAAGATAGAGAAATTGCGAAATGCAGATGCATATAAAGAAAAATTGGAAAAATCACTTGCGGCTGCCGAGAAAGAATTAAATAACTTATGCCAAAAGGCGTCAAAGATTCGGAGCAGAGAGGCAGCAAGACTTGCTGCTGACATGGTGGCAGCGCTCACAGACCTCAATTTTCTTGATGTAAAATTTGAGATACAAGTTCGCCAAAAAGAGGAACGAACCGCAGATGGTTTTGATGATGTAGAATTTATGATTTCGACCAATCCAGGAGAACCATTAAAAAGCCTTGGAAGCGTGTCAAGCGGCGGAGAGCTTTCGCGAATTATGCTGGCTATCAAAACGGTGCTTGCATCAAGGGATAGGATACCAACGATGATATTTGACGAAATCGATACAGGAATCAGCGGCAAAACAGCTTGGAAGGTATCGGAGAAATTGGGGGTGCTGTCACGCAATCATCAGATTATTTGTATTACACATTTGCCGCAGATTGCTGCAATGGCAGATAGTCATTATAAGATTGCAAAGCAGGCTGTGGCGAATAAGACTGTCACAGATATCACAAAACTTACGGAGAATGAAACAGTAGATGAGCTTGCAAGAATGCTTGGCAGCGATGAAATAACAGATACCGTTAGAGAAAACGCCAAAGAGCTTATTCGAACTGCTAAAATCAAAAAAGCACAGTCATTAATGACCAAATAAGTTTTCGGCAACTTTTCGAGATAAATATTGAAATTGTCAGAAAATAAAGGTATACTATAAATAAGTCATAGGCGTGGAATGGAGGGTATGGTTATGGATTTGAAAGACATTATGGATTTAAAAAAGTTGCAAGATTTACAGAATCATTATGAGGAAGTAACAGGTCTGAAAGCAGTGATTGTTGGAAAAACAGGGGAAAGTCTGACATACACGAATAATTTTCGAGCAGAAGAGGGCGGAATGACAATTCCTGTTATTGTGAATGAAGAAAAAATAGGCGCAGTCATTTCAGAAAAGTCTTCTGAAAAAAGTATAAAGAATGCCGCGGAATTGCTTGGAACAATTATCAATCAATTTGCTAATTTTGAATATCTAAACAGTAGTGGAAGTGGAAGATTTAATTCTGTAAAGGATGATATAAAAAAATCAGGTGACTTGGTTCAAACAATCAATGAAAAAACAGGGCATCTGAAAGGAATTGCAAAGAAACAAACAATCTTGTCACTCAATGCAACAATTGAAGCAGCTAGAAGTGGTGAGGCAGGTGTCGGATTTGCGGTCGTAGCAAAAAGTATGCAGGATTTGTCAAACCAGTCAGCCGGCATTTACAACGATATTGAAAAGTCAGTAGAAGAGATAACAAACTTAATTAATTCAATTATTAGTGAGCTTACATAAAAGAATCGTCGCTGTTATGCGGCGATTCTTTTTTTGCACACGCCGATGCAGAGGAACTATGCCACTAAAGTGGCGCATCGGCGGCGCGCGAGCAGGGAAAGATGAACCTTCCATGCTCAATTGTTTTAAATTTTATGAATGGAATCCTTCAATTGAAAAGCGCACAGCATTGACAGGAACATTAAATTCACTGCTGTAAATCCTTCCTTTGGAAAGGGAGCTGCAATAGAGATGGACTTTTGACAGAATATTTCCAGCGGCGTCATAGAAGTAACCATAACAACCCCATTTGGTATAGTCGTCATCTTGATAAGAATCACATTGGTATTGGATTTTCAAGATATATTTGTAATCATTAAAATTTGCATAGGTAAAGTCATAAGGAACGAATTCATAGCTTACAAGACTGCAATAGTTGCTGCGGTTTGTGCCCAGTTTTGCCGGAATATCCATGATAACAGCAGTGGCATTGATCGTCAGATAAGCGACAACGGACGGATTATCAATATGATATACAGCCGCGACAGTGGAGCCGCCAGTTCCATATTGAACCTGAAATGCAGCGACATTTGCAGCAAAAGCAATCGGTGTCACAGACACTACACTGGGATCAGCGACAACGCATACCAGCTTAGATGCGTCAAAGCCCTCTCCGAGCGCAGCAGTGAAAGATGCAGAGCCGCCTTCTGTGATGGTGAGGGTATCTGTAGAAAGTATCAATCCGTTTCCAACACTTTCCTTTGCATAAACCGGCAGAGAAATTGCAGATGCTGCTGGCAAAATGATTGCCAATGCCAATATAAGTGTGAGAAGTTTAGGGAGAATCTTGTCTAATTTTTTGTTTTTTGCCTTTGTGTTTTTTTGAGTGTGTATCCACTTTATAACCATATTTTACCCCATTTCTGCGCTGCTTTGTTGCGCAAAACCATAAAATGGCTTACGAGTTTGTGGCAAGCAACGCGCAGACACAAATCTCGCGATTGAAAAGTTTAATTTTCAATCTTTGAAAAGTTTAATTTTCAATCTTGCTCCGTCCATATTTGTTTTCCTTTTATTATAATGATAAAGTATCCAAGCTGACAAGGCAAGTGGGAAAATTTTATAGTAATTTTCTAAATCGGTTTTCTATCGTGCAACGGTTTCCACAAATAAATATAAAAGTTAAATTAATTAATAGAAATTCGCTTTTATTTTGCATACTTTTCGTATAAAATAGCAGAGGAAGTCCAATAAGATGTAGCACGAGTTCAGCCATGCAGTATGGGATGTATAATCCGGAAGTTTATGAATGATAAAGCTGAACTGTCACAAGATGTATGGGGTTCATTGACAACGCACTGACCAGTGCAGATTGTAACACGCTGTAGGAGAGGAAACAATATGAAAAACAGACAAAATAATTCAGCACTGCTTTTATGTATTGCAATCATGTCATCAGCTCTTTGGGGTTGTGGCCAGACGATTGTTGAAGAGACAGCCGAAGATGTAGCTGTGGTAGAGGTAGCAAATCCAAAGATTGGGGATCTTAAACTTAGTGGTAATTTTATAGCGACTATCAATCCGGATGAGTCTGTATATGTGATTCCCAAAACGACGGGTGAAGTGCTTGAGGTAATGGTAGAGGCAGGGGATGTTGTGAAAGAGGGCGATGTGCTTGCAGTTCTTGATGATACACTGGCACAGATTTCTATGAGAACAGCACAGATTAATCTTGAAAATGCCCAGCACTCCTATAATCTTTCTTATGGAGAAGGAGCCTCGACGCTCAATGATATGCAGTCAGATAATAATGTGACACAAGTAGAAGACGGGGTTAACAAGCTTCAGGAAAATCTTGTTGATGCGATGGATGCCCTTGAGAGAACAAAAGGTGACTTAAAAGATAAAGAGAATGAATTGGCAGATTTAAAAGAAGAGTATGATTTTGTAGATGATGTAGACGAGATCAAGGATTATGCAGATACATTTGACAAAAATACGCCAGAAGGAGCGGGCGACTATGCGGCAGCAATGCAGCGTTATCAGGCAGCGGCAGCAGCGGTAGCACCGGTAGAAGCAGCAATCTCACAGTACAAATCAGCGATTGATAAATGTGAGGAAACAATTGAATCACTTCAAGATGAAATTGATAATACATACGATACATATAGCCAGACCGTCACATCACAGGATATCAGCAATGGAGAATTGCGCGAAGAACAAAAGAAGGTATCACAAAACGGTATTTCTGCTGCTAGGCTGAATATTGAGCAGTTGGAAGAACAGTTAGAAGCATATACAATCACAGCGACAATTTCCGGAGTGGTGGAAGCTGTTAATGTCAAAACACATGATTTTGCTTCGACAGGAAATCCCGCATTTGTTATATCAAACAAAGATGCAATGGTAGCAACGTATTATGTCAGTGAGGATGTGCGAAACACACTTTCTACAGGACAGAAAATTACATTGGATAAAGATAACAAAACTTATGATGGAGAAGTGATAGAGATTGGAAGCGCAGTAGATGCATCAACAGGTTTGTTCAAAATCAAAGCTGCTGTCAGAGGGGATACGTCAGGGCTGCTTTCCGGAACTAAAGCAACTGTAACAACAGATACATATCATGAAAACAATGCAGTAATTATTCCATATGATGCCGTTTATTATGATGGTGCACAGGCATATGTATATATCGTAGAAGAAGGAAGGGCAAAGAAAACCAATATTACGACAGGACTGTATGACATTGAAAATATTGTTGTGACAGAAGGGCTTGCAAGTGATGATCTTGTCATTACAACTTGGTCTGCGCAGCTTCGTGAAGGCGTGGAGGTTTCAGTGAGTGATCCCGCGCATGCAGCAGAAGACAACACACAGAAATAGGAGGGCGTGGGTAGATGAGTTCCTTGACTAAACTGGCCCTCAAAAGGCCCGTTTCGGCACTTTTGATCGTGCTTGCATTGTTTGTTTTTGGTATTGGTTCTGTTTTTGGGTTCAAGATGGAGCTGACACCGGACTTGGAAATGCCAATGCTGTTTGTCATGACAATATATCAGGGCGGGGATCCTGAGACAACAGAAGAATTGGTCACAAAAGTTATGGAAGATGCCGGAAAAACGCTTTCCGGTGTGGATTCTGTGACATCACAGACAACAGAAAATATGTCTTTGGTAATGTTTTCCTATGAGTATGGCACAGATGTTGATGAGGCTTATGCAGATCTTAGAAGTGCTGTGGATACTGCGTCCTTAAGTCTTCCGGAAGATGCGCAGGACCCTGTTATCATTGAGATGAATATGAATGCACAGGACATGATGACGTTATCTGTGACGTCAACCGGCGATACAGATGTGCTGACTTTTGTGGAGGATGAACTCAAACCAGAGCTGGAGAGATTATCGGATGTTGCGCAGATTACGGTGTCTGGCGGTGAAGAGGATTATATCAGAATCCAGCTTCACAGTGATAAGATGCAGCAGTATGGCGTCACAATGGCAAATGTAAAGTCATATATTTTGACGACAGATTTTACGATTCCTATTGGAAGCGTGGAACAGGGAGCGCAGAGCATCAGCGCATCTGCTTCCTCGAAGCCAGAAAACCTGATGGATTTGCAGAATATTCCTATTATAACTGCAAAAGGTACTACAATTGCACTTTCGGATATTGCAACTGTGACAATGGCATCCAAGGCAAATGACAGTATCAGCCGTTTTAATGGACAGGAAAGCATCAGTATCGGTATTGCAAAAGTACAGAGCGAGGGAACGGTAGATGTATCCAACCATGTAAGATCATTGATTCAAAAAACATCTGCAAAGAACTCTGCCATACAGATATCTGTTGCATACGATGCTGCTGATAGTATTAAGTCCTCTTTAAGTTCTGTGGCAGAAACGCTAGTACTGGGTGTTCTGTTTTCCATGCTTGTTTTATTTATATTTTTTGGTGATTTTAAAGCTAGTCTTATTGTTGGAAGCTCGATGCCTATATCCTTGTTTGCGACGCTTATTTTTATGAGCTTTGCCGGATTTTCGCTAAATGTTATCACAATGGGAGCGCTTGTTATTGCGATTGGTATGATGGTAGACTCGTCTATTGTCGTGCTGGAAAGCTGTTTTCGTTTAAAAGATGAACGGCCTGATTATAAAGATGCGGCGCTTGTAGGAACTAAAATAGTGGCTTCCTCTGTATCAGCGTCAACTATAACAACAGTTGTTGTATATCTTCCTTTGGCGACGATGAAAGGATTGGCTGGACAGCTTTTTTCGCAGCTAGGATTTACAATTATTTTTGCGATGATGTCCTCGCTGATTGTTGCAATAACATTAATACCAATCTTTTTCTGGAAATATAGACCAAAAGAAAAGAAGGATACATTGGCAAACAGAATTGTACGATCAGTTGGAAATGGGTACAAGACACTGTTGGGCCATATCATGTTAAAGAAAAAGACGGTTATGACTGTATCCGTTTTGCTTTTAGTCCTTGCATTATTTCTAGCAAGACAGCTTGACACAGAATTGATGTCAGCAACAGGACTTGACAATATGAGCATTTCTATAGAACAGCGTTCGGGTACACGTCTTGCAGTGATGGATGAAAATATACAATCAATTGAACAGATGGTGATTGATGATCCGGACTTTGCGGGATGCAATCTGACAATCAGCGGATCTTCCGCAACGATTACAGCTTATCCAGCGGAAGATTGTACAAAGAGCATCAATGAGCTGGTCGATGCATACAATCAGAAACTCAAAAACAATACGAATATGAGTGTGATTGTCTCTGCGGCTGGAAGCGGAATGTCATCTATGATGAGTGTTAGTTCAAGTACAGAAATCGATCTTAGTGGTGACAGTATCGAAGATTTGAAGATTGCTGCAAGATATGTGGAATCGCTAATGATGAAAGTTCCCGGAGTCATCAAAACATCAAGCAATATCACGTCAGACGCAACACAAGCAAAAATACAGATTGATCCGCTGAAGTGTATGAATATGGGGCTTACTGCTGTGCAGGTGGCAAGTGAGATGTACAATGCAAGCAGTGGTGTTGCTGTCATGGATATGACAATTGACACAAACGAATATTCTGTAAGATTGGAATATCCTGACGGTAGCTATACCGATATGAATCAGCTTCTGAACCTGGAAATTCTAACGCCGATGGGCAGTGCGATTACAGTGGGAGATGTGGCAGAGGCAGTGTATACGGATGTGCCAGATACACTTGTCAGAGAGGATGGAAAGTATCAGGTGGCAATTACTGCCTATACGACAGATGCTGCAAAGTTTACAGCAAAGGATGCGATAAATGAAGCAGTAAAAACAGCAGAGGAAAACGGGAATTTTCCAGAGGGTGTCAGTCAGACACAAAATATGATGACAGAGATGATGATGGAAGAATTTACCGCGATTGGAAAGGCGATTGCGATTGCAGTATTTTTGATTTTCCTTGTTATGGCAATGCAGTTTGAATCTCCAATTTTTTCACTTATGGTAATGCTGAGTATTCCGTTTAGTTTGATTGGTTCTTTTTTCCTACTGTTTATATCAGGTTCTACTTTGAACATGACTTCTTTGATGGGTGTACTGATGTTGGTGGGGATTGTTGTGAATAATGGTATTTTGTATGTTGACACAACAAATCAGCTCAAAGAGACGATGGATTTGAATGATGCATTGATGGAGAGCGGCAGACTTCGTCTGAGGCCGATTTTGATGACAACATTAACCACCATTTTGTCAATGATACCAATGATTTTTACCCAAAATGAAAATGCGGCAATGATGAAAGGCATGTCACTGATTATTATTGGCGGTCTGATTACGTCTACATTGTTGATTTTGCTGCTGCTTCCTAGTTTCTATCTGCTGATGAGCAAACAGGGAAGACAGGAGGCAAAGGAGAGAAGACGAATGAAACGTCAAAGAAAACTAGATTTAAAAAATAATAAATAATGCTTTTGTTTGGGCGTATTTGAAGATTGTTGATTTTCAAATACGCCCGATGTGTTTATTTTGAAAAAAAGTCCATATACTACAGTTATTCGAGTGAATTAATGATAAGGTAGTGAATGGATGAGAACAAAAAAGATGAGACAGAGCACATTCAGCAGACGCATGAGATATATTTTGTTTTTGTATATTTTTCTGGGATTTGCCATAGGGCTGTTCTGCTGGGCGACGTATGCATATTATCAGAATACAGTGCCAAGTACAATTAGCATCAAGGCGGGAACAAGTGAAAAAATAAATCTGCGCATTCCAGCATCAGGAGTGATGAGCACAGATTCGGATACAGTACTGGCATTAAATCAGCCATTAACCATTGTTGCCGGAGAGAATACCAGTTCTTATCAGATGAGACTTAAACTTTTTGGGGTGCTGCCACTCAAAAACGTAGACATACAAGTAATAGAAAATACCACTCTGACACCAATAGGCAGGCCAATTGGCATTTATGTCAAAACGCAGGGAGTGCTGGTGGTGGATACAGGAAGTTTTGATGGGAGCAATGGAAGCAAATGCGCACCTTCGGAATACAAACTTCAGTCGGGAGATTATCTGACAGCAATGGATGGGGTTGCTATCAATGACAAAAAGCAGATCAAAGCCTATATCGAAGATGGAAACGGAGCAGAAATTATCTTTCAGGTTTCCAGAAAAGATGAGATTATTCAGGTAAAAATAAAACCAGAACAGGACGAAAATCAAGTCTACAAAATGGGAGCTTGGCTGAGGGACAGTGCTCAGGGAATTGGAACAATGACCTATCTTGACAGTCAGAACCGATTTGGGGCGCTTGGACATGGCATCAATGACATGGATACAGGAGAACTGCTGAAGCTTGGCAGCGGGCTTTTGTATCACACCGAGATTGTGGCAGTCAAACGCGGTGAAAAAGGAAATCCCGGAGAACTTACCGGAGTTATCGAATACAAGCCAGACCAAGTATCCGGTGTGATTGTTGACAATACTGCGCAAGGAATTTATGGTGTGGCAAACGCTGAACTTTTGAATGAATATACTGCGGGAAATGAGTCACTTCCAATTGCACTCAAGCAGGAGGTGACAACTGGCGCGGCGCAAATATTGTGTTCGATCAATGGAAAGGCAGAATATTATGATGTGGAAATAACAAAGCTTTCTCCCGGAAATGAAGCGCTAAACCGTCAGATATCGTTAAAGGTTACAGACCCGGAACTATTGATGATTACTGGAGGGATTGTTCAGGGAATGAGCGGCGCTCCGATTATACAGAATGGAAAGTTTGTAGGCGCTGTCACCCATGTGCTGGTGCAGGACAGCACCAAAGGGTACGGGATATTTATTGAGGATATGTTGGGGCATTAATTAACAACCTTTTCCACTTGCAGGGTATGGAAATATATATTTATACCAATTGTTTGACAGAATTTTTGGTAAAGAATTTTGATAAAATATGATGTTGAAATTAATAATTGTACAATATGTCTCTGATAAGCGAAAGAAATCATGCATATTGTACAATCGTTTTTGTTATTGGAACTATCGATAAAATCTGATGGATTAGAATATAAAATTGACAAATGCTATTATGTGAAGTATAATTTAAGACGATATAAACATTGATGTAATAATTCAATTATTTTTTGTACTTCATAGAAAGGTGTATGTATTTTATTTCATATAAAAATACAGGCATGATACTATATTTTATGCCATTGGCAGCAGGGGGAATCAGTAATGAGAAAAGCGCAGAAGCAGGAAATATTAGAATTTATAGAAAGTCTGCATCAAGCGCATGAAGAAATCAAAGCAGCATTACAGCAAAACAATCTGATTTTGGTGCAGAATATGCTTGCAGAGTGTCAGGAGTTCGCCATATCCCTTGGAGAAAACATTGAGAAACTTGAAGGAGAAGGACATGTCACGGTATCTTGCATAGAGGAATACTGTGAAACGATATTTCACACGTATAAAAAAATAGCGGACAATCAGTTTCAGGAAAATAAAATCTATAAGGGTTTAAAAAAACAGCTTCTTAAAATTGAAAACAGTGCAAAGAATGATATTACAGTTCGAAAGGAAGTCGTTTTTCTTCCGTACAAAGCAAGCATGTGGGATAGTTTGGAAAGTATTTATCTTGCAGCAAAAGAAGATCCTAATTGTGATGCATACTGTATTCCGATTCCTTATTATGATAAAAATCCAGACGGTAGTTTCAGAGAACTGCATTATGAGGGGGCAGAGTATCCCGATTTTGTGACAATTACCAGCTATGAAGAATATGATTTTGAGAAAAGAAAGCCAGATGTTATTTACATACATAATCCATATGATAATTTTAATCTGGTAACGAGTGTTCACCCATTCTTTTTCTCAAAGAACTTAAAACAGTTTACAGATATGCTAGTGTATGTACCTTATTTTATATTAAATGAAATAGATCCAGACAATCAGGAAGCAATCGATGGGATGAAGCATTTTATCTGGACGCCGGGTGTTATCAATGCAGATAAAGTAGTGGTTCAGTCAGAAAAAATGAAACGCATTTATGTGAAGGAATACATCAAGGCGGCGAAAGAAAATGGCTTGGACGGGAAACATCTGGACAAAGACTATCTCGAACAGAAAATATTAGGGCTTGGTTCTCCAAAAATTGACAAAGTATTGAGTACAAAAAAAGAAAATTTAGAGATACCAAAAGACTGGCTCAAAATTATCCAAAAGCCAGATGGAAGCTGGAAGAAAATTATCTTTTATAATACAAGCGTTGGCGCCCTGTTGAAACATAACGAAAAAATGCTGGAAAAAATGGAATATGTGTTTCGCATATTTAAAGAAAATCAGGATGAAGTGGCGCTTTTGTGGCGTCCCCATCCATTAATTAAAGCAACCGTCTCCTCAATGCGCCCAAAGTTGTGGCAGGAATATGACAGACTTGTAAAGCGATATTTAGAAGAAGGCTGGGGAATCTATGACGACACTGCGGATGTGGACAGGGCAATTGCACTAAGCGATGCCTATTACGGAGACGGCAGCAGCATCGTACAGATGTACAAAGAAACAGGGAAACCAATAATGATGCAGAATGTGGAGATTTTAGCATACGATGGATAATCCATATATCAAAGAATTAATTAAAAAATTAGAACAGATAGAAATTTGGAAGGGAACTTCACAAAAGTATGAGAGTTATGATATAGGGTTAGAGCAGTTGTTAAATCTCTTTACAATTCATAAAAGAAACAAATCTCAATTATTTTTTATAGGGAATGGTGGAAGTTCTGCAATTGCAAGCCATATGACAGCTGATTTTATGAAAAATGGCGGCATGAACACCTACAGTCTTTATGATAATGCAGTAACAACATGCATGGGAAATGATTATGGATATGAATATATCTTTTCAAGACCCATGGAATTCTTGGTACGAGAAGGTGATTTGGTTGTTGCAATTACAAGTTCCGGCAATTCTGCAAATATTATTCATGCAATAGAAACAGCTAGAATAAAGAAAGCGGCTGTAGTCACATTTACGGGCTTTTGGCCGGATAACAAAGCAAAACAGATGGGAAATATCAATGTGTATGTTCCCTGCCAAAAATATGGCATTGTTGAATCGGTTCATAACCTGATACTTCAGCAGATTGTAGATATGATAATGGAACGGGATGGCGTTCGGCTTTAGAAATGTAAAGAAATGTCAGCGTGTGAAACAGTAGAAACTGTAAAATGCGCTGTTAATAAGAGGAGATTGATATGATTTCATTGGTAACAGGAGGCTGTGGCTTTATCGGTTCACATATGGTGGATCGATTGCTTATGGAGGGACATACTGTTCGGGTAATTGATAACTGGACAACTGGGCGTCCAGAGAATTTAGAACACCAAAAAGAGAATCCGAATCTCAAGATTTATCATGTGGATATTCGGAATAAGGAAGAAATAGAACCCGTTTTTCAGGATGTTGACTATGTGTTTCATTTTGCAGCGTTGGCAGATATTGTGCCATCAATTCAGCAGCCATGGGAATATTATTCATCAAATGTATTAGGAACTTATAACGTAGTGGAATGTGCAAAAAAAGCAAATATTAAGAAGCTTGTTTATGCAGCGTCTTCTTCCTGCTATGGGATTCCTGATGAATTTCCAACCAAAGAGACCGCTGAAATCAGACCGCAGTATCCCTATGCATTGACCAAAAGACTAGGGGAAGAAACAGTGTTGCATTGGGGACAAGTATATGGACTTCCTGTTGTGACATTGAGACTGTTTAATGTTTATGGTACAAGGTCTAGAACATCAGGGACATATGGGGCAGTGTTTGGGGTATTTTTGGCACAAAAGCTTGCAGGAAAACCGTTCACTGTTGTTGGAGATGGAAAACAGACAAGAGATTTTACTTATGTTACAGATATTGCAGATGCGTTCTATACAGCAGCAATGTCCGATGTGGTACAAGAGACCTTTAATGTAGGAAGCGGCGGTACATATTCTGTGAACCGTCTTTGTGAATTGTTAGGCGGAGAAGTTACACATATTCCGAAACGGCCAGGAGAGCCGGACTGTACATTTGCAGATACTTCTAAAATTGAAAACTGTCTTGGCTGGAAGGCAAAAGTAACCTTTGAAGAAGGGGTTCAAAGAGTTCTTGAAAATATTGACTATTGGAGAGAAGCACCTGTATGGACACCAGACAGTATTGGAGATGCGACCAAAGACTGGTTTAAATATTTAGGAAAATAAAGTTAGGAAACAGAATATCAATGGGCGAGATAGTAACGAAGGAAGCATATAGAGAGAAAATTAAAGATAAATTAAAACAGGAAAATAAGTCCGTGGTGCTCTGTCATGGGGTATTTGACTTGGTTCATCCAGGGCACATTATTCATTTTGAACAGGCAAAAAATATGGGTGATATCTTAGTGGTATCCATTACTTCCGAGAAATATGTAAGGAAAGGGCCAGGAAGACCATATTTTAATGATGAGATGCGAATGAAGTTTCTCAAATCCATAGAATATATTGATTATGTAATGCTTTCGGAAGGCTATACAGTTGATGATATTGTTGAATTGGTAGAACCTGATATTTATGTAAAAGGTGAAGAATACAAAAAGCCCAAGGATGACATTACAGGCAAAATATCTGAGGAGCAGAAACTGGTAGAACAGCACGGAGGACAAATCAAGTTTACAGGCGGTCAAGTATTTAGCTCAACACATTTAATTAATACAGCGTTGTCAGGATTACCAGAAGATGTGCGTTCTTATATGGAGAACTTCAAACAGAAGTATGCTATGAAAGATATCAAAAAGTATGCTGAAAAAATAAGTAAATTAAAAATCCTGGTAATCGGAGACATTATTATTGACAGATATACATACTGCTATGTGCAGGGAATTATGAGCAAAGATATGGGATATTCTGCCAGATTGAAGGGGACAGAGGAGTATTTTGGTGGGGCAGCTGCTATTGCAAGGCATCTTTCATCGTTTAATGATAATGTAACACTAATGTCAATGATTGGAAATGAAGAAGATATTCGTTTGCGTCTGTTTGATGAGCTTGCAGAACAAATGAATCTAAAGTTGGTCTTCAGTGAAAAAGTACCAACGATTATAAAGCATAGATATCTTTCACGCAATGAAAAACGTGAAGAGTATAAAAAAATTTTTGCAATCGCAAACATTCCAGAAAAACCAGGTTATGAGCAAGATGCAATAGAAAAGTTTATTGATCGGATAAACGAAAATATAAGTAATTATGATGTGGTATTTTTATGTGATTTTGGGCATGGACTGGTGGAGGACACGGTGATGGAGACTGTCCAAAACAAGGCAAAGTTTTTGGTGCTGAACTGCCAGACGAATTCTTCGAATAAGGGAATGAACATTATAACAAAATACCATAGAGCAGATGTATTTACATTGGATCAGCAAGAACTTTCAATCGCATATCCCTCTTATTCAGATGAGGAAGAAACCAAGCTGAAAAAATTAAGTAAGCATTTGAAAGGAAATGGATGGCTTACAAGAGGTCCATTAGGTGCGTTGCAGATTGAACAGGAACAGATAGAATTATGTCCAGCGTTTACATTATCTGTAAAAGATACTGTGGGAGCAGGAGATGCATTCTTCGCACTATCAGGAGTTTTTACAGCCGCAGGTGCACCCATTGAGATAGGAACTTTTATGGGAAATATCGGAGGAGCGCTTGGAGCGAATATTGTAGGAAATAAAGAACATATTGAAAAAGTAAATGCATTAAAATTTGCAAGTACTTTGTTGAATGTATAGCGGTTATTGGACAAAAGGTACTATGGATGAACCTTGACAATTTCATACTTTATATCAGGATAACAGAACATATATTCACGATACTCTTGACGGAGGTAAAAGGATATGCTATAATCATAAAAATTAGATATGTAATTTTTAGGGGGTATAGTATGCTGAAAATATTGGATGAAAAGGTATTGAAAACAGACGATGAGATTGATTATTTATATAAGAATTGTAAATACTTGTATACCATTGATAGTTATGACAAACTAGAAGACAGAGAAGGATATTTATATTGTGTTAGTACATCGGAAAGTTCGTATAATCAGTTATATGACGAAAGAGACAAATTGCGTGAAGAAGGTAAGATATGCGTTGTAGGAGGAAGTTATAATGATGGAGGCGCGGTAGGTGTACAGTACGAGTATGATAAATGAGAGATACTTTGTAGAGTGTCTAGCTGTAACAGATGAAGTTGTAATTGAAAAATTTATTGTGGATACAGGTGCAAAGTATACTTGCTGCCAATATCGAGTTATCAATAAGTTTTTGAAGGAAGAATATTTTAGAGATAAAGAGATTAAATATATGGGTGGTCTTATTAGAGGAGAAATAGTAAGATTTTACAAGTATTCATTGAAACAGTTTACAATTGGAAGCGTTGATATGGGAGAGCAGGATATATGGATAACCTTTGATGAAAGGGTTACAGACATCATATTAGGTATGGATATCTTAAAACGGGTTATTACTATTACCAATTCATATAACCAAAGAATGTATTTCTGTAAAGATGCAAAAGATTATTATACAAATTTTGTGTTGTCAGTTAATAAGTAGTTAAGAAAAAAAGAATATAAAATAGAAAACCTGATGTAAAGTATGGGATTGCGTAGTAAGAAGCAATAAAGTATTTAACATCAGGTTTTTTGATGCAGTTTATTATAAAGTAAAAGATAGGATTAAGAAGACATGGCAGATAACATTAGAATGGATTCTCATAAGTTAATATATCATCCAGATGTGGTTGCAAGGTGGCTTGCAGGTGAGAATATCTATCCAATAGAGATAGAAATATCTCCCAGTGGCGCATGCAATCACCGATGTGTGTTTTGTGCAGTAGATTATGTTGGTTATCAGCCAAGTTTTTTGGACAAAGAAACAATCCTAAGAGATATAGCTCAAATGAGCAAAAAAGGATTAAAAAGTGTGATTTGTTCAGGAGAAGGCGAGCCGCTTTTGAATAAAGACATGCCCGATATTGCAAACGGAATTAAAAAATGTGGCGTTGATGTTGCGATGAGTACAAACGGTGTATTGTTTACCAAAGAAAAAGCAGAAGAATGTCTAAATGCCTTTACATGGATTCGGTTTAGTGTAGCAAGTATGGAAGAAAAATCTTACGATCAAATACAAAGAGGGAAAGATAGAGATTTAGAACGCGTGAAAACAAATCTGTCATATGCAGTGCAAGTAAAAAAGGAGAAAAAATTGAAAACGACGTTGGGCGTTCAGTGTCTGCTTTTACCTGAAAACATGGCACAGCTTCCAGATATGGCAAAACAACTTCAAGAGATAGGAGTTGACTATTTAACAGTAAAACCATATTCGCAGCACTTACATAGTGAAAATACATTCCAGATAGATTATAATGCGATGCTGGAATTAGAAGAAGAATTAAAAGAATATGAAACAGAGAAGTTTTCAGTATATTTTAGGGCAAATGCTATGAAAAAGATGCATCTTAAAAAGTGTTATAAGCAATGTTATGGTTTGCCATTTATGACACATATAGATGCAAAAGGAAATGTCTGGCCATGCGTAGCGCATATTGGGACAGAAGCGTTTTGTTATGGGAACATCTATGAGCAGACTTTTGAGGAAATATGGGAAGGCAGCAAAAGAAAGAAAATAATAGAGCAGTTGAATGCACTTGATGTTAATAAGGTGTGCAGAGAGGCATGCAGACTAGATGAAATAAATAAATATTTGAATGAATTGAAACATCCAGGAGAGCATGTGAACTTTATATAAGGGAAAGGAAAATCAACTGGATGAAAATAAATCTAAGAAATTTAATATTACGTAATATTAACCGGAGGGACAAACAAGAAGAGTGTGATAAGAAAAAACAGATAATAGAACGTTTGTCAATGGATAAAGATACAGGGTTTAATATTAGAAAGAATGAATGGATAAAGAAATATCAAGAAATAAGAAAACAATATAGAGAGATAAGAGTTCATAGATTATGGAGTACTAGAATTGGAGAATATATCGTGAGGTATTTAACAATTGTAGAGGACTCTAAAAAAAATGCAGAAAAAGGGATCTTAGATGTTTTTATCCTATCAGATTGTATGAATCATAATGCTAGACTATCTACAATTATGGGAAGAAATATTCATATTATAGATAAGACGAATATTGATATGTGGAAGTATATTCTGTATCGTTTTCCTAAAGTAGCATTTTCAAAATATTGGAATACTTATGCAAATAAGAAGCAAGACAGAAGATTTGATGCTGAAAGTACAGTTCAATATTTTAGACTAACACAGGAGGAAGAACAGGAAGGGCAGTATAAAAAAGAAGCTATGGGATTAAAAGGTCCTTTTGTATGTGTTTCTAGCAGAGATGCAACTTATTTGGAAAAAATTTTACCAGAAATAGATTGCCATTATCATGATTTTAGGGACTCTGATATAAATAAATTTAGTTCTTCAGCAGATTATCTCTCAAAACAAGGAATTACTGCAGTAAGAATGGGAAGATATGTGAAAAATAGTGTTGAATTTGACAATTGTATCGATTATGCAAATGAATATTATGATGAATTATTAGACATTGTATTAGCGAAAGATTGTAAATTTTATATAGGAGATTCGTCGGGAATCGTATGGCTTCCAATGGTATTAAATCGACCGATTGCACTTAGAAATTGGATACCCGTTTTTTTAGATTCAGAGACATTACCCTATAATTCACATAATTTAATGATATTTAAAAAATATTATAAGAAAGATGAAAATAGATTTTTGTCTATTAAGGAAATGATGGAAATAGAGAAAAAAGTCAAATATAATGGCAATCTTTATGTGCAATATGGGATAGAAGTAATAGAAAATAGTGCAGAAGAGATATTAGATTTGGTCATGGAAATGAATGCAAGAATAGATGGCAAATGGATTGAGACAGTAGAAGATATTAAATTGCAGGAAAAATACCAAAGGATATATAAGGAATGGTTTATGAAACAGCATTATAAAGAAAGTACAATGTTACGAATGAAAGTTGGAACTTTGTTTTTGAGAAAAAATGCTTTTTTATTAGATGAGTAATTTTCAGTTTATCAGAAAAAGTTTAATCAAATTGAGGTTGATGAAATAGTTAGAATGGAAGGAACAATGTATAGAGATGGAAGATTATAGAGTTGATTCACATAAGTTGATATTTCATCCAGATAGAGTAACAGCATGGATGCAGGGGAAAACAGTATATCCAATTAACGCAGAAATCAGCTTAGCAGGTGCATGCAATCATCGTTGTATTTTTTGTGCAGTAGACTATATGGGATACGAACCCAAAGTTTTATCAAAAAGCATCATACATGATAGATTTCAAGAAATGCAAGTTAAGGGATTAAAGAGTGTGTTGTTTGCAGGAACAGGAGAACCATTGATTAATAAGGATGCTCCATGTATTATAAGTGACACAAAAATGATGGGAGTAGATACAGCCTTATCTACAAATGGGGTGTTATTCACAGATGATATTGCTAAAGAGTGTATGGAGTCTCTTTCATGGATTCGTTTTAGCACATCTGCCGCTACAGAGAGCACCTATAAAAAAATACATTGTGGTAAGGATGGAGATTTAGAGAGGGTATTTACAAACATATATAATGCTGCACAGATAAAACAAAAATATCAATTGAGGACGATTTTAAATGTGCAAATTGTAATGATACCAGAAAATATAAATGAAGTTGTTTTATTAGCAAAAAAAGTAAAAGAATTAGGTGCAGATCAATTCCTTGTAAAATCTTTTGGATGGCAGCCATTGAGTTCAAGTGAGCTAAAAAAGGAAATTGACAGAAATACATATTATGATAATCAGGAAGAGATTGTCCAAGAGTTAGAACAATTAAATGATAAAAACTTTAGAGCTGTCTATCGTTCAAACCGTATGAGCAAACCTAAAATTGGAAAATGTTATACAGAATGTTATGCGATGCCTTTTCACACGAATATTGATGCGAATGGTGATGTTTGGCCATGTTGTATTCTCATTGGAATGAAGGATATGTGTTTTGGGAATATCTACGAGAATACATTTGAGGAGATATGGAAAGGAAAACAAAGAGAGAATGTAATCAAAAAACTTGCTGAAATGAAACTTTCTGAATGCACACCGGAATGTAGGTTGGATGATATGAATCGGTATCTGCATGAGCTGAAACATCCAGGGGAACATGTTAATTTTATATGATATTCTTAAAAGTAAATATGGGAGAATAGAGTGGATAGTTATTTAACAAGAGATGAATTAGAGGAAATTAATATTAAAAAATTGGGAAAAGATGTAAAAATTAGTAGGAGAGCAGTATTTTATTCTCCACAAAATATTGAAATAGGAAACCATGTAAGAATTGATGATTTTGCTTTTTTGAGTGGAGGATGTGGAATATGCATTGGGAATTATGTTCATATTGCAGCATATAGTGCGTTATATGGAAAGTTTGGAATTGAGATAGGAGATTATGTCAATATAAGTAGTAGGGTTAGTATTTATTCTACCAGTGATGACTATTCAGGAGAAGTTATGACGGGTCCTCTAGTAAAACAGGAATATATCCATGATATTGGGAAAAAGATAATAATTGATAATCATGTAATTATTGGAACAGGAAGTGTGCTTCTTCCAGGAGCTGTTTTGCGTGAAGGAGTAGCAGTCGGGGCGATGAGTCTTGTGAAAGAGGAATTAAAATCGTTTGGCATATATGGAGGAATACCTGTGAAATATTTAAAACCAAGGATGTTAGAAATGACTAAACTAGTCAACGGGGGGGGGAAGCCCCATTGTAGTTTTTAGTAAAATTCATATATCAGTCAAAAACAATAATCTTAAAAAATGAGCAAAAAGATGGTTGTAAAACAGAGGGATGATATATGAATAAAACAATACAAGCAAAAATTATATTTATGGCAAAAGAAACAGAGTCTTCCAAATTAGCATTACAGTATTTGATTGATACAAAAGTTGAGATTGTAAGGGCAGTTATTAGAAAGACAGATTTTGCACTGAAAACTATATGCAGCATAAATAATATTATTATATGTGAAGAAGAGGATTTATTATTAGATTATAAGAAAGGGAAATTACATGTAGATTATATATTTTCTTTTTATTGGAAAAAAATAGGATATGGTATTTTGCAAATTCCCGATAAAGGAGGTATTAATTTTCATCCTGGTCCACTTCCAGAGGCGCGAGGATCGGGGTACCATATTGCAATATTGGAAAATTGGGGATATTGGGGAGTTACAGCACATTTTATGGACAAGGAATTTGATACAGGAGCAATTATAGAATGTAGACGATTTTCTATTTCTAATGAAATAATAAATAAGGATTTGGTTCAAATTGCACATCAACAATTGTTTTTACTTTTTAAAGATATTGTGAATATGATATTAGAAAATAAAATTTTTTTTGCTGTATTGCAACAAGATGGGAGATATTTTGGTCTGAAGGAGTTAGAGAATCAAAAGCAAATTTGCGAGAAAGACAGTATAGAGGAAATTGACAGAAAAATACGGGCGTTTTGGAATCCTCCATATAACGGAGCGCAAATTGAGATCAAAGGGAAAAATTATACACTAATTAATGAAGAGATTCTAAATTGGATTGTGAAGAAAATAAATGTATAAATGAAATTAAGATGAATTCTTAATAAAGGAAATAAATAAATGATAGATATAATAAAGCCAACACAGCCATCAATGCCAGATTTTAACGCATATATTGAGGAAATAAAAGATATTTGGGATACAAAATTATTAACCAATAATGGTCCCAAAGTTCAAAAGCTACAAAAATGTATTCGAGAATATATGAATTGCAATAATACAGATTTGTTCGTGAATGGACATTTAGCTTTAATAATAGCAATAAAAGCGCTAAATATAAAAGGAGAAGTACTTACTTCACCATTTACCTTTATTTCTACAACAAATGCTATTGTACAAAATGGACTTACACCAGTTTTTTGCGATATTGATGATAGTTATAATATTGATGTAAGGAAACTTGAAGGATACATTACAGAAAATACTAGTGCAATTATTACGCCTCATATTTTTGGTATTCCTTGTAATGTAGAAGAGATTGAAAAAATAGCGCATAGACATCATTTGAAAGTAATATATGATGGGGCACAGGCATTTGGTACGAAAATATCTGGAAAGCATATAGGTTGTTTCGGCGATATTACAATGTTTAGTTTACATGCAGTTAAAGTATACAATTCAATAGAAGGTGGACTGTTGACTTACATAGATGATACCTTACACGAACAGTTTGAATTGTACAGAAACTTTGGTATCACTTATCATGAAAGTGGGAATGACGTTACAGTTTGTGGAATCAATGCTAAAATGAATGAATTTCAAGCAGCAATGGGAATTTTGAGCCTTGAAATCTTAGAGCAGGAGATAAAATCAAGAAAAAATTTAGCGCAAATATATGTGGAAAGACTCGCGGAAGTAGAAGGAATCGATACATATTCATATGAATCACAAATAGATTATAACTATGCATATTTTCCAGTGCGTATTCGAGAAAAGATATTTGGGTGTAGCAGAGATGAGGTTTTTTTGATATTAAAACAAAAAGGTATTTTTACGAGAAAATTGTATGATACCCTGTGTTGTGATTATAGTTGTTATAAAAGTAAAAATTATACAATGAATGTTGAAAATGCACGACAGATAGCTACAGAAGCTTTAGACTTGCCATTGTATGGAACATTGCATGCTGAGGAAGTTAAATATATTTGTGATATGATTTCTATGATACATAGGGAGAAGAGCAATGGGAAATAAAATAGAAAACAGCGTTTATAGTGATTTGAAGATATTTCATCATACAGAAAAAATAAATGATATTTTAAATGAAAGAAGAACAGCTCCAATTTATATTCGCATAAAACCTACAAACTGCTGTAATCAGAATTGTTATTATTGTGGCTCTAAAGATGGTAATGTACCTGAAAATCGACAGTTTGACCCCAAAGCTATGATTCCATGGGATAAAATGCAGGAAATCATACAAGATATATCAGCCATAGGAGTGAAAGCTGTCACATTTAGTGGGGGAGGGGAACCTTTAATATATCCTTATATTGAGGATACTTTGAAAGCTGTGAAAGAGAAAAACATTGAATATTCAATTATCACGAATGGACAGTCGCTAGAGGGCAGAAAAGCAGATTTGCTTTTTGATGCAAAGTGGATAAGAGTGTCTCTTGAGTCAGCAAACGCGGATACATATAAAAAAATTAGGGGTGTTAATACATTTGATAGAGTAATAAAAAATATTTCAGAATTTGTACAAAACAAAAATTCAATGTGTACTGTAGGAATTAATTGTGTAGTAACAAAAGATAATTATCAAGAAATTTATGACTTGTGTGGATTGATGTGTAAATTGGGAGTAGACAATATTAAACTTTCACCGCTACGACTAGATGGAGATCTCGGAAAATATCATAAGCCGATCGAAAATATTGTAAAAAATCAAATTGTAAGAGCCAAAAAAGAGTTTGAAAATAATAATTTTAAAATAATAGATAAATATAATGGGGATGCAGGTTTAGAAGAACATTATCAGAAATCTTATCATCGCTGTATGATTCAAGAAATATTTACAGTAATTGGTGCTGACTGCAATGTATATTTTTGCCATCAGAGAGCTTATACAAAAAATGGGGATATTGGATCGATAAAGAACAGAAGTTTTAAAGAGCTTTGGTATGCAGAAGATACAATAAAAAAGATTCGTGAGCTGGATACATGTCAAGAGTGTAATTTTAGATGTGTATTTGATGAAAGAAATATATTGCTAAATAATTTGATAATGATAGACAGGAATCATGTTAATTTCATCTGACGGAGAAAAGGTATGAAGAATTTTGAAGAAATTTCAGTTGATATCAGAAGGGATATTTTTAAAACGGTATGTAATAATCGAGCAGGGCATTTGGCATCTTCATTATCTTCTGTAGAAATATTAGTATCATTATATTTTGGAAATGTACTTCGATATGATCCTAATAATCCAACATGGGAAGAACGTGATCGATTTATTATGAGCAAGGGACATGCAGCATTGGCTTTATATTATATTTTGGCAAAAGCAGGATATTATAAAAAAGAAAATATCAATAGCTTTTGTATGGAAGGAAGTATATTTGGAGGATTGGCGACGTACGGAAAAATTCCTGGTATAGAAATGACGAGTGGTTCTTTAGGGCACGGATTGTCATTTGCTGCTGGAATTGCGATGGCCAGTAAATTAAAAGCAGAACCATATCAGGTATATGTGATGCTAGGCGATGGAGAATTGCAGGAAGGAGAAGTTTGGGAGGCAGCATTGTTTATAAGTCATAATCAATTAGATAATCTTACAGTTATTATTGATAATAACAAAATACAGGCTACAGGGTCTTGTGATAATATTATTAGTTTGGGTGATTTAACAAAAAAGTGGACTTCTTTTGGGTTTTATGTTGTGGAAACAGATGGTCATAATGTAGAACAATTAATAAACAATCTGACTTTAAAAACAAATATTCCTAAGGTGGTTATAGCAAATACAAAAAAGGGAAAAGGTCTTTCTTTTGCTGAAGATAAGGAATTTTGGCATTATAAAATGCCATCAGAATATGAAATAGAGATTGGTTTAAAAGAATTAGGAATGAACAGGAAGGAGCTTACAGCGAATGAGAAACAAGTATAAAAGTGCTATATACCAATTGATGCAGGAAAATCCGAAAATTATAGCAGTACTTGTTGACAGTGGTACAGAAGAATATGAGTCTGTTCGCAAAGATATGCCAGATAGGATTGTTGAATGTGGAATTGCAGAAGCAAATGCGATAGGAGTTGCAGCGGGCTTGGCCAGTTGCGGTTTGATACCAATTGTATATGGAATGGGAGCTTTTTTAGCGTACAGGGCATTTGAATTTATTCGCAATGATATATGTGTACAGAATAGAAATGTAAAGATTGTAGGAAGCGGCGGCGGAATAGGATACAATAATCTTGGTCCAACACATCATACGACAGAGGATATTGCAGTGATGACTGCATTACCTAATATGTGTGTATTATCTCCTTCTGCTCCATTGGAAGTAGAACCAATAATAAGAGAAGCAATAAATTATAATGGACCTGTATATGTCAGATTTGGGAAAGCTTACGAAGAGGAAGTATTTACAGAAGTTCCATCATTTCAGCTTGGTAAGGCTACTGTATTGCGTGAGGGAAAAGATATTTCTATTATTGTAACAGGTTCTATGATTGCTGATGTGGTAAAAAGTGCCGAAATATTGTCACAAGAAAATATAGATGTACAGATTGTAAATATGACTACTCTAAAACCTGTTGATAAAAACGCCATAATTCAGGCAGCACATCAAACTGGAAGAATATTAGTAGTAGAAGAACATAATTACTTTGGTGGGTTAAGAAGTCTTGTTGCAGGTGTTATAGCAGAATCTGGATTGATGGTTTCTTTTCAGTTTATAGGGTTTTCAGATGAATACTGCTTTGAATATGGATGGCGTCAGGAAATAAGAAAAAAATATTTGCTATCTGTTGATGGAATAACAAATAAAGTAAGGAAAATGATGCATAATGAATAAACCTTGTGTACTGCTTACAGGAATAGGTGGTTTTATTGGGCAAAATGTAGCAGAGTATTTAACAAATTGTGGAATTGAGGTTGTAGGTGTTTATCATAATAATATACCAAGTTGTAGGATAAAGAAAAAATTTTCCTGTGACTTATCTAGAGATGATTTCGAATCTTATTTAGGAACAGAAACAATAGATGCGATTATTCATTTTGCTGGTCAGATGAGAGGAGATAAAATATGTGATTATTTGGACAATACAATTGGCAGTTCGAGAAAATTAATTGAATATGCAGAAAGAACAAAAGTAAATACCTTTATTTACATTTCATCAATTTCCGTTTATGGAGAGACAGTATCGCAGGTGAATGAGAGCAGTGATATTATTAATCCAAATGATTATGGAATAACAAAGTATTTGTGTGAAAGATTGTTACAAGATGCACATATCAACAGGCGTATAGTTATTCGCCTTCCTAGAACATTAGGAAAAGGGTGTGACTTGTCATATCCTTGGTTACCAAAAGTTACAGATCAGTTATTGAAAAATGAAGATGTATATTATACAAATCCAGAGTTATTGTACAATAACATATTGTATGTAGATGATTTATCAAAGTTTCTTTTGCATTTATTGTTAGAAAAGTTAACAGGTTTTGAGCAATTTGTTTTGGGAGCTAAAGATAAGAAAAAAATTATTGATATATTAAATTGTCTAAAAAACAGTCTATTAAGTCAATCAAAGCTTATTGAAAAACCAATTCAAGAACGTAATAAATGCTATGCAATTGATATTACACATGCACAGGAATATGGATTTCAATCAAGGTCAGTTGATGAAATCATTAGAAAGTTTGTAGAAGATATTAGTATATCTGCTGGGAGGGTGACATGATAAAAATTCTTGTTACAGGTGTTGGCGGAAATTAAACAAGGAGCTTTGGATGGAAATTAAAAAGAAGAATTTAAAGAAGTATTTGGTACAGAAAGTCTTAAATTAGGGTCAAATACATCATGGAGTATGAAACATGATGCAAGGCATAAGACGTTTGTGCTCTCAAGGTATAAGTTTGTAGCAAAAATGCTTGAAGGAAGATATATTTATGAACAACGTGATAGCATCTTATGAAAATAAAGAGAATGCTGTTATGCTTATTGGAACTCCCAATTTAACAGCAGTACAGTATGCATCTGAACAAAGTGCGGCTGTCCATATTAATCTAAAAACGCAGGATGATTTGAGAGCGCTATTATATAAATATTTTAACAATGTTTTTATGTTTGGGATGAACGATGAGGTTATTCATACAGGTTTTGCTTCAATGAGTCATTATATATGGGGAATGGGTGTCGGATTAAAGAAATAACGGACATCAAGTAAGAGGTAACTTTAAATGGATATAAACAAGTGTGCAGAAGAAATTCTGAACAAAAATATCAGAAAATACCAAGATATATTCTATGTTCCTAAAATTTGGATGAAACATATAATTAATAAAAATATTTGTAAAAAAAGTTGTAGCGTTGTTGTTTTCGGCTATCGAAGCGATGTGGACCGATTTATGGAGTGTATGCCCAAAGGTTACAATACCGTAATTTGTAAATATACGCAACCAGAGGATTGGGTAAATCTGCCTGGGAAAGAGTTTCACAATGAAGAGTTAGTATTGGAAATAGCAAAATTGCATACAGATAAGCTGGTTATTGTTTCTGATAGTTTACGATATTTGCTGCAAATGTATTTGATTGGAGAAAAAGTTTCTTATGAAATTGTAGATATTTATGAATTAATAAAAAAAGATTATCGGAAAGTTGTTGTAAAAAGTATTGCAAATCCACTAAAAGAGGCATTAAAGGAATATGTAAAATGGAAGGGCAGAACATGGCTATCAGATCTAAATAAGAGTTGTGATAATTATGATGCAATATTAGTAAAAAAATATTATGCCAAAAAAGCTAAAGGGAAAAAAGAAAAAGCATATTATCTGCAGGAACTAATAATAAATTATCTGTTAATCAAAGATTTCAAAAATGCTTTTACGTATATTGATTATTATGTTAGATTGTTTGGTACAAAAGGGAATAATTTTGTAGAGATAAAACAAGAATTTTTGAACTTGTTTTCACAGATGAAAAAACAGCTTCACGCAAGGCAAAAAAAAGATATTGTAGTCTTTTGGTGTGATGCTTTGCCATATACAGATTTTAAGGATTTCCATTTCCTTGAAAAAATAGAAAGTGATAGTTTAATATTTGAGAATGCATATACGCATGTTCCATACACACATACTACCTCTCAGACAATGTTTACAGGAATCCCCTTTTTTGAGGGTGAGTTATATCGAACAATAGAAACAGGTGATATGATAAAACATGGAAAAACACTTGATTTACTTGTTAAAAATAGTTATCAGATTTGTGAGGTAGGTGGTAATTATATAAATAAAAAATATGTTAAATTATCACACTATAAGATACGAAGTATGTATCCACCAGCAACGATGAATTTATGGGAGACTTTGGCTCAGCTATTACAGAAAGAATACAAAAAGAAGTTTATTGTATGTCACATGGACTGTGAACTACATAATCCATATTGGAATGGGGATTCTGAAAAGTTATGTGTTGACCCTGGAAGCTTTCTGGCTGATATATCCAAATTTGAGACGCAAAGAAAAGAATCAGCACGATATTTAGAAAAAGAGATTTTGTATTATTTGGATTTTTTTGGAGAAAATACATGTAAAATTTTTATGAGTGATCATGGAATTGGTGGGCCAGCTTATTTAGATAGGAGATTACATGCATTCTGTTTTGTAAAAGATCCTGATATTACAAAAGGACGATATAAGGAATATTTTTCTTATTTAAAGTTTTACGATTTATTAGGTTATATATTGCAGCCTACAGAGGACAATTTTAAGAAACTGTTTTCTGAATATGTATTGATTCAAAACGATCATCCTTATAGCAAAAAGTATTGCGAAGAAATAATGCGCAGATTAGAACACAATGAAGATATTCAATGGAAAAATTGGATGGGATTCAGGGGAATTATAAAGAATGGATATAAACTCATTCGTTTTCCTAATAGCCATGAAATATGGTTTAACCCTCAAGATGAAGAAATATCACTACTGGGGGGGGGTATTATGAGCGAAGACTTAATACAGTTTATGAGAACTTGGGTAGGGGATGAATTTCCAGATATTTATACATGCAAACACTATGAAAATACTAAAAAATTATATGATAGGTTACAGCTGGATTTTAGAAAATAAAATAAATTTACTGTACAAGTTTAGGATGTGAATAAATATGCGAGTATTGGTAACAGGTGCTGATGGATTTATTGGCAGCCACTTAACAGAAGAATTAGTGAAAAAGGGATATCAGGTAAGGGCATTTGTGTATTACAACTCCTTTAATAACTGGG
>OFGR01000146.1_pt1 | contig 72776 bp, 66 predicted proteins | sample 1521811 | NCBI WGS metagenome assembly OFGR01 (sample SAMEA3504098, study PRJEB24116) | mouse gut metagenome | biome: mouse gut; feature: mouse-associated habitat; material: faeces | place: Denmark | collected 2011 | reverse complement strand
AATATAGATTTATACAGACTGTTTATATAGGGTTTGATGCGAAAATTTCAGGTCTCATTTTTGACATTTTATGCCGTTTTAATATCTTTGCAATATTAACATGTTACCACAAAACTTACGTTTCTTTTATGCCCAAAATCTTAACCGCAATATTGCTGTGCGTACTCATTACACACACTTGTGACGCTAAAGATTCCAATAAAGAATCGCTCAAAACCATAAGAGATTATTTCCAGACAGCCTTAAGCAATCGGCAAGCTAAAATTGAACATGCTAAAAATGTCATAGATTCACTGAAACAAACCGCATCGACATCTCATGACAAATGCCGCACCTATGAGAATATAGCGGTAAAATATACTGCAATAAACCTCGATTCTGCATTCCGCTATTACGACCTTGCCATAAACAACGCTAAGGACCGCTATACATTCGACAGGCTCAACGCAACAAAATATACCTACCTGCCAATAGCGGGGCGTGGAATCGAGGCATTGGATGGATTCAACGCCTACTATGCCGATACTCTGCCACCGGAACACATGCTCATATACCATCGATGCGGAGAAAGACTGTACCACAATCTATCTACGACCGCCACCGACGATTCAGCCCGTATATATTACGCACGCCATGTGCAGCCACACAGCCAGGCTCTGATGGCGGACTACCCGGTAGGTTCCATATTGCACAACATCTCTTCGGCTCTATATTACAAAGCTATCGACAAGCCACATCTGGAAGAAGCACACCTCAACGACGTGATAAACTCGTCTGAATGCACTAACAAAGACCTTTCCGAGGCAGCCTTGCAGTTAGCCCACATGCGTCTGGCACAATACGGACATGGCGACGACCAAGCACTCCAATACCTGTATCAATCGGCGATAGCCGAACTCGAAGGAGGCATAGCCACAGGCTCCGGACTACCCACACTCGCCATCGAATTATGGCTTCGCGGAGAATCAAATCAAGCTTATGCAGCAATGCTGGCGGCTATGGACAATGGTGTGGCATCAGGAGCGCACTCCACTCTTGCCGCACTCGCTTCGTATAGTGCGCTCGCCCATGAAGTTCATGCCAAACATCTCAATATCTCCATAGCCATAACCATATTCATCCTGCTGGCAAGCATAATGGCAACAGCTGCATGGTTCATTATCCGCAAAAAACTCAGGCAGTCACGCCAAGAGATCATAAGGATGGAAAACGAGTATAGACATGCGGGGGAGATACGCCATACCCATGCGGTAAATTTCTTGAACCTATATGCCCTATGCACAGAAAAGACCGAAGAGATATTGCGTGTGAGCCGGCGTAAATTATCGGCAGGACAAATCGAAAGCCTGCACACCACCCTGAAATCCACAAAAATACTTGATGAACAGACACGTCTGTTCTACGACGTGTTCGACAATACCGTCATCGACCTGATACCCGACTTCGTTGAAGAGGTGAACAGCCTGCTACAACCCGACAAACGCATAGCCACACCCGCTCCACGTCAACTGACCATGGAACTCCGTATCCTTGCTTTCAGCCGTCTTGGCATCGAGGACACGGCATTGGTGGCACGGTTCCTGCGGCTGTCGCTCAACACCATATATACATACCGCAACAAACTGCGCTCCCGAGCCATAGACCGCGACGGCTTCGACGAAGCCATAAAGCATATAGGCACATCCATCTGACGACCCGGCATCACCGACACACTATAATAAATAAGCGGAACGCCCGCACAGGCATTCCGCTTACTTTTTTATTACAATATCGCGTAACTTGATTATTCGGCCTTGCCGTTGCTGCCAAGTACGTTAACGATTTTGTGCTTGTAGAGTTTCTCCATTTCGTCACGAGCCGGGCCGAGGTATTTGCGGGGGTCGAATTCACCGGGCTTGTCGTTGAACACCTTGCGCACTGCGGCAGTCATAGCCAGACGTGAGTCAGAGTCGATATTGATTTTGCAAACAGCGCTCTTGGCAGCTTTGCGGAGTTCTTCTTCGGGGATACCGATAGCGTCAGGAAGCTTGCCACCGTATTTGTTGATGGTGTCAACGTATTCCTGGGGCACTGATGAAGAGCCGTGGAGCACGATGGGGAATCCGGGGAGCTTTTCCATAACGGCGTCGAGCACTTCGAATGCCAGGGGCGGGGGAATAAGCTTGCCTTCAGCATTGCGGGTGCACTGTTCGGGAGTGAACTTGTATGCGCCGTGTGAGGTACCGATAGAGATAGCGAGGCTGTCGCAACCGGTGCGGGTAGCGAAGTCGATTACTTCTTCGGGGTCGGTGTATGTGTGGTGGTCAGATGATACTTCATCTTCAACGCCGGCAAGTACGCCGAGCTCGCCTTCAACGGTTACGTCATACTGATGAGCGTAGTCAACTACCTGCTTTGTGAGGGCTACGTTTTCCTCATAGGGGAGATGTGAGCCGTCGATCATTACAGAAGAGAAGCCGTTGTCAATACATGATTTGCAGAGTTCGAAGCTGTCACCGTGGTCGAGGTGAAGAACAATCTGGGGATTTTCCCAACCGAGTTCCTTGGCATAAGCCACAGCGCCCTGAGCCATATAGCGGAGCAGAGTAGCGTTGGCATAGTTGCGTGCGCCCTTTGATACCTGAAGGATAACGGGTGATTTTTCTTCAGCAGCGGCTTTGATGATAGCCTGAAGCTGCTCCATGTTGTTGAAGTTGAAAGCCGGGATAGCATAGCCTCCCTTGATGGCCTTGGCAAACATCTCACGGGTGTTTACCAAGCCTAAGTCTTTGTAACTTACCATTTAGCTTGTTATTAATATTGGGTTAATAGATGCGAATTGTTCTTGATTCAATACGCAAAGATAACACATTATTTTGTAGGATGATGCATTGACCCTCTACTTTTTACCTTTTTTACATCTGCACGCCGTCATATACGAATACTGACGATGCCGGAAGCGTGAGCGTGAGCTCTGCATCGGGCGATATGGGGCGCGATGTGTCGAGGCCGGGGAGAGCCTGCTGGCTGAAGGCATCGGAGAGTTTCACGGGTGTCTTCACGTAGGCGGGTATGTCAAGGGCCTTGCGCAGTGTGGTCACGAACTTCTGGGGTGAGGCTGCGGGATTGCGCAGCGCGAGGGTGGCTTTCTTGCCGTTCCATGAAGCCCAGCCGTAAACGTTGGCTTTCTTTCCGTCCCAGGGATTGCCGCCTACCCAGTGGGCGTCGGGCAGTACATCGGCGTTGCGCTGCTGCCACTTGATGCACTCGGCTATGTCGCCCCAGAGCTTGCCGCCGTTGATGGAGTCAAGCAGCTCGTAGTCAGTGTAGAGCTCCACCATGCCTGAGCCGCAGGCAAATGCGCAGCGGATTTCGCGTACTATGCCGTCGTAGTCCATTGACTTCGATACATCGCCGAATTTGGTCAGTATCACACCGTGGGTCATCATGGTATTGATGGGGCAGAGGGGTGAGTCCTGGATGAATTTGTCGTACACCATATGGTCGCGGTAGGTAATCCAGCGTTCGCGGTCGTCGCCCTGATTGCCTATTGTGCTGTGGTCAGCTTCCTGACGCCAAATCGCATCCGAGAAATGATACCAGAAGGGTGAGGCCCAAGTGCCTACGGTGGTGTTGAAGAACATGTCGGGCTTCATCTTGCGCACCTTGCGTTCGATATCAATGATACCTTCGGCATTCTCCTCACCTTTGTAGCCGGGGTCGGGACCTACTGAGATAGCCTGTGCGCTGATGCCGTCAAGCTTGAAGAAGTTGAAGTCATAATTGTCAATCATATCCGAGCAAGCTTTGAGGAACACGTCATAGTAGGCCGGATTGCTCAGCTGCATGCCTCCTTTGTCCTTCCAATAGGCGCGTCGCATCTGTCCTGAGCCGCCGTAGCCGCCTACCGGGCCGAGCCATGCTCCGATGCCGGCACCCGACATGTGGGCAGCGCTGTCCACTTCCTGAAATCCGTTGGGGAAGTTGGGGTTGAAAGTCCATGTTCCGTAGCTGTCCCATCCGTCATCCCATACGAATGACTTGATGTTGGCTCCGTAAGGCTCGGTAAGATTGGTGTGCCACTTGTCGATTATGCGCAGACAGTCGGCCACCTTCATGTGATTGTCGTAGGTGGGGGAGTTGTTGCGGTCAATGTTGAGCTCGTACCATGAATTGTAGATAGGGAACGGACGCCAGGGCACTGCGCGCTCGCGCTCGCTGTAGGCCAGGATGGAGCGGCGCTGCTGTCCGGGAGCCACGATGCCTACCACGGTGCTCACCTCCCAGGGGTGTCCGGGCTGCAGGGTGGTGTGGCGGCTCCAGAGGCCCTGCAGTGTGTAGCCGGTGGAGGTAGCTGTGCTGTCGTCGAGCATTACGGTGTTGATGCCGGTAGGTGTCTCAAGTCCGGCGAATAGTTCGGGCGAGGCTATGATGGCGCCACGTGTATTGCCCACCACTTTGGGGGCTTCCTTGCCGGCGAAAGTCTTTCCGCGGTACGACATGGGGATTATGGCGTGCATCTTTATGTCACGTGAGGCCTCGATGTCAAGCTCGGTGCGCAGGTAGTGCGAGCCGTTGCGGAGCACCGCACGCCAGCGCACGGTAAGTCCGTCCTTGCTGAAGGTGCCTTTCAGTGCCTTGCCGGCCAGTTTCTCTGAGGCTATTGTAGCCTTGGGGTCGGCTTTGAGGGTTTCCACACCCCATCCGGTCAGGGTCATTGCCGATGCCGGAATTTCGGTGCTGTCCTGGAGTATGATGGTAAACAGTTCGGTGCCTGCTTCAAGCCCCATGGCCTTGCAGCCGCCGAACATGGCTTTGCCGTTTTTCTTGGTGAACTGTGCACTGAGGATATTGTTGGACAGGGTCACAGTGCCGTTCTTGAGCTGCGATGCCTTGGCTGTGCCGGGCTGGCGCAGCTGCGGGAATGGTACCGTGGTCCCCGATGCGGCGTGGCAGATACCTGTGAGCGCCACGGCGAGCAGCATCATTGAGAGAAAGGAAATGGTTCGTCTGATTGATTTCATTCCAATGATAGTAAATTAAAGGTATGAGGTTAATAATAGGTTGTATATATGGACAAAATTACACAATGATAGGCGATTATGCAATTTTACAGTAGTTAATTATTGTGTCAGGTCCTGAAAAATCTTTATAGGACGTACGGATTCGGCCCTATAAAAGAAAGAGCGTTGAATTTCACAATCCAACGCTCCTTTAATGTGTTTACCGGAGATACTCAAATACACATATTAACTTAACCTGTAAATACAATTTAGATATTAAAATTGAACATGCTATTAAATAGTCCGGAGCTGATGTTTGAGCTTTAACCGGCACCAGCTCCAGTTCCAATCCATTATTTTACCAGTGTGACGGTCACGGTCCAGTCCTTTGTGGTACCGTCGGCGGCAGTCACACGATAGCGGTTGGGCTTGCTCCAGTCAGCGGGCACACCCAGCTTGGGTGAACCTTCGATGGGAGCTATCACAGCGGCAGTGGAGATGTTGAGGGCCACAACCAGATTCTCCGCGCTCAGGTTCGGGAGCTGGGCGGCAGGGAAGTTGGAAGCGGGGCGTGCGGTGACGCTGATTGTACCGACCTCATTGTCGATAACCTGGTTGGAGCGTGACAGAGTCACCTGTATAACCTGAGGTTCGCCATTGATGGCGTGGGTATTATCCCCCTTGTAGCGGTAGTATACGGCCTGTACCCCGGTGATATCGGCTCCGCTGTAGACATCAAGTTCTTCGAAGCCATGCTCAAGGCAACTTGAGAGAGTCACCATAGCCAGTAAGGCGCAGAATATTGCAGATATGTATCTTTTCATGTTGTTACTGAGTTATTAATAATTTCACGTATGATAGATATTACCAGAGCTCATTCTGTTCGTGATCGAGGCCGTAGGCTTCACGGGTGTTGAGGAATGAAATCGGTATCGGGAAGAGATAGCGGCGCTCGGTAAATGCGCGGCTTGCAGAGTTGAGCAGTGTAACCTGGTTGATGATGAATGCGGTGCGGTCACGGTTGATTTCAATCTTGTAAACCGGGCGGTCAAGGTCGTAGATAATGTCGCCGGGAGTGCGTCCGTGGTTGGCAGCGCCACCGTATTTACCCCAGCGGAGGTAGCTGAAGTAGATGTCACCACTTTCGTTACACATCTCCACGCGGCGTTCACGGATATAGTCGGCCCAGGCTTCGTCGGCAGTTGAAGCGGTAGATTCGGGCAGACCGCCGTGGCGGGTGCGGGTAGCGTTGAGGGCTGTAACGGCATCAGATACACGTCCTTTGAGCAGATAAGCTTCAGCAAGATTCATGTAAGCTTCGCCTACACGGGCAAGGTTGTAGTGCAGTGCCACGAGGCAGTTGAAGTAAGCACGGGGTTCCGGATTGGCGATGTTGCACTTGCGCCAGTAGTAACCGGTAGTGGTGTTGTACCAACCGCCGTCCTCTTTGTCGCGAACGCCCATTGAGATGTTGCCGGCAAGGTTCAGACCTACGGTTTCACCTACCCATGTCGATTTGTCGCGTACGATACATCCGTCCATGCGCTTGTCGCGGTTGCTGTAGATGATATCGCTTATGTCGCGGGTCGAGCCTGCGTTGAGTGTGCCGTAGCGCAGAGCTGCTGGATGTGCGTTGTTGAGCTGCTGGAAGTCCTGCGGAGTGGGGATACGTCGGGGATTGCCGTCAGTGCGTACGTAAGAGTCAATCTGACCGGCAGTGGTCACTGACAGAGGATCGTGCTCTGTAACGGCAGCCTTGTACTGAGAGGTTTCGTACCAGGGAAGAGCTTCACCGGTGGTTTCATCGATGGCCAGATACTGGTCAACGAGGTCCTGTGTGGGGAAGAAGATCGCCCATGCTTCAAATGTGGGAGCACCTGAAGAGAATTTCAGAGGGTCGGGGCAGAGCGAAGATGACTGGTCGCCGGCGCTGATGTTGGGATATGTACGGATAAGTTCATCGTAGCCACCGATTGTGGTGTTGGTACGCAGACGGTAGTAACCCCAGAGGATTTCGGGATCCATATCGTTGGTTTCGTTGAACATTCCGGAGTAGTTGCTTGACAGGCTCGGGCCGTTGGTTACAACGTCAGAGGCGGCTGCGATAGCTTTGTCAAGATATGTCTGGTCGCCGGTATAGGCGTAGGCCTGCAGGGCTGCACGGCTCATGATTACCTCGGCGGCATATTTGTTGGCTATGCCGGCGGGAGCTGAAACGGGCATGCCCGAGATGGCAGCCTCGAGGTCCTCCATCACCACCTTGTAGCTTTCAGCCACTGTGGCGGTCATAGGAATATTGGCTTTGAGAGAGTCCGATTCAGAGAGAACCTCGCGCAGAGGCACGAAGCGTCCCATTTTCTTGGCCTGATCAAAGAAAATGAGTCCGCGGAGGAAGCGACCCTGAGCTATTACCTCAGCCTTTTCGGCTTCAGAAAGAGCGGTGCTTTCCTGAGCTTTCTGAATAATCAGGTTGCAGCGGCGCAGCATTGAGAAGCGGCTGATACCCATGTCGGTGCCGTTGCTGAGGCCGGTTTCGGTGGCTACTCCGTCGATGCCTTCGCCTACCTGTGAACAGCGGATGCCGTTGGGTGTACGGGCTTCCCAACCAACACATGAACCGCTGCCTCCTATGCCGAGATTGGCTATGACATTGTCATATGTGCCATAGATAAACGCATCGGCAGTAGCTTTACTACCCCATACGGTTGCTTCGTCGAATGTTTCCGTAGGGTGTGTGTCAAGCGTATCCTTGCAGGAAACAAGGCTGAGCATACCCAGTCCTATGGCTGCAAGTGAAAGATATTGTAATTTCATATTTTAATTCGAATTTTATTAGAATCCTAAGTTAAGTGTGAATGCGATAACACGTTCAACCGGGTAACCGTAGTTCTGTGTTGAGGCGTTTTCGGGGTCAAGACCATACTTGGTAGCCTGTGAGCAGGTGAAGATGTTCTGACCTGAGAGGCCGATACGTGCTCTTGAGAGCCACTTCACGTTGCGCAGGAGCTGGTACTTGAAGTCGTAGCCGAACTGGAAGTCCTTCATACGGATGTACTGGCCGTTTACGAGCCAGAAGTCGCTGCTCTGGTAGTTGTTGTTGCCGTTGCTGCCGGTGTTGCTCATCAGACGGGGATACTGGGCGTTGCGGTTGTCCGGAGTCCATACGTCAGTCTGGTAGTCAAACATGATGGGCATTGTACGGGCCTGACCTGTCTGCATGGCCATTGAGCCGGGAATATACATGTCAAATGCTGTAGAGCCCTGGAAGAGCATGCTCAGATAGAAGCCTTTGTAGCCGAAGTTGAGGTTGATACCGAACTGGCCGTGAGGCGAAGTCTGAGAACCGAGCTGACGGTAGTCGGCTGAGGTTATCTGTCCGTCGCCGTTGGTATCCTCGTAGCGGATATCACCTGCTGTCATGTAGCCTGTGTTAAGAGCTGAGGCCCAGCCTACTGAGTTCATCACTTCATCGGCGCTCTGATAGTAGCCGAGGTTGTGGAGCAGGTTGCCGTAGTAATTCTGCTTCTTCTGCTGCTGGCGGGTATAGGGGTTCATGTAAGAACTTTCTGATTCGTCAGCGATACGGGCCCAGAGTGAGTTGTACCATGTGAAGTTGGCAGAAACATCGTAGGTGAAGTCGCCGGCACGGTCGCGCCATCCGAGCTGTAATTCAACACCTTCACGGCGGAATTCGCTGTCCGATTTAACCTTCGGCATGGTGATACCGATAAGCTGGTTGAGGTAGCTTTCGCCGGTGGGAGCCACGAGGTAGCCCTTGGTTGAATAGTAGAAATAGTCAAGTGAACCGTAGAGGCGTGAATTCAAAGATGCGAAGTCAAGACCTATGTCAGTCTGACGGGTGGTGTACCATGTGAGGTCGGGTGAGGGGAGCGCGCCTTCGCTGAAGGTGGGCACATATTTGCCGTCGACCACGTAGCCCATGGTGTTCAGACTGTACGATGTGAGGTACTGGAAACGTCCTGCTGCGGAGTCAAGACCCGTTTCACCGTAAGAGGCGCGGAGCTTAAGGTTGTTGAAGATGTTGCGTTCAACGATGTCGCGCATGAATTCTTCCTGGCTGATGCGCCATCCTATTGATCCGCTGTAGAAGTTACCCCAGCGCTTGCCGGGAGCGAAGCGGTCAGAACCGTCGCGGCGTATGCTTGCTTCAACAAGGTAACGGCCGTCGTAGTTATATTTGACCTGTCCGATCCATGCGGCACGTCCGAGTTCGGCTTCTGAACCGCCGTTGCTCTGGTCCTCAACGGGACCTACACCGGCCTGGTCGATGTCAAAGTCGTAGTTTACGCGCTGCATCCAGTAGTTTTCACCCCATTCGTAGTAGTTCTCGAAGCCTGCCAGAGCTGACACGGTGTGCTTGCCGAAGCGGCGGTTGAATTCTACGAAAATCTGGTTGGTGAACGCGTAGCCTGACCATGCTGTGTGGCGCAGGTTGGGGGTATTGGCGTAGGTAGGTACTTCAGAATCCCATGCATAAGTGGCGGCATCCTTGCGCCAGTTCTTCTGGGTGTTGGAGTTGTAACGGTAGTTGCCTGAATAGCGGAGCTTGAGGCCCTCAACCCAGAGGCAGTCCCAGATAAGGTCGGCCTTACCGTTGATAACGGCGTACTTGTTGCGGGAGTAACCTGCATCGGCAGCTGTTTCGGCTGCGGGGTTGTCGTTGATGTTCATCGGCAGGCCGTACTTGTTCACACCGGGCTCTGTGGGGAGCTTGTCGTTGATGTGTGAGAACACATTGTAGTAGCCGCTTGATGTCGAGGTGTAAGGATGGGTTTCCTTCTGGTAGTAACCGTCAAGAGTGGCGTTGACATGAAGGCCAATGTTCTTCAGATAAACGTTGTCGGTTATGCGGAAGTTGGTGCGCTTCATCCAGTGGTTGCCTGAGCGGTAGAGTGACTGCTGGTCAACGTGGCCGAGCGAGATGTAGAACTGGTTTATTTCATTGCCGCCGGTCAGACGTACAGCGTGTTTTGTCTGCGGAGCCCAGTCGCGGAGCACGAGCTTGCGCCAGTCAGTGTTTGAGTAATGCTCGGGATCCGAACCGTCCTTCATGGCCTGCATAGCTTCCTCGGAATAGTAACCTTCTTCGTAGCCGTCGTTGAAGCGGGCCTGGTTGCCCCAGTAAGCACGTTCCCATGCAGGGAGTTTCTTGGGCCAGATGCTCGGCTGTGACCATGATGCGTTGAAGTCATATTCAATGACAGCCTTGCCCTGTGAACCGCTGCGGGTAGTAACCTGGATGATACCGTTGGCAGCACGTGAACCGTAGACAGCAGTTGCAGAAGCGTCCTTCAGGATTGACACATCCTTGATGTCATCGGGTGAAAGGTTGGCGAAGTCGTCCTCTGAACGGATGATACCGTCAATTACATAAAGAGGAGTGCCACCACCACGGATGCTTACGCTCGGGCGAGAGTTGATACCACCGCCGCTTGCCTGGATGATAAGACCGGGTGAACGGCCGGCAAGACCCTGTACGATGTTTGTCACAGGAAGATTGACGATCTGGTCAGTCTTTACGGTTGATACTGATGAAATAAGGTCGCGTTTGGTTGAGGTAGAGTAACCTACTACCACTACTTCATCAAGATTTGACGACACTTCTGTCATCTTGACAGTCATGTTGTCGGAAATTTTAACTTCCTCGCTCTGCATACCAATGTAGGTGATGACGAGAGTTGTTGCTTTGTCGGGAACGTTCAGTGTGAACTTTCCGTCCAGATTTGTTGTGGTACCGATTTTAGGATCGCTTTTGACTCTTACTGACGCACCCATGATGGGTTCGTTGGTGAGTGCTTCCACTACTGTCCCTTGCACTGTTCGGGCCGATACGAAGCCGGCCATTAGAGACAAGAAAGTCAGAAATAATAGTAATCTTCTTTTCATGTTCCTACTTTTACATTGTTAGAAATGATTATTTAATAATTAATTGGCTTTTCGATTTAAGGGTATGAGTCACGCTGGACTCTTCTGTATACGATGATGAATTGTGTGTCCTGAAACACTTGATTTATGTTAAATCGGCTTAAAGGTAGATAAAAAATTACCCCCCCAATTATTTAACTAAAACTAACGATATTTAACTAAATCGGGCTGCGTTTACGCCCATGCCGGATGCTGAACAGCATAAAAGGAGGCAAAGTAGGGACGAATGTTATTAAGTAAGCACAGGAGAGCGGCGATGTAGAAGCGGGAAAAAAGAAAGGACGCCGAATTATCGCAATCCGGCGCCCCTATGAAGTGTTTACCTTAATAATTACATATGTAAAATATCTGCAAAGATATATAAAATTTTACCCCCCCCCCAATTATTAACGTTGTTTAACTTTTACGTTATGAGGGGATCCAAAGGTTATATATCAGTCTTTCCGGAGATGAAGCCATGCGTAGAGGCATCCTACAAACAGGGCTCCGCCGAGGATGTTGCCTATGGTGGCGGGCAGAAGATTGCCTATCAGGAAAGCCGACATGGAGGTGCCTGATCCGAGCATCATGCCTGTGGGGATGAAGAACATGTTGGCCACGGAGTGCTCATAGCCGAGCGCCACGAATGCCATTACCGGAAACCAGCATCCGGCCATTTTCTCTATCAGTCCTTTGCCGGCAAGCGCGAGCCACAGGGCGAGGCACACGCACCAGTTGGCCCCGATGCCGCGTATCAGTACGGTGAGCCACGGTAGCGACGTCTTGGCCGAGGCTATGCCGGTGATGGCGCTCCTATAGGGGTCGGCGTCCATCATGCCTGCGCTGTACACCAGCAGCCATGCAAAGATGAGGGAGCCTATGAAATTGCCGAAGTATACAATGGTCCAGTTGGCTATGACCTGCCATGCCGAGCACCGCCGCTGCATGAAAGCCGGGATAAGCATGGCATTGTTGCCGGTGAACAGCTCGGCTCCGAGCACTACCACAAGTATCAGCCCTATCGGGAACACGCTGCCGCTGAGCAGGCGCTGCAGTCCGGGATTGTCGGCTGTGATGCCGGGGAATCCGAAACCGGCTATCACTGACAGCGCACCCCCTAAGGCTATGTAGGCTCCGGCAAGGATGGACAGCGTGAGCAGCTGAGGCATTTTCGATGTCAGAGAGGCTTTGCGTGCGCCTATCTCTACGGTTGAGGCGGTTATCTCCTGTGGGCTTTTGATTGGCATGTAGGCAAGATGTTGATTATGCCTGCAAATTTAATAAAAAAGTATGATGCCTGTGGAGAACGGGTTGAATTTCATCTGTCCTGCGCCGCGCAGCACACTGTTGGGCGAGTACTTCACGTAGGCTCCGAGCGGTCCGTAGAGGCGGAGTATGCCGATGAAGTCGATGGTGAAGCGACGCTGGCCGATGTGGTTGGATGTCAGCTCGGCTTTCTCTCCGTCGGGTTCGGTCCATGCGGTGCGGAGGCTGGCGTGGGAGTTGTAGTTGAATACCGCGCCGGCTGTAATTACTGACTGCATTCCGAAGAGCTTGAACGGGAGCCTCTGCCGGATAAGTACCGGTATGCCCATGCTGAATACCTTCAGGCGCGATGATGTGTGGGTGACCCCTTCGGCGTAATGTCCGAGTCCTACGGTGCCGTCAGGCATTGGTATGAAGCATGACGATGAGGTGGAGTTGCGGTAGTTGCGCCAGTTGAGTCCGAAGCCCACCGATATACTGGTGGTGTTCCAGGGGCAGCGGTATACTACGGCAAGCATGTTGAGCCAGGATATTTCCAGCGATTTACCCATCTCGATTCCGGCTCCGTCGGGCTGTCCGCATGCGTTGACCCAACCTATCGAGGGGCCTGCGATGGTAAGATCCCAGCGGCTGTCCATAGAGGTGGAGAGCGGAGTGAATGAATTCCAGCGGCGTGCGTTGATGCGCGTCGGGGTGTCGAAGCTGTGTGTGTAGGTGGTGGTGAAGGCTGAGTCGCCGGGTAGTCCGCGTACGTTGACGGTTATCCCGTCGGGGCTCTCCGTGAGAAATACCTTGTCGGGCTTGTCAAGCGACATGATGGTGTCCTGCTCTTCGGCTGAGGCATATATGGCTGAAGCGGCTATCAGAAGCGCTGCTGAAAGGGTGCGAATTACGTTCATGATCGGCTGAAATTAAAATCCTAATGATAAACCTATTGTGAAGTTGGTGAACTGCGGTCCGTAGATCCGCTTCATGAATTTGACGGGCGAATACTTGGCGTATATGCCTATGTTGTTGATCGACCCGATGGTGAGGAAGAAGTCGGGGGTGAGTATGCGCTGGTGCAGTCCGTCGATGGAGCGTGAGTAGCGTATGTTGCCGTCAGTATAGGCTGACGATGCTTTGGTGCATACGTTGAAGTTGGCTGCCACGCCGAGTGAGAATCCGAATGTATGGCGCAGACGCTGGGTGTAGACAATTGGTACGGTGATTGAAGCGCTCTTGATGGTGGCTTTCTGGTCAGTCATGCCCTCTACAGGTGGTAGAAAAACCAGTGCGTCGCCTTCGCCGGCCAGGGTGTAGCCGTTGGTCAGATGCCACTGCCGGTACATGGCGCCCACACCGAAGCTGAACGATGACTTGCGGTTCGGTGCCGTATAGCTGTAGGCTACGATACGCATTATCCCTATCTCCCATCCTTTGCCGAGTCCATGAGGAGCATTGCCGGGAATGCTGAGCCCTACCTGCATGTCGCGGAAAGCGAGTATTTCATGTTTGCCATGCCGGGCCGGACGTTCAGGTGCGGAGGAGAAGGGGAGAGAGAGCGACAGGGCACCGAATTCATTGTCAATGGTCGAGTCTGCCTCTATTTCGTACAGATAGTTGAATTTGGGGTTATTCCTGCTGCCGCGTATGCTGACAGCGGTCTTTCCGTCGGTGCTGGTAATGGTGATGTTGTCAGGGTTGCGGACTGTGATTACCGTATCGGCGGGAATGTCCGTGGCCGCGTGGAGCGCTGCGGCTGTCAGCAAGGCTGTGATAAATGTGAATATTCGTGACATAGCTCTGATATGTGATGAATGATTTGGTTTACTTGATCAGTTTCTTTACTTCATCCTGTGAGGCGGTACCCTCGATATAGACGAGGATTATCTTGTCGCCTTTCTTCAGATGACGGTTGAGGTAGAAGATGTAGCGCTTCATGGAGCCGCGCGGGGGAAGAGCGTAGAATCCGTAGTAGAGATGGCCGGATGCATAGCGCACATCCTTGCTCAGGGCCGAGGCTCCGTCCTTGGCTACAAGCCGCTCGATAGTGGCGGCCGCATCGGGGTGGCCTGTGAGTGTGATGGCATGGTACAGCGACAGGTTGACGCTGCGCAGGCGGTCGTTGACCAGCACTGTTTCCACTGCCCCGGGCAGGTCGCGGAAGCGTGGCTCGTAAGCTCCCGCGATGTTCAGCCCTTTCTGTGCCGAGGCGCTCAGGCTGACGGCTATGGCAGTAGCTGCCATGAGATAGCGGATAGGTTTCATTATAAGGTTAAATTTAAATATCGTTGAAAAGTGAAGAAAATTCAGATAACTGGCCCACGATGTCGTCGGCAGTCTCCTGCTGTACCTCGCCCAGTGCGTCGAGGTCGGATGACACGATGCTCATCACGGCGGCGCGGCTCTCTATGCGTTTGCCACCGATGTAGGCCATGCAGTCAAGGTCAGGATCATGACTTCCGGAGTAGGTGATCATGGTTATCCCCAGGGCAAGCAGAACAGCTACTGACGCCGCCGCGGCAAGCGGATGGAAGATAGCCTTGCGGCGCGGACGTACGGCTATCTGTGGCGCCGGAGCCACGACGGATATTGACATCACGGCGCGTGCTTCATCGGCTTCATCGGACTGATAGGCCGGATCGGCAAGCATCTGCCGCAGTGTGCGCTCCTCGTCAAGCGATGAGGTGGCATCGAAGTACTTCTCTATCAGAGAGTGCAGTAGGGTGTAGTCAAGTGTATGTGTCATGGCTGTCTGTTTTTTCGGTAACACTCACGCACGGTGCGGCGTGCGCGGCTCAGAATAATGCGGATGTTGGCTTCGGAGAGTCCGAACCGCGCTGCAAGGGCGTCCATCTCGTAGCCGTTGCGGTCGCGCAGAAGCAGAATCTCGCGGTCACGCTCCGACAGGGCGCGGCTTATGATGCGGTTTACCTCGTCGTAAAGTTCCGAGGTGTCCTCCGTGGGGTCGGCCGTAGCGGTCTCGTCCGTAATGGGAACCTGTGAATCGGAACGTGATTCAAGGCTGGAATGACGCAGATTGTCAATGCATACGTTGCGTACGGTAGTCATCAGGGCCCCTTCGGCGTGGCTTTCGGAGCTGATGCTGTGGCGTCGGCTCCAGAGGCGGCAGAAGGCTTCCTGCAAGGCGTCGGCGGTGGCTTCGTCGTCGCCCGGCTGAATGCGACCGGCAGTGGCCTGTAGCCTCGGGCGGATACGCATGAATACCGTTGTAAGCAGATTTTCCTTAGTCATTACACAAAGATATACGGACACATTTGTGGATTGCAACAAAAACTATGAAAAAAATTTCAGGGCCACGCCCCGGAGTGGTTCCGGAGCATGGCCCTGAGGTAAGGTTGATGCAGTACTGTTATTTCTTGGCTTTGTTCTTTTCGAGCTGTCGTTCAATAGCTTCCAATGCCAGGTCGACAGCTTCTTCGAAAGAATCGGCAGTCTTTGTAGCCACAATTTCATTCTGCTGTGGAACGGTGACTTTTACCACAGCTTCCTTGTTCATGGCCGTTTCGGGCTTCACTACCTTAAGGGTAAAGTCGGCGGCGGTCATATTCACGTTATGGCGGGCAAGGCGTTCGGCTTTCTTGTTGATGAACGCGGTGAGCTTTTCGGAGATGTCAAAGTGGATGGCTTGAATTCTGATGTCCATGGTTACTTTCTTTTTGCACGTGGATGTGCGAGTTGATAATTATGTTGCAGATCACGAAATGTTATGTGGGTATATATCTGTGTGGCGGCAAGTGACGAGTGTCCCATCAGTTGCTGCACGGCGGAGAGATCTGCCCCGTTGTTGAGCATGTCGGTGGCAAAGGAGTGGCGCAGCACGTGGGGGCTCAGACGCTCGGCATGGGCGTTAAGAGCCAGTTCGCGGTGCACTATATTATATATGGCCTTGCGGTACATTGGCCTGCCGTCGGGACGGAGGAAGAAGTGCGAGGCATCCCCGGCAATGGGGGTGCGCAGCGAGCGGTATGTGTCGATAAGTGTAGCCAATTCTTCGCCAAAAGGAATTATTCTTTCCTTATTACGCTTGCCCAGTACTTTTAGTTCACTGCGGCCGGTGTCGACATCCGAATTTTTCAGCTCAAGAAGTTCGCTGCAGCGTATGCCGGTGGAGTAGAACATGTCCAGCATCAGCCGGTCACGCACCTGCGTGAAGTCAGTGTGGTCAAATTCGGAGTTGAGAAGCGCTTCCGATTCCTGAGGCTTGATGTAGACGGGGAGCTGGCGGGACCGGCGCATGAGCGGAAGCTCGGCGGCAGGATTGGCCGGGAGTCCGCAGCGGCGCATCATCCATGTGTAGAATGCTCTGACGGACTGCACTTTGCGCCTTATTGACTGTGGAGATACCCCTTCGGAGGACATCCATGCTACCCAGCGGCGCAGGTGCGGGAGCTTTATCAGAGCCGGATCGGAGAGATTTTCGTGCGTGCCCATGTAGTCAAGCCACTGACGGAGGTCCGTGCCGTAAGCTGCTACGGTGTTGGCTGACAGGTAGCGCTCGTATCTGATATATGACAGAAACCGGTCAATCATAAGCATGGGTGGCCACTGTCTGGGTGACGCTGCTTACGAAGATAGGTGTTCAGAACGGGAAAAACAAGTTTTTAACTGTTTTTTGCGTGAAATGTACCTATATGGCGGCGTTTCTTCTCCTCGAATATCTCTGAGATTGCGAAGAAAATGCCTGATTCCTCTACATCGCCGAATTCATCGTTGATGGCGGTGCCGAACATGCGCATCGTGGGCGACAGTCCCATGTAGGCGTTCACCAGCGGGGGAATGTTGTAGCCGTAGTTGCGGATCGACTCTTTCAGTATGCGGTAGTCATCGGCAAATGTGGCTCCGGTGAACAGGCGGTCCATGGCGGCGGAGTCAAAATCGGTGTGCAGCGGATTGATTGGTGTGACAAGCGCATCCGGATCGGGGAAATGCTTGTGGAGGAAGTAGAGAATCATATCGCGGCAGGGGCGTGAGTAGCTGGGGTACATGGTGACCTTGCCGAACAGATATTTTATTTCGGGATGTATGACTGTGAGCGCTCCGAGGCCGTCCCAAAGGTTGTCAAGGACGTAGATGGCTTTCGCACCATGGCGGGTCGACTGATATTCGGTGCGCACAAAAGAGCGTCCGAGCTCTATGGTGTGGGGGAGAAACTCGTCGATGAAGCGCTGTGAGAAGCGGAACATGTGGGAGGTGGCTATGCGTGGAGCTCCTGAGGAATCGATGCGTATGTCGCGGCCGGTTATGAAGCGGTAGCCCCCCAGTATCTGGCGTGAATCGGGGTCCCATACAATCAGCTGACGGCATGGCGGCTCCATTGTGTCATAACGGTCAATGTCGCAGCTCAGCCCCGTGCCGCCTCCGGCTCCACGGAAAGCAATCTCACGCAGGCGCCCTATCTCGCGCATCACGTTGGGAGCAGTGGCGGCATCCACTACATATATCAGGTTGCCACCCTTGTTCGAACTGCGCAGCAAGGCGTCAGGAGTCAGCTCTTTTTCAAGCAGACTGGTATCAACAGGTTCTATTATAGACTCTTCCATCTTCAATCGCTGAGATTGTAAACAATGCTTCTTATGGCATCGGCCTCGGCTTGCGCGGCGGCTCCGCCTTTGAGGGTTGAGGCGCTCACCGGACGGCCTACACGGATGGTGAACTCGGCGCCCCGGCAGCGGAATATCTCTGCCGGCAGACGCACCATCTCAATGTTGAATTTAAGCCCTAACCGGGTGCGAGTTTTTGCAAAATTATAAAAAAAACTTGAATTCTGACCGTTGAAGTATATAGGAATGATGTCACGTCCGGTAGACACCGCTTTATTGATAAACATTTTCCGCCAGCGAAGGTCGGCTATCGAACCATCTTTCTGCTTGCGCGACACCAGCCCGGCGGGGAATATTATGATAGGAGCATCCGAGGCGAATGTGCTGTCAATCTGAGCCGTGGAGGTGCGTGACTGGCGCCCGTGCTTATTGACCGGAAGGAATACTTCAGAAAGCGGCTCGACGGCCATAAGCAGGTCGTTGACCACAAAGCGTACCCCCGGGCCGTAGCGCTGTGAGAGCATGTCGATAAGTATCATTCCGTCAAGCCCGCCAAGAGGATGATTGCATACAAAGATGGCTCTCCCGGATTCGGGGAGATTCGCCATGCCGCTCACCTGGTAGGTGATTCCGAGATGACGGAGCACTCCGCGGCAGAAGTCGGCGCCACGCAGCCCATGGTTGACACGAAGCATTTCGTTGAGCTGATCCTGACATATGACGCGCTCCATCCATCGCACCAGAGGGCGTGGAATAAAGCGGTAATGACGCGGCAACCGCTGACGCAGGACTGTGTCCAGGTCAATGCGTATTATATCAGATGATTCCATAAAACGCCCACAAAGATAAGAGATTCTTCTGAATAAGCCTACTTTTGAGTGGGGACTCCTGAGAAAGATTATTCACAAATTTGTGAATTCCGAAAAACAATTCATATCTTTGTGGCATTAAATAAATGATATGATTACTCTTCCTGATATCGATCCGTCAATGATAGCTAATAACCTGACTCCATTTGAGCCTACGCATCCCGGTGAACTTATACGCGATGAACTGGAGGAAAGGCATCTGACCCAAGCGAAGCTTGCTGAGCAGATCGGAGTCTCTCCATCACTGCTGAACGAAGTAGTCAACGGCAAGCGTGGGGTTAATACTGAATTGGCTCTTTTGCTTGAAGCGGCATTAGGAATATCTGCTGAACTGTGGCTGAAACTTCAATCGGATTATAATATGCAGGTGGCTAAGTCGGACTCTACATTTATGAGTCGTCTTGCAAATATTCGAAAGATAGCTGCGGTTCTTTAATTAGCTATGTCAGCAGGTATGATGAAACGTATAAGTGGATTTTTCGGTGACTGCGCGCAGTCAGGGAAGAGTATGGTTAAGGTATTGCTTCAGAGCCGGCGGTGCCGGTTCGGCAAGCGGGAGCGCCAGGGTGAACGCCTTATTATAATGGGCAACGGACCATCGTTGGCCGATACAATGCGCTGCTGTGCACAGCAGCTTGAGGCCAATGCTCTGATGGCGGTCAACTTTGCGCCTAATACGGAGGAGTTCTACTCTCTGCGCCCGGAATATCTTGTGCTTGCCGACCCGATATTTTTTGCCGGGGGTAATGACAAGGTGACACTTCTGTGGCAGAATCTGCAGAAGCGTGTCGACTGGCCGCTTACCGTTTTTGTGCCTATGGCAAATGTGCGGTCGGTGAGTACGGCTAACAGTCAGGTCAGTGTCAAGGGCTTTAATTTTATAGGGGCCGGAGGCTTCGGCGCTCTTACACGCAGGCTTTACCGCAGCGGACGGGCCATGCCGCGCCCGCGCAATGTGCTGATACCATCCATTATGATAGGTATCCGGCTTGGCTATAAGGAGATATATCTCACGGGCGCCGACCATTCATGGACGCGCACTCTTGATGTGGACGAGCAGAACCGCGTGGTGACGGTGCAGCCGCATTTCTATAAGGATGATGAGGCCGAGAGCCGAAGGGTGGCGTCAGTGTACCGCGATATACATATGCATGACATACTGCTGAGTTTCCATATAGCTTTCAAATCATATTTCGATATAGAGCGCTTTGCGCGTGGCGAGGGGGTAAGGGTCATCAACTCTACTCCCGGCAGTTTCATCGATGCGTTTGAACGGGGTGGCCTCCCATCATGATGTAGGATAGCGTGCGCCCTGATTTTATGCCTAATCGACGGGCCGAAAAATACTTGTCCGGACTACAATAGGAACAGCCCGGAGGAAGCGATATGTTGCAGTCCAGAATACCTGATTGAATAAGCGTATGTCTTACAGCGGCGGGTAAATCAATGTGCGGCCGCGGAAGAGATGCATCTCTGCTGACTATTGTCGGAGGGAAGCCGGCCTCCATAAAGCGCTCCACAACCTCTTCGCCCACTTCAAAACATCCGGCGCATATACATGGCCCCATGGCGGCCACAATCCTGTCAGGTCGCGCACCGGCCTCAACCATCTTCTGTACAGTAAGTTCGCTTATTCGGCCTACTGTGCCTTTCCATCCGGAATGTGCGGCGGCGATAACTCCGGCTTCGGCATCGGCCAACAGTACCGGCACACAGTCGGCTGTATGGATGCATAGTATGGTGTCGGTCAGAGTGGTGACCAGCGCATCCGTGTCGGCGAGCATGTCGGCGGGAAATGGGGTGCGGTCAATCAGTTTTACGTTCAGCGAGTGGGTTTGCCGAGGGAAAATAAGCCTGTCGGTGCCGAGCCCCGTGTGGCTGCTCAGAAGCCGTATGGCCTGCTGCACACGCTCCGGCGAGTCCGATGTATAGGAACAGGTGCTGAATCCATCGTAGGGATTCATAGCATCGGCGGCACCGCGCAATGTACTGTATGCCGCAATGCCGCCGATGTTAAGCAGTTCTACTGTATGGAGTGTCATTTTTCGTCTTCGTCATCCACATTGTATTCGAAGTCAAGGTCATCCCATGAAGGATCGTCCTGATCGAATTCCTCGTCGTCAAACAGTTCGTCGTCATCCTCCTCCACAGTGTCGGGACGGTCAAAGATGAATTCGTCTTCCTCGCGCACTCGGTGATGTCCGTCAAGTGGACGGTGGGTGATGGAGGGTGTGGCTATGCGGTTGCGGTCATCGTTGACGGCGCTCCAGAGCATATCTTTCAGCTCTGTGATGCCCTGGCCTGTTACGGCTGAGATGAACACGTGGGGCAGATCCGTGGGGAGAGTCTTTTCAATTTCCGCCATCAGCTCATCGTCAAGCATGTCGCTCTTCGATATTGCCAGAAGCCGCTCCTTGTCCATAAGCTGGGGATTGAAGCGCTGAAGCTCGTCGAGGAGTATCTGGTACTGTGCCGCTATGTCGTCAGAGTCGGCCGGTACCATGAACAGAAGCACGGCATTGCGCTCTATGTGGCGCAGGAAGCGGAGTCCGAGTCCCTTGCCCTCGCTGGCACCCTCTATGATACCGGGAATGTCGGCCATCACGAAGGAGCGGTTGCCGCGGTATGACACGATGCCGAGCTGCGGCTCCATAGTGGTGAAGGGATAGTCGGCGATCTTCGGACGGGCCGCGGATACGGCTGACAGCAGAGTTGACTTGCCGGCATTCGGGAAGCCTACAAGGCCCACATCGGCCAGAAGCTTAAGCTCCAAAATCACGGTTTTCTCAATGGCGGGTTCGCCGGGCTGTGCGTAGCGGGGTGATCGGTTGGTGGCGCTTTTGAAATGCCAGTTGCCGAGGCCGCCGCGTCCGCCGCGGAGCAGCTTCACCTCCTCGCCGTCATTGTTTACCTCGCAGAGAAATTCGCCTGTCTCGGCATCGAACACCACAGTTCCGCAAGGTACCTCTATTATCACATCGTTGCCATCCTTGCCGAAGCTGCGGCCTCCGGAGCCGCTCTGTCCGTTGCCGGCAAACACATGCCGGTTGTACTTGAGCGGGAGCAGTGTCCACATATGGCTGTTACCCTTGAGTATGATATGTCCGCCACGACCTCCGTCGCCACCGTCAGGGCCCCCTTTGGGCACATATTTAGCGCGGTAGAAATGTCGTGAACCGGCTCCGCCTTTACCTGAACGGCAAAGGATTTTTACGTAATCTATGAAATTTGAATCGGCCATGAGTAATTCTTTGTTTGTCTTATTTAATTATAACGCATCAGCGGCCATAAAGTGCTTTATGGCGCATCAGTTCCCGGGCATGCTGGTAGTCAGTGGGCGAGCCAATGTCAATCCATGTGCCTGAGATGGGGAAGTATGTTACATTCAGCCCCTTGGCTATAGCCTCCTCTATAAGATCGGTGGCGTCGGTGCGTGTGTCGGGCTGGAGTCCGCGCAGCAGGGCATTGTCTATGATGTATATGCCGGCATTGGCATAATATGAATAGGAGGGTTTTTCCTCCAGGGCTGTCACCCGGCGTCCGTCAGTGGCAAGGATAGCGTAGGGCACCGATACGTTGTAGGGTATGGCAGCTATAGTTATGGCGGCGCCGGCCCGGATGTGGGCCAGATACATATCCTCGAATGATATGGTGGTGAGCAGGTCGGAATTCATCACCACGGTGCACCCCTCGGCCGGCAGGTCGACGAGCTGGGCTGACCCGATGGTCCCGAGCGGCGAGTTCTCACGCACGCAGCGTACCATCACGCCTCCTACAGGGTTGGCGAAATGCTGTTCAAGCTTTTCGGCAAGATAATTGACCGTAACGCTGATATCTGTAATGCCGCATGCGGCGAGCGCTTCGATATTATAATCTATTATGGCTTTGTCGGCTATGGGGAGAAGCGGTTTCGGGGTTTCGAGCGTGAGCGGACGCAGGCGCTCCCCTTTGCCTCCGGCCATCAGTATGGCCGACAGCGGCAGACGTGTAGGGGTGGCGGTGGTGTCTATGACATCGCTTATTGTGCCGGCTTCGCTTATGACAGGAATCAGCTGCACACCCCGTTCACGCAGCGCGCGCAAATGGGCGAGGTCAATACCGGACTCTTTCAGTGAGCTGAACTTGCGGTTCATGACGCGGCTCACGGGATGCGAGGGGAGAGCACCGTCGATCATGCCGCGGCGTATGTCGCCGTCAGTCACCGTACCGGTCATGATGCCGTCATTATCAATGGCAAACAGAGTCATGACCTTGCCGCTCAAGGCGTTTAGCTTTGCAAGAGCGTCAAGTATGGATGCGTCCTGCCTTATGATATGTGAGTCAGATGTCAAATGTGAGGTCATGGAATGATTTGCGTGAAAGTGATTCTATAGGGGTGTTGACTATGGCATCAACGGATAGCCGCAGCGTATCGGGCTTGTAGTACGGATTGCTGACTGACGCGGCAAGGCTTCTGAAATCGTCTGAAAGGGCTTTTTCTATGGCAGCGGCGATCTCTTCGGTCGAATCGCCGCAGTTTATTACCGAGTCGGCAGCGAGGCGCCCCTCTTGCCTGATACCGATGTTGACGGTTGGGATGCCGGTAGAGGGTACTTCGATGATGCCGCTTGAAGAATTGCCTACGGCGGCGCCGGCGTGGCGCAGCACCGAAAGATAGCGGCGGTAGCCGAGCGAGGGCACTGCTACAACACGTCCCGGATATCTGGCGGCATACTGCTGTATGAGGTCAATTATCACCTGCCCGCGGGCATCATTGTTGGGGTAGGTTATTATAACATTGCTCTGCGGGAACCGGTCGAGGGCTTCCAGCAGGGCGCGGAAGCGTGACGCAACATCGGCATCATCGAGCGTGGCCGGATGATAGGTCACCACAAGTGTGCGGCTGTCAACCGTCATGCCTAATGACTGTTCAATCTCCTGACGTGACATCTGCGGGATAGCCATGGCGTTGTATACACCGATGGCGCCTGTGTTGATGACACGCCCGGGATTCTCCCCGAGCTGAATCACACGCCGGCGATACTCCTCTGTCGATACAAGGTGAAGCGATGCGAGCTTGGTTATGGCATGGCGTATGGAGTCGTCAATGGCGCCGTCGGTACGCTCACCTCCGGCAATATGCACTATAGGTATGCGCATCACGGAGGCTGCCGACGCTGTGGCGAGCATTTCATATCGGTCGCCCAGTATCACCACCATATCAGGCCGGATGGCTTCGAACGCATCGGCCATGCCGGAGATGCACAGTCCCATGGCGCGGGCTGTGTCGGCCGGCGAATCAGTAGGCACTTCCATCGGCACGGTGGCGCTTATGTCAAATCCGGCAGCGGTGATTTCATCCACCGTGTGGCCGTAGCGGTGCATAAGGTGCATGTTGGTGGCCACGATATGCAGCTCCACTCCCGGAGTGTTCTTCAGCTCGCGGGCAATACCTGACAGCAGGCCCCATTCGGCACGTGTCCCTGTCACAATGCATACGCGGCGGTTCATCAGATGGCAGTCCACCCTCCGTCGGCGGCGATAATCTGTCCGGTTATGTATTTTGCTCCGTCAGATACGAGGAAGAGGCACAGAGGAGCTATATCGTCGGGGTTGCCCATCCGCTTCATGGGGCAACGGTGATTGTAGGCGCGGAGGAACTCCTCGCGTTGATTGTCGAATATGCCGCCGGGACACACGCAGTTGACGCGTATGCCATCCTTGCCAAGATATGACGCCATGTAGCGTGTGAAGTTGATGATGCCCCCCTTTATGGCGCAGTATTCAGCCGGCGATGACCCGCCGTACTCCTCATAGATGGTGAAGTCATTGCCTACAATACCGTAGATGGATCCGAAATTGACTATCGAGCCGCTTTTCTGACGCGTCATTACGCGGGCCACCTGCTGGTCAATGTAGAACACCGGATTGAGCTGTATCCTGACATTCTCACTCCAGTGCTCGAAGGGGGTGTCCTCGAATTTGTAGCGTCCCCAGTCGGGAGTATGTGGATAGGCGGCGTTGATAAGGCCGTCGATACGGCCGCCGTAATTTGAAAGGGTAAATTCAATCAGGGCGTCAATGGAGCCGTTGTCAGTAAGGTCAAGATGGAAGGTGCGTGCCTCGGCATCGGTGCTCACTGACATGTCGGCGTCGATAGCCACGGCTCCGCGCTCACGCAGCTCCTTTACTATCTCGCGGCCAATGAGGCCCCGGCCTCCAGTCACTATTATTACTTTATTGTTCAGGTCTTTCATAAGCAAATTTTTAGGATATCGTTTGCTGTGGCAAGTCCGTTGAATGAACTGCGGGCATGCTCTTTTACAAGGGTGGTGAAGTATTTCATCTGAGCCGTATAAGTGTCGGCCACGCGCTGCTCCGATTCGAACAGTATCGTTCCTGTCGAATTGGTCACCGTGTTGGTAGCCAGATCGGCGGTGATGGTGTCCTCGTCAGTCAGGACCTCTATGGTGCGGCGGTAGTCACGGCGGTAGTAGTTCAGTATTACCGAGGCGCAGAATCCTTCGTAGGTCAGACAGTAATTGGCGTAGTCAATGGCTTCTATCCCCAGCGAGGAGACACTGCGGAGTGTCGACCGGCTGTCGAGCGGCATTCCGAAGAGCCAGTAGAGGTAGTCAAGTTCATGAATAAGATCAAGATGTACCCCGCCACCCAGCGACGGGATGGCGCTGTAGCATTTACGCCAGTCGGTCCCCGGACGCCATCCAGGGAGCCATGATCCGCAGTAGACGTTTACTTCGTTGACGCGCTTCCCTTCCAGATATGTTTTCAGAAATGAAAGTGAGTCAAGAAACCTCAGATTGCATGCCACATAGGTCAGCGTCCCGTCATCCTCCGTCTGTTTTATAATATCGGGGTATGCCGGGGTATCGAACACCGGCTTCTCCACCATCAGGGGTATGCGGTAGGGGAGCAGACTCTCTACCGTTGAGGCATGCGCCGAAGTAGGGTTGGATATGATGGCAAAATCAATATCTTTCAGGTCAAGCTCATTTAGCGAGGTGACGGATATGACTCCCTCCACGGCTTTATTGGAGCCACGGCCGGAGCGCAGGGCATATATGGTGTGGCGCTCCATAGGCAGGGCCTTATGGAGTGCGTCGATATGCTTGCGGGCTATTGAGCCGAGTCCTATGATAAGCAGGTTCATGGCAGTGATATGCGTCCGGTGTCAAGCAGATAGGCCAGATAGTCATAGTCCGAAGGCTCGTCAAGATCAAAGCAGATATGGTCCATGACGTAGACCAGCGAACGGTCCGTGACGGCACGCGGCGGTTCGGCCATAAGTGCCTCGCGGCGGTACACGTAGATGGAGGCGTTCATGTCATATACCTTCGGGGCGCTCTGGCGTGTGGTGTACATTCCGGCGAGCACTACTCCATAGTAGCCCGACGGTTGCTGCTGCACCATATTGAAATATGGATTGCGGGCTGCCGGATTGACGGAGAATACCGTGAGCGCATCGGCATCGCTTTCAATAAGCTTCAGGCACCCCTCGATATCCTCCAGAGTGCGTATCGGAGAGGTCACGTCAAGGTCAACCACCGCATCGTAGCATCTGCCATGACGCTCTTCGGCCCAGAGCATGGCGTGGCGTATGGCATCAGGCTTTCCGCAGGTGTCGTTGGCCAGAAAGTCGGGGCGGTCATAGTCGGTGGCAAGGCCGTAGCGGCGTCCTACCTCGCGGATATCTCCGGAGTCAGTGGAGAGCACTATGTCGGCTCCATGCCGCTCGGCAAACGCGCGTGCGGCACGTATTGAGTAGGCGAGCAGGGGGTGTCCTCCCACTTCCTTTATGTTCTTGCCGGGAATCCCCTTGGAACCCCCGCGGGCACATATTGTGACAAGTATATTTTTCATAAGGAGGCAAATTTACGAAAAAAACGATACATTTGCATAATTATGATTGACTGGATACTTTTGATTGCAGGACTGGCACTCATTATTTATGGTGCCGATTTCCTGACCGACGGTGCCTCGGCGCTTGGAAAGCGCTGCGGACTGTCCGATTTGGTGGTGGGGCTTACCATCGTTGCGTTCGGCACATCGGCCCCCGAACTGTCGATAAGTGTGATTTCAGCCGTGCAGGGCAACTGTGGGCTGGCTATCGGTAACGTAGTGGGCAGCAATCTGTTCAATACGCTTATGATAGTAGGCGTAGTGGCGTTGATCACACCGGTGAAGATAGAGAAGAGTATAATGACCAACGAGATTCCGCTCACGCTGGTCGCCACATTGGCTCTGCTTGCCATAGGGTGCTCAATGTGGCTCGACGGAGTGCCGGCCGAGGTTAGCCGCGTGGAGGGAATACTCCTGCTGCTGATTTTCGCGATATTCATGCGCTATGTTTTCAGCAAGGCAAAAGCGGCTCCTGAACCGGATGCCGGCAAGGCTGACAATCAGCAGAAGGCACTCCCGGTGTGGCGTTCCCTGCTGTATGTGGCCGGTGGCCTTGGTGCACTGATTTGGGGCGGTGACCTTTTTGTCGATAAGGCTTCGGCCATAGCCAAGGGGCTTGGTGTGAGCGACGCTGTGGTGGGGCTTACCATTGTAGCCGCCGGTACCTCGCTTCCTGAACTCGCCACTTCGGTCAGTGCAGCGCTTAAAGGCAATACCGGTATCGCGCTCGGCAATGTGATAGGAAGCAATATTTTCAATATACTTATGGTGCTGGGGTGTGCCGCCGTGGTACGTCCGCTGCCGTTTGATGGAGTCGGCACCATTGACCTCTTCGCACTTCTGGCCTCGGCTCTTGTGTTCTGGCTTTTCGGCTGGGTGATACGCGAGCGCACCATCACCCGCGGTGAGGGCGCCGTGATGTCCATAATGTACATAGGCTATATAGCATGGCTCGTAATCAACGTGATTGATTGAAGCGCTCGTGTAACCGGGCTATAACAAGAAGTTTAGCCGCTCCATATGGGGCGGCTTTTTTTTTGTGGCAGGAAAATGCGGATTGAATAAAAATAAACGGGAAATTGTGTTTTAACATATTTTAAGATGGGGGGGGTAATTTGGTGTATATTTGTAAACGCAACTAAAAAGTACTTAACGCGGATTTCTACCGAGATCATAATACCAACCTTAAATTTTTTTACAAACAAACAATCATTACCAATGACCAATCAACCAAATCGATGGGCAGTAATGCTACTGTCAGCCACGCTTGCCACAGGCAGTATGGCGGCATCACCGGTTCAGGCGGAAACGCCGGCGTCCACGGAAACGATGCAAGTGAATGGAACGTGTAGCGGCATTGTTCAGGATGCTGCCGGGGAGCCGCTTATGGGGGCATCGGTCCGCGTCAAGGACACGAAGATGGCTACTGTTACAAATCTTGATGGAAAATTTTCTTTAATCAATGTTCCCCAGGGCTCAACCATTGTAGTCACGTATATAGGATGTAAGCCGTATGAAGCCGTATGGTCAGGCAATCCTCTTGACATAGTACTTGAAGATAACTCTACGGCACTGGATGAAGTGGTGGTAGTAGGTTACGGAACCCAGAAGAAAGTTAATGTTACAGGTTCGGTATCAATGGTAGGTTCGGAGGCATTTGAATCACGTCCGTCGGCCAATGTACAGCAGGCTCTGCAAGGTGCCATACCGGGTCTTAATCTGTCGCAGACGGATGCCGGCGGCGAATTGAATGCCACGATGTCGATGAATATCCGTGGCGCCGGAACTATAGGCGATGGCTCGGTGGCAAGTCCTCTCGTCCTGATTGACGGTATCGAGGGTAATATGAATACAGTCAATCCTAATGATATAGAAAGCGTGTCAGTACTGAAGGATGCCGCTGCATCATCTATCTATGGTACACGTGCCGCTTTCGGTGTGATACTTATAACAACAAAAAGCGGAACAGCAGGAAAAGTGCGTGTGAGCTATTCGGGCGATGTGCGTTTCAGTACGGCCACACAGCTTCCCGACATGGCCAATTCTCTTGAGTGGGCCACATATTTCAATTTGGCTCAGTATAATACCAACGGTAGTACCGCTTTCAATGAGGAGACGATGGCCAATATCGTCAAGTATCTCAATGGAGAGTTCACAGACCCCTCTACACCTGAATATTACGGTACCACAGCCGGATCTGACGGCAAATGGAATAAATACAACAATGCGTTTGCCAATACGGACTGGTTCAAGGAATTCTACAAAGAGAATGTACCTTCTACTCAGCATAACATCAGCCTTAGCGGAGGTAATAATAAAGTGACATGGTTGATCAGCGGAAGCTATCTTCTCCAGAACGGTCTTATACGCCACGGTCATGATGAATATAACCGCTACACGACAAACGCCAAGATCGGAGCGGAACTCGCATCATGGGCCCGCGTGGACTACAATGTGAAATGGACCCGCACCGACTATGAACGCCCGTTCTATATGACCGGACTGTTCTATCATAATATAGCGCGTCGCTGGCCCACATGTCCTGTTATTGACCCCAATGGCCACTATACCGATGGTATGGAGATCCATGAACTTGAAAATATGGGTACACGCAATGAAAAAAGCGATATGTTCACACAGCAGCTCCGCTTTACTTTCACACCTCTCGAGGGATGGAATATCGTGGCTGACGGTGCTCTTCGCGTAACCAACAACAAGACTAACTACGGCATGCAGCCTGTGGAATACTATGATGTGAATGACCAGCCGTTCCTGTATGATTCAGGCTATGGAACCACATCGTACGTGTATGACTACCGCGGACGCAGCAACTACTATGCCGTGAATCTGTTTACCGACTACAGCCGCTCGTTTGGGAAGCACAACGGTAAGGTGCTGGTAGGTCTCAACTACGAGCATTTCAATACCGACGCACTGTCAGGTATCGGATATGACTTGACAAACAGCGACAAGATATTCCTGAGCCAGGCGCAGAAGGATTTCAATGCCAGCGACGTATACAATCATCGTGCTACGGCCGGTTATTTCGGACGATTCAACTATGACTATGACGGCAAGTATCTGTTTGAGTTCAATATCCGCTATGACGGCTCTTCACGCTTCCTGGCCAACCGCCGTTGGGAGTGGTTCCCCTCGGTATCAGCCGGATGGAATATAGCACGTGAGGACTTCTTCCATAATCTTACTTATAAGATCAATACGTTGAAACCCCGTGTGTCATGGGGCCGTCTTGGAAACACAAGCTCAAATTACAACTCTTTCTGGGATTGGTATCCTTTCTATCAGCAGCAGGCAATCGGCTCGGCCAACAGCGGATGGCTGATTAACGGAAATAAGCAGAATACAGCTTCGCTTCCCTCAATTGTAAACGGAACAATGACATGGGAAACCATCGAGACATGGAACGTAGGTCTTGACTGGGGTGCATTCAACAACCGTCTGACAGGTTCGTTCGAGTGGTTCAGCCGTACTACAAAGGATATGATAGGCCCGGCTCCCGTACTCGGCTCTATCCTCGGAACCAATGCCCCGAAAACAAATAACTGTAACATGCGTAATACTGGCTGGGAACTCGAAATAGGATGGCGTGACCGCGTTCAGGAAGTGAACTACGGCGTGCGTTTCAATATTTCTGACAACCGTGCCAAGATTCTGGAATATCCCTATGACGGCGAATTTGAGTCGCAGTCGCTCAATGGCTGGTACAATGGCCGCTATGACGGCGAGGTATGGGGATATACAACCCATGGTATAGCCAACTCCGATGAAGAGATGGCCGAATGGCTGACAAAAAACAAACCCAAATGGGGCAGTGGTTGGCAGGCCGGCGATATCATGTATTGCGACCTTAACGGCGACGGCGTGGTTGACAATGGCGAAAATACCATAGGCAATCATGGCGATTTGACCATCATCGGTAATACAACCCCCCGCTACCGCTTCGGTCTTAATCTTGACATTCAGTGGCGTGGATTTGATTTCTCAGCATTCTTCCAGGGAGTCATGAAGCGTGACTGGTTCTTCGGAAGTGAAGAGCCTTACTTCTGGGGCGCTACCAGTAAGATGTGGCAGTCAGCCGTTTTCAAGGACCATCTTGATTTCTGGGAACCCATAAGCTATAAAGCAGGTGACGAAGGCTACAATGTGGCCAAGAATCCTGATGCCTACTATCCCCGTCCTTACTTCAACACTGATAAGAACCGTTACACCCAGACTCGTTACAAGCAGAATGCGGCTTATCTGCGCTGCAAGAACATGCAGTTGGGCTATTCGCTGCCTGAGTCAGTGATACGCCATGTCGGCATGAGCAACTGCCGTTTCTATGTGTCTGTCGACAATCTGTTTACTATCTCTGACATATCCGGAGTGTTTGACCCGGAAGCTCTTGGCGGAGCAAATGGTGCCGGTAAGCTTTATCCGCTTCAGCGCACATGGTCAGTAGGTGTCAACCTCAGTTTCTAATGCTTAACTCAATTCCAATGAAAATCAATATAAAGAACATAGCGGCATGTGTGATCGCGACAGGAGCATTGACCGCCCTGTCATCATGTAACGATCTGCTCGACATGGAGCCTATCACACAGATAACCCCGCAGGATTATTATAAAAATGCAGACCAGCTTGCTGCATATCTGAATAATTACTATAATGGCCAGCTGACCAATCCGTTTAGCGGAGTGATGTTTCATCAGGCTACGTATACCGACGGTATGAACCGCTCGGATGTCAACACGGATATAGCATGTGTGGGCGGCGGCAATCTTACCCTCTACGCTCCCAATCATTGGCAGACAGGTACAGGAAAATCACTGCAGACTTATTACGGCGATGTCAGAGTGTGGAATCACTTTATAAACACGGCTCAGGCAAACTACGCACGCAATGCCATACAAGGTGAAGATGCATTGGTGCGCAATTACATAGGTGAGGGCCATTTCTTCCGTGCCCTGGCTTATTTCAGGATACTCGCCCTCTACGGTGATGCTCCTATAGTGACTACCGTCATTCCTGACCAGAATGATGTGATAGTGGAAAACAGCATCCGTAGCCCGCGAAATGAAGTTGCACGCTTCATCCTTGCTGACCTCGATACTGCAATCACCATGCTTTCTGACCGTTCGCGGTTCAACGGGCAGAGGGTATGCCGTGAGGCCGCGCAGCTGTTAAAATCGCGTGTGGCACTGTTTGAAGGTACATTTGAGAAATATCACAAGGGTTCAGGCCGTGTGCCCGGCGATGCTGAATGGCCCGGAGCTGCCATGAGCTATAATGCAGGCAAGACATTCAATATTGACAACGAAGTCAATTTCTTCCTGACACAGGCCATGGAGGCTGCCAAGGCGGCTGTAGGAAGCAGTACGCTCACAGTAAACAACCGTGTGCTTCAACCCGAATTAGGCCAGATATCCGGATGGAATCCGTATTTCGAAATGTATAGCCAGAAGTCATTGGCCGGTTCCGAAGAGGTGTTGCTTTGGAAAGAATATGACGCAGGTGTCAATGTCAAGCACAGTGCTCCTTTCCGTTCCACCACAGGATGTAATGACGGCATGACACGTGCTTTCGTAGAAGGGTTCCTGATGACTGACGGCAAGCCGTTCTACGCAAGTGACCTGTACCGCGGGGATAAAAGTCTGGATGATGTGAAGGCTAACCGCGACTATCGCCTGCAGCTGTTCCTCTGGGGTGAGAGCACACTCCTGCGTGCCGACTCCAAATACGGCGATGCTCTTGGCACTCTGTTCGGTGCGCCTCCTATTACCTCATCTGTGGTTGAGACACGTGCTATCACCGGATATATGTCACGCAAATATGTGACATATGATCAGACTCAGTGCGATAATGACCAGATTCTGGGTGTGAACGCATGTCCGATATTCCGTACTGCTGAAGCTATGCTTAACTATATGGAAGCTTGTGTTGAAAAGACCGGTTCGGTCGATGGTACAGCCGCCGATTATTGGCGTCAGCTGCGCCGTAGGGCAGGTGTCGATGAAGATTTCAACGCTACTATAAGCGCAACCGACCTGAACAAGGAGCTGCAATGGAGCGTATATTCCGGAACCACTATGGTATCGTCCCTGATATTCAATGTCAGAAGAGAACGCGTGGCAGAAACCTTCAACGAGGGACTGCGATTCATGGACCTGATACGCTGGCGCTCGTTTGACCGTATGCTGACTGACAAGTGGATTCCGGAAGGATGTAATTTCTGGGATGAAATGCACGTGGCTTACGAGGGCAATGGCCCTATTCTGGCCGATGGCTCACCAAGTTCTACAGTGTCAGGTCCGTCACAGAGCAAGTATCTGCGTCCTTATTCCGCCAATATGGCCAGCACCAATGAGCTCCTCAACGGTTATTCGTGGCGTGAGGCATACTATCTGTATCCCCTTGGAGCTGTTGACCTGACATCGGCATCACCTACACGTAAACCGGAGGATTCCAACCTGTATCAGAATATCCACTGGCCCATGACCGGCGGACGATATGCTGAAAAGTAACACCTGATATGCCGGTATATAGACAATAAGATGAAAGAGAGGAATTAGGTTAATTGTACCGCACTCCGGAAGTAAATGACTTATACTTGTGGAGTGCGGTTTTTTATACTATATTTGTATTGATTAAACATATATGTTATGATACGAAGATTATCATTGCTGACGCTCTGTGTGGTATCGGCTCTCGGACTCATGGCTTACGAGGGGCCGGTGATGGGGTGGAGCTCGTGGAATACCTATAGGGTGAATATCTCCGACAGCCTTATCAAGAAGCAGGCTGATGCTATGGCCAATACCGGCCTGGCCAAAGCCGGCTACCGTTATGTAAATATTGACGATGGTTTTTTTGGCGGCCGTGATGCCGATGGACGGCTTCTTGCCCATCCCAAGAGATTCCCCTCGGGGCTGAAACCGGTGGCCGATCATATCCACTCGCTCGGACTCAAGGCCGGAATATACAGCGACGGAGGGCGTAATACATGCGGTAATTATTTCGATAAGGACACTATAGCTACCGGAGTAGGGCTGTATGGACATGATGAACAGGATGCGCAGTTCTATTTCAATGACATGGGCTTTGACTTTATCAAGGTGGATTTCTGCGGAGGTAATGCCAAGCAGAATTATGAGCGTCTGACTCTTGACGAGCGTACCCGTTATGAAGCCATAGCCGAGGCTATCCGTAAGACCGGACGTGATGATGTGAAGCTGAACATATGCCGCTGGGATTTCCCGGGCGTGTGGGCCGCAGATATCGCTGCGTCATGGCGCATATCGCATGACATAGCTCCGCGATGGAAATGGATCAAGGATATAATCAATCAGAATCTGTATCTTTCGGCCTACTGCCGTAACGGGAAGTTCAATGATATGGATATGCTCGAAGTGGGGCGCGGTATGACCCCTGACGAGGACCGCACGCATTTCGGAATCTGGAGTATCATGTCATCGCCGCTGATGATAGGGTGTGACATGACAACACTGTCGCCCGAAACGTTCCGTCTGCTTACCTCGCCCGACCTTATAGCTATAAATCAGGATCCTCTTGCGCTGCAGGCATATCCTGTGGCTTATGATTCAGGAGCGATAGTTCTTGTCAAGGACCTGAAGCAGCGTCATGGGCTGAAGCGTGCTTTCGCCGTGTATAACCCGACGGATTCGGTAGTTGATATCACAGTGGATATGGCAGCTCTTGACCTTGCCGGCCGGGTGCATCTCAAGGATGCCTATGGCGTCAAGGCAGATACGGCGGTGACAGGAGAGGTGACGCTGTCCATACCTCCCCACGGTACTGAAATATATATTGCCGATGCCGAGCGGCGTCTTGACCGTACATATTACGGCGCTGAGACTGCATATATCGGTAACTATCAGGAGATAAAAAATCCGGTTGAGGCACGAACCGGCTACTATCGTGACAGAGCGGAGGGAAATGGCGCTTATGCGGCCAACTTAGGCGGTTCGGAGGATAACTATCTGGAATGGAGTAATGTACATGTGTCAACTCCCGGAAAATACCGTATGGCTGTACGCTCACTGACTGACGAGCCACGCACGGCACGCGTATATGTCGATGGGAAAGAGCGCGGTCAGCTGAAGTTTACAGGTAAAGGCGATGCTTCGCTTATGTTGAAGCTTTCTGCCGGCGAACACTCCATCAGGCTTTGCAATACTGAAGCGCAGATGCCTGATATAGACTTCATGCGGCTGCAACCTGAAAATTTGTAGAAAAGATGTTACCGCATGGCGGTAAATAATTAAATGGTGTGAAAAAAGTGCTTGTTAGGCTGAAATGTTGTAATTTTACAACTTGAAACTAACAAAGCATTTTTTTTATGGGTGACAAGAAGGTACTTGTGACGGGAGCCGATGGATTTATCGGGTCGCATCTGACAGAACAGCTGCTTGCTGAAGGTTATGATGTGCGGGCTCTGTGCATGTATAACTCTTTTAACGACTGGGGGTGGCTCAACGATGTGCGTCATCCGCGGCTTGAGATTGTGTGCGGCGATGTGCGCGATGCTGATTTCTGCCGCCATATAACCCGTGGATGCAGCACGGTGTATCATCTTGCTGCCCTGATAGCCATTCCTTACAGCTATGTGGCACCTGACAGCTATGTAGATACCAATATAAAAGGGACCCTCAATATGTGTCAGGCCGCACGCGACCTCGGAGTGGAGCGGCTCGTGGTCACCTCAACCAGCGAGGTGTACGGCACAGCCATGTATGTGCCTATCGATGAGAAGCACCCGCGTCAGCCTCAATCACCCTATTCGGCTACGAAGATAGGTGCTGATGCCATAGCCAAGAGTTTCTACAATGCCTTTGATCTGCCGGTAGTGATAGCCCGGCCTTTCAATACTTACGGTCCTCGTCAGAGCGCACGTGCCATAATTCCTACTATCATATCGCAGATAGCCTCAGGCAAACGTGAGATAAAGGTGGGCGACCTTACTCCCACGCGCGATTTCAACTTCGTGGCTGACACTGCCGCCGGATTTATCGCCCTCGGCAATACCCCCGGTATCGAGGGTCAGGAGATAAATATAGCCACCGGTACCGAGGTGAGCATGAAGGAGACTCTTGAAACCATAGCGCGTGTCATGGGGGCTGAGGTAAGCTATATAACCGATGAGCAACGCCTGCGTCCGTCGAAAAGCGAGGTGTTCCGTCTGTGCGGCGACAATACCAAGATAACATCGCTCACTGACTGGCGTCCGCGTTTCACGCTCGAAGAGGGCCTGCGTGCCACTGCCGAGTGGTTTGTACGTCCGGAAAATCTGGCAAAGTATAAAACGGATATCTATAACAGATAAGAGTTGCTGTGGATAAGCCTGTTTACTTCATAGGTGGAGGCGGACACGCCGTGTCGGTGCTCAATGTGGCCCGCGAAACCGGTCGAGAGCCGGCGGGGTATGTTGATGTCGCTGAGCATGGCTCCATGTCACTGCCATATTCCGGATCCGACTCCGGATTTATGGCGCTTGTCGCTCCCGAAGATGCCGAGGTGCATATTACTGTTGTGGCTGGTGCCGGGTGCGACATGTCGCTGCGACGTAAGCTGATTGACCGCTACTCGTCCTATCCGGCGGCTACCTATGTGGCCGGAAGTGCAGTGGTGGTTACCGGAAGTGCTATAGGCGATGGCTCCGCAGTGATGCATGGCGCCGTGATAAACGGTGCGGAAATAGGACGTCACTGTGTGGTCAATACCGGAGCTGTGGTGGAGCATGGATGTAAGCTGGGCGATAATGTGTTTGTAGGTCCCGGTGCTGTGATATGCGGAGGTGTGGAGATTGGTCCGGACGTATTTATCGGAGCCGGCGCCACGGTCCGTAACGGTGTGAGCATATGCTCCGGAGCGAGTGTGGCTATGAGTGCCGCGGTGATACATTCTATAGAACAGCCGGGAATATATGGCGGGGTACCCGCCCGTAAACTGGATATGGCATGACTGAACGTATGAATAAGCAGCACACACTGATAATAGCTGAGGCTGGAGTGAATCATAACGGTAGTCTGGCTACAGCTATAGAGATGGTGAAGGCCGCTGCTGCCGCCGGGGCTGACTTCGTGAAGTTTCAGACATTCAAAGCTGAGAATCTCGTATCGGTATCGGCCAGGAAGGCTGAATACCAGATAGCCAACTGTGGCGACGATTATGACGACAATACGCAGCTTGGTATGCTCCGCAAGCTTGAACTTGACAGCGATGATTTTGCTGCCCTTTCCGAGGAGTGCCGTAAGGCAGGAATCGGATTCCTATCATCGCCGTTTGACAATGAAAGTATCGATCTGCTTGCTGCGATAGGGCAGGATTACTGGAAGATTCCATCGGGAGAGATAACCAATCTGCCATACTTGCGCCGCATAGGAGCGCTGGGCGGGCGTGTGATTATGTCGACCGGCATGTGCTGTATGGATGATATAGAGGCTGCTGTGAGGATTGTTGAGGAGGCCGGTACGCCACGCAGCCAGATATATCTGCTTCACTGCAATACGCAGTATCCTACCCCGATGACCGATGTCAATCTGCGCGCCATGCGTGCGCTTGAGCATCTCGGGTGCGCCGGCGTGGGCTACAGCGACCATACCGAGGGCATCGAAGTGCCTGTCGCTGCTGTAGCGCTCGGTGCAGAAGTTATTGAAAAACATTTCACTCTTGACCGCGGTATGCCGGGCCCTGACCACAAGGCCTCGCTTGAACCGCAGGAACTGTCAGCTATGGTCAGTTCAATCCGCAATATCGAGCTTGCGCTTGGCTCGGCCGACAAATGTGTCAGCACGAGTGAGTCGGCCAACAGGGCTGTAGCCCGTAAAAGTATTGTGGCTCTGTGTGATATCCCCGAGGGGGAGATACTCACAGAGAAAAACATCACGGTAAAACGTCCGGGAAGCGGCTTGTCGCCTATGCTCTGGGACTCCGTACTCGGTACGAAAGCTGTTCGAAGCTTCTCGGCCGATGAATTGATAGAAATTTAATTTATTGTGTAATAATTAGACCTGAAAAAAGTATGAAATTTAGAAAATTAATCTCATTTTTTGCATCGGTTGCTATGCTCGGTGCTTTCACATCATGTATTGACAATGACGATTCTTCAGTTGCAGTGTTCGGAGTCGGCATTGATTCAAGCCTGTTCAATGACAACGGCGTATTCAAGGAAGTGGACATGGTGTCGCCCAATGGCTCCCTGTATATCAACGGACTTACCTTTGCCCGCGATGTCAACACCATGTATCAGTCATTCACCGGTTTCCAGCCCTCAATGGTAATCAATAACGAAGTGACTGAAAATTATTGGCCTAACGAGCAGTGGGGTGTAGTTGACAAGTCACAGTCAGCAAACAATAAATATTCATTCCTGGTGGGTTATTGGAACTCAATGGAGACAACTACTGATATTCCTGCCAATCCTTCATGTAAGGTTGCTCCTGCTACTAAGATGAACTCTTTCAAGCCTCTTTACGTGTTCATATCCAACAGCACTGTCACCTATACAGCCATGGCTAAAGGTCTTGGTACATATTCTCGTAAGTTCGAGGCCGGCGATGTGTGCAAACTTCTTATCTACGGTGTGAAGAACAATGTGCGTACCCGCCCTGTTGAATTTGTACTCGGCAGCTGCGACTCTAACGGTGTGTTCAAAGGTGTTGACCAGTGGACTGCAGTCGATGTAAAAGAGCTTGGCGATGTTGACTATATCTATTTCCAGATGACATCAACTGATACCGGCGAATACGGAATCAACACCCCCACATATTTCTGCTACTACGGTATGCAGGCTGAATACAACTGATCAGCACCCCCTCTAATATAAGATATGGCAAATAGTGAATCGCTGAATCTCAATCTTCATCAACGGCAGCAACAGACGTTGACCCCCATGCAGCTTCAATTTGTGAAGGTGCTGGAGATGAACGGTCCGGAGGTGGAGGACGAGGTTCAGCGCGCTCTTGATGATAATCCGGCTCTTGAGGCAGTGACGCCTGAGGAGCCGGAACAGGAATCGTTCAATGAGAGCGCTGAGGAGATGCAGCTTGCCGATTACCGTAACGAGGATGAAATTCCGTCATACCGGCTCGAAGCTAACAATCACAGCCGCGATGACCGGTATTATGAGCCGGTGGCTGTGGAGCGCGGTGAGAGCCTGATGGAATATCTTAACTCGCAGATAGCCGAGCTAAATCTGTCAGATACGGATAGGAAGGTGGCACGCTATATTGCCGGAAATATTGACGACAACGGATATATGTCGCGCGACCTTGATGATATCGCTGACGACCTTGCTTTTCAGGCCGGGATAGATGTGGATGTCGATGAAGTGCGCCGCGTGTGGAACATAATCCGGACCCTTGACCCGGCCGGAGTTGGAGCAGTGGATCTGCGTGACTGCCTGCTCCTGCAGCTCCGCCGTATGGCAGGGGCCGATGCGGAACTGGCGCGTGAGATAGTGGAGCATTATTTCGATCTGTTCTCACGCATGCACTATGACCGGCTCGAATCAATGCTTGGCGTAGGAGAGGACCGCTTTCGCGATGCCATGGAACTGATACGTACGCTCAATCCCAAGCCCGGGGCTTTGATAACCGGGGGAACAGATGATGAGCGTACGCGTCATATCACGCCTGACTTTAATGTGGATGCCGATGACAACGGTGTTATAACGGTCACTCTACTGAGTCATCTGCCTCAACTGCAGATAGAAGCATCGTTCGCCGATGACCGTGCTGTCGGAGCGGCGAAGGGTGGCGCTTCGGAGGCGTCGCTGTTCATAAAGCAGAAGCGCGACGAAGCCTCCACGTTCATAAAGGTGATAGCCATGCGCCAACAGACGCTCTTCCGTGTGATGAGTGCCATAGTGAAGCTTCAGCGGGAATTCTTCCTGTCGGAGGATCCTGCCGATCTGAAGCCTATGATACTGAAGGATGTGGCTTCGATTACGGGCGATGACCTGTCGGTAATAAGCCGTGCCACAGCCGGGAAGTATGTCGCCACACGTCAGGGTATCTATCCGTTGAAGTTTTTCTTCAATGAACGTCCAAAGGACTCTCTTGACGCGTCATCGCATGAAATCATGAGTGCGCTGCGCGACATTATAGATAAGGAGGATAAGAAGAATCCGCTCGCCGACTCGGCCATAGCCGATGAACTTTGCAAAGCCGGATATGATATAGCCCGCCGCACGGTGGCAAAATATCGTGAACGTCTGGGTATTCCGGTAGGTAGATTGCGTAAGCGCTTATGAACCATATATGTACGCACTGCGTTGAACGATATAGTAATAACTCAAAATCCATATAAGTCATGAAGAAGGCGGCAAGTCTGATATCCTTTATATTCTCACCGTTGCTGGTGCCCACCTACGGTGTGTGCATAGCCATGCATACTACGGTGCTTTCCGTGTTACCGGCCCGTGTCCTCTGGGGGGTACCGCTGGTAGCCTTTATTGTGACATGTGTCATGCCTCTGATAGCCATCGGAGGAATGTGGAAGCTCGGCTATGTCAAGGATATGGGCTTGAATAACCGCACGGAGCGTACGGCGCCCTATATCATCACGGCGGTGTGCTACATACTTTGTGGCGTATATCTCTACAGGTCAAATGCTCCCGCATGGCTTATCATGTTCATGGGGGGTGGCACTTTGGCTATTGTCGTGTCCATGGTGGTGAACCGATGGTGGAAAATCAGCGCGCACATGGCCGCCATGGGTGGCCTTCTTGCTCTTACCGTCAGGATCTCAATGAGCGATCTGGCCACGACCGATATGATATGGTGGGTGTGCGGTGCCGTGATATGCTGCGGGCTTGTTGGCTCCTCAAGGTTATATTTGGAGCGTCATACTCTGATGCAGGTCATAGCCGGTACGGCAAATGGATTTGTATGTGTGCTCCTGATGTCGTTGCTCTGAATTTTGAAAAAGAATAGTAAACCAATTATATTAAAAAGATTATGAATCCGCAAGTAAGTATCATAATGGGAAGTATGTCCGATCTTCCCATTCTGCAGAAAGCAGCTCAGTTTCTTGACACGATGAAGGTGCCTTTCGAAATGAATGCCCTTTCAGCCCACCGCACTCCGGCAGAGGTGGAGCATTTTGCCCGCACAGCCCGCGACCGCGGTATCAAGGTGATTATCGCTGCTGCAGGTATGGCCGCAGCATTGCCCGGGGTGATAGCTGCCATGACTCCGCTGCCTGTTATCGGTGTGCCTCTGAGCGCCACTCTTGAAGGTCGTGATGCCCTGATGTCAATCGTGCAGATGCCTCCGGGCATAGCTGTGGCTACTGTAGGTATTGACGGTGCCATGAACGCCGCTGTGCTTGCCGTGCAGATACTTGCTGTGTCGGATGCTGAGGTGGCTGCGCGTCTCGACGAATACCGCAGCCGTCTGCAGGATAAGATAGTCAAGGCCAATGCTGACCTCAAGGAGGTAAAGTATGAATTCAAGACCAACTGATGCATTCACCTACCGCCGCCGTCCTACGGTGGCGGTAGCTGTAGGCAATACTGTTATCGGTGGCGGTAATCCGGTGAGGATTCAGTCCATGGCGTCGACCCCTACAATGGATACCGAGGCTTCGGTAGCCCAGTGCCTGTCAATAGCGGCGGCCGGAGCCGAGCTTGTGCGGTTCACAGCCCAGGGTGTGCGTGAGGCCGCCAATCTGACTGCCATAAGGGATGGCGTGCGTGCCGCCGGATGCGATGTGCCTCTTGTTGCCGATATTCATTTCAATCCCCGCGCCGCTTTTGAATCGGTGGGACGCGTGGAGAAAATACGTATAAATCCGGGCAATTTCATTGACCCCGGACGCACATTCCGCGCCTTGGAATATACCGATGAGGAATATGGCCGGGAGCTCCGGCGTCTGGAGGATGCCTTTGTGCCGTTGCTTGAGAAATGTGAGGCAACAGGTACAGCATTGCGTATAGGTGTCAACCACGGCTCGCTGTCTGACCGTATTATGAGCCGCTATGGTGACACTCCGGCCGGCATGGCTGAGAGTGCCATGGAATTTCTGCGGGTATGCAAACGCAGGGGTTTTGACAATGTGGTCATATCCATAAAAGCCTCCAATGTGTGCGTGATGGTGCAGACTGTGCGTATGCTTGTCCGGGCTATGGACAAGGAGGATATGCACTATCCGCTCCATCTCGGTGTCACTGAAGCCGGTGATGCCGAGGACGGACGTATAAAGTCGGCCGTAGGAATCGGGTCGCTTTTAGCTTCAGGTATCGGCGATACTATACGGGTGTCGCTTTGCGAGCCCCCTGAAAATGAAGTGCCTGTGGCACGGATGATTACTGACTATATCGCTTCGTTTGAATCGGCCGGAACCATTGAAGGATGCCTGGCTGAGGGATATGATGAAGTGGCGCCTGAACGCTGCGAATCGGATGAGGTGGACGGTATCGGTGGTCGCAACTGCAATCTGGTGGCTGTCCGTGAGGCTTCATCGTCAGGAGCGGATATAAGCCTTGACCGTGTAAAGGCGCGGATTGTGGAAATCGATGCCTCTTTACCGCAGAATGAATGGCCTCAGATAAACCACGATGATATAATCCTGCTCGGAACCGAAGCCCCTGACTATCCGGGGCATATGAAGGCTGCCCTTCATTCGATGAAGAACGCCGGTATGAAAAATCCGGTAATTCTCAAAGCTTCATATCGCGGCATAAGCAAGGATGAGGTCACTGTACGTGCGTCAATTGACCTTGGGTCGCTGCTGTTGGCCGGTTTTGGCGACGGTATAATGGTAGAGTCGGATCTGATGCCCGAAAAGGAGTGTGTCAACCTCGCATTCGGTATTCTGCAGGCTACCCGCCGCCGCTTCACACGCACGGAATATATAGCATGTCCGGGATGTGGACGCACCATGTTTGACCTTCAGGACACTCTCCGTAGGGTCAAGGAGGGCACATCTCACCTTAAAGGACTGAAAATAGGCGTGATGGGGTGCATAGTAAACGGCCCCGGAGAAATGGCTGACGCTGACTACGGTTACGTAGGTGCCGGAGCCGGACGTGTGAGCCTTTACCGCGGTAAAGAATGTGTGATGAAAAATATATCATCGGACCAAGCTGTAGAACGGCTTCTTGAGCTTATTGAGAATGACCGATGAGCTATACATGCGGCGGGCGCTGCAGCTGGCCCGCTGTGGCGACGGGTTCGTGTCGCCTAACCCGATGGTGGGTGCGGTGATAGTGTGCGACGGGAGTATTATCGGCGAGGGGTATCACCGCCGGTACGGTGAGGGGCATGCCGAGGTGAATGCCGTGGCCTCCGTTGCCGATAAGTCGTTGCTGAAAAGAAGCACCATCTATGTCACACTTGAACCCTGCTCGCATTACGGGAAGACACCACCGTGTGCCAAGCTGCTTATTGACTGCGGAATACCGCGGGTAGTTATTGGATGTATGGATCCGTTCAGTAAGGTCAACGGGCGTGGCGTGGCCATGTTGCGTGACGCCGGTGCGGATGTGACCACAGGAGTGCTTCGGCAGGAGTGTATGACTCTGAACAAGGTGTTCATGGTGTCGCATAAACTCAGGCGTCCATACGTGATTCTGAAGTGGGCGCAGAGTGCCGACGGATATATTGACTCTGACCGTCAGGCAACGGATGGTAAAGCTGAGCGGTTCTCTTCAGCCGCCACATCGAGGCTCGTGCATCTGCTGCGCAGCCGCTGTGATGCCATAATGGTAGGCAGCGGTACAGCACTGGCTGACAATCCTCAGCTCAATGTGCGTGGTATAAGCGGGCGTCAGCCGGTGAAGGTGCTTGTTGACAGTAAAGGAGAGGTTGCGGGCAATGCCCGGATTTTCAATGGTAAAGTCCTTTGCTTCGGTCCGCAGCGCGATGTGGCCGCCGGCTCCGAGGTGGAATTTATAGCTGACGTAGATACGCATGATATTGAGGCTATGCTCCATGCCCTGTATGAACGGGGTGTCACCTCTCTGCTCGTAGAAGGTGGATGCCGGTTGCTTAACTGCTTTATTGACAGCTGTATGTGGGACGAATGCCGCATAGAGAAGACTTCACGGCGGCTCGGTGAGTCGGGAAGGCACCCCATGCATATCCCGGCCGGAATTCTTGACGAGGTTAAGCGGCTGGGTGATAGTGAGATAATCACTGTGCAAAATCCTACCGTGACTGATTTGCTGGCCTGAAAATCAGCGCGATTACGAAATTTAACTAAGCAGCACCTGAAGTTAAGGAAAAACTTGTTAACTTTGCGTGTTGAAAATTATCGATTTATGAGAATGCGATTTCCATTATATATCATGCTCACCGCGCTGCTTGCAGGCGTGGCGGCATCATGTAACTCGTCAGATGATGATTATTATTTCGAGTTTGACGCGAGTGATTATTCTGCTGTTACGCTTTCATCGTTCAGCCTTCAGAAGAATGATTCAGTGCTGATGTATATTGACACTGTATATTTCAGCGTCGATATCAATAAGGCGGAGGTGTTCAATGCCGATTCGCTCCCGAAAGGCACTGATATAAGCCGTCTGCAGGTAGTCATCGGACTCCCGTCGGTAAGCGAGGCAAAGCTTATCGTACCCTCTAAGGAGGGAAAAGAGGTGCCTGATACCATCAACTATCTGGAGAACCCCAACGACTCTGTTGACTTCAGCCAGGGCCCGATCACTCTGCGTGTGGTTTCGCTTGACAAGAACACAAAGCTTGACTATAAAATCAAAGTGAATGTCCACAACATGGTGCCTGATTCACTCTGGTGGAATCAGACTGCGTCATTCGCTCTGCCCGGCGGCGTTACGAATCCTACCGACAATGGTGTAGTGGAAATTGACGGACAGGTAATCTCATTCGTTACCAACGGAGGCAAGACAGTGCGCAGCGTATCGGCCAACCCCGCTACCGGAATATGGAGCTCTGACATGATAGTGCTTCCTTCCGATGCCGTGGTCGGATCTGTAGCCGCTGCTGATGGAAATCTGTATATGACATCAACATCCGGTGTGCTTTACAAATCATTGGACAAGGGTATCAACTGGAGCTCTACCGGCACAAGCATGCATCATATCTATGGCGGAATGGAAAACACCATTGTAGGTGCGCGTAAGAATGCTGACGGAAGCTGGACCCATGTAACATATCCGGCATCGGTAGAAACTGCAGTTCCTGCTGATTGTCCCATATCAGCTACTTCTGCATCGGTAACATATACCACTGAATGGGCTGCCGAGCCGATGATGATTGTGCTTGGCGGACGTTGTGCCGACAATAGCCTTACAGGCCATGTCTGGGCTTTCGATGGCGGACAGTGGGCCGACATAACTCAGGAGGGTATCCCTGCAGCCGAAGGAGTGACCATGGTGCCCTACTTCACATTCCGTCTTGCTACATCATGGGTAGCGACAAAACAGACTGTTCTACTCGCTTTCGGAGGTAAATGTGCTGACGGAACTCTATCAAAAACGACATACGTGTCAGTTGACCGCGGCGTTCACTGGACCAAGGCCGGAAAACTTCTTCAGCTGCCTGACTACATACCCGCTATGTGGAAAATGCATGGCATAGTGGCTGAATCGGAACTGACATCAAGAGCTGCCGGCTCAGGATGGACGCTGACCGGCGACCGACCCTTGGACGGATGGTATACACCTATATATAATAGCAGCAATTCACGTGCGGTGACTCCTATCACATCGTGGGACTGCCCCTACATATATCTGTTCGGAGGCTTGGAGGCTGACGGCTCGATGAGTACTACCGTATGGCGCGGCGTGATAAACCGGTTGAGCTTCAAGCCGCTTCAGTAAATTGTAAAAAAAAAGAATTCAAAATTTCTCCGGAGAGTATTAAGTGAACCGTTCATTAACGCATTTTATCGCAATCATGCTTACCTTCGCAGCATTTGCAGTTCAGCCACAGGCCGTCAGCGGTCAGGATGTGGAGAGCTACAAGTTTGATGCGGGAGTAAGTATTGGTATGAGCGGCTATCTGGGTGACGCCAATGAAAGTTCGATATTTCATCGCCCCGGATTTGCTGCCGCATTGAGCGGGCGCTATCTGTTTGATACCCGATGGGCATTGAAAGCTCAGCTTACCGGGGCTACTCTGAGCGGCAATACCGCCGATTTCAGCAATGTCCTTCCCGGCGGCGCGCAGTATGAATTCAGTGCCTCGGTATTTGACCTCGGTGTGCGTGGTGAGTTCAACTTCTTTTCCTATGGAATAGGGGAAACCTACCGCCGGCTGAAACGTTGGAGTCCGTATATAGGGTTAGGTGTCGGCGTGACACTGTCGTCATGCGAGGGTACCAATGTAGGGTTCAATATCCCGATGGCTGTGGGCGTTCGCTATAAGTTGAAACCACGAATCAATCTGTGGGGCGAATTTGCAATGACCAAAGTATTCTCCGATAAAGTGGATGGGCCGGTGCTGAATGACCTTTACGGCATAAAAAGCTCGTTTATGAAGAATACCGACTGGTACTCCACTATAATGATAGGTATCAGTTTTGAGTTCGGTCCGCGATGCTCAACATGCCAGAGAATAGATTGATTTCCTCCCGGATGAGATAAAAGAATAGAAATCGAAATAAATAATTATCAATAATAGAAATGGACACCATACTCAGTCAGATTGATCCGCACCGCATGCCTGCGCATGTGGCTGTCATCATGGATGGCAACGGACGCTGGGCCAAGTCGCGCGGCCTCAACCGCAGCGAGGGCCATGTGAAAGGGGTGTCTACAGTCCGTACCATTACGGAAGCTGCCTCGCAGGCAGGCGTGAAGTATCTTACGCTCTATACTTTCTCAACAGAAAACTGGAACCGTCCTCAGGAAGAGGTGGATATTCTTATGAAGCTGATAGTGACAGCTATCGAGCGTGAGACACCTGACCTGATAAAGAACCGGGTACGTCTGACAGCTATAGGCGACCTCGGGCGCATGCCGGACGAATCGCGTGAGCGTCTGGAGCGCTGTATGGCCGATACGGCACATTGCGATGGGATGACCCTCGTACTTGCCCTGAGCTATTCCTCACGCTGGGAAATAACCGAAGCTTGTCGTGAGATAGCACGCGAAGTGGCATCCGGACAAGCCGGTATTGATACAATAAGTCCGGAAATGATAGCCCGGCATCTCTCCACACGAAATATCCCTGACCCGGATCTGCTGATCCGTACAGGTGGGGATGTGCGCGTGAGCAATTTCCTGCTTTGGCAGATAGCTTACGCCGAACTTTATTTTACCAGTACATTCTGGCCTGATTTCTCAGCCGAGGAATTCTACAAGGCCATCTTGCAATACCAGCAGAGGGAGCGCCGCTTCGGACAGACCTCTGAACAATTAACATCGAAGTGACATCAATTCTGACCAATCATTATTTTTATATCATGCGCAGCAAGTTGCTTTTCATCATATCATCGTTTATGATAGCCGGGGCCCTCTCCGCCCAGACACCCGTGGATACTGTATTTGAGCCCAAGGTGGTGTACAGCGGACTTCCCCACACCTATGAAATAGCGGGTATTACCGTTACAGGTGCGGACAACTACGAGGACTATCTTATCATAGGATACTCAGGCCTTAAGGTAGGGGAGCGTGTGGAGATACCCGGCGATGAAATCACGCAGGCATCCAAGCGCCTTTGGCACCAGGGGCTGTTCAGCAGTGTCCAGATAAAGGTTGAGAAACTTGCCGGCGACAAGGCATGGCTCAATATCAATCTGCGTCCGCAGCCGCGTATAGCCGCTGTCAATTATCATGGTATGAAAAAAGGCGAACGCGATGACCTTCAGGAAAAGCTACAGCTGCATGTTGGCAACCAGATTACACAGAATCAGGTGAATCTGGCTGAGGCTATCACCCGCAAGTATTTTGAAGGAAAGGGCTTCGGTAATGCTGATGTCAAGGTTGTGCTTCACGAGGACCTGTCGAAGCCCAACGAAATGATTGTGGATGTCAATGTTAATAAGAACGAAAAGGTTAAGGTCCACAAGATATATATTTCAGGTAATGAAGTGATGTCGGACAATTCGCTGCAGCGCACCATGAAGAAAACCAACGAAAAGGGTAAGCTGCTCAATCTGTTCCGTCAGAAGAAATTCGTGGAATCCGATTATCAGGATGACCTCAAGCGAATTATCGAAAAATATAACGAAAAGGGTTACCGTGACGCCAAAATTCTTTCGGACAGCGTTGTGGCCTACGATGACAAGACAGTTGATGTTTACATCAATCTTGAAGAGGGTAAGCAGTACTATATCAGCGATATCGCATGGGTGGGCAATACGCTCTATCCTACCGACCTGCTTAACAATGTGCTCGGTATAAAGAAAGGTGATGTCTATAATCAGAAGTTGCTTAAGAAGCGTACCACTGATGATGAAGATGCCGTATCGAGCCTCTATATGAACAACGGTTATCTGTTCTATGACCTTGTGCCGATAGAAAAGAATGTGAACGGCGATTCAATCACCCTTGAGATGCGTATGACCGAAGGTCCTCAGGCACGAATCAACAATGTGATAATCAACGGTAACGACCGTCTGTATGAAAAGGTGATACGAAGAGAGCTTCGTGTGAAGCCCGGTAATCTGTTCAGCAAGAATGACCTGATGCGTTCATATCGTGAAATTGCCCAGACAGGTCACTTCAACCCTGAAACGATTGACGTACGCCCTGAACCTAATCAGGAGGATGGTACAGTGGATATCGTCTGGAATCTGGAATCGAAGCCTAATGACCAGATAGAGTTCTCACTCGGTTGGGGTCAGACAGGCGTCATCGGTAAGCTTGCCCTGAAGTTCACTAACTTCTCTATCAAGAACCTGTTCCACCCGAGCACCTACAAGGGACTTATACCGCAGGGTGAGGGTCAGACATTCACCATCTCCGCCCAGACAAATGCCCGCTACTATCAGGCTTACAGCGTTTCGTTCCTCGACCCATGGTTCGGTGGCAAGCGCCCCAATGCCTTCTCCGTATCTGCCTACTATAGCCGTCAGACAGGTGTGAACTCATCATACTACAACAACAACTGGTCAAACCCCTATCTTTATAACGGATATGGTTATGGCTACGGTTACAACTATGGCTACGGATCGGATTACTACCAGCAGGGCATAACAAATGCTTATGACCCGAACAAGGTGCTTCAGATGGTTGGCGTGACCGTAGGTTTCGGTAAGCGTCTCAGCTGGCCCGATGACTACTTCACATTCCAGGCAGAGCTGTCGTACAACTGGTACTATCTGAAGAACTGGGATTACCTTTACTATATGAACAACGGTACTTCCAATTCGCTTGTGCTTGGCCTGACACTGTCACGCAACAGTACCGACAACCCGCTGTACACACGTTCAGGTTCCGAATTCAGCCTCGGATTCCAGATGACTCCTCCTGCCTCACTCTTCGGCAAGAAGGACTGGGCCGCTCTTTCGAAGGAGAACACCACTGAATCAAAGAAGGAGCTTTACCGCTGGATTGAATACTGGAAGCTTAAATTCCGCGCACGTACTTACACTCCGCTCAATCCGAGTGACAAGTACACACTGGTGCTTATGACACGTGCCGATATCGGACTGCTCGGAAGCTATAACAAATATCTCCGCTCACCCTTCGAGACATACTATGTGGGTGGCGACGGTATGACCGGTTCGTATACCTATGCTACGGAAACCATCGGTCTGCGCGGATATGAAAATGGCGCACTTACCCCGTGGGGTAAAGAGGGCTATGCCTATACACGTTTCGGTATGGAACTCCGCTTCCCCTTCATGCTTCAGACAAGCACCACTATCTACGGCCTGACATTCGTTGAAGGTGGTAACGCATGGACCCGTGTACGCGACTTCTCACCGTTCGACCTCAAGCGTTCAGCCGGTGCCGGTCTGCGTATATTCCTCCCCATGGTAGGTATGATGGGTATTGACTGGGCTTACGGTTTCGACCGCGTCTACGGTACACGTGGCGGCAGTCACTTCCACTTCATACTCGGTCAGGAATTCTAACATTATTTAATGACCTGAGGCTAAACTTTTCACATTGCCTATTGTCATAATACCATAACTGTAAAAACTGAAAGATATGAACACACTGAAACGTATAGCACTCATAGTGGTAGCTATTGCCGGCTTTTCACTCGCCGCATCAGCTCAGAAATTCGCGCTTGTCGATATGGAATATGTGCTCGGCAACCTGCCTGACTACGAGGTGGCCAACAACCAGCTCGAACAGCTTTCACAGCGCTACCAGAAAGAGGTGGAGAATATAGCCCGTGAGGCTGAGACTATGTATAAGAACTATCAGAGCCAGATGCCATTCCTCACTGACGACCAGAAGAAGAAGGAGGAGGCCGCTATCGTGGCTAAGGAGAAAGAAGCCGCTGAACTGCGTGCCAAATATTTTGGTCCCGAAGGTGAGCTTTACAAAAAGCGTCAGAGCCTGATGAAGCCTATTCAGGAATCCGTGTACAACGCGGTGAAGAAGGTTAGCGAGGAGCGTGGATATATGTGTATTTTCGACCGCGCATCATCAGCTGATATTATTTTTGCCTCGCCGCGCATAGATATAAGCAACGAGGTGCTTGCCAAGTTAGGATTTTCAAAATAAATAGCTTATCTTTGCCTCGCTTTACGCAATTAATGGATAAAAGTAAAAAACAAAAGAATAAATAATAAAAGAAATGATTAAGAAACTGTTACTCGCGGTGATGCTGATTATCCCCGCATTCGGCTTCGCTCAGAAGTTTGCCGTTATCAACACTCAGACTATTATCGAAGCTATGCCCGAAATGGCAACAGCCCGCACACAGCTCAAGGCCTCGTCAGATAAGTTCGAAGAGGAATTCGGCAAGCTCCAGACTACTCTCAAGAATGCTATCGCTGAATATGAAAAGGCTGAGAAGGATGCTTCAACTCCCCAGTCAATCAAGGACCGTCGCGTGCAGGATATTCAGGAAATACAGCAGAAGATGGAAGAATTCCGCAACACTGCCTCACAGGACCTCCAGCGTCAGCAGGAACAGCTCATGGCTCCCATCCAGCAGAAGCTTATGGATGCCATCAAGGGCGTAGGTGCCGACGGTAGCTACACAATGATTTTCGAAAATGTGGCTCCTCTCTACACCGGTTCAGACGTTGAGGATATCACCGCAAAGGTTAAGACCCGTCTGGGCATCAAGTAAATCAGACAATACAGATAACTGACCATAACGTACGCCCCTCCGCCTGAACAGGCAGAGGGGCGTACGGATAAAATGACATATCATAAATAAATCATGACTGGCACTTCAGGCCCTATCGGTGTATTTGATTCAGGTTACGGCGGACTGACGGTTCTGGGTGAATTGCGCAGACGCTTGCCTGAATATGACTATCTGTATCTGGGCGATAATGCCCGGGCGCCATACGGCTCACGTTCATTTGACGTGGTCTACAACTTTACCCGTCGTTCGGTCCGATATCTTTTCGATCGCGGATGTCCGCTGGTGATACTGGCATGTAATACGGCATCCGCAAAAGCGCTCCGCTCCATCCAGCAGAAGGATCTTCCCGGATGGGAGGATGGCTTGCGCGTGCTGGGAGTGATACGCCCCACTGCCGAAGCAATCGGGTCAATATCGCGTAGCGGAAAGGTGGGCATTCTCGGGACTCCGGGAACGGTAAGCAGCAGAAGTTATGATATGGAGATTGCCAAGCTTCATCCCGGTTTTGCAACATATTCCACCGCATGCCCCATGCTTGCTCCTATAGTGGAATGCGGTGAGGCTTCCGGCCCTGGGGCTGACTATTTTGTTCGGAAATATACAGGAGCGCTCCTTGGTCAGGACCCGGATATCGATACGCTTGTGCTGGGGTGTACACATTATCCTCTTCTCCTACCGAAGTTCCGCGAGGTAGTGCCTGAATCGGTACAGATCGTATCGCAGGGTGAGATTGTGGCTGACAGCCTGGCTGATTATCTGAAGCGTCATCCGGAAATGGAGTCACGCTTGCGGCGTGGGGGCGAATGCAAATATCTCACTACTGAGGATCCTACCAAGTTTACTGATCTGGCACGGATATTCCTGAATGAAAGTGTTGATGTTGAACATGTAGATTTTTGATGAAATGAAGAAAGTAGCATACGCTGTAGCACTGTCCGCAGCGATTATCTGTAGTTCATGTAGTGGAAGTAACGGTGCCGGAAGCGGTAGCGAGCCTACCGGATCGGCGGTGGCTGTTCCTTCGGATGGAAGCTATAGTGCATCGGCCACCGATGAGCTGATACAGATGGCTCAGGATGGCAAAGAGTTGACGCAGGATGATTATGCCGCAGTCATCGGGCAATGTTCGGCTATCAACCGTAAGCTCGTCGAGAAGCTGCGTCAGGTGGACTTCAAAAGTGGAATGACTACGGAGGAGATTGAGGCCGCTATGTCGCGCCTTCAGAATGATTCGACTCTGCCACGTCTGGAGGCTCAGAACCGTGAGCTGCTTGTCATACTGCAGAATGCCGACCTCGATACAGCCAACACGCGCCGCTATGACGCTATGGTGGAAGAGGTGCGCCGCAGTCTTCAGAAATAAGATTCAATGCATTGTGTCGATGGCCAGCGTCAGTACGCTGAACCGTGCCGATGGAGCCACCTTATGAAGTGCCTCAAGGCATCGTACAAGCGTGGAGCCGGTAGTGATGACATCGTCGACAAGCAATATATGCCGCCCGTCAAGTCCCTCGGCATTGCTTACATGGAATACTCCGTCGGTGTTGAGCCATCGCTGGTAGGCATTGCGCCGGGTCTGTGTGCTGTGTCGGTTGGATGCTTTGAGGCGGTTCTCAACCGGGATTGACGTTGCCTCGGATAAGCCTGTTGCGATATGTTCCGATTGGTTGTAGCCGCGTGTCATACGCCGTAAGGTATTCACCGGCACCGGTACGATCATGTCAATACCGTTGAAAAAACCGGACGCGGCAATGGATTGGGCATAGCGTCGGGCAAGAAGCCGTGCTATTGAAGGGCGCCCGCGGTATTTTGCCTTATGAATCAGTGCGGCATATGGATTTCCCTTGAAATACTTATACATGGCAGTAGCTCCGACTACATGCGCATGGCAGGCGAGGCGATGGTGCATGTCATTGTCGGTCTGCAGGTGCAAGTCAGTGAGCGGCATATCAGCCTGACACTGCAGGCACAATAGTTCCTCTCCCTCGACAAGCGCGGTGCCGCATACCTCACACAGGCGTGGGTAAATCATGTCAAGCAGTGCGGACCACCATTCTTTCAATCCTTTTTCAGCCATAAGCTTCTGCTATCGATTATCCGAAGTATAAGAGCCATTTCATAGCCTCTCGACAGGCCGAAGCGCAGAAGTTTGTCGCGGCATTTGCTCATATCGGTCCGGTCAGTGGTGCGCAGCTTGGCTTTGATGGCACGGAATGCTGTCTGTGCGTATTCGCGGGTGTTGATTGATTCAAGAGCCGTGTCGATATCGCCGCGGGCAATCCCTTTGGCATACATGCCGGCCTTGATTTTATTGCGTCCCCAACCTGCAAAGAGATACTTGTCACGCACGTATGCCGAGGCGAATCTGCTGTCGTCAAGATGGCGCGTGCTCTTCAGATTCTCCAGTATTTCCTCGGCCGCATCCTGGGGTATACCCCAACGGTGTAATTTCTTCATCAGGTCAGAGCTGCACTGCTCGGAACGCGCGCACAGTGCCTCAAGCCTCTGGTGAGCTTCATCAGGTGTAAGAATCTTATTCATTTCCTGCCGGTGGCAAAACGTTGGAGTTTCTGCATATCTGCTATAATCTGGACGTCGTTCAGCCCTTCAGCAGCCATCATATCTTTCATTTCAGCAGCATAATGCGGATTGATTTCAAACCATAGCTCACCTCCGGGCAGCAGCGCACCGACGGCATAGCGTGTTATCGCGCGGTAGAAACGCAGAGGATCGTCATCAGGTACAAACAGAGCCATTGCCGGTTCGTGGTCGAGCACGTTGCTCTGCATTGAGCTCCGTTCGCTCTCCGCTATGTAGGGTGGATTGCTCACTATGATATCATACTGTGGCTCCGTTGCCGGCTTCAGCTGCAGGGCATCCTCAAGCATGAAGTTGACGGAGCAGTGCAGCATCTCATTGTTCTTCCGGGCCACAGCGAGCGCCTTTTCGCTTAGATCTATGGCGTCAATATTGCTGAACGGTAGCGTGCGGGCAAGCGCAAGAGCTATACATCCCGAACCTGTGCATACATCCAGGACATGCAAGTCAGATCTCTTTCCGGCACTGTCGGCTATAAGGTCGACCATCTCTTCCGTTTCGGGCCGCGGGATAAGTACGTCAGGGGTCACCATCAGCTTAAGTCCATGGAACCGGGCTGTGCCGAATATGTACTGTATCGGTTCGTTATCAAGCAATCGCCTTACGGTATCATCCACTTTCCGCTGCAGCCAGTCGGTGGCAGGGACATCGCCCCGCACCACTAAATTGACAGGAGTGTAGCCATTCAGTTCCTCGAACATGGTGCGTACTAAGGCGCGCGGCCCGTATTTGGACTCAAGAGCGAGGCGCGCCTTCTGTGCGCAGGCACTGAGGGATATATTAGTATTCATCCCATGCCTTGATTTCTATATCGTCCGGCTCCATTGTGGTAAACGCGCGGATGAAGGCCGAAGCCAGACGGGCGTTGGTGAGCAGGGGGATATTCAGGTCAATTGCCGCACGGCGTATCTTATGGCCGTTGCCAAGTTCGGTAGGTGTGAGATTCTTCGGTACGTTGACCACCAGATCTATCTCCTTGTCATGGAGCAGCTGCAGAGCCTGCGGCTGCATGTCGGCCTCGCTTGGCCAGTAGACGCGCACGGCAGGAATGCCGTTGTCATTCAGGAAGCGGTGTGTGCCGCCTGTGGCATAGATCTTGAAGCCCTTGTCGTTAAGGCGGTGGGCAGCTTCAAGCATGTTGGCTTTCTGCTTCGGAGAGCCTGTTGAGAGAAGCACACCTTTGGAGGGTATGCGCTGGCCTACGGACAGCATTGATTTCAGGATAGCCTCCGAGGTGTCGATACCTATACAGCCTACCTCGCCGGTCGATGACATGTCCACCCCAAGCACAGGGTCGGCACCCTGCAGACGCGAGAAGCTGAACTGCGAGGCCTTTATGCCTACGTAGTCAAGATCAAAGGCGCTCTTGGCAGGCTTCTCTACGGGCAGTCCGAGCATAATCTTTGTTGCGAGGTCGATGAAGTTGATTTTAAGAACCTTCGATACGAAGGGGAAGCTTCGTGATGCACGGAGGTTACATTCTATCACCTTTATGTCATTGTCCTTGGCAAGGAACTGGATGTTGAACGGACCTGAGATGTTGAGAGCCTTGGCTATCTGTGAGCCTACTTTCTTGATGCGGCGCATTGTTTCGACATACAGTTTCTGTGGCGGGAACTGGATTGTGGCGTCGCCTGAGTGGACTCCGGCAAATTCGATATGCTCTGATATGGCATACACTTTTATGTCGCCGTCCTGTGCCACGGCGTCCATCTCTATCTCCTTGGCTTCCTGGATGAACTCGGTCACCACTACAGGGTGCTGTTTCGACACGTTGGCGGCCAGCTGCAGGAAGCGGTGGAGCTCGTCAGGATTGGAGCATACATTCATGGCTGCGCCTGAGAGCACATAGCTCGGACGAACCAGTACGGGGAATCCTACTTCGTCAATGAACTTGTTGATATCCTCGAAGTTTGTCAGTTCGCGCCAGCGCGGCTGGTCGATGCCCAGACGGTCAAGCATAGCTGAGAACTTATTGCGGTCCTCGGCATTGTCGATGCTCTTGGCTGATGTTCCGAGTATGCGTACGCCTTCGCTGTCAAGACGGGTGGCGAGATTGTTAGGTATCTGGCCTCCCACGGAGAGAATCACACCGTGAGGTGTCTCAAAGTCCAGAATATCCATCACGCGCTCAAATGTAAGCTCGTCGAAGTAGAGGCGGTCGCACATGTCATAGTCAGTCGACACGGTTTCCGGATTGTAGTTGATCATTACCGAGCGCCATCCCTCTTTCTTCACAGTCAGGAGAGCGTTGACCGAACACCAGTCAAACTCCACGGAGCTGCCTATGCGGTATGCGCCTGATCCGAGCACAACTATCGAACGGTGGTCATTTTCGTATGCTATGTCGTTCTGCGAGCCGTTGTATGTGAGGTAGAGGTAGTTGGTCATAGCCGGATATTCGGCGGCCAGAGTATCGATCTGCTTCACTACCGGCAGGATTCCGAGGCGCTTGCGCAGAGCACGCACCTGAAGGAGCGACTGCTCGGCATCGGTCATCTTCTCTTTCAGCACCTCACGTGCCACCTGGAAGTCGGAGAATCCCTGTTCCTTGGCCTTGCGCAGAAGCTCGGGTGAGATCTGTTCGAGGTCGGCGGGAAGAGCGTTCAGCTCCTCGGATGTGCGCATGATGTTCTGCAGGCGGTAGAGGAACCAGCGGTCAATCTTGGTGAGCTCATGTATGCGGTCAACGCTGTAGCCCTCCTTCATGGCCTTGGCTATGATGAATATGCGCTTGTCCGTAGGTTCGGCAAGGGCGCGGTCGATATCATCGGTCTTGATATCGCGGTTGCCGGTAAATCCGTGCATACCCTGTCCTATCATGCGGAGACCTTTCTGTATCACCTCCTCGAAGGTACGGCCTATGGCCATCACCTCACCGACCGACTTCATTGATGAGCCTATTTCGCGGCGCACTCCGTGGAACTTACCGAGGTCCCAGCGGGGTATCTTACAAACTATGTAGTCAAGCGCTGGCTCGAAGAATGCCGATGTCTCTTTCGTGACGGAGTTCTTGAGGTCAAAGAGTCCGTAGCCGAGTCCGAGTTTCGCGGCAACGAATGCAAGCGGATAGCCGGTGGCTTTCGAGGCGAGAGCCGATGAGCGGCTCAGACGGGCATTTACTTCGATTACGCGGTAGTCCATTGATTCGGGGTCAAATGCATACTGTACGTTACATTCGCCCACGATACCTATGTGGCGCACAATCTTGATGGCAAGCTTGCGCAGGTAGTGGTAATCTTCATTGGTAAGAGTCTGCGACGGGGCCACTACGATACTTTCGCCGGTATGTATGCCGAGCGGGTCGAAGTTTTCCATGTTGCAGACGGTGATGCAGTTGTCAAAGCGGTCGCGCACCACCTCATATTCCACCTCTTTCCATCCCTTCAGACTCTTTTCTACAAGAACCTGAGGTGAGAATGAAAGTGCCTTTTCGGTGAGTGCCACGAGTTCCTGCTCGTTGTCGCAGAATCCGCTTCCGAGTCCGCCGAGGGCGTATGCAGCACGCACTATCACGGGGTAGCCGAGCTTGTCGGCCGCAGCTATCGCATCGGTTATATTGTTGACGGCCTCGCTCTTGATAGTCTTAACACCGATTTCATCAAGGCGCTCCACGAACAGTTCGCGGTCCTCGGTATCCATGATGGCCTTGACAGGGGTGCCGAGCACTTTCACGCCGTAGCGGTCAAGCACACCGCTCTCCTTGAGGGCCACGCCGCAGTTAAGGGCTGTCTGGCCTCCGAATGCGAGCAGAATGCCGTCGGGGCGTTCTTTTTCAATCACCTTTTCAACAAAGAAGGGGGTCACCGGCAGGAAGTAGATCTTGTCAGCGAATCCTTCGGAAGTCTGCACTGTGGCGATGTTAGGGTTGATGAGCACAGTGGTTATGCCCTCCTCTTTCATGGCTTTGAGAGCTTGCGAGCCGGAGTAGTCAAATTCGCCTGCCTCGCCTATCTTAAGAGCGCCGCTTCCCAGAAGAAGCACTTTGTTTATTTCGGGATGTCGGTTCATATCGGGTGATTGATTAGAGCATGTTAATAAATTCGTCAAACAGGAATTCCGTATCTTTCGGGCCACTGCTTGCCTCGGGGTGGAACTGGGCTGAGAAGAAGGGCTTGCTGCAGTGGCGTATGCCCTCGTTTGTGCCGTCGTTCATGTTGATGAACAGCGGTTCCCAATCGGCAGGGAGAGTGTCGCTGTCAACGGCAAAGCCGTGGTTCTGCGAAGTGACGAAGCATTGGTTGGTGCCTACGCGGCGCACCGGCTGGTTGTGGCTGCGGTGTCCGTATTTCAGTTTGAATGTCTTTGCTCCGGCAGCTTTTGACAGGAGCTGGTTGCCCATGCATATTCCGCATATAGGTTTGCCTATCTCTATGGCCTTGCGGATATTCTCTACCGTAGCCTGTGCCATGTCGGGATTGCCGGGACCGTTGGATATGAAGAGCCCGTCGTAAGGAATAGAGGTGAAATCATAATCCCAGGGCACACGCACCACCTTCACACCGCGTCGGGTCAGACAGCGTATAATGTTGTGCTTCACTCCGCAGTCCACGAGTACCACCGTCTTGTCGCCGGCGCCATGAATCTCAACATCCTTGCAGCTCACTTTAGCCACGAGGTTTTCGGCATTCGGGTCGTAGAAGTCAATGTCGGGCTCACCCTCGATCAGTATCTTGCCGAGCATCGAGCCTTTCTCACGCAGATGCTTCGTGAGAGCGCGGGTGTCAATACCGTATATGCCGGGTATCTTCTCCTCCTGAAGCCAGCGTGCAAGTGAGCGGTCGGCCTGCCAGTGGGAGTGGTCAAACGAATAGTCCTGAGCCACGATGGCACGGCAGTGGATGTGCTCGCTTTCGTAGTACTCGCTCACATCGTCTTTACTGCGGCGGGGAGCCACACCGTAATTTCCAAGAATGGGGTAAGTGGTGACAAGAATCTGACCTTCGTACGAAGGGTCGGTAAGGCTTTCCGGGTATCCGGTCATTGCGGTGTTAAACACTACTTCGCCGGCGGCGGGAGCGTCATAGCCGAACGATTTGCCTTCAAATCGGGTGCCGTCCTCCAGAATAAGTACGGCCGGTTTGTTTTTGTGCATGCGATAGAATATGAAGAGGTGCAACAATCAAAGTTGATGGCGGTTTGCAAGATTTCTATCGTGAAAACCATGCAAAGATACAAATAAAAAAACAGCCGTGCAAGGCACGGCTGCAACCCAGTCATTTATAATTGAATTTCACAGATGAAAAATATTATAATTGGCAGAGGTCATTGTAGCGGAATCCTCGAATCAGAATTCCGCTACCATGGTCTTTATTTGTTATTTGAGGGTGTGAAGCTCCGGGATATCAATGACGTATCGCATCCCTTTTTTAGTCCGGAATCGGAGACATCCTTCAGAATCTGTTCGGCTTTTGACCGGTTTGCCTGAGGCGGTTCTTACTTTTGCAAGATGGAGTCCAGGGTAGGCGAGTGTGATAGGATCTCCGGCATTGGATAGAATATTCAATGCTGTCAGATGCCCGTCATGCCAGGTGATGTCAATCTCAAAATTACCGATTGCCTTCAGCCCTTTTATAGTTCCGGATGGCCACTCGCCGGGGAGTGCGGGCAGTATCACTAATGAGTCGGGACGGCTCTGGAGCAGCATTTCCGCTATTCCGGCTGTAGCGCCGAAGTTGCCTTCAATTTGGAATACGGAGGTGGCATGAGCGTCAAGCAGGTTGTCGTATAAACCGCCATGCCAGTCATAGCCGAGCATTGTTGTCCGATGGCTGAATCCCCGAAGAGTTTCATATGCACGCTTGGCGTTGCGTGCACGCGCCCATAGTGATATGCGCCATGCACGCGCCCATCCGGTGGCTACATCGCCGCGATCTTTCAGCGATTCGATTGCGGCATTGAAAATATCAGGGTCTTTGCCGGGATCAATTTCAAATCCGGGGTACAGAGCCATAAGATGGGAGGTATGCCGGTGGCCTTGCCATACGTTCTCTTCATCATTTGCAAAGTAGTTCTGGTCGGCAGGGATGTTGGGCGTGTTGTCCTGATATTTCCATTCGCGCAGTTGCCCGTTTTCGTTGATGCGCAGGCCACGGTCAATCCGGGCGAGCTTTTCTTTCAGGGTTTTGACAAATTCAGAGTTCTGATTCAATTTCAGAATTCTGGCCGCTTCAAGAGAGTTGATAAACAGTTGTGTCACCAGTTGCTGTGAGTGGGCTGTGGCGTTCTGTATATACCCTTGCTCGGGAGAATATTCATTGGGACATTCCAATGTGCCGTCGCCGTTCTTAGCCGGCTGCAGGCGCTCAAACCAGAATTGGCATGCCGCTTTCATTACGGGCCATGCCTCGCTGCGCAGGTACTCAATGTCGCGTGTGTACATATAGTGCTGCCAGAGGTGCTCGCAGTACCATGCGTTAGCAACAGAGTATTTCCCTACTTTATAAGTGCTTGATCCGCCGAATATGTTGCCTGCCGTGTTTACAACCCATCCGGTGGTAGCGTCAAGATCGCGTGCATTGCGCTGCCATGCGCCGTCATTGCGCAGGGCTTCATTGCGGATGAAGTCAAGAAACGGCAGGTGGCATTCGCTTAGATTTGTCGGCTCCGCAGGCCAGTAGTTCATCTGGACATTAATATTGGAGTGGATGTCGGAAGCCCATACTGCCGATGATGTCGGGCTGCCATCCTTGCACCATATGCCTTGAAGATTTGATGGCAGCGGTGTCCCGCGTGAAGATGCGATGGTCAGATAACGGCCATATTGGAAAATGAGCATGTCGAGCAGCGCTCCGTAGCCTACATCGGATTGATTCTTGAGTAGTTCCGGCATGGGAAGTCCTGTTTTAGCGCTATCAATGCTAAAACTCACGCGGTCAAACAGTTTTTTGTAGTCGGCCACATGATCAGTCAGAATGGCCTGCCATCCTTTTTTTACCGCATTCTCCACTATTGTGGCGGCCTGTGTTATGGGGTAGTCACGGTCGTTTTTTATATGCCCTGTTGACGTGGCGTCAAAGTCAGTCTGGCAAGCGAGGTAGATTGTCACTTCGGATGCGCCTGTGATTTTTATGCCTGACTCCGATGCTGAGGAAGCGCCTCCTTCGGTCGTGATTTTCATTGCGGCGGCATAGCTCATGCCGTTGGGTAGTGTGCCGCTGAATGACGCGCTGCCGGGTGTGTAGGAGGCGCGGTTGCCTTGCGCATTTATCAATTGAAGCACAATGCTGATAGGACTATCGGTGGGGCTGCTTAACCGGAAAGCCATGACGCGGTCAGGGAAAGAGGCAATGTATTCACGTGTGAACTCTGACTTATCCTGAACGTAGCTTACCGAGGCAATAGCCTTGTTTATGTCAAGTGAGCGTTGATATTCGGAGGCATTGGTGCGATTGTCGTTGATGATGTATAGTTCTCCGAAGTTGAGGTATGTGCCGAGGTCGCCGGTGCGTTCACTGCCTGACCAGAGTGTCTTATGATTGAATTGGATGCGATCCTGAGCTATGCCTCCGAATATCATGGCGCCGAAATCACCACCACCAATCGGAAGTGCTTCTGTCACCCAGTTCTGAGCCGGGATTTCATACCATAATGAAAGAGGCTCTTCGGGAGCATCGCTTTTGCTGCTGATATTGACTTCCTCAGTATGTGCCGGAGCTCGTTGAACAGTATGGATTACAGTATCGGCATGTATCATGGCTGGCAATGCCGCAGTAATAGCGGAGATAATGGATATGAATATATGTTCAGGTTTTATTGTCATAGATGGTAGTGATAATGATATGGCTGTATTATGAAAAAAGCGGTGCGAGGTGAATCGCACCGCCTATTGTGGTACTGTGGTCCGTTTCTTCAGGGTCGGTTGTTAAAGCACTTTTTCGTAGAGCTGCTCTATTTCGGCGAGTGTCACTTCGCGTGGGTTGCCGGGGGTGCATACATCCTCTATGGCCTGCTGTGCAAGGCGGGGAATGTCATTGCGGGTAATGCCCAGCTCGGTGAGATGCTGCGGTATTCCTACCTTTATGGCGAGGTCCTTCACAGCCTGGCATGCGGCTTTCGATGCCTCTTCGGCGCTCATGCCGTCAGTGTTGACTCCCATTGCGCGGGCAATAGCGGGATATTTGTCAAGGCAGCAGGGCATGTTGAATTCCATGATGGTGGGAAGAAGCAGTGCGTTGGCCACACCGTGAGGCACGTCGAAGAGCGAGCCGAGAGGATGGGCCATACCGTGAACAAGTCCGAGTCCGACGTTGGAGAATGCCATGCCGGCTATGTACTGGGCCACGGCCATGGCATTGCGTGCTTCGGCATTGGATGGCTCTGCTACGGCTGTGGGCAGGCTTGCTGATATCATGCGTATGGCTTCGATTTCAAACATGTCTGACATTGACCATGCACCTTTTGTTATGTAGCCTTCTATGGCGTGGGTCAGGGCGTCCATACCGGTTGCAGCGGTGAGGGCGGGGGGGAGCGAGTACATCAGTTCGGCGTCAATGATGGCTACGGCGGGGATGTCGTTGGGGTCGACGCATACCATCTTTTTCTGCTTCTGCTCGTCGATAATCACATAGTTGATAGTGGTTTCGGCGGCGGTGCCGGCGGTGGTGGGGAGAGCTACGATGGGCACGCTCTTATGGCGTGTGGGGGCGCAGCCTTCAAGCGAAACGATGTCGGCAAATTCGGGGTTGTTGATGACGATGCCGATGCCTTTGGCGGTATCGATGGCTGAGCCGCCGCCTATGGCTATTATAAAGTCGGCTCCGGATGCCTTGTAGGCGTCGATGCCGTGCTGAACGTTGCTTACTGTGGGGTTGGGCTTCACATCGCTGAATACTTCGTAGGGGATTGATGCGGCGTCAAGCACTTCGGTCACTTTGCCGGCAACACCGAATTTTATCAGACCCGGGTCGGTCACTACAAGAGCTTTGGTTTTGCCAAGGCGTTTTACTACTTCGGGGAGCTCGCGGCGTGCACCGGGGCCAAAATAAGATACTTCGTTAAGAATAAATCGCTGTACCATGGGTTAGATTATGTTTGTATTGGTATTAAATTCGATAAAAAATAAGTGCCGTATGCCACTGACGTGTATGCGGCTTACAAATATAATTGAAATTCCTGATATCCGTGTCACTTTACGGCTGATAAAATCAGGAATTTTACCAATGTTGCGTGATAGAGAATAATTTCTTATTTTTGTGGGAATAAGAAAATCAAAATAACCATGGAGATTCATGATTTTGCTCTGACACCGTCGCTCGTCAGCCAGTATATGGCTGAGCTCCGCGATGTCAATGTCCAGAATGATATGATGCGCTTCCGCCGCAATCTGGAACGCATTGGTGAGATAATGGCTTATGAGATAAGCCGGACTATGAAATATGATACGGTGGAGGTGACCACACCTCTTGATACCGCCAGCTGTCAGGTGATAGGAGAACAGGTGGTGCTCGGTACGATATTCCGTGCCGGAGTGCCGTTTCATCAGGGTTTCCTGAACTTTTTCGATAAGGCTCAGAATGCATTCGTGTCGGCTTACCGTAAATATAAGGAGAAGGAGAACTTCGATGTGTTCATCGAGTATCTGGCATCGCCTCGTCTTGACGGCAAGACTCTGATACTGGCCGATCCGATGCTTGCTACCGGTGCTTCGATGGAACTGAGCTACCGCGCTCTGCTCACCAAGGGTACACCGGCGCATATCCATGTGGCATCGGTAATTGCATCACAAGCTGCTATCGACTACATCAAGCAGACATTCCCGGCTGACCGCACCACTGTATGGGTAGGAGCGGTGGATAGTGAGATAAATTCTCATTCATACATTGTGCCCGGACTCGGCGATGCCGGCGATCTGGCCTATGGAATAAAGGAATAAGGACAGAAATATATTGGATGGGGCTGCAGCTCACTGAGCTGCAGCCCTATCCGTGTTTTAAACATCGGCCTTATATCGAGGCTGTACTGAATGCATGCTATCTGTAATCTGATCGTGTTGTCCTGATATTCATTAAAACTGTCCTATTTGTCATATGGTGGCAATGTATGTCGAAGAAGAACAGATTCCTCTACTTTTGGAACAATGAAGATAATGAAAAGATAAGGAAATTTGTGGAGTACTAACAATAATGCCAGTAAATACAAAATATAATGTACTCCTTAAAAAGAATTCTGTTTTTGATTATCGTTTTCACAAGCGTCACGAGGATGACAGCATATGGTGCCGGAAGCGTTTCATTGGCTGATACGTTGCAGGAGGCAACATGCCGGCAGGAACGTTCTGTTGATATGTTGCGGTATAATTCGGAATCCTTACGATTTGCACATAATGTTAAGCGTAATATCTATGAGTTGCCTTATTCCGTAACCGGGCGTAGCCCCGACTGGCGCCGGCTATGGATTAATACGGCTGTATTGGGAGGTGCATTTACCGGAACGCTATTGGTGTTGGAGTGCCTGCCGGAGGATGCTACTTCGTGGAACCGGGCTGAGTTGCAGGATGTTCCGTTGTTCAAGCGGTGGCACAACCATGTAATCAAAAAAGGTCCGGAATGGGATCATGATAAATTCTATTTCAATTATATTCTTCATCCCTATGCAGGTGCTGTATATTTTATGGCGGCCCGTAGTTGCGGGTTCAATATGTGGCAATCGCTGCTATATTGCAGTTTGGTTTCCAATGTCGGATGGGAATTCGGCATAGAGGCTTTTATGGAGCGGCCTTCTATACAGGATCTTCTGATAACTCCGTTGGTGGGCAGTGCCATAGGAGAGGGCTTTTACCGTATAAAACGGCATATTGTCCGGCAGGGGTACACCCTTGCCGGTTCAAAAGTGTTAGGTAATATTGTAGCGTTTTTGATTGATCCGGTAAATGAAGTAGTCGGTTTATTCACGGGAAATCCATGCCGGCAGTTGGCAAAACGTCAGACGAAGGTCGAACTGTCCTCTTCATTCATCTTGCCAACATCGATGGAGCAGACTGTTGGATTTGGCTTTAAGTGTAAATTCTAAAAGTAATAAGCGTGCACCCCTCTCAAAAAAGAAATTGGGATGCACGCTTGCTTTTAGGTGTACTTTTGCTGACTATCCGGTGTTTACGGTTATTTGCGAGGGTCGAAGCCCTGCTCACGAAGTGACTGCAGCATGTGGTAGTTCATGGCTTCCACGTAGTAGCTGACTATATGTGCTACCCAATCGTTGGTTGAGGTGGTGCCAGAGCGGGTGGTGTTGTAACGGGAGATCTCGGCATCGTAGTTGAGGATAGCCTCGGTCATTTTCTCCGCGTCGGGATTGTAACGGTTGCTGTGAATCACAAGTCCGGCAGGCTGCTTTGGCTTCATGTCGGGAAGCTCGCGCGGCACGCCTATAGCCAGGCCGCATACCAGATATACCTGCTGAGGCAGTCCAAGCTCACGGGCTATCTCTTCCGGATTGGCTGTGCGGGCGTAGCCTATGCAGCATGTGCCGAGGCCGAGTGATTCGGCGGCGGTGAGGGCGCTCATCATGGCGAGCGCGGCGTCTACCGTGCCTACTATAAGTCCGTCGGCAGTGTTGTAGAATGGGGGCATCTCCACTCCTTTGGCGCGTGCTCCAAGCAGAATCTTGTTGAAGTCGGCGCAAAAAGCCATGAAGTGGGAGCATGTCTTGATCTGCTTCTGACCGGTGAGGCTGTAAAGGCGTTCTTTAAGCTCCTGATCGGTGATGTCAATTACAGAGAATTGCTGTCCGTTGTAGCTTGTAGGGGTGTTGCGGATAGCTTCGTAGATAAGTTGTATCTGCTCGTCCGTGACGGGCTGGCGCTCGTAGCGCCTGATGCTGCGTCGCTGCAGCAGGGTATCAATGGCTGTTTTCATATCAGGAGTAACGTTTCCGTACTGTAAATGTTCAGGTGAAAGAAAAAGCCTGCGTTCACGGCATGAGGCCGTCACGCAGGCTAAGTTATGGTTCAAAGGGAACGGATATTACTTTTTGAAGAAGCGGTTGTAGAGGCCCTGGAAACCCTGACCGTGACGGGCTTCGTCCTTGGCCATTTCATGAACGGTGTCATGGATAGCGTCGAGGTTCTGCTCTTTTGCGCGACGGGCTATGCGCATCTTGTCGGCATTGGCACCGGCTTCAGCAGCCATACGCTTTTCGAGGTTTGTCTTGGTGTCCCATACGCAGTCGCCGAGGAGCTCAGCGAATTTTGAAGCGTGCTCAGCTTCTTCGAAAGCGTAACGCTTGAAAGCTTCTGCGATTTCGGGATAACCTTCGCGGTCAGCCTGACGTGACATGGCAAGGTACATGCCTACTTCGGTGCATTCGCCGTTGAAGTGAGCTGTGAGGTCCTTGATCATCTCTTCGTCGGTGCCCTTGGCTACGCCAATTTCGTGTTCGGTAACGAATTCGAGTTCGGCAGTTTCGTCAAGTTCTTTGAACTTGCTGGCGGGAGCGCCGCAGAGGGGGCATTTTTCAGGAGCTGAATCACCTTCGTGTACATATCCGCATACGGTGCAAATGAATTTCTTTTTCATAATGAATTTTTGGTTTTGATAATTAATGATTATGTTGAATTGAAAAAAATATACTTTTGGTTAGTTCTGGCAGTCGGCACACTGCGGGCAATAGCCGCGGTAGTGTACGCTGCCGGAGGTGATGCGGAATGCGGATGCCGATTCCGGAACCTGGGGAAGGCTCACCTCCATGATGTCAAAGATATTGTGGCATTCGAGGCATTGGAAGTGGGCATGGGGGCCGTTGGGACAATAGTCATACCGGGCGTTGCCGTTCTCAATGTCTATTATGTCGATAAGTTTGTTTTCTGAAAGTACTTTCAGGGTATTGTATACTGTGGTCCGTGACATAGTGGGCCATTCGCTTGTGAGGGCTCTGAATATGTCATCGACCGTGGGGTGGATGCGATTCTCTACCATAAAGCGCATTATGGCCACACGCTGAGCTGAAGGCCTGAGTCCGGCCTCGGTGAGCATCTGCGTAACGGTAGCGTTGTCGGTAGTAAATTTCATCTTGTAATGATTGCTAATTTGTAATCGTTACAAAGTTAGTGAATCTGATTGGACTTTCCAAATGATTTAACTATTGTTAACGAGCCCCTGACAGCGGAGGGCGAAATGCGTCCGGGAAGTGCTCCAGAACCGGCTCTTTGCCTGTATCAGGACTGTCTATTATGGTGATTACATCAAATTGCGGTTCGTGCGGAATGTCGTAGGTGCGTATATATGAATCGGCCGCAATGCATAGCCGCCGCATCTTTCGCTCGTCAATGGCATCAGTGGGGTCGGAGATATCGGATGACCGTGTCTTTACCTCCACGAATACAATCCGGCTTCCATGCATTGCCACAAAGTCAATCTCGTAATGACCTATTTTTACATTGGTGTCAATTATGGTGTAGCCAAGTGTGAGCAGATGCTCGCGTGCCAATCTCTCTCCTCGGCTGCCGGTTTCGTTGTGTCGGGCCATATTCTGGTTATTTATTCATCTAAGTTGATTTCCGGGTGTAAATATACCTATATTAATATAGGTAATATCATTTGTGACCGAAAAAATTATTAAATTTGCAAATGTTGACAATTATTGAATTTTGTGTTTAAAATGAAATGTTAAATCAGCCTTTATTTTATTGCATTCAGAAATGAAATGGAAAGCAACGGTTGAGGAGCTGTCGGAATCAAAAGTGATACTTTCGGTTGATGATGACGCTGCGGAGTGCGGGGGATGTGCGCTTGCTTCTTTCTGTGCGCCTGAGCGCAGCTGTAGGGTAGAGCTTCCGCTGGATGGGCATCGTCATGTCAAAGTGGGTGCGCATGTGGAGGTTTCGGCGCCTGACGCGGTCCGGTGGCGGGCTATTTTGTATTGTCTTGTACTGCCGGTGCTTTTTTCAAGTTTGGCGGCTGCTGTTGTGCTGATGGCGGATGGGTCGGAGCTGATGGTGGCGCTTGCTGTAGTGTGCGCTCCGGTTCTGTACTTTTTGTTGTTTGTAGCGTTTGGGGGCCGGCATGCCGGCGAATCATTATGGCGTATTGAAGAAATTATAGATTGAGGTTATGGAAGTAATGTTGTGGTCAGCATTAGTCCTTGGAGGACTTGGCATTGTTGCTGCATTTGTATTATATATTGTGGCGCGTTTCTTCCGTGTTGACGAGGATGAGCGTGTGGCCGTGATTGAGGAGCTGCTTCCCGGAGCTAATTGTGGCGCGTGTGGTCGCAGTGGTTGTCATGATTTTGCTCAGGCTTGTGTAAATGCCACGTCGTTGGAGGGGCTGTGTTGTCCCGGCGCCGGAGCGGAAGTCATGGCTCGGATAGCGGATATCGTGGGGCTTACGGCAGTATCCTCTGATCCTCAGGTGGCGGTGATAAAATGCGCCGGCAGTTGCGATAAGAGAGCTGTGGTGGCTGGCTATTCCGGTGTGCGCCGATGTTCGGTTGTGGCACTGACCGGTGCCGGCCCGGAGTCCTGCTCTTACGGATGCCTTGGATGTGGCGACTGCGTCGATGTGTGTCCATTCGGAGCTATGGAGATGGATAGTGCTACAGGGCTGCCGGTAGTTATTGAACAAAAGTGTGTAGGGTGCGGCAAGTGTGTTGAGGCTTGTCCCCGTGGGATTGTCGAAGTGCGGTCGCGCGGAAGGAAGAATCTTCGGGTATGGGTGGCTTGCTCCAATCGCTCCAAGGGGGCTGTGGCCCGCAAGGATTGCAAAGTGGCGTGCATAGGCTGTGGCCTTTGTGTCAAGGCGTGCCCGTTTGATGCTGTTACGATATCTGATTCTCTTGCTCATGTCGATCCTGCCAAATGCCGGCTCTGCCGGAAGTGTGTGGCGGTTTGCCCGTCAGGTGCTATTCAAACGGCCAATTTCCCAGTCCCTATAAAGTCATTAAATTAGTCCGGAATGCTTACTTTCAGAAAAGGCGGTATACATCCGCCTCAGAATAAATTTACAGAATCGCGACCGATAGAAGTGCTTGAAGCCCCTGGAAGCGTGACGCTCCTGCTCGGTCAGCATATCGGAGCGCCGTCAGTACCTGTAGTCAAAGCCGGCGATGCGGTGTCGCGCGGGCAGATGGTAGCTAAGGCAGGCGGATTTGTGTCAGTGGCGCTTCACTCACCGGTATCGGGTGTGGTCAAGGGGGTGCGGCAGGTGCGCACGGCCGATGGAATGATGGCCGATGCTATTATAATAGAGCGGACTTCTGATGATGCCGCCACGTATACCGAACTCCTTCGTGATGACGAACAGGTGGAGGCGATGTCGGCCGAAGAAATACGCGGGATAGCTCGCGAGGCCGGACTCGTAGGGCTGGGAGGTGCATGCTTCCCGACGCATGTGAAGCTTACCCCGCCTGAAGGGACAGCCTTCGATACTCTTGTGGTGAATGGCGCGGAGTGCGAGCCGTATCTTACCTGCGATGATGCTCTGATGCGTAGTTGTGCTTCCGGTGTTATCGACGGGGTGCGTCTGGCTATGAAAGGTTGTGGTGCCCGGAGGGCTGTGATAGGAGTTGAGGATAATAAGCCGGAAGCCATAGCGCAGCTCGAACGGGAGTGCGCCACGATGACTGATGTCGTTGTGGAGCGTCTGATGACCAAATACCCTCAGGGAGGGGAGAAGCAGCTTATCGAGGCTTTGACCGGCCGACGTGTTCCCTCGGGTCAGCTTCCGGCTTCGGTTGGAGTGGCTGTTGTCAATGTAGCTACGGCGTTCAGTCTTCATGAAGCGGTGCGTTTCGGGAAGCCTTTGATAGAACGTGTCGTTACGGTGTCGGGGCTGGATGTGCCGGGTGGCAATTATCGTGTGCCGATAGGAGTGGCGATTGACTATCTGATTGAAGCTGCCGGAGGTGTCCCTGCATCAACGGAAAAAATTATCCTTGGCGGACCGATGATGGGGCGTGCGGCAGAGAATATTGACGCGCCGCTCACCAAAGGAATGTCGGGCGTGGTATTCATGGAGCAAGGCCATCGTCCTGAGGTGACGCCATGTGTGCGGTGTGCCCGTTGTGTCGATGCCTGCCCTATGGGATTGGAGCCATATCTGATAAGTACACTGGCGCGTGTCGGTGATTTTGAGCGTGCTGCGGAGCGTGGGATATCCGATTGCATAGAGTGCGGGTCGTGCGCGTATGTGTGCCCGTCGGCCCGGCCTCTTACTGATTACATCCGCTATGGTAAAGTGATTATTCGTAGAAATAAAAAGAAATAGGATTGTTATGGAACAACGATTGCTTACCGTTTCGCTTCCTCCGCATATCCATGCGCCGGGCACTACTGCCGGAGCTATGTGGCGAGTGGTGGTGGCTCTGATTCCGGCTCTTGCCTGCTCTATGTGGGTATTCGGCCTCGGGGCGGCTGTAGTGACGGTTATATCGGTGCTCGCATGTATGGGCACGGAGTATTTTATAACACGCTTCATGTTGAAGCGCCGGCCTACGCTTGGTGACGGGTCGGCGGCTCTCACCGGACTGTTGCTTGCCATGAATCTGCCCTCCAATCTTCCTCCATGGACTATTGTCATCGGAGCTGTGGTGGCGATAGGTATCGGTAAGATGGCTTTCGGTGGACTTGGGTGTAATATTTTCAACCCGGCATTGGTGGGACGGGTGTTCCTGCTGTTGTCGTTTCCGGTTCAGATGACATCATGGCCTCTTCCGGGCGCCGGCATGGAATATCTTGATGCAGCCACCGGCGCAACTGTGCTCGGGGCGATCAAGATGGGTGAGTTGTCAGCTTCGGATATTAATGTCGCGGATCTTCTTGTCGGCAATACCGGAGGATCGCTTGGTGAGGTTGGGGCGCTTGCTCTTATCGTGGGCGGACTGTTTCTGGTGCTGTCGAAAGTCATCACATGGCATATCCCTGTGTCGGTCATAGCATCAGCTGCTCTATTTTCATTATCTGTTGGAGGGGATATTGCTGTAGAGTTGCTGTCGGGAGGATTGCTCCTTGGAGCTATATTTATGGCTACGGATTATGTCACGTCGCCCATGACCCGCAGCGGGATGCTGATATATGGAGCCGGAATAGGTGTCATAACCATTATTATAAGGCATTGGGGCGCATATCCCGAAGGTGTGTCGTTTGCCATATTGCTCATGAACGGTTGCACGCCATTGATTAACCGGTTGTGCCGTCCGAAGCGCTTCGGCGCGGAAAGGAGGCGCCGATGAAACAATTGAAATCGTCAGCCATCAATATGATTCTGGTACTCGGAGCGTTCACACTGTTGGCCGGATTGCTGCTGGGCTGGGTCAACAAGCTTACAAGCGCTCCTATTGAAGAGGCTGCTGCGCGGGCACTTGTCGATGCGATAGGGGAGGTTGCCCCGGCATTTACGAATAATCCTGTAGATGACGTGATGGTTTTCGTTCCTGAAAATTCCGGCAGGGAGGTTAAGGTATATCCGGCATTGAATGGTGATAGGCTCGTAGGGGCTGCTGTGGAGAGCTACTCCCTTGAGGGGTTCTCCGGAGAGATAACTGTGATGTTCGGGTTCGAAGCCTCCGGTACTGTGACAGGATACCGGGTGCTGTCGCATGCCGAAACTCCGGGACTTGGAGCTAATATGGATAAATGGTTTTCCTCTCCGGTGGGCCATCGGTCGGTAATCGGACTCAATCCTGAGAGGAATAATATCTCAGTGTCGAAGGATGGGGGAGATATTGACGGTATCACCGCCGCCACAATTACATCACGTGCGTTTCTTGATGCTCTTCGTCGGGCTCATGAAGCGTATGTCATGCTGTTGAACACTAAAAAGTATAAGGTATGAATGGTAAGATGCGTATTGTAGTCGACGGGATTATACGCAATAATCCCACCTTTGCGCTGCTGCTCGGCATGTGTCCTACGCTGGGCACTACCGGAAGCGCTCTGACCGGAATGAGTATGGGGCTTGCCACTCTGAGCGTTCTTGTGTGCAGCAATATGTCTGTGTCGGCACTGAAGAGCATAGTGCCCGCTAAAGTTCGCATACCGGCTTATATCGTAGTCATTGCTACATTCGTAACGGTACTGCAGATGGTTATGAAGGCATATCTGCCGGCATTGGACCAGTTGCTCGGTATCTTTATTCCGCTTATTGTGGTCAATTGTATTTTGCTTGGGCGCGCAGAGGCGTATGCATCGCGCCATTCTGTTGTCGATTCATTTTTCGATGGGCTGGGCATAGGCGTAGGATTCACAATAGCACTTACGCTTCTCGGTGTCGTCCGTGAGCTGTTGGGCACCGGCCGTGTGTTTGGCCTTGCTGTTTACCCCGAGCAGTATGGTTCGCTTCTCTTCATTCTTGCTCCCGGCGCATTTATTGTGCTCGGCTTACTTATTGGATTGATTAATTCTGTTCGTCGATGATACAATATATATCTATTATAATAACTGCTATATTTGTCAATAATATAGTTTTTGCCCAATTTCTGGGTATATGTCCGTTTCTTGGGGTGTCGCGCAAGCTTTCGTCGGCTGTAGGCATGGGGGCGGCTGTTACTTTTGTCATGTTGTTTGCCACGTGTGTCACATGGCTGTTGCAGCGCTATGTGCTTGTGCCGTGCGGCATATCATATATGCAGACCATAGCATTCATACTTGTTATCGCTGCGCTTGTGCAGATGCTGGAGATTGTCCTTAAAAAAGTCGCTCCGCCGCTTTATCAGGCGCTCGGAGTCTTTCTTCCGTTGATTACCACTAATTGTGCAGTCCTCGGAGTGGCCATACTTGTAGTCCAGAAAGATTTCAATCTGCCCATGTCGTTGACCTATGCAGTAAGTACTGCTGTAGGTTTCACGCTTGCGTTGGTTTTATTTGCCGGGATACGTGAACATCTCAGTATCGTTGAGGTTCCCCGCCCTCTGAGAGGTATTCCGATAGCTTTAATTTGCGCCGGATTGCTTGCCATGGCTTTTATGGGATTTTCCGGTATAAAAATTGTGTAGATTTATTTCTTTGCTAATCAGTGTGTTGCTGGATTTTATAAAATTTTCTTTGAAAAAAGTTCATAAAATATTTGGAGGTAAAGCAGAAAACGTCTACCTTTGCACTCGCTTTTGAGAGATGAACGACATCTCAAAGCCCACGGAGAGCGCTCCGAGGGTCCTCGAAAGAGGGGTAACAAAAAAAGTTGCAAAAAGTTTTGGTGGTTTGAAAAATAGTTCTTACCTTTGCAAAACTTTCGGCTGTCGAAAACGACGCCGCAACGAAAGCGAACATTGAAATAATTGCAATAGACAAGAAGTAGTACAAGAGTCAAAAGAAGTGAACGAACAGAAGTGAAGCTCTTTTGTCAATTCTACAACCAGCAATAGCGATAAAGCGGAAACTGAGCGAGTCGGTCCGGGGAGATTTTCCGGAGACAGACAGAACAGAACAAATTTCAATTATTTGTCCCTTTCTGTTTTTTTTGAAAAAGAAAAAAAGAAAAAGAGATAAACAACAACGAAGAGTTTGATCCTGGCTCAGGATGAACGCTAGCGACAGGCTTAACA